>Ga0209040_10000732_pt1 | contig 25541 bp, 22 predicted proteins | sample BogFormECP12_OM3_FD_188240 | JGI IMG/M metagenome (GOLD analysis project Ga0209040, IMG submission 188240) | Bog forest soil microbial communities from Calvert Island, British Columbia, Canada - ECP12_OM3 (SPAdes) (version 2) | ecosystem: Environmental > Aquatic > Freshwater > Wetlands > Bog ... | reverse complement strand
TAGGGCCCGTCGCTGTCCTCACCCCAGTCGAACACCCGCAGGACGTTGGGGTGGTTCAGCTGGGCCACCGCCCGGGCCTCGGCCCCGAAGCGCTTGAGGAAGGACGTGTCGTTGACCAGCGCCGGCTGGAGCACCTTGACCGCGACGCGGCGCTGGAGCGTCACGTCCTCGGCCAGAAAGACGTGCGCGGAGGCACCGGTGCCGAGGGCGGAGACCAGCCGGTACCGCTTCCCCAGGACCCGGCCGATGGAGTCGGAGATGAGGGGCATTGGAGCGATTACAGGCTACTGACGCACCCGCTGGTCCCGGTGGACAGTCCCCCACCAGCCCACCGGCTCACGTGGGGACCTCGCCACGGGCGAGGAGCTCGTCGAACCGGTCCCCCTCGACGACGGGGACACCGAGCGCCCCGGCCTTGGTCAGCTTGGCCGCCCCGGGGGCCTGGCCGACCACGACGGCGAGGGTGCGGGCCGACACCGTCCCGGGCGACTTGCCCCCCCGGGCCGCGATGGCCTCCTCGGCCTCCTCCCTGGTGTAGCCCTCGAGGGTCCCGGTCACCACCACCGACTTGCCGGCCAGGGTCTGGGGGACCCCGTCCCGGCCCGGGGCCGCACCGTCGCCGGCCGGGCCGGTGGCGCCCGGCTCGGTCAGGGTCAGGCCGGCCGCGGCCAGGCGGTCGAGCACTCCCCGGTTGGCCGGGTTGATCAGGAACTCGGCCACCGAGTCGGCGATCACCGGCCCGACCCCCTCGACGGCCGCCAGGGCCTCGGGCGCCGCGCCAAGCAGGGCGTCGAGCGAGCCCATGGCCCGGGCCAGGGCCCGGGCACCGGTCGGGCCGAGGTGGCGGATGCCGAGGGCGACCAGCAGCCGGCTGAGGGGCCGGGACTTGGAGGCCTCGATGGCGGCCAGCAGGTTGCCCACCGAGACCGTGCCGTAGCCCTCCAGGCCCTCGAACCGGTCGGCCCTCAGCACGTAGAGGTCGGCCGGGTCGGCGAGGAGCCCCGCCCCGACCAGCTGCACCACCCGCTGGTCGCCGAGCCCCTCGATGTCCATGGCCGAGCGCGAGGCGAAGTGCACGATGCGCTGGACCCGCTGGGCCGGGCAGTCGATGTTGGTGCAGTAGGTGTCGCTCTCCCCCTCCAGCCGGACGAGGGGGCCGCCGCACGACGGGCAGACGGTGGGGAACTTCCAGCGCGGCTTGCGGCGCCTGGGAGCGCCGGGCGCGTGGAGGGCGGGTCCCACCACCTCGGGGATGACGTCGCCGGCCTTGCGCACGATCACCAGGTCGCCGGGCCGCACGTCCTTCAACCGCACCTGGTCCTCGTTGTGCAAGGTGGCCAGGCCGACGGTGGACCCGCCGACGAAGACCGGCTCAAGGACGGCGAACGGCGTGGCCCGGCCGGTCCGTCCGATCGACACCTCGATGTGCTTGAGCGTGGTCGTGCGCTCCTCGGGGGGGAACTTGAAGGCGATGGCCCAGCGCGGGGCACGCGAGGTCGAGCCGAGCCGCTCGTGCAGGGCCAGGTCGTCGACCTTGACGACGACGCCGTCCACCTCGTAGGGGAGGTCGTGACGGTGCTCGGCCAGCTCGCGGCAGCGATCGAACGCGGCGCCGATCCCCCGCACCACCACCGCGTCGGGGCTGACCGGGAACCCGGCCACGCCGAGGGCCCGCAGGGCCTCGCTCTGGCGCCCGGGCGGCCAGGCCGCGCTGCCGGTGCCGCCCGCGCCGGTGGCCTCCTCGGGGGGCACGCCGTCGATCTCGCCGATCTGGTACGCCCAGAAGGCGAGTGGGCGGGTGGCGGTCACGGCGGGGTCCTTCTGGCGCAACGACCCGGCGGCCGAGTTGCGCGGGTTGACGAAGGTGCGCTCCCCCGCGGCCAGCTGGCGGTCGTTCATCGCCGCGAACTCGGCCGTCGGCATGTAGATCTCGCCCCGTACCTCGAGGTGGTGGGGGTACGGGCCGGCCTCGGGGCGCAGGCGCTTGGGCACGTCGCGCACGGTGGCCACGTTGGCGGTGACGTCCTCGCCGACCACGCCGTCGCCCCGGGTGGCCGCCTGGGTCAGGCGTCCGTCGACGTAGGTGAGCGACATGGCCACCCCGTCCACCTTGGGCTCGCAGGAGAAGTCGAGGGTGTTCAGGTCGACCCCGGGCAGCAGCCGGCGAAGACGGTCGGCCCAGGCGTCGAGCTCGGCCTCGCTGATGGCGTTGTCGAGGCTCATCATCGGCACCCGGTGACGGACCTCGTCGAACAGGCCCAGGGGTGCCGCACCGACCTGGTGGGTGGGCGAGTCGCCGGTGGCCAGCTCGGGATGGTCCGCCTCGATCTGGCGCAGCTCGCGCGCCAGGGCGTCGTAGTCGGCGTCGGGGATCTCGGGGGCGTCGAGCACGTAGTAGTGCTCGTTGTGGTACTCGATCAGCTCGCGCAGCTGGGCCGCCCGGGCCGCCAGGTCGTCCACGCCGGGAGCCCTGCCGTCGGCCCGGCCCGGCGCCGTCGTCGCCTCCGGGCCCTTCGACGCCGCCTTCCCCGCCTTGGCGGAACCCGTGGGTGACCTCACCGTCGGCGTGGTCGGGGGCCGCGGGGTGCGTCCGGCCACCGGTCCCCCCTACCGTGCGACCCCGGCGCCGAGGACGGCGTCGGGGTCGGAGGCGTCGTAGAGGGCGACGGTCTGGCCCGGGGCCACCGGGCGCTGGGCCTCGACGAAGCGCACCACCGGGCCCGAGGGCCCGGACCCGAACGTGCACAGGGCGGGGCGCCCGTGCGCGCTCACCTGGGCCACCGCCGCCGACCCGTCGTCGAGGGGTTCGCCCACCCAGGTCAACGTCGAGGCGGCCAGCGCGACCTCGCCCGTGCGGGCCTCGGCCGCCCGGCCGACCGTCACCCGCCGGGCCGGCACGTCGACGGCCACCACGTAGCGCCGGGCCCCGTCGGGCGCATGGCCCATGCCCCGGCGCTGGCCCACCGTCACCAGCTCCACCGCGTCCACCGAGCCGACCGGCTCACCGCTGCCGCCGTCGACCACCGTGGCGGGGTGCAGGGCCAGGCGGCCGGCCAGGAACCCGGCCCGGCCGGCGCCGGAGTGGATGAAGCAGACGTCCTGGCTGTCCGGCTTGGCCGCGGTGCGCAGCCCGAGGGCGGCCGCCTCCGCCCTCACCTCGGCCTTGGTCATCGCGCCCACCGGGAGGACGAGTCGGGCGAGCTGACGCTGGTCGAGCATCGACAGCACGTAGGACTGGTCCTTGGCCGCGTCGGCACCCCGGCGCAACCGGTGCGGCTCCCGCGGACCGCCCGGGGACACCCGGGCGTGGTGGCCGGTGGCCAGGGCGTCGAAGCCGAGCCGCCCGGCCCGGCCGAGCAGCCGGTCGAACTTGATGTGGCGGTTGCACTCGATGCACGGGTTGGGGGTCCGGCCGGCCGCGTGCTCGGCCACGTACGGGCCCACCACCGAGGCCTCGAACTCCTCGGCTAGGTTGAACACGTGGTGGTCGATCCCGAGCTGCTGGGCCACCCGGCGGGCGTCGTCGACGTCGGTCACCGAGCAGCACCCCGAGTCCGAGGCCCCGCCCCAAAGCTTCAGCGTGGCCCCGACCACCTCGTGGCCCCGGGCCACCAGCCGGGCGGCGGCGACCGACGAGTCGACCCCCCCGGACATGGCCACCAGCACCCGCATGCCCGAAGTCTGGCACCGCCGCGCTGGGGTCGATGGCGCGCTCAGGGGCGCAGGCGGGCCACCGCGCCCGGCACCACCGCCAGGGCCCGATCGACCTCGTCGGCCGTGGTGGTATGACCGAGGGTGAAGCGGACGGCGCTGCGGGCGTCGGCCGGGCCGACCCCCATCGCCCCCAGCACGTGGCTCGGCTCGAGGGCGCCGCTCGCACACGCCGCCGCGGCCGACGCGCAGACCCCGGCGTCGTCGAGCAAAACCAGCAGCTCCTCCTGTTCGACCCCGGCGAACCGCAGGTGGCAGTGCCCGGGCAGGGCGCGCCGGCGGTCCACACTCTCGACCACCCCGTCGAGCGCGCCGAGCAGGCCGTCGGCCAGCCGGTCCCGCAGGGCGGCGACCCGTGCCGACTCGGCGTCCCTGGTGCGCGCGGCGCGGTCGAGGGCGGCGGCCAGGCCCACGGCGCCGGCCACGTCGTGGGTGCCGCTCCGCCGCTCGCGCTCGTGGCCCCCCCCGTGCAGCACCGGCCGCAGAGCGGTGCCCTCGCGGACCACCAGCGCCCCGCTCCCCTTTGGGCCGCCCAGCTTGTGGGCACTCACCGTGATCAGATCGGCGCCGGCGGCGGCCTCGGCCACGTCCAGGTAGGCGGGCGCCTGCACGGCGTCGGTGTGGACGGCGGCGCCGGGCGCCAACCGCCGGACCCGGGCCACCACCTCGGCCAGGGGCTGGACGGTCCCCACCTCGTTGTTGGCCAACATGACGGACACGAGCGCCACCGAAGGATCCAGCGCCGCCTCCAGCGCGTGAAGGTCCACCGCGCAGTCGGCGTCGACCCCCACCTCGCGCACGGCGACCACCGGCACCCCGGCCACGGCGGCCCAGCCCTTGGCCGCGGCCCGGCACGGCTGGAGGACGGCCGGGTGCTCGACGGCCGAGCAGACCGCGGTCGGCGACCGGTCCCCCCGCTCGACCGCGGCGCCCAGCACGCCGAAGACGGCCAGATTGTCGGCCTCGGTCCCCCCCGAGGTGAACACCACCTCGGCCGGCTCGGCCCCGAGGGCCTCGGCCACCGTCTCGCGGGCGTCCTCCAAGGCCCGTCGGGCGTCGCGGGCCATGCGGTGAGCGCCCGAGGCGTTGCCGAAGCGGGCGCCGGCGAACGGGGCCATGGCCTCGGCCACCTCGGGGCGCACCGGGCTGGTCGACGCGTGGTCCAGGTAGGTGACCGGCGGGGACCCCGAGCCCGTAATCATGCGATCCACACCGACTTGGCGTTGCAGAACTCCTTGATCCCGAGCTCGGACAGCTCGCGCCCGTAGCCGGAGCGCTTTATCCCCCCGAAGGGCATCTCGGGGGTGGACGCGACCATGGCGTTGACGAAGACCTGACCGGCGTCGATCTCGTCGACCAGGCGCCGGCGTTCGTCGGCGTCGTTGGTCCACACGCTCGAGCCCAGCCCGTAGACGGTGTCGTTGGCCAGGGCGATCGCCTCGTCGAGGTCGCGGGCCGGGGCGACGACGGCGACCGGGCCGAACACCTCCTCGGTGGCGACCCGCATCGCCGGTGTCACCCCGGAGAGGACAGTGGGCGGGTAGTAGAAGCCGGGGCCGCCGGGCACCTCGGCCCCGCAGCCCACTACCGCACCCTTGGCCTTGGCGTCGTCGACCTGGGACGCCACCTCGTCGCGCTGGGCGGCGGAGTTGAGGGGCCCGACGTCGGTGGCCGGGTCCATGGGGTCGCCCACCCGGAGCGCCGCCATCTGCTCGCAGAAGCGCCGGGAGAACTCCTCGTGGACCGGCTCGGCCACGATGAACCGCTTGGCGGCGATGCAGGACTGCCCGGCGTTCTGGGTGCGGGCCGTGACCGCGGTGGACACCGCCTTGTCCAGGTCGGCCGACGGCATGACCACGAACGGGTCCGAGCCACCGAGCTCGAGCACGCACTTCTTTAAGGCGTCGCCGGCGGCGGCGGCGACCGACTGGCCGGCACGCTCGCTGCCGGTCAGGGTGACCGCGGCCACCCGGTCGTCCGCGATGACGGCGGCGACGTCCTTGGCCTCGATGAGCAGGGTCGTGAAGGCCCCCTCGGGGAAGCCCGCCCGGCGGAAGACGTCCTCGATGGCCAGCGCCGTCTGGGGCACGTTGGACGCGTGCTTGAGCAGGCCGACGTTGCCGACCATGAGCGCCGGCGCGGCGAAGCGGATGACCTGCCACATCGGGAAGTTCCACGGCATGACGGCCAGCACCACCCCCAGGGGCTGGTAGCGGACGAAGCTCGAACCGGCCGACGACTCGATGGGCTCGTCGGCCACCAACCGTTCGGCCCGTTCGGCGAACCACCGCATGGCCATGGCGCATTTGCCCACCTCGCCCTTGGCCGCGGCGAAGGTCTTGCCCATCTCGGTGGTCATGATCCGAGCCAGGTCGGGCAGCTCCCCTTCGACCAGGTCGGCCGCGGTGACCATGAGCGGGGCCCGTTCGGCAAAGGTCGTGCGCCGGCACTGCTCGAAGGCGGCGGCCGCCCGGGCGATCCGGGCGTCGACCTCGCCCGCCGAGTGGGGGTCGAAGGTCTTCTCGACCTCGCCGGTGGCCGGGTTCGTGGTGCGCAAAGCCATGGTCGATTCTTACCCGCTCGCGGCCGGCGCAGTGCCGGGCGCCGGCGCCACGATGTCGGCACCACGGTCCCGGTGCCACGCCGGCGTCAGTCGCCGGCGGACAACCCGAGGTGCTCGGGCACGGCCCGGCGCAGGAGCTTGCCGGTGGCGGTATGGGGCAGGTCGCCCGTGACCAGGTACTGCTTGGGCCGCTTGTAGGGGGCGAGACTGGCCGCGGCGGCGGCCCGGAGGGCGTCGACCTCGAGCCCCGGCCGCCCGACCACCGCCGCGCAGACCCGCTGGCCCCAGGCCGGGTCGGGCAGGGCGAAGACGGCCACCTCGTCGACCCCGGGCACCTCGTCGAGCACCGCCTCGATCTCGGCCGGGTACACGTTGACCCCGCCGGTGATGATCAGGTCGTGGCGGCGGCCCGACAGGAACAGATAGCCGTCGGCGTCGAGCGACCCGACGTCGCCCACGGTGAAGTCGTCGCCCCTCCAGGCGGCGGCGGTGGCCGCCTCGTCGCGCCAGTAGCTGAAGCGGGCGAACGGCGGGACCTCGCACCAGATGGTCCCGACCGACCCGGCGTCGTCGTCGAGCTCGGGGTCGTCGACGGTGGCCGGGGCGATGGAGAGGCGGCGCCCGGGCCGGGCCCGGCCCACGGTCCCCGGACGCTCCAGCCAATCCGCCGGCGAGCAGACGGTGCACTGGCCCTCGGTCGACCCGTAGAACTCCCACACCACGCCGTCGCCCACCCTGGTCATGGCGCTCCGTTTGAGGGCGGCCGGGCACGGGGCACCGGCGTGGGCCAGCAGGCGCAGCGAGTCGAAGCGCTCGGTGGCGCCGAGGTCGGCCAGGGCCAGCAGGCGTTGGAGGTGGGTCGGCACCAAGAAGGTGGTGGTCGGCCGCAGCCGGCGGAGGACGTCGAGCGCCGTCGCCGCGTCGTAGCGCGTCAGGATAGCCAGCGAACCTCCTCGGAGCAGCGTCCCGGCGGCGAATCGGATGGAGACCGTGTGGTACATGGGTGAGCACACCATGTGACGGTCGTCGGCCGAGAACTCCCACTGGTCGGCCTCGTCGTCGAAGACGGCCGCCGCCGTGGCCTCGTCCCACAGGCCCGTCGTCACGCCCTTGGGCCGCCCGGTCGTCCCCGAGGTGTAGTGCATCGGACGGGTGAGCGGTCGGGGGGCCAGCTCGACCGGCGTCCCGTCGCCCAACGCGTCGAGCGAGGGCCCGTCGAGCACGGTGAGCGCCGGCTCCGCGTCGTCGACCAGCAGGTCGCGCTCGGCCGGCGTCAAGGTGGCGTTGAGGAGGACCGGGATCACCCCGCGGCGGGCCGCCCCGAGCACGGCGCAGAGCAGGTCGGCCGACGACGGCAGGCAGAACGCCACCCGGTCGCCCGGCCGGGCCCCGCGGGCCGCCAGCGCACCGGCCGCCCGGCGCTGGCGCGCCTCGGCGTCGTCCGGTTCGAGGATCTCGACCGTTGCGGGGGCCGGCGCCACCGGGGCAGCGTACCGGGGGGCGGCTGTGGCAGAGTGCGAGGGAGCACACCGGGCCCGCGGGGACCGGCGGATCCGGTCAGAATGGGCGGCCCGCCGAGGAGGACTGGCATGTTCGGGCACGAATGGGTGAAGGCGGAAGGGACGGTGGCGGCCATCCATCACAAGCCGGGGATGGGCGGCCAGGGGGTTGTACGGGAGTTCGCCGTCGACGTCCGCCCCCTGGCGGGCCGCCCGGTCCGGGCGCTCGTCGAAGAGCCGAACATCGAGATCGACTTTCGGCCTCCCGACGTGGGCGACGTGGTCGGCGTGGAGGTCGACGAGCGCGGCAGGGTGCGCTTCGACAAGGTCGACCCGCGCCTCAGCATCAGGGCCCACGACCAAGCGGGGGCGGACCGTTTCGCGGCCACCTTGCACCTGGCGCCCGGGACGCCCGCCGCCGGCCGGGCGGCCGCGGCGAACCCCCACGACACCGAAGGGCTCGCCGACCTCTTCGCCCAGACCCCTGGCGCCCAAGTCATCCGCCTCGACCCGAACGACGCCGAGGCCCACCAGATCCTGGGCACGGTGGAGAAGCTGGCCCCCCAGTCGGCGCCGCCGGCCGGGGAGGGCCCGGCGGGGCCACCCGGCTGACCTTCGACCGACCCGACTACACCGAAGGCGCCTCCCCCGGCACGATGCCCGGCGCAAGGGTCTCGCCGGGCACTGGCGACGTCGCCCCCCGGTCGCCCAGGGCGCGCAGGGCAGCGGGACGGCCGAGCGCGACGGCGCCCAGCACGACGAAGAGGAGCACGGCGGCACCGAACGTGACCGCGCGGACCCCGACCCTGCTGCCGACCGCGCCCTGGACGACGGCGCCGATCGGATAGAGGGTCCCGAGCGAGAGCATGAACAGGCTCAGCACCCGACCCCGGGCGAACTGGGGCGCCCGGAGCTGCACCACTGTGTTGAGGCCCGAGAGCACGCCGATGTAGCAGGCACCCACCAGGAACAGCGCCACTGCGGCCGTCCAGACCGACGGGGCCATGGCGTAGACGCACAGCAGCACCGGCAGGACGAAGAGGGCCACGACCACCTGACGTCCCCTGCCGTATCGTCGGGCGAGCCCGGGGAGCACCAGGGCGCCGGTCACCGCGCCCACCCCCTGGGCCGTCACCAGCAACGCCGTGCCGATGCCGCCCCGGTGGTGGGTGCCGAGGTGAAGCCCCTCGATGGCCATGGCCGGCACCAGGGCGATGAAGGGCGACGCCAGCAGGGCCACCAATCCGATCAGGCTGATGGCGCTCCGGCACCCGGGGTCGGCCATGGCCAACCGGGCGCCCTCGGCGATGTGGCGCAGGATCCGCAACGGTTCGACCGACGGGACGGCGCGGGGCAGGCGGATCAACAGCAGGGCGACGATGACCGCCCCGAAGGATAACGCGTTGCAGGCGAAGGCGAGGGCATAGGAGCCGAAGGCGAGGGCCACGCCGGCCAGGGCCGGCCCGATGACCCGGCCGAGGTTGTACTGGGCCGACGAGAGGGCCACCGCGGCCAGCAGGTCCTCGCGGCGTTCGATGAGGTCCGGCAGCATCGCCTGGTAGGCGGGGAAGCCGACGGCCGACGCGCAGCCGCCGACGAAGGCGACGAGCACCAGGAGCCCCGGCTCGTCGTGGCCGGTCGCCGCCAGGACGGCGAGCAGGGCGGCGATCGCGGTCTCGGCCGTCGTCGTCAGCAACAGCCAGCGCCGTCGGTCCAACCGGTCGGCCAGCGCGCCACCGAACGGTGCGAGCAGCCCGTTGGGCAAGAACGCCGCCGCGGCCACCAGCCCGGTCCACAGCGGGTTGTGGGTCCGGGCGGTGACCAGGATCCCGAGGGCGACGGCCTGCATCCACGACCCGACGTTCGAGACCAGCGCGGCCGACCAGAGCAGGCCGAAATTGCGCGAGCGAAGCGGCCGCAGCGACGCCAGGGGCACGATAAACGAGGCTAACGGTGCCCGCTCAGTGCCACAGTGGGGGCCGTGGGAACGAGTGAACGGCCGGCGCGGACCGGCGCGGTCGACCGATCGGACGAGATCCGGCGGGCCCGGGCCCTGCTCGGGCGGGCGGCCCGGGTGGTGGTCCTGACCGGGGCGGGGATCTCGACCGATTCGGGCATCCCGGACTTCCGGGGGCCGAACGGGGTGTGGACCCGGGACCCGACCGCCGAGCGGCTGGCCACCCTCGACGCCTACGTCAGCGACGCCGACGTCCGCCGGCGGGCCTGGCGCAACCGACTGGAATCGCCGACCTGGACGGCGCGCCCCAACCCGGGCCACGACGCGCTGGTCACCCTCGAGCAGAGCGGCCGGCTCGAGCTCCTCGTCACCCAGAACGTCGACGGCCTCCACCACGAGGCGGGCAATGACCCTGCACTGGTGGTCGAGATCCACGGCACGATGCGCGAGGTCGTCTGCTTGGACTGCGGTGCCCGGAACCCGATGGCCCCGACCCTCGAGCGGGTCCGGGCCGGCGAGGAGGACCCCGAGTGCCGGGCCCCCGGAGAGGGCGACGGGCCGTGCGGGGGGATGCTGAAGTCGGCCACCATCAGCTTCGGCCAGTCACTCGTCCCGTCCGACGTCGACCGGGCCGAGCGGGCTGCCATGCGCTGCGATCTGCTGCTGGCCGTCGGCACCAGCCTCGGCGTCTACCCGGCGGCGGGCCTGGTCCCCCTGGCCGAGCGGGCCGGCGCCACTGTCATCATGGTCAACGCTGAGCCCACCCCCTACGACGACCTGGCCGAGGTCGTCCTGCGCGGCCCGATCAGCGAGGTGCTGCCGGCCCTGGTGGCCGACGAGTGATGCTCAGTCGCCGGCGGGGCCGTCACCCGCCGCGGCGTCACGCGCCGCGCCCTTCGCTTTGCGACGGGGCTTGAGGGCGAACCACCAGATGCTGGCCATGGTGCCCACGATCCCGATGGTCGCCGCCACCGGTTTGATGAACTTGCGCGGGCCCGAGTTCGCCATGGCCCGAGACCTTACCGCCCGGAGCCGACGGCCAACCCCTCGCCGAGGCCCGGCCGCTCTGGGTGACGGACCGCTCGGGTGCTCAACCAGGCACCCGGTGGTGGGGCTCGATGGGCACCCGCAACCGGACCCGCCCGGCCGCCGAGTCGCCGAAGGCGAGCCCGAGGAGATGCTCGGCCACCCAGGGCGGTGAGTTGAAGGCCCCGTCGGCCCGCAGCCGGCGGAAGCGGGACACCTCGGGGAACTTGGACTCGTCGGTGGCCCGGATTGCCGCCTGCATGTCGGTGTCGACCACCCCGGGGGCCACGGCAAAGGCCCGCAACCCGTGGGCGTCCTCCTCGAGGGCCACCGCCTCGGTGAGCCGGTCGACGGCCGCCTTCGACCCGCAGTAGGCCGCCCACCCCGCGTACGGCCGTGAGCCGGCACCCGACGAGACGTTGACCAGCACCCCGCCGCCGGGTCGTCCCCGCACGTGGGCGGCGAAGGCCATCGTCCCGTACAGGACCCCGGTGACGTTGACCGCCACGTGGCGGGCCACCTGGACAGGGTCGGCCTCGGCCAGCGGCCCGATCGGCTCGAGCAGCCCGGCGTTGTTGACCCACAGGTCGATGCGCCCGAACCGGTCGACCACGGCGTCGGCGAACCCGGCCAGGGCGTCGAAGTCGACCACGTCGACCTGGGCGACCAGCGGTGGCTCGGCCCGGTCGATCCGCCCGTCGTGGGCCCGGGGCCTGGTCTTGGCCACCAGGTCGGGCCGGTGCCGGGCGCAGAGGCCGAGGTGGAGACCGGCCTGGGCGAAATGGGCGGCCATGCCGGCGCCGAGCCCCCGGCTGGCCCCGGTGATCACCGCCACCCGCCCCGAGAGCGCGTCGCGCCGGGCGGCGGGCCCGGCGAACGCGGGCCCCTCCGGCCACGTCTCGGTCACCACCGGGGTCTCACGACCGCGCCTCGTCGACCAGTGCCTCGAACAGGCGCAGGTCGCACGACTCCTCGGGGTGCCACTGGACGCCGACGACGAATCGCCCCGAGGCCAGCTCGGCCGCCTCGATGACCCCCGCCTCGGCCGGCTCGGGTGACCAGGCGGCGACTACCAGATCCGGGGCCAGCCGGTCGATCGCCTGGTGGTGCGAGCAGCGGACGGTGTCCTTCTCGCCGATGACCGCCGCGGTGCGGGTCCCGGGCACGGTCACCACGTCGACGTCGGCGAACGCGCCGGCTTCGGGCCGATGGCCGTGGTGGCCCACCGCCTCGGGCAGGTGCGGGTAGAGGGAGCCCCCGAGGTGCACGTTGAGCAGCTGTAGCCCGCGGCAGATGGCGAGGACCGGGAGGTCGCGCTCGAGCGCCGCCGCCAGCAGCGCCGTCTCCGACCGGTCGCGCTCGGGGTCGACCCCGTCGAGCTCGGGATGGTCCGGGCCGCCGTAGGTGGCGGGGTCGACGTCGCCCCCCCCGACGAGCACCAGGGCGTCGAGCGCGTCGACCACCGACGACGCCGCCGAGCCGGGGCCGCCGGGCGCCTGACGCAGGGGCGGGAGCAGGAGCGGACGGGCGCCGGCCGCGGCGACCAGCTCGAAGTAGGGCGCCGGGATGACCGAGGCCGGGCGCCGCCACGGGCCCCAGGCGGCCTCGGTGTAGTAGGTGGTGACCCCGACCAAGGGGGTACCGGTCACCGGCCCAGTATCGCCCGGGCCACGGCGCCCACCACTTCGACCTCGGACGCGCCGGGCGCGAGCACCTCGGCCACCCCGAGCTCGCGCAGTACGGGCACGTCGCGGGCGGGGACGATCCCGCCCACCACGACGGCGGTGTCGAGGCCGCGCCGGCGCAGGGCCGCCACCACGGCCGGCGCCAGCGTCAGGTGGCCCCCCGAGTGCATGGAGAGCCCGACGACGTCGACGTCCTCCTGCAGCGCCGCGCTGGCGACCGACTCGGGGGTCTGGCGGAGCCCGAGGTAGATGACCTCGTACCCGGCGTCGCGCAGCATCCGGGCCACCACCTTGACGCCGCGATCGTGCCCGTCGAGGCCGACCTTGGCCACCAGGACCCGGCCCGGGCCGACCGCCGGCTGGTCGCTCGGTCGCCCGCCGTCATCGGGCCGGTCGTCGTCTCGAGCCATCACCCCGACAGCGTACCGACACGCCCACGCGCCGGCTTCCGCCGCTGGACGGCATGTCCGGCAGGGGCAATAGTGCCGCATGGTCGATCTGGAGACGCTGCGCTCGCTCATCGCCGAGGGGGTCGTCGACACGGTCATCCTCGCATTCCCCGACCTCCAGGGCCGGCCGGTCGGCAAGCGGGTGGCCGCACCCTTCTTCTTGCAGCACGTCCATGCGCACGGCATCGAGGTGTGCGACTACCTCCTGGCGGTCGACGTGGAGATGCTGCCGCTCCCCGGCTACCGCTTCACCAGCTGGGAGGCCGGTTTCGGGGACCTCACCGCGCTGCCCGACTACGACACCCTCCGGCTGGTGCCCTGGCTGGAGGGGACGACCATGGTGCTCTGCGACCTCACCGACAGCTCGGGAGCGCCGGTAGAGGTGTCCCCCCGGCGGCTCCTGCGCCGCCAGATCGAGCGGGCGGCCGAGCGCGACCTCGTCGTCAAGTGCGCCACCGAGCTCGAGTTCTACCTCTTCACCGACTCGTTCGAGGAGGCGTCGGCCAAGAACTGGCAGGGACTGGTGCCCCACACGAGCACCATTGAGGACTACCAGCTGCTGCAGACCTCACGCGAGGAGTACGTGCTGCGCCGGATCCGCAACGAGATGGTGGCGGCCGGCATTCCCATCGAGTTCTCCAAGGGGGAGGCCGGCCGGGGTCAGCACGAGGTCAACGTCACCTACGCCGAGGCGCTGGCCACGGCCGACCGGCACCTGTTCTTCAAGAACGGGGTCAAGGAGATCGCCGCCCAGGAGGGCCGGGCCGCCACCTTCATGGCGAAGTGGTCCATGGAGGAGGTCGGCTCGTCCTGCCACCTCCATACCAGCCTGTGGGACGCGGCGACCGACGAGCCGCTCATGGCCGACGCCGGGCACCCGAGCGGCTTCTCGCTCACCGGTCGGCGGTTCCTGGCCGGGCAGATCCACGCCGCCCGTCAGCTCGCCTGGTGCTTCGCCCCCTACGTGAATTCCTACAAGCGCTACGTGCCCGGCAGCTGGGCCCCCACCGCGGCGGTGTGGGGCGAGGACAACCGGACGTGCGGGTTCCGCGCCGTCGGCCGAGGCTCGGGCCGCCGGATCGAGAGCCGGGTGCCCGGAGGGGACGTCAACCCGTACATCGCGCTGGCCGCGGCCATCGGAGCCGGCATCTACGGCATCGACCACGAGCTCGAGCTCGAGGAGCCGTTCGCGGGCGACGCCTACGAGGCCGCCGACATCCCGCGCATCCCGAGCACGCTGGTCGAGGCGCTGCGCGAGTTGGAGCGCAGCGAGGTTGCCGCCGAGGCGTTCGGGCCCGACGTGCACCACCACTTCCTCAACACGGCCCACCAGGAGTGGGAGGCGGCGAACCGGGTGGTCACCGACTGGGAGCGGGCCCGCAACTTCGAGAGGATCTGATCGCGCCGCGGCCTTCGACTTTGGGCCGAGGCGCTTGATCAGGAGTCCGGCGGGTCCTCGCCATCGGCGTTCGGCGGAACGCCGGCCGGTGGGGATCCCGTCGGGGCGTCGAGCGCCGCTCCCGAAGGCAGCGTCCCGGGCCGATCTCGACGCCTTCTCCTTCTCCTTCTCCTTCTCCTTCTCCTTCTCCTCGCGATTGCTGAGGGCCATGTCGTAACGGTCGTCGCCCTCGAGGGCGAGTTCGACCTTGTCCGGATGCTTCTCCTCGTACTCGACCCGGACCGTGTTGCCGACATCGGGCACCACGAAGCTCGGATCGCGGATCTTCTGCTCGACCCCGACCCGGCGCGGCTGGGCACCCTGAGAACGGATTTCGAGTACGAATCGCCACGTCTCGTGGTGCCAGTGGCCGTATTTGCTGCCGTGCTCCACCGGTGGCAACCGGCGGCGGCGGCGCGTCGTCGTGGGGCGGGCATGGGCCACTCTTCTCCGGTGTCGGGCGAGACCTGACGCCGTCAGGGAGTCCCTGACGATTGCCGGAGGCGGTCGGGGCGGGGATCCGACCCCCTCCGGGCCGACTCCCGTCACCGGCCCCGCCGGCTCACCCCAGGTAGGGCTGCTCCTCGGCCCAGGAGAAGCTGTCGGTGAGCGGGGTCAGCGATTCGACCAGCACCTCCGCGTACGACAGGGGGTCTGCTGCCGCATCGGTCGGGGCGAACGCGGCGCCGAGCGCGCAGGCCGAGCAGGGAAGCGGAACCAGGACGTTCGCCCGGTGGGCCCAACACCCGGAAAGGGCCTGGCGCGAGCAGTCCGAGTTGGTCGAGCCCAACCCGTCGTCGTACACCCAGATGTAGAGCGCTTCGAGGGGACTGCTGTAGCCCTGGATCCAATTGCCGGCGACGGTCGTGAGGGAGCCCCCGGCCTTGAGCTGCGGATCGGTACCGTCGGCCGCGGCCCTCGCCGCCACCTGGTTGAGCCCGTCCGACATTCCCGAGACCGGTGTGAGGCCCCGGGCCGTCCGCTCCAGGTTCGTGGCCACGAACAGCTGTTCCGCCGGGGTCAGCTGTCCCCAGTTGGTCGGGAGGACCATCGGCGCCAGGCCCTCCCGGGCCCGCGCGTGATTGATCGCCTGCAGGGTGGTCGTCACACACGGCCCGCTGTCGTCGTACTGGGACGCCGAACACGCCGTGAGGAAGTCTGGGCTCGGCAGGATGTTAGTCCGCTGTCCTGCGACGACCACCGCCGTCCCCTCGGGCGGGAAAGGGCGGGACCCGATGACCACGTCGTCGACGATCACGACGGCCAGGGCCATCAGGGCCACGACGAGGAGGAGGACGACCACCCGGGCTCTCGCCCGTCCCGGCTTGCGGGGTGCCGGGCTCCCCGGGGGGATCACCCGGATGGCCCCCGGCGGTATCGGGACCGACCGCCGGGCCACCGGCGCCGGTTGGGGGCGGAACTGCTGGGTTCCCGTTCGTGGGGTTGCCCGCACCGCCGGATGTTGCTCCGGGGGGTACCACCTGCCGTCGGAGGCCAGCCACCACCCGAAGCCCTGCGAAGTGCCGCTCATGAAGCCTTCCTGCTCGTCGAGGAGGTGTCACCGGTTCGGGGGAGCCGGCGTCCCGGACACCTCCAGCCGCCCGAGCCCGGCGCTATGCCGGGTCGGCCACGATCCGCCGGCCGGTGACCTCGGCCGGCTCGAGCACGAGGACGTGGATCCCCTCGGAGCCCTCCCACTTCGTGCCGGCCAGCGCGGTGAGCTCGGCCAGCTCGTTGGGGTCGGTCACCAGGCGCACCCGGCCCGTGACCAGCACGCTCCAGCTTTCACCGATGGCCTCGTCGAGGTGGTCGGCCTCCAGTCCCACCGGCTCCTCCCCGTCCAGGTGGTCCAGGTGGGTGCCGGGATGGGTGGCGAAGACCAGGTCGTGGGCCCGGGCGCCGTAGGCGACGGGGAGCGCGGTGGGGCCCCGCTCGCTGTCGAAGACCAGACGGCCGATCCCGGCGGGGCTGATCAATCTCCAAGACTCCTGGCGCCCGAGCGTGACCACCGTGGGCGGCTCTTCGAGCGACCGGTGCTCGGGCAACTGGTGGGGCCCGGCGCCCAGCAGGTAGGCGGTGCTGGTCTCGAGGGCGGTGGCGATCTTCATCAGGGCCCGGGCGTCCGGCGCGGCCGTGGGACTGGTCTCGACGTGTTCAAGGTAGGGAGCGGCCATGCCGGTGCGCGCCGCCAGGTCCTCGACGCTCAGCCCGAGCTCCCGTCGGCGGTAGGCCACCCGGCGGCCGAGGTTGCCTGGGTCAGCCATCGCACCTCCCGTGCTCATCGGTCACTGGTCACCGGTCGCTCTCCAGCCGGCCACCGTTCAGGCGTTTGTGGATCGCCTTGGTCCGCTTGTAGAGGTTGACGAACTCGTCGGCGAGCTCGCCGTAGGCCGCGCTGGCCGCCCCCTCCGGACGGTACTCGGCTTTGACGTCGACCATGGCCGGGATCTGGGCCACCCGGACCCGCCCGAGAGCGAGCAGTGCGAGCAGCCCGGCCCCCCGCACGTTGGCCAGCACCGGGTCGGTCATCTGGCGGATCGTGCGGCCCGTGACGTCGGCGTGGATCTGGGCCCACAGGTCCGAATTGGCCCCGCCGCCCACGAAGGCGAGGGGCTCGAAGCGCCGTCGGGCGAACTTCTCGACCGCTCCGAGCAACCACCTCGAGTTAAAGGCCACTCCTTCGAAGACCGCCCGCACCAGATCAGCCCGGTCGGTGGACAGCGACATGTTGTGGAACCCGGCCCGGATGGTGAGGTCGTCGACCGGTGACCGCTCGCCGTTCAACCAGGGCGTGAACAGGACCCCGTGGGCCCCGGGCGGGGACGACGCGGCTAGGTCGTTCATGGCCGAGAGGGCATCGGCCGGAGCGGAGGGTCCCAGGCCGTCGTCGGGGTAGAGCACGTTGTCCCGGAGCCAGGTCAGGCAGACCCCCGCCGTCTCGTGCTCGTCGGCGACCAGGTACTTGCCCGCCAGACCCGAGGGGATCGAGGCGATGTTGGTCAGAAGGTCGGTATGCTTGTCGGGCACGTGGCAGCTGATCCACGAGGAGGTGCCGATGTAGAGGTGGCCCGAGAAGTCGGCCACCGCCCCCGACCCGACGGCGGCCGAGTGCAGGTCGCCCGTGCCGGTCACCACCGCCGTTCCGGGGACCAGTCCAAGCTCGTCGGCGGTGGTGACCGTGAGACCGCCCATCACCGTTCCTGTCGGCACCAGGTCGGGCAGCTTGGACCGCTCGAGGCCGGCCATGGCCAGGAGGGTGTCGTCGTAGCGCACCCGGTCGATCCGACGGTTGTCGGTGACCCAGTGGACGGAGATCGAATCGAACGAGGCCCGGGCCAGCCCGGTCAGGCGCAGGTTGAGGTAGTCGACCGGCTCCAGGAAGACCTCGGTCTGTCGGTAGACGTCGGGGCGGGCCTCGCGCAGGAACAGGATGTGGCCAACCGGGTCCTTGCCCGACAGGCTGGGGGCGCCGCCGGTGAGGCGAACCCAGCGCTGCACCTTGCGCACGTCGTAGCCGAGGGCCGAGACCGCTCCCCGGACCTCACGGCGGACGGCGGCGCTGCCCCGGCTGTCCATCCAGATGATCGCCGGTCCCAGGGCCTCCCCGTCGCCGCCCACCGGGACGGTGCCCGACCACTGCGCCGTGCAACCGACCCCGACGATCCGCTCTGCCGGCACCCCGCTGTCGGCGACGGCGGCGCGGGCGGCCGAGACCACTGCCGTCCACCACTCCTTCGGGTCCTGCTCGGCACCGCCACCGGCGATGAGCGACAGCCCGGTGCGCTCGAACCCGTGGGCCACGACCCGGCCGCCGGCCGAGACCACGGCCACCTTTGGGCCTCCGGTCCCGAGGTCGACCGCCAGCACGAACGCGTCCTCGGCCGCCCGGGCCGGCGGCGTCCGCACCGTCACCGCCGCTCGCTCCAAGGCCACCGGGCGATGGTAATGCGCGGCGCCGACCACCCATCAGGTCGACCACCCATCAGGTACGGCCCGGCGTGACCGGGCGGGACCAGGACCGCCGGTCACCCGGGCGGGGGGAGCCCGGGTGACCGGCGGCGTGAGCGACGGCGGGCCCGGGCCTCGCCCGGGCGACGCGCCTACTTCTGGAGGGCGGCCTCCACCTCCAGCTCGATCTTCACCTTGTTGCCAACCACCAGGCCGCCGTTGTCGAGGGCGTGGTTGAACGAAACCCCGAAGTCCCGCCGGTCGATCTCACCGGTGGCCGAGAAGGCGACCACCTCGGAGTCCGGCTGCATACCCGGGCCGGATCCGTGGAACTCGAGATCGAACACCACCGGCTTGGTGACGCCGCGAATTGTGACGTCGGTGGCCAGCTTCCACTCGGTGTCGGAGACCTTGGTCAGCCCGGTGCTCTTCATGGTGAGCTTGGGGAAGTTGGGGGCGTCGAGGAAGTCGTTGGCCCGCAGGTGCTCATCCCGCTGCTCGACCCCGGTGTCGATGCTTTTCGCCACGGCCTCCGCCTCGACCGTGGACTGCTCTGGGGGGTCGGCGACGACCAGGGTGGCGTCGAAGTCGGTGAACCTGCCCCTGACCTTGGTGCCGATCAGGTGCCGGGCCACGAAGCCTACCTCGGTGTGGGCCTTGTCGACCGTGTAGGTCCCGGGCCTGGGCGGTGCGATGGTCTCGGTCGTGCTCATGGTGTTCCCTCTCCTCGGGTGCTGCGTCCATGTCTCGGCTCCCCGGGCAGGGTACCTGTGCTCCCAGCCGGGTCTCCCCCAATATATCTGATTACTCAGCTACTTGTCAATCAGATACTGGCCTAGCAACTTTTTGCTACGATGACGCCGTGGCGATCGAGACCCCGAACCGAGCCGAGGAACCAGCCGCCGGCGGGGCCGCCGTCCAACGCGGCACCTGCGCCGACGAGTGGGCCCGGCTGGCCGAGGACGAGCGGATGGTCCTGATGGGCCTGCTGGTCGGGGCCCACGCCCGCCTGACCCGGGTGCTCGGACGGGAGCTGGAGGAGACGTGCGGGCTCCCCCTCACCTGGTACATCGGGATGGTGCGGATCAGCCGGGCCCCCGACGGCCGGATCACAATGTCCGAGCTCGCCCAGAGCCTCTCGCTCACGTCGGGTGGCGTCACCCGGCTGGTGGACCGGATGACAGACGACGGTCTCGTGGAACGCCAGCACTGTCCGTCGGACCGTCGCAGCGTCTACGTCGCCCTGACCCCCGCCGGCTACCAGAGGCTGGCCGATGCGACCGACGCGCACCTGGCCGCACTCGACCGTCACCTCTTCGGACCCCTCGACGCCGCCGACCGGGCCGCCCTGGCCCGGGCCCTCACCAAGCTGGGGGCCGACCGGGGCGCCTGCCCGAGCTGACCGTCGACCCGGGCCGGCCGGCGCCAGCCCTGAGGCCCGGCGCCCCGACCTCTGGCGTCAGGCCTTCTCGATCCAGCCCCGGGCGTCACCGTCGTGGCCATCGAGCTCGAGGGGGAACCCGTCACCGGGGCCAAGGCCGGTCGACACCTCGACGGCGAGGACCTCGCGCCCGATGAAGTCGAGCAGGGCCACCAGGTCGTCGACGCCGATCAGCTGCAGCCGGATCCGGTCCGAAACCTCGAGCCCGATGGTCTTGCGCTGGTCCTGCACCTGGCGGACCACGTCGCGGGCCCAACCCCGGCGCTGGAGATCGTCGGTGACAGCGAGGTCGAGGGCCACCACCTCGCCGCCCTCGCGCGACACCGCGTAGCCAGGTTGGCCCTGGACCCGGAGGTCGAGGTCACCGGGCCCGAGGTCGACCGGACCGGTCGAGAGCGCGACGGTGACCGTGCCGCCGGCCTCCAAGGTGGCGGCGGCGGCCGGGCCGTCGAGCCCGGCCAGCGCCGGCTTGAGCTCGCGCACCGCCGCCCCGAGCCGCGGGCCGAGCTCCTTGAAGTTGGGCACGAGCTCGAACCGGAGGACCTCGCCGAGCTCGGCCGCCTCCACCACCTCGTCGACGTTGAGCTCCTCGGACACCTCGGCCAACACGCCCTCGGGCAGGGTCGGGGCCCCGGGCGCCAGGAACACGAGGGCCCGGGACAGCGGCTGGCGGACCTTGATCCCGGCCTCGCTGCGGGCGGCCCGGCCGAGGGAGGCCAGCCGCCGGGCTTGGGCCATCTGCGCCTCCAGCTCGGCGTCGATCACGCCGCCCCCGGTCGCCGGCACCCGGCCGCCCCCGAGCCAGTCCACGAGATGGACCGACGCGTCGGCGACCGCCCCGGTGAGCTCGCACCACAGGTGGTCGGCCACGAACGGGCAGAACGGCGCCAGGAGGAGGGACACCCGGACCAGCACCTCGTGCAGGGTCGCTTGGGCGGCCAGCGTGTCACCGGGGGGGGCGGCCGGGTCGGTACGCCAGAAGCGACGCCGGCTGCGCCGGACGTACCAATTGGACAGGTCGTCGACCAGCCGACCGATCGGGACGGCGGCGGCGAGCGGCTCGTAGGCGTCGAGGGCTTCGGTCACCTCCGCCTCGGTCGAGGCCAGGCGCGAGAGGGCCCAGCGGTCGAGCGCGCTGCGCTCGGTCAGGACGGGGATCGACGGGTCGACCGGATCGAAGTCGTTGAGCGACGCGTAGGTGGTGAAGAAGCTGAAGGTGTTCCACAGCGTGAGCAGCATCTCGCGCAGCGACGTGTCGATGGAGGCGAGGCTGACCCGGGTGGGCGTCCAGGGCGAGCCCTGGGTGAACATCCACCAGCGCAGCGGGTCGGCCCCACGCGAGTTGATGATCTCCCAGGGGTCGATCACGTTACCGACGGACTTCGACATCTTGCGGCCGTCGGCGTCGACGATGTGGCCGAGGCACATGACGTGGCGGTATGGGGCCTCGCCGAAGACCAGGACGTTCACCGCCAGCAGCGAGTAGAACCAGCCCCGGGTCTGGTCGATCGCCTCGGTGATGAAGTCGGCCGGGAAGTCGAAGGCCGCCTCCGATCCGGGCCGGTGCGGGTACCCGACCTGGGCCGCCGGCATCGAACCCGAGTCGAACCAGGCGTCGATGACCGGCTCCACCCGGCGGGCCAACGGCACCTCCAGCGCGGCCTCGAGGTCCCCGAGGGCCGAGCCGGCGGCCGAAGCCCCCGCCACCACGCCGGCGCAGTCCGGACAGGCGAAGGTGACCTCGTCGATCGCCGGGCGGTGGGGGTCGACACCCCCCACATCGCGGCCGGCCAGCTCGGAGAGCTCGTCGAGGGACCCCACGCATTGCAGGTGGCCGTCGGGGCACCGCCAGATCGGCAGCGGCGTTCCCCAGAACCGGTCCCGCGAGAGGGCCCAGTCGACGTTGTTCTCCAGCCACTCCCCAAAGCGGCCGTCGCGGATGTAGACCGGGTGCCAGTCGACCCCCCGGTTGGCCTCGACCAGGGCGTCCTTGCGGGTCGACGTGGCGATGTACCAACTGGGCTTGCCCCAGTAGATGAGTGGCGTCCGGCACCGCCAACAGTGCGGGTACGAGTGGCGGTGGGGCTGGCGGCGAACCAGGAGCCCGGCCGCCTCCAAGCGGTCGTTGATCTCGTGGTTGGCCTCCCGGACGCCCCGGCCGGCCAGCCACCCCACCTCGTCGGTGAAGGTGCCGTCGGGACCGACCGGATTGAGCATCGGGAGCCCGTGGGCGCGACCCACCTGTCGGTCGATCTCGCCGAAGGCCGGGGCGAGGTGCACGAGCCCGGTGCCCTCCTCGATGGTGACGTAGTCGGCCGGCACCACCCGCCAGCCGTCGGCCCCGCCCGGCACCGGCACGTCGTCGAAGGGGCGCTGATAGCGCAGCCCGACCAGGTCGGTCCCACTGAGTCGCGAGGTGACCACCGCCCCCTCACCGAAGACGTCGGCGACCAGCGGTTCGGCCACCACCTCGCCGTCGACCACTGCGTAGGTGAGGTCCGGGCGCACGGCCACCCCGGTGTTGGAGATCAGAGTCCACGGGGTCGTCGTCCACACCACGAGTGAAGCCGCGTCGCCCGCCCGGCCCCGGTCGGGGTCGACGAGGGGGAGGCGGACGTAGGCGGACTCGTCCTCCTCGTCGCGGTAAACGCCGGGCTGGCCCAGCTCATGACTCGAGAGCGCGGTCCCGCACCGTGGGCAGTAGGGCACGACCTTGAGGTCCTCGTAGAGCAGCCCCTTGTCGAAGAGGCGTTTGAGGTGCCACCAGACCGACTGGACGTAGGCGGGGTCGAAGGTCCAGTACGCGGCGTCGAGGTCGACCCAGTACCCGATGCGCTCGGTCAGCTGCTGCCAGTCGTCGACATAGTCGAGCACCGACTCCCGGCAGAGCCGGGTGAACTCGGCGATCCCCACGTCCTGCTCGATCTGACGCTTCCCGGTGATCCCGAGGCGCTTCTCGACCTCCACCTCCACCGGCAGGCCGTGGGTGTCCCAGCCGGCCCGCCGGGCCACGTAGAACCCGCGCATGGTGCGGTACCGGCAGAAGAGGTCCTTGTAGACCCGGGCCCACACGTGGTGGAGGCCCGGCTTCCCGTTCGCCGTGGGGGGCCCCTCGTAGAAGACCCAGGGTTCGGCCCCCTCGCGCCGGGCCACCGACCGCTCGAAGACCCGATGCTCCTGCCAGCGGGCAAGCTCCGCCTCCTCGAGAGCGGCGAAATCGGCGTCGGGGGGGACGGGACGGAACACGGGTCTCCTGTGGTCGAGGGGTCCCGAAACGATACTGGTCGGGGGCCGACGCCCCGGCGGTCGTTCATGGCCCGGCGGTCGTTGAGGACCCGTCGGGGTGGCCCGACGGCGCGGCCATGGGATCGGCCCGGTGGACATCGGCGAGGCGGTCCCACATCGCGTCGTCAACCTCGTCGAGCGATCCGAGCACGACGTCGGCGATGGCGAAGGCCGACCGCCGCCGCTCGACCGGCTCGGGCACGGCCACGCAGGCCATCCGGGCCGCCTTGGCCGCCAGCACCCCGGCCGGTGAGTCCTCCCAGACGACGCAACGGTCCGGCGCCACCCCGAGACGCGCCGCCGTGGTGAGGAAGACGCCGGGGTGCGGCTTGCCGTAGGGCTCGTCCTCGGCGGAGTACACCAGCTTGAAATCGCCGGCCAGCCCGAAGTGCTCCAGCACCACGTCGATCAGCCGGTACTCCGACGAGGAGGCGACGGCCAGGGGGACTTCGTGGCGCCGGCACAAGGTGAGGGCCCGACCCACCCCCGGCTTCAGGGAGCCCTTCGCCGTCACCAGGGCGATCACCTCGTCGACCACCTGGACGGCCACCTCGTCGGGACTCGGCCCCGACCACGGGAAGCGCTCGAACCAGTACCGGGTCACCTCGCCCACGAACATGCCCTTGGTCTGCCGGCACGACGACGCGGCGAGAGGCACTCCGAGGCCTCCGAGGATCCCGATCTCGGCCTCGTGCCAGAGCGGCTCGGAGTCGACGAGCAGGCCGTCCATGTCGAAGATGGCGGCGGCGAAGGCCGCGTCGGTCACGGGTCTGCTCAGGCCGGGAGCTGCGCCTCGATGGCCGAGACCAGCGCCGGGTCCTCCGGCTCGACCTGGGGCCGGAAGCGGCCGACCACCTCGCCGGAGGGCGAAACGAGGAACTTCTCGAAGTTCCAGGTGATGTCACCGGCCTCGCCCTCGGCGTCGGGGACCTCGGTCAGCGCCTCGTAGATCGGGTGGCGCTGCTCGCCGTTGACGTCGATCTTCTCGAAGAGCGGGAAGGTCACCCCGTAGGTGGTCGAGCAGAACTGTTGGATCTCCTCGGCCGACCCCGGCTCCTGACCCATGAACTGGTTGCAAGGGAAGCCCAGCACGCTGAAGCCCCTCTCCTCGTAGGTCTTCTGCATCCGCTCGAGCCCCTCGTACTGGGGGGTGAGGCCGCATTTGGAGGCCACGTTCACCAGCAGCAGGGCCTTGCCGCGGTAGGGGGCGAGCGAGGAGTCCTCGCCTTTGAGGGTGTGGATCGGGATGTCGTAGAGCGCCATGGCAGCAGGCTACCGGGGATGCCCGGCCGCCCCCGCGCCGGCCGGGGCCCTGTGCCAAGGTGTCGACGTGCCCGAGGCGACGGTCAACGGGGTCCGGCTCTCCTACCAGGTGGAGGGGGACGGTGACCCGGTCCTCCTCGTCTGCGGGACCGGGCAGCCGGCGATCAGCTGGGAGCTCGGGGTGGCCCCCGGGTTGACCAGCACCGGCTACGAGGTGGTCACCTTCGACAACCGCGGCGTGCCGCCCTCGGACTGCCCACCGGGGCCGTACACGGTCGACGACCTGGCGGCCGACGCCGCCGGACTCATCGAGCACCTCGGGATCGCGCCCTGCTTCGTCGCTGGCCACTCGCTGGGCGGGCTGATCACCCAGGAGCTGGCCCTGGCCCGCCCCGACTTGGTGCGAGCCGCCGTCCCGATGGGCACGATCGGTCGCACGACGGCGCTGCTGCGCGCCTGGGTGAGCGCCCAGATCGAGCTGGCCCTGTCGGGCGTCGTCCTCCCGCCGGCTTTCGCCGCGGTGACCGCGGCCCTCCAGATCGTGGGGCCAGCGCACCAGCTCGACGACTCGTTCATCGGCCCCTTCGTCGAGCTGATCGCGACCGCGCCAGCCTGGGAGGGCAACGGCCCCGAGGGGCAATGGGCGGCCGACCTGGCCTACGGCAACCGGCTCGAGGCACTGGCCGGCGTGCGTTCCCCCTGCCTGGTCGTCGGGTTCGAGCACGACCTCATCACCCCCGCCGCCCTCGGCCGCGAGGTGGCCGCCGCCATCCCCACAGCCCGGTACACCGAGGTGCCCGGTTGCGGCCACCTCGGGCCAATCGAGGACCCCTCGGCGGTCGTGGCGATCATGGCCGACTTCTTCAGGGAGCACTGACGTGCAGGCGGTCGTGATCGCCGACGGCGAGCTGCGCTACGAGGAGCGACCGGACCCCTCGGTGGGTGACACCGAGCTGCTGGTCACCGTCCGGGCCGCCGGGGTCAACGCGGGCGACCTCATGCAGCGGCGTGGCCTCTACCCGGCGCCGGCGGGGTTCCCGCCGGACATCCCGGGCATGGAGCTCGCCGGCGAGGTGGCCGACGTCGGGCGTCAGGTCACCCGCTTCCGCCCCGGGGACCGGGTCATGGCCGTGGTCGGGGGTGGCGGGCAGGCGACGTCGGGGGTGGTCGACGAGTCCCACGCCCTGGCCGTGCCGGCCGGAACGGGTTGGGCCGAGGCCGGAGGGTTCCCCGAGGCCTTCCTCACCGCCTACGACGCGCTCTTCACCCAGGCCGG
>Ga0209040_10000731_pt1 | contig 25548 bp, 7 predicted proteins | sample BogFormECP12_OM3_FD_188240 | JGI IMG/M metagenome (GOLD analysis project Ga0209040, IMG submission 188240) | Bog forest soil microbial communities from Calvert Island, British Columbia, Canada - ECP12_OM3 (SPAdes) (version 2) | ecosystem: Environmental > Aquatic > Freshwater > Wetlands > Bog ... | reverse complement strand
ACCTCCGCGATCGCCTGCGCCTCGGCGATGACGTCGGCCTGACCGGCGGCGTTGGGGGCGGCAAAGGTCATCTTCGTCGATCCGTCATTGTTCAGCGCCGATCCCCGGATCACCGCGTGAATGCGGTCCCCGTCATCGATGGCGTCCTGCAACGACTTCAGCACCACCACACCGACTCCGCTGCCGAAGATCGTGCCATCCGAACGCACGTCGAACGGCCGGCAGTGGCCGGTTGCCGACACCATCGAACCGGGATCGTGCCAATACCCGACGTGGTGCGGGATCCGCAGCGACGCGCCGCCGGCCAACGCCATCTCGCATTCGCCATTCAGAATGCTCTGGCAGGCCAGATGCACTGCGACCAACGCTGACGAACAGGCGGTCTGGACCGACAACGCAGGGCCGCGAAGGTTGAACTGGTAGGCCACCTTCGTCGCCAGGTAATCCTTGTCGTTCTGCAACGACAGATTGACCATCTCGAACGTCACGCCCTGCCCGATGATCGCATTCGGGTCCTGATTGGACATGATGTTGTGCAGCAGGTACCCGCTGGTCGTGCTGGTCACGTAGACGCCAACCGAACCTTCGATCTGAGCGGGGTCGTAGCCGGCGTCTTCGATCGCATGAAACGCGGTCTGCAGGAACAGCCGATGCTGCGGGTCGGTCATGCGCGCCGCTTGTGCGGTGAAACCGAAGAAATCGGCGTCGAATTCGTCGATGCCGTCCAGTAAGGCGGCGCGCCGCACGTACGCGTGATTCGCCAGCGCCTTCTCGCTGATGCCCTCGGCCAGCAGGTCTTCCTCCGACAGGGTGACGATCGATTCCTCGCCGCGGCGCAGGTTGTCCCAGAACGCCGACACCGTGTTGGCGCCGGGCAACCTGGCCGCCATGCCGACGACCGCAACCGCGTTGGGCGGCAGTTCGCTGTTGCTGGTCACACTCAGTCTCCTACTTTTCGCCGCGCCGCGGCCCGCTGCCGCGCTGCGGCGCGCTGCTTGGCTCGGTCACCGACTCGGTTGGCGCTCTCCGACTTGTCCTGCCCGTTAAGCCCAAGTTGACGAATAAGATCGGTCGTGACGTCGGCGATTGAGGCACCTTGCAACAGCAGCGCCACCGGCGGTTCCACACCGAAGTCGCCGCGAACAGTGTTGCGGATTCGGACCGCCATAAGCGAATCCATGCCCAGTTCGGTCAACGGCTGATCGGCGTCGAGCGTGCTGCCCTTCGGGTACCCCATGATGGCCAGGATCCGGCCGCCCAGGCGCGCGCTGACGGCGCGGTTGACTTCGGCGGGGTCCATCTCGCGCAACGCGTCGGGGCCCGCCCAGTCGTCGTCGTCGCCGTCGATGTCCAGTTCCTCGGCCAACTTGGCGAAGTAGCCGAGTTGCTGAATCTCCGGGAACGCGGCCGCGGCCCGGTCCAGCCGCAGCCGGGCCACCCCGATGTTCGTGGGGTGGTTAGCCAGGATGGCTTCCAGCGCCTCGATGCCTTCAGCCGGCGCAATGGGGTCCAGCGCACTGAAGGTTAGCGAGCGGGCGACGCCAATGTCGGACCACTGGCCCCAGTTGATCGTGGTGGCAGGCAAACCCGATGCCCGTCGCCAGTCGACCAGGCCGTCGAGCCAGGCACTGGCGGCGGCGTAGGCGCCCTGTCCGGGCGCGCCCAGCAGTGACGACGTCGACGAGAAGCCAACCCACCAGTCGAGGTCGCTAGCGGCGGTCGCGACGTGCAGTCGCAGCGCGCCAATGGCTTTCGGCGCCCACACCCGCTCCAGGCTGTCCTTGCGGAGGCCTGCGACGATCTGGTCGTCGAGCACAACGGCGCTGTGCACCACACCGCGCAAGGCCAGACCCGTCTCTTCCGCCGCGCTCACCAGCCGCTCGGCGACTCCGGGTGCGGCGATATCGCCTGGTACAACAACGATTTGTGCACGCTGGCCGAGTTCGTCGAGCACCGCTTGCGCCTCTTCGGACGGCTGGGACCGCCCGTTGAGGATGATGCGGCCGGCGCCGCTGTCGACCAGCCAACGGGCCATGGCCAAACCGATCCCGCCGAGACCACCGGTGAGGATGTAGGAACCGTCGTGACGAACGATCCCGCCCGGCTTGGCCGTACCCAACGTCGCGCGGGAAAGCCGCTTTGCATAACGCTTTTCGCCGCGCCATGCGACCACATCGTCGCCGGAGGCCAGGCCCAGCTCGGTGGTCAGCGGTGTCACGGTGTCGCCCGGCAGATCGACCAACGTGGTGCGCAGATCCGGGTGCTCGTAGGCAAGAACCCGGATCAACCCGGTCAGTGCGCTGACCGACGGGTCGCCCGGTTCGCCGTCGTTGACGGCCAGACCGTCGCGGGACACCAGCCACAGTCGCGGTGACTTGCCGTGCCACCCGCTGAGGATCGCGCGAACCGTCGAGGCGACCCCCCACGTGAGGTCGCGGCCGCGCGCCGGTGCGTCGCTGGAATCGGCCCCGTCGAATGGCTGCCGGCCCGCGAAGATGACCACGCCGACCGGCGGGAGCTCGGCGTCTGCCGCGGCTTGCGAGAAGGCTTCGAGGACCGCCGACTCCTGCGAAAGGTCGGCGCTGACCACCCGTCGAGTCGGTGAGCTCAATCCGGCTACGAATTCGTTGGCCACCGGCTCGGTCTCGGCGCCATCGGTCAATACCAGCCAACTGCCCTCCGGCGGCATCGGCGCCGCCGGGTCAACGGGAGTCTCCAGCCACTCGGTGTCGAAGATCTTCTGCGTCAGCGGCATTGGCACGGTGTGGCGTTGCACGCGCTGCAGGTAGATGCCGCTGATCTCGGCGGTGGGAGTGCCCGTGTCGTCTGTGATCAGGACGCGGCCCATGATGCCGGACCCTTCTAAACCCCCGCCGCCGGCGTTGACCAGTTCGGCGCGGCATCGGGCGCGTCGGCCGACATCGCCGAAGACCCGGATCTTCTCGAACGACACCGGCAGATACGTTGCCTCGCTGGAGTCGGCCAACGCTTCACTCGACAGCGCGGCGGCCAGGCCCTGCAAAGCCGCGTCGAGCAGGACGGGGTGGATTCGGTAAGCGCGATGCCCGGTCGCCTCGTGCGGCAGGACGATCTCGGTCTCCGAGGTGCCGTTGGACCGGTGGACGATGCGGGTCAGTGCGGCGAAGGCCTGCCCGTGGTGCAGACCGGTGTTGCGCAACGCGGAGTACAGATCCGCGGGCGAGACCACGGTGCCGGGTTCCGACGAAGCGGTCGGCGCGTATGGCGCTTCCGATTGCCCCACTTCGACTTTCCCGACTGCGTGGCGGATCCAAGCACCGGTGGCCGAGCGCGAATGGATCTCGACGCGAATCTCGTCGCTATCCTTCTCGCCCCGGGTGAGCTGCGTGGTGAGCTGGGTTGTGTCGCCCAGCGGCAGCATCTGTTCGACTTCGACTCCAATGGTCACCGACTGCGCCGGCAAGCCAAGGGCTTCGCTGGCGGCGGCCAGCGCGATCTCACCGAAACCGGTGCCCGGCATGACCGGCTGGCCATGCACCTTGTGGTCCGCCAGCCAGGGCAGCGCTTCGATGCCGACGTCGGCCTGCCACACGTGATCGCGACCGGACGGCATTTCGACGTGCGTGCCCAGCAGCGGATGCGTACTCGCTGACTGCCGGGTAGCCGAAAAAGGCGCCGCCCAATACCGGGAGTGCAGCCATGGCGTCGGCGGGAGATCAGTGAGTCTCTTTGTGCTGCTATCGATCTGCGCCGCTGCAGCAGCTGACGGGGGCCGAAGCGTCGCCAGCTGGGTGTGAAATGTGAGTGTCTCCGGGTTGTCCCGGGTCAACGTCGCCGCCACCTGGGCACCGCCGCGCGGGTTGGCCGACTCGAGGTTGCCCGCGATGGCGTGGCTGAGCAGCGGATGCGGGCTGACTTCAACGAAGGTGGCATGGTTTTTGGCGGCAGCCGTCACCGCCTGGCTGAACCGCACCGGGTTGCGCAGATTGACCACCCAATAGTCGGCATTGAACGCCGGCGCGGCGCCATCGGTTTGACCGACCGTGCTGATCAGCGGGATCTTCGGCGTTGTCGGCGCCAAACCCGCTAACGCGCTGCGCAACTCGGGCAGGATCGGATCAACTGTGGGATGGTGCGAGGCCACATCGACTTCGATGCGCCGCGCCAACCGGCCTTGCGCGTCCACCACCGCGATCACCGCATCGACCTGCTCGGGCGGCCCGGCGATCACGGTCTGCTGCGGGGCCGCGTAGACCGCCACCGTGATGTCCGGATAGTCGGCGATCAACTTCTCGACCGCCTCGGCATCCAGCTCGAGCAGCGCCATGGCGCCATGCCCGGACAGACGCGACATCAACTTCGATCGGGTCGCGATCACCTTCAAACCATCCGCCGGGCTCAGCGCCCCGGCCACCACGGCCGCGGTCACCTCCCCCATCGAATGCCCAATCACCGCATCGGGTTCCACCCCGTACGAGCGCCACAACGCCGTCAACGCCAACTGCATACCAACCAAGACCGGCTGGATACGCTCGATACCCACCACCGGCTCGCCGCTAATCAGCACATCGCGCAGCGAAAACCCGACCTGCTCAACGAAAGCCGGCTCCAACTCGTCAATCGCCGCAGCGAACGCCGGCTCATCCTCTAGCAACTGCCGACCCATGCCGGCCCACTGCGAACCCTGGCCCGAATACAGGAAAACGGTGCCAGATCCGCGCGGCGCCTCACGCGGGCCGACTACTCCCGGCGTCGGCTGCCCGGCGGCCAAGGCCCGCAGTCCCGCCACCGCCTGGCCGCGATCACGCGCGGACACCGTGGCGAATTTGTTGTGGCGGCTGCGGTAGTGGTTGACGGTGTGAGCGATATCTGCCAGCGGGACGCCGGCACCGTCGCCGTCCATCCAATCGGCCAACGCGGCCGCCCATGACGTTATCCGTTGATCGTTTTTGCCGGAGACCGTCAACGTCGTCACCGGCGAGGAGTCGGGATCCGATACCGGCGCTGGTTCCGGCCCCTGCTCGATCACCACGTGTGCGTTCGTCCCGCCCAGGCCGAATGACGACACCGCGGCTCGCCGCGGACCCTCGTCAGCGGGCCAGGGGCTCAGTTCGGTAGGAACGAACAGACGCGTCGGCTTTGGGTCGATCGCCGGATTCCATTGCGAGAAGTTGAGGTTCGGCGGAATCTTGCCCCGCTGCACAGACAGCGCGGCCTTGATGAAACCGGCAATCCCGGCGGCCGCCTCCAGATGGCCAATGTTGGTCTTCACTGCGCCCAGTGCGCATGGACCTTCACCTCGCCCGTAGACGTCGGCCAACGCTTCGAACTCGATCGGATCACCCAAAGCGGTTCCGGTGCCGTGCGCCTCAATGAAATTCACCGAACCCGGCGTGACGTCGGCGCTGCGCAACGCGCGGGTGATGACGTCGCTCTGCGCGATGGTATTAGGCGCGGTCAGACCGTTGGAGCGACCGTCCTGATTGGTCGCCGAGCCCCGCACCACCGCCAGGACCCGGTCCCCGTCGCGTACGGCGTCGGTGAGCCGCTTGAGCACCACGATGCCGGCGCCCTCGCCCCGAACGAATCCGTCGGCGCGCGAGTCGAAGCTGTGACACCGGCCTTGCGGCGATAACATTCCCCACTTGGCCATCGCTATCTGGGTTTCCGGGCGCAAGATCAGGCTGACACCGCCGGCCAGCGCCAGATCGCTCTCCCGCAGCCGCAGGCTTTGGCAGGCCAGATGAATCGTTACCAACGAAGACGAGCATGCGGAGTCAATAGCTACCGCCGGTCCACGCAGGCCCAGCAGGTAAGCGATCCGACCGACGGCGACCGCATGAGCGTTACCGGTTGCGGAGTAAGCATCGATATTGTCCGGGTTGGCTGCTGAAATCGTCTGATACTCGGTGTAATACACACCCATCATCACTGCGGCACGGATTCCGGCCAACTCCTCCGGCGCGATTCCGGCATGTTCCAATGCTTCAAAAGCCACTTCCAGCATCAGCCGCTGCTGCGGATCCATGGCTTCGGCTTCACGCGGGGAAATCCCGAAGAAGTCGGCGTCGAAGCCGGCCACATCGGGCAGAAAGCCGCCCCACTTCGACGACATCCGGCCGGGAGCGAACTGGTCCGGATCGTAGTATTCGTCGGCATTCCAACGGTCGGAAGGGATTTCGCTGATCCCGTCCCCGCCGTTAGCCAAGAAGTTCCAGTAGCCCTCCGGGCCTGCCGCGCCGCCGGGAAAACGGCAGCCGATCCCCACCACCGCCACCGGCTCGGCGGCGGCGATCCGCGAAGCCTTGTCGAACTGCCGCGTCAGCGCGTCCCGCTTGTCGGCGGGCATCGCCGAAACTCTGTCGAAAATCGTTCCCATCAAAAAATACCGCTCTCACTGCCCGCCGAAGCCGACTCCACGTGCTCGAACAACTCATCCAACACACTGCCCGCCGAATCGAGCGCCGCGCCGGCGGAATCTTCCTGTGGCACCTCTCGAGGTGCAAGCAGTTCCGCCAGATACGCCGCCAAGGACGAGATGGTCGGGTGGTTGAACAGCATATTCGCCGACAGGTCGACTCCGAGAAGCTTCTGCGTCGCTCGCAGGACTGCCATCGCCATCATCGAGTCCAGTCCCAGTTCGGGGAATGGCTGATCGGCGTTGATTGCCGATGGCGACATTCGCAGTTCGCGGGCCATCATCGTTCGGAGCCTGATCTCGATTTCGCTGAACCGATCCTCAGCCGAGAGCGCCGACCAGTCCGGAACCGACGCTGCCAACTGATCTGAGTGGTCGACGGTCGATCGGTGGTCGGCGCCCGATGTGTCGAACACGCGGTCGAATTCTGAGACCAACTTGTCGAAGAAGCCCAGTTCGCGGAACTCGGGGGTGGCCGCGACGGCGCGGTCCAGACGCAGCCGTCCAACACCCACCCGACCGATGGCGCCACCCACCAAGGTCTGCAGCGCCTCGATGCCTTCGTCTGGAGTGATCGGGTCCAAGACGCTATAGGTCAGCGCACGGCTCATCCCGACGTCAGACCACTGGCCCCAGTTGATTGCGGTCGCGGGCAGCCCTGATGCTCGTCGCCACGCCACCAGGGCATCAAGCCACGCGTTCGCTGTCGTATAGGCCAACTGACCAGGCAAACCAATAAGCGTGGCCATGGACGAGAAGCCGACCCACCAGTCAAGTTGTCGGGTGGCTGTCGCGACATGCAGCCGCAGTGCCCCGGTCACCTTGGGCGCCCACACCCGTTGCATGCCCTCGCGGGTAAGAGCGCTCACCAGACCGTCACCGGTCACGCCGGCCCCATGTACGACTCCCCGCAACGGCCGTCCAGTCTCCTCGGCAGCCGCAACTAGCCGATCCGCCACGTCCGGTGACGCGATATCGCCTGACACAAAGACGATTTCGGTGCCGTTTGCCAGGTCGGCGAGGGCCTTCCGCTGATCATCTGAGGGTTCACTTCGGCCATTGAGAACGAGCCGCCCCGCGCCGCGATCTACCAGCCATCGCGTCACGACCGTGCCCAAGCCGCCAAGGCCACCGGTGATGATGTATGAGCCATCCGCGCGGACGACAGCATCCTGGCGGGTCGCATCCAGCGACGCGCGCGAGAGCCGTTCCGCATATCGGCTGCGCTCGCGCCACGCGATCACGTCGTCGCCCGCCGGTGATTGCAGTTCCCTCAGCAACGATGTGACTAGGTTCTCCAGATCGTCGGATTCGCCCAAATCGACGAGAGTCGCACCGATATCCGGCTCGCCGGCAAGGACGCGAGCCGCTTCCCCGGGGAACCGCCAGTTACGAATGAGGCCTTTAAGGGCTCCGATCGCCGGATCACCTGGCTCACCCTCGTGAACCGAAAGGCCGTTACGGGTTACCAGCCACAGCCGCGGCAACGTGGCGGTCCGGCTGTCGACGATTGCGTGCGTCGCGGCCGAGATCGCCCAGATCGACTCGTTCGCGCGACGAAGCGCACCCTCAACGTCGGCCCCGTCAAGCGAACCCTGTCCGAGGAATACGATCACGCCCGCGGGCGGGTGCTGCGGATCAGCCACGGATTCCGCGACGGCCTTCAGTACCGCCGATTCGTCGTACAGTTCTGCGCTGATCACTCGTCGGCTCGGTGAGCTCAGTCGGGCAGCGAATTCCGCAGGGAGCGCTGTTGTCCCGGCGTCGGGGTCGGCCAACAACAGCCAGCTCCCGGCAGGTGGCGCCGAGTCGATTTCCGGAATCGAACTCGGCACCCACTCGGTGTCGAAGACCTTCTGCTCCAGCGGCAACGGCACCGACCGGAGATCCAATGGCCGCAACTCGATGTCGGTGAGCTCCGCCGTCGCAGTCCCGCCGTCGTCGGTGAGGATGATTCGGCCGTTGTACCCGCCGGACTCCTGTTCGATCAGATCGACGTGGCACTGGGCGCGGCGGCCGATCGGTCCGAGCACCCGAATGGTCGCCACCGACGTCGCCAGATACGACGTGTCGGTCGAAGTGTCCCGCGATTGGGCCGGGATAGCGCCAACGAGTCGCTGCAGCGCCGCGTCGAGCAGTACCGGGTGGATGCAGTACTCGGGATGGTCCGCCGCCTCGTCGGCCAGCTCGAGCTCGGTACGCGACTCGACTTCGCGCCCTCCTGCCGCCACATCCTCATCGGTCACGTCGATTTCGGCTACCGCGTACCGAGACCAGTTGTTGCCGGCGGAACTGGCATGAATCTCAACGCGATTCCCGTCGCTGTCTTGAGCAATCTGCGTCGTGACGCGGGTCTGGCGATCCAAGACAAGCGGCTGCTCGATTTCCAGCGCGGTAACCCGGATTGCGTCAACAGGCAGCCCAAGGGACTGACGGCCGGCGGCTAATGCCATTTCAGCAAAGCCCGCGGTCGACATGACGGCTTGGCCATTGACCTTGTGATCGGCCAGCCACGGCAAAGACTCGATCCCGATGTCTGCCTGCCACACATGATCACGGCCAGAGGGCATTTCAACGTGCACCCCAAGCAACGGATGGACGTCTGGCAGCCGCTGGCCGACGGGTTTTGTCTCGATCCAATACTTCGAGTGCAGCCACGGCGACGCAGGGATATCCGTGAGACGGTCACCGTCGGACCTTGGGGGCGTCACACCCAGGGTGGCGAGCTGCGCATGGACGGAGAGGGTTTCGTCTTCTCCGCGCTTCATGGTCGAGGTGACGGTGCAGCGATCGGTCGACGATATTGATGCAAGCGTTTCGCCGATGGCGTAGGTAAGCAGCGGGTGCGGGCTGACTTCGACGAAGTTGTGATTTCCGTGTTCGTCCAAGGCGGCGGCCACAGCCTGGGTGAATCGCACCGGATTGCGCAGATTGACCACCCAATAGTCGGCGTCAAAAGCCGGCACGACACCGTTGGTTTGGCCCACCGTGCTGATCAACGGAATATTCGGCACCGCCGGTGCCAAGTCAGCAAGCGCACTTCGCAACTCCGGCAGAATCGGATCCACCGTGGGATGGTGCGACGCCACGTCCACCTCGACCCGCCGCGCCAACAGGCCCTGCGCATCCACCACTTCGATTACCGCGTCGACCTGGTCGGGCGGCCCGGCAATCACCGTCTGCTGCGGCGACGCATACACCGCCACGGTGATCTCGGCGTAGTCGGCGACCAACTTTTCGGCGTCCTCGGCGCCCAGCTCCAGCAGGGCCATCGCGCCTTGCCCAGATAAGCGCGACATCAATCGCGACCGGGTGGCGATCACCTTCAGCCCGTCGGCCGGGCTCAGCGCCCCGGCCACCACCGCCGCGGTCACCTCCCCCATCGAATGCCCAATCACCGCATCGGGTTCCACGCCATAGGAGCGCCACAACTGCGTCAGCGCCAGCTGCATACCCACCAGCACCGGCTGAATACGCTCGATACCCACCACCGGCTCCCCGGCGGCCAACACATCGCGTAGTGAAAACCCAACCTGTTCAACGAAGTCCGGCTCTAGCTCGTCGATCGCCGTGGCGAAGCCCGGCTCCTCGGCCAGGAGCCGCTGGCCCATGCCCGCCCACTGCGAACCCTGACCCGAATACACGAACACCGTGCCCGATCCATGCGGTCCCTCGCGGGGCTCGACAACGCCCACCGCGGATTCGCCGGCCGCCAATGCCCGCAGCCCGGCCACCGCCTGGGCGCGATCACGCGCACAGACCGCGGCGAAGGTCTTCTGACGGGCGCGATGATGATTGACGGTGTGGGCGACATCGGCCAACCGCGCACCGGCGCCCGCGCCGGCCATCCACTCGGCCAACGTCCCCGCCGTCAACGCGACCCGCACCGGGGTCTTCCCGGAAATCACCAGTGTGCTCACCACCGGTTCCGGACCCGGCTCAGCCGGAATAGGGTCGGGCGCCTGCTCGAGCACCACGTGGGCATTGGTGCCACCAAACCCGAACGAGGACACCCCGGCCCGCCGTGGCCGCCCCGTCGGTGGCCAATCCTGTTGCTCAGCAACCACTTTAAGCTGCAGCTTTGGAAACGGGATGTGCGGATTCGGGGTACCGAAGTTCGGGTTTGCTGGAATCTGCGCCCGCTGCAACGCCAATACTGCCTTGATCAAACCCGCGATCCCGGCCGCCGCCTCCAAATGGCCAAGATTCGATTTGATTGCACCGATGAGCAACGGAGCGTCGTGTGGTCGCCCGCGGCCCAGCACCGTTCCCAGGGCACGGGCTTCGATGGGATCGCCTAGCAAGGTGCCGGTGCCATGGGCCTCCACATAGTCGACCTCCTGTGGCGGCACGCTGGCGTTGGCATACGCGGCCCGCAGCACGGCAATTTGGGCCGCAGGATTGGGAGCCATGAGTCCGTTGGACCGGCCATCCTGATTGACCGCCGAACCCCGGACCACCGCCAACACCGGATCCCCGTCGCGCAGCGCATCGCCGAGCCTCTTGAGCACCACCGCCCCGCAACCCTCACCGCGAACGAATCCGTCAGCATCCGCGTCGAACGCATGACACTGACCGGTCGGCGACATCGCCTCGGCCTGATCGAAGCTGCGGGTCACTACTGGTGACAGCAGCAGATTGACCCCCGCGGCGATCGCCAGACTCGCATCACCGGCCCGCAAGCTCTGGCAAGCGAGATGTAGCGCGACCAGCGACGACGAACACGCCGTATCGACCGTGACCGAGGGCCCCCGCAGATCAAAAAAGTACGAAACGCGGTTGGCAATAATGCTGAGCGCACCGCCGATACCCGACCAGGCATCCACTTGACTCAGATCGGTCGTCGCCAGATAGCCATACTCACTCACGCACGCACCGACGAAAACCCCTGTCTGCGAATGCCGCAGCGAATCAGTCGGAATCCCGGCATGCTCGAATGCCTCGTTGGCCACTTCCAGCAGCAGACGCTGCTGCGGGTCCATCATGGCCGCTTCCCTCGGCGAGATCTCGAAGAACTCCGCGTCGAAAGTGTCGACCTCAGTCAAGAAAGAACCCCAACGGGTGGTGCGCGACAACGCTGCCGCCGCCGCCGGAGAGCCGTCGTCGAACGGTGCCCACCGATCCGGCGGAACCTCTCCCACCGCCGACCGGCCCTCGGACAGGAACTGCCACAACCCTTCCGGCCCGGCGATCTCACCGGGCAAACGGCATCCCAGACCGATCACCGCGATCGGCTCGTCCACACCACCGCGATCCGGACCCGGCGCCGGCTCGGCCTCGGCTTCGGATTCGGGACTGCTGAGGAACCGCGCCAGATCACCGATTGTCGGATGCTGCCAGAACTCCACCGGCGAAACTTTCCGGCCGAGCAACTCACTCAGCTCACCTGAGAGCACCATCGCGTCGCGCGAGCCCACACCAAGGTCGGTCATTGACGCGTCGAAGTCGATGTCGTCGGGACTGCACCCAATATTCGTTATCAGGTAGTCGGCCAGCCAGTCCCGAAAAGCGTCCTCGTCCATAGGCGCTGTCATGACGCGGCATCCAAACGGCCGGATTCACCCTGCCGGTAGAGCTCCATCAGATACCGGTTCATCCCAGCCTCTCGGAAAGCTCTTTGAGCAGATCGTCATCACTGAGGTCTTCATACGCGTCGACGCTCTCCTGATCGGCGACCTCGACCACTTCCGGAAGAAGGGTGGCCAAGTAGTCGGAGAGCGCCTCTACGGTCGGATAGTCGAACACCACGGACGCGGGTAGCGACTCGCCGAGGCTGTCGGAGAGTGCGCGCTGCAGCGTCACGCTCGTCAGGGAGTCCATCCCGGATTGGAAGAAACCCGTCGCCGGATCCAGCAGTTGCGGTGACGCCAACCCCATCGCCGCGACGACCTGCGCAGTGACGTGATCGACAAGAAGGCCGCGCCGCCGCTCCGGTTCGGCGTCGCGCAACGCTTCCCGGAACTCGGTGATCAGCGTCGATGAGCTTTCGCCCTCGGTCTCGGTCGGCAGCAGCTCGTCCACGATGCGTAGCGCCGCGCGGGTGCTGCGGTAGGCGGTGGCGAGCCGGGCCCAGTCGGCCGCGACGATCGTGGCGCGCACCGGGGTGCCGGGACCCGTGACCCACGGCAGCGCCTGGATCGCGACCTCGTCGGGCATGGGCTCCAGACCCGAGTCGAGGGTAACGTGCCGCTCCTCGTCGGATTGGCTGTCGGACAATGACTTCCAGAGCCCCCAGTTGATCGTGGTGGCCGGAAGTCCGGCCGCCCGGCGCGCAAACGCGAAGGTGTCCAGGAAGGTGGTGGTGGCCGCGTAGTGGGCCAGCCAGCGCGAGCCGGTCAGTCCAGAGATCGACGAGAACAGCACGAACTGGCGCACCGGGTGGCGCACGGAGAGTTTATGCAGCAGCGCAACCACATTCAGCTTCGGCCTGAACATCGCAGTGACGTCGGCATCGGTCATGTCGCGCAGAGTGATTGGCCCGCCCGCGAAGGCGGCCACATAGACGCCGGCCAACGGTGGAAGATCCGCGCCGAAGCGGTCGAGCAGTGCGCTCATCGCGGTTTCATCTGCCGCGTCGGCAGCCACCGTCACCAAGGTGGTTCCGGTCGCCGACAGGCCGGTCGCCAACTCGTCCAGGAATGAACCCGGATTGCGGGAAACCGCGACGACGGTGCCGGCGCCGCTGTCCGCAAGCTGCCGGATCAGATGCGGCCCGATGTTGCCGGTTGCGCCGATGACCAGATAGCTGGCGTCCTTGTCCAGTTCTACCGGAGATGTCGACGGCAGGTAACCGCTTTGCAGCCGCGGGACACGGCGGATACCGGCCCGATAAACGACCTGATCCTCGCCATCGTCGCCGTGAGCTTCGTCGAGCACATACCGGGCGGCCAAGCCGGCGGGCACCGATTCGTCGACATCGATGATGCCGCCCCAGATCTCCGGATGCTCCAGTGCCAGCGTGCGACCCAGTCCCCACAACACCGCGTGGGCGGGATTGGCCCGATCGCCTTCGCCGACGGGCTGAGCATTGCGGGTCAGCAGGAATAGCCGCGGCGCCACCCCCATCTCGGTCACCGCCGTGGCGAGCTTCCGCGCAGCGTTGAACAAGCCATATCCCGATTCGGCATCGAAGTGGTCAGCGAGCGCCTGCGGCGCGTAGAGCACATGGGTCGCTCCGGCGAGGGCGTCGGTGATCGCTTCAACGTCGGTGTCTTCGGCCAGCAGCGAAGCCGGCAGCACCATCACGTCGGAGTCATCGCCGAGAACGTGGTCGATCTCCGCGCCGAGCTCGGAGTCGGCGATCACCAGCCACGAGCTATCGGCGTCCCGCCGTCCTGCGGACAACGTCCGAGCCGGCCAGGCCAGCTGGCTGTACCACTCCGGCGGAATAGGTCCATCCGCGACCTGTCCACGCGGAATACGAACGTGCTCAACATGTTTGACCAGAGCCAGTGGCCTACTGGTGGCCCAGTGCCTGCTGTGGTGCCAGGGAGTAGTGGGCAGTGCCGGAGCCGGTCCCGCCGGGTGGGGTGTCTCCGGCGGCTGGCTGGTGTGGACGGCGTTGACGTTGGTGTGGAAAGTGACCGTGTCATCACCGTCGCGCCACAGCGTTCCGACGGCATGGTGATGGGTCAGCGAATCCAGCGTGTCGTTGATGGCATGCGTCAAGATCGGGTGGGCGCTGATCTCGATGAAGGTGCCGTGGTCTTCTGCGGCTGCGGTGATGGCCTGACTCAGCAGCGCTGGCTGGCGCACATTGGCTACCCAGTACTCGGCATCCAGCACCGGCGCGGTGGTGTCGCGCACAACGGTGGAGACAAACGGAAGTGTCGGCATCGCCGGCACCAGATCCGCCAGCGCCGCGCGCAAGTCGGGCAGAATCGGATCCATCAACGCGGTATGCGAGGCAACCTCCATGTTGACCCGCCGGGCGAACTTGTTCTGCGCGCTCACCGCGGCAATCAGTGCATCGACCGGCGCCACCGGCCCGGCGATCACCGTCTGCTGCGGCGCGATGTAGCCCGCCACACTGACATTGGGATAGTCGGCGATCAACGCCGCGGTGGCCTCGGCGTCCAGTTTGAGTAATCCCACCGCACCATGTCCGGCGAGCGGCGACATCAGACGTGAGCGGATAGCGATCACCCGCAGTCCGTCGGCCACGCTGAGCGCCCCGGCCACCACCGCCGCGGTGATCTCGCCCATCGAATGACCGATCACGGCATCAGGGTGCACCCCATACGAGCGCCACAACTCGGTCAGCGCCAGTTGCAACCCCATCAGCACCGGCTGTACCTGCGCGTCACCGCTCACCGGTTCGCCGGCGGCGATCACCTGCTGCAGCGAAAACCCAACGTGGGAAACAAAATCGTGCTCCAAATCGGCGATGGCCTCGGCAAACACCGGCTCGTCGGCGAGCAATTGGCGGCCCATGCCCGCCCAGTGCGAGCCCTGACCCGAGTAGACGAACACCGTGCTGGGATTACGCGGGCGGTCGTGCGGCCCCACGATTCCCTCTGCTCCCTCCGTCACTCCCCCCGCGGCCAGGGCCTTCAACCGGCTGACCGCGTCGGCGTGATCGCGGGCGCAGACCGTTGCGAACTGAGCGTGTCGCTCCCGGTGGTGATTGAGCGCATGAGCCACATCGGGCAACCGCACTGCGGAACCTGCACCGGCCATCCACTCGGCCAGTGTGGTGGCCAGCGCCGCTATCCGTTCCGGGGTCTTGCCCGACACCACCAAGGTGGTCACGGCCGGATCGGCCTCGCGCAGAACAGGTACCGAAGCAGGAGCCTGCTCGATCACCACATGAGCATTGGTGCCACCGAACCCGAATGCGGACACTCCAGCCCGCCGCGGATGCGACGTGTGTGGCCACTCTTGTTGCTCGGCAACGACTTTCAGCCGCATTTGGTTGAACGGAATATGGGGATTGGGGGTCTCGAATCCCAGATTCGCCGGGATGCTTGCCCGCTGCACCGCCAACACAGCCTTGATCACCCCCGCAACCCCGGCCGCCGCCTCGAGGTGACCGAGGTTGGACTTCACCGCGCCGATCAACAGCGGGGATTGCTCCGGACGACCCTTACCGAGGACGGTACCGAGCGCACGCGCCTCGATCGGATCCCCCAGCAGCGTTCCGGTCCCGTGGGTCTCGACATAATCCACTTCATGCGGCGGCACCCCCGCATTGGCGTACGCCGCACGCAGCATCGCCATCTGGGCGGCCGGGTTAGGGGCAAACAGGCCGTTGGACCGACCGTCCTGATTGACGGCTGAACCCCGCACCACCGCCAGCAGCGTATCGCCGTCGCGCAGTGCGTCGCTCAGTCGCTTGAGCACCACTACCCCGCAGCCCTCGCCGCGGACGAATCCGTCGGCGTCCGCGTCGAATGTGTGACAGGCACCGCTTCGCGACATCACACCGGCTTCATCGAAACCACGAAAGATCTGCGGCGACAGCAAGAGGTTGACTCCCGCTGCAATGGCCAGATCGGATTCCTCCATCCGCAGGCTCTGGCACGCCATATGCAAAGCGACGATCGATGACGAACAGGCGGTATCCACCGTGACGGAGGGTCCACGCAGGTCCAGGAAATACGACAGCCGGTTGGCGATGATGCTCAGCGCACCACCTGGGTTAGTCCATGCGTCGACACTGGTCAGATCGAGACCTGCCAGATAGCCGTAGTCGGTGTAGCACGCTCCGGCAAAGACGCCAGTCTGCGACCGGCGCAGTGAACTAGGTGGAATCCCAGCGTGTTCCAAAGCCTCACAAGCGACTTCGAGCAGCATGCGCTGCTGGGGGTCCATCTTCACGGCTTCGCGGGTGGAGATATCGAAGAATTCCGCGTCAAAGGCGTCGATGTCGGCCAAGAACGTCCCCCACCGCGTGGTGCGGGCGAGTGCCTCCGCTATTTCAGCGGAGCCGTCGTCGAATGGCGCCCACCGATCCGCCGGCATTTCCGACACCGCGGACCGACCCTCGCACAAAAAGTCCCAGTACTCCTCCGGGCCGTGGACCCCACCGGGGAATCGGCAGCCCAGGCCGATCACCGCGATCGGCTCGTCGGTGCTGCTTCGACGATCGGCCTCGTAGACCGGCTCGGCGGAGGATTCGGACCCACTGAGAAACTGCGCCAAGTCAGCGATTGACGGATGCTCCCAGAATTCCACCGGCGAGACTTTCCGACCGAGCAGCTCGGAAAGCTCGCCGGAGAGCACAATTGCGTCGCGCGAGCCCAGACCAAGATCGCTCATCGACGCGTCGAAGTCGATGTCGTAGGGACTGCAGCCGACGTTGGTTACGAGGTAGTCGGCCAGCCAGTGCCGAAGAGCCGCCTCGTCGAAAGCGGAGGTCATGACAGGATCTCCAAACGGCGGGATGTACCGTCCCGGTAGCCCTGCATCAGGTACCCCTCTCACTACCAGCCGGAGCAGACTCCACGCTGTCGAACAGGTCATCCAAGACGCTGCTGTCCGAATCGCCGAACGCGTCGATGTCGTTGTCCGATTCTGTTTGCGGTAGAAGCTTTTTGGCGAGATGCTCCGCCAATGCAACGATCGTCGGATAATTGAAAAGCATCGTTGCTGACAGCTCGACGCCGACGAACTGCTCGGTGTCTCGTCGAACCGACATCGCCATTACCGAATTGAGGCCCAGCTCCGCGAAGGGCCGGTCCGGCTCAAGCTCGGCTTCCGGCATTTGCAGCTCGCGGGCAAGGATGGCTCGCAGCCCGGCCTGCAGTTCGCGCAAGACGTCCTCGGCAGGCATCTGCGACCACGCCGGTGATATCGCCGCCGCCTCGGATGGCGCCGGCACCTCGGACGACGGCAGCGGAGCCATCAGGGCTTGAGCGACGTCGTAACGCGCCAGGTAATCCCAGGCCGCAAAGGCTTCTCCCGGGGTGACGGCCCGTGAGCCCAGCCGTTCGAGTTCCTGCATCGCGATTTGGGCGTCCGAGCCGAACCCGAGTCCCCGCCAGACCACCCAGTCCAAGCTGGCAGTGTGGCAGCCCTGGCGGTGACGCGCGTGCGCCAGTCCGTCCAGGTAGGCATTGGCTGCCGCGTAGGCGCCCTGCCCCGGGACACCGAACACCGCCCCGGCCGCGGCAGTCATGAACAAGAAGTCGAGGCTAGCGGGCGGGAACACCTCGTGCAACGCCTGCGCACCGGCGATTTTCGGCGACATGGTGTGCCGAAGACGGCTCTCGGTGACCTCGGTGAGCAGTTGGGCGTCGGTGATCCCGGCGGCGTGGATGACGCCGCGTATCGGGGGCGCCCCGTCGGCGTCGCGCTTCGCCACAAGTGCTTGCACCGCGTCCCGCGAACCCACGTCGAGGGCCACGGCATCCACCGTGACCCCGCGGGATTCCAGCGCCCGGATGGCGGCGACCTTGTGCCTGGTCTCGGTGTCCGTGCCGGGGCCATCCCAATCACGACGTGGTGGCAGCGGCGTGCGGCCGGCCAGGATCAGACGACGCGCGCCGCGATCGGCGAGCCAACCCGCGATCAGCAGACCGAGCGCACCCATGCCGCCGGTGACCAGGTATGCCGCATCCGGGCGACACCGCAGCGGCTCGCGGACCGGTTCACCGGAGACGGGCGCGAAGACCTGCGTGAGGAATCGGCCGTCACGCAGCGCCAGGATGGATTTGGGCGGTGCCCGCAGGATCGTGGACAGCGCCGATACCCAATCAGCGACGTCGGCCTCGTCCGGCACGTCGACCAGGCCGCCCCACAGCTGCGGCTGCTCGGCCCGGATGACCCCGGCGGTTCCCCACAGACAGCTCTGCCGCACCGCCGCCGCAGAAGCACCCTCGCGAACGCCGCGAGTGACGATCCACAGCGTGACCGGGTGATCGTCGTCCCGCTCGGCCAATCCGCGGACCAGATCCGCCACCTCCATCGACAGCCGAACCGCGCAGTCGAGGTCGGTCTTGTCGGAGTCGGAGTCGGCGGCGTAGAGGACGTATCGTGCGTCGGCGACCGCGGCCGACCGGTACCCGGCGTCGGCGAGCCGATCGCGCAGCGTGCCAGCGACGCTGTCCTCGCCCAGCACCGCAATCGTGGCCAAGCCATCGGCCGGTTGGTGCGAATCGGCATCATCCTCGACAGGCTGTAAGGGTTGCCAATCAATCGCGTGCACCATCGTCGGCGGGTCGTCGGCGCGGGAGGTCGAGAAGGCAGAAGCGCTCGCGTCCACCGCCGCATAGCGAAGTCCCCGGACGTCGATGCAGGCACTGCCGTCCGGCGCCGTTACCGCGATGTCGACGACGAGTTCTTCGTCGTTGCCGCCGCGCCGCTGCACCTCGATGTGGCCGCCCGGGTCGACAAGTTCGGCTGCGAATCGGACCCGTGCGACAGCAGCCGGAATCATCAGCCGCGGGTTGGAACTGTCCAGCAACCGGGCGACGTGGATCGCGGCGTCCAGCAGCGCGACCGCCGAGGGCTTGGACAACTCGACGTCGGCGTGCAATCGACCGCCCGCCGACCGGCAGGAGCCGATCGACCATTCGAACGGCCGTCCTTCACTGCCCCACGTCCGCCAGAACGAGGTCACCGACTCGTCGGCAAACTCGGCGTCCGACGCGTCCTGCGTCTCGATATGGCCGTGGTCGTCCGCTTCGTGGTCCTGCAGCTCGCGGGTGATTCGGGCGCTGGCGTGCTTGACCCAACGTTGCGCGGAGCCGCCATTTTCGAGGCTTGCGGCGCTCCCGGCACTCACGGCGCTCGACGACACGGTGACCGACGCGGCGTCTGCGACCACCTGAATCACCCGCGGCTCGTCGACGACGATCGGATAATCGAATCGGACATCTGATACTATCGACGCGCCAGATTCGGCTGCCGCGGCCGAAAGCGTCTGCAGCAGAACCGATATCGGAATGATCTCTACGCCATTGTTGTGGTGCGAACCCGGATAGGGCTTGTTGGCCGGCGTCAGCCGCGCCTGCCACAGATGCGTCGGCGGTGAGGTGGCGACCGCGATGTGCTCGCCGAGCAGAGTGCCGGGCTTGGGCGCGGATTCGGCTGCCCTGACGTAACTTTCGGCGCCGATCCAGTGCCGGGTGTGATGCCAGGGCGCGCCGGGCAGCACCGGATGCGGCTCGGGCGGATGCGGCAGCTGCGGGGGCTGGACCACACACGTGCTGTTGAAGTTGGTGTGGAAGCTGACCGTGTCATCACCATCACGAGACAGCGTCCCGATGCTGTAGTGGTGGGTGGATTCCAGCGTTTCGCTGACGGCGTGCATCAGCGTGGGGTGAGGACTGACCTCGATGAAAGTGGCGTTGTGCTCGGCGGCGGTGGCGATGGCTTGGCGCAGCCGCACCGGCTGGCGCACGTTGGCGACCCAGTAAGCAGCATCAAACGACGGTGTGGTGGCGGTGTCGACGACGGTGGAAATGAAGGGAATCGTCGGTGCTTTGGGCACCAGGTCGGCCAGCGCCGACTGCAACTCGGGCAAGATGGGGTCCATCAGCGCGGTGTGCGAGGCGACCTCCATATTCACCCGCTTCGCGAATCGCTCTTGGGCCGTTACCGCGGTAATCACTGCGTCTACCTGGGCCACCGACCCGGCGACCACGGTCTGCCGCGGCGAGAGGTAGCCCGCCAGACTGACCTCGGGATAGTCGGCGATCAGCTTTTCGGCCGCCTCGGCATCCAGTTCGAGCAGCGCCACCGCCCCTTGGCCGGCGAGCCGCGACATCAGCCGCGAGCGGGTGGCGATCACCCGCAGCCCGTCGGCGGGGCTCAGCGCCCCGGCCACCACCGCTGCGGTCACCTCACCCATCGAGTGCCCGATCACCGCATCGGGTTCCATCCCATAGGAGCGCCACAACGCGGTCAACGCCAACTGCAAACCCAGCAAAACCGGCTGGACCCGGGCATCCCCGGCCACCGGCTGGCCCTCGGCCAGCACCTGCCGTAGGGAGAACCCGACGTGCTCGACGAACGACGGCTCTAACTCGTCGACCGCGGCGGCGAAAGCCGGCTCATCCGCTAACAACTGCCGGCCCATGCCGGCCCATTGCGAACCCTGACCCGAATACACGAAGACGGTGCCCAGTTTGTACAACCCGTCGTGGGCGCCCACCACGCCGATTGCCGATTCGCCGGCCGCCAAGGCCTGCAGTCCGGCCACGGCCTGGACACGGTCACGCGAGCAGACCGTGGCGAAAACCCGGTGGCGGGTGCGGTGGTGATTGAGGGTGTGGGCGACGTCGGCCAGTGCAACGCCGGCGCCGTCGGCGATCATCCACTCGGCCAGCTTCGCTGCCGTCGACGCGATCCGGGCCGGCGTCTTCCCGGAGATCACCAGGGTGGTGACCGGCGGCTCGGGCTGCGCGGCCACCGGCTCGGCGGCCGGGGCCTGCTCGAGCAGCACGTGCGCGTTGGTACCGCTGACGCCGAAGGACGACACGCCGGCCCGGCGGGCCCGGGTCACGGCCGGCCACTGCATGCCCTGGTCCGCGATCGTGAACCGCGAAGCGCCCTCGACAGCGTTCGGGGTCAGCGTCTTGAAGTGCAGATGCCGCGGGATGTAGCCATGCTGCACGCTCAACACGGTCTTGATAAACCCGGCGATCCCGGCCGCTGATTCCAGATGACCGAGATTGGTCTTCACGGACCCGAGCACTAGCGGCGCCGAGCCGTCTCGCTCGCCGAATACCTGGCTCAAGGCTCCCAGTTCGATCGGATCCCCCAACGCCGTACCGGTGCCGTGCGCCTCGATGTAGTCGATATCGGCGGGCTGCAGGCGCGCTGCCGCCAACGCCGCCCGCAACACCGCCTGCTGCGCGGGCCCGCTGGGCACCGTCTGCCCGCTGCTCGGGCCGTCCTGGTTGACCGCCGAACCGCGCACCACCGCCAACACAGAATCCCCGTCGCGCAGCGCATCACTGAGCCGCTTGAGCACCACCACGCCGCAACCCTCGCTACGGACATAGCCGTCCGCATCCGCATCGAAGGTTTTGCAGCGGCCGTCGGGAGCCAACATCCCCCACCGCGAGGTGGCGACGCTGTTTTCCGGACTCAGCATCATGTTGACCCCGGCGACCAAAGCCTGATCGCTTTCCCGCCGGCGCAGGCTCTGGCAGGCCAGATGGACGGTGACCAGCGACGACGAGCACGCGGTGTCGATCACTACCGCCGGGCCGTGTACGCCCAGGAAATACGACAACCGCCCCGCGGCGAAGTTCGCCGCATTCCCGAACGGTACGTGCGGGTCGACTTCTTCCGGCGGCAGCCTTCCGGCCAGCATCAGAGCGTAGTCATAGGTGGTCATTCCAACGAAGACCGAGGTTTGCGTACCCCGGATCGTCTGCGCGGCGATGCCCGCGTTTTCCAGTGCTTCCCAGGCAACTTCCAGCAACAATCGCTGTTGGGGATCCATCGCAGCTGCCTCGCGCGGTGAGATCCCGAAAAATTCGGCGTCGAATTCGTCGGGTCGCCACGACGTGAGGAAACCGCCCTCTGGACTGCAGATCGTCCCAGGCGCGGAGTGGTCGTCGGAGTGGAAAACGTCCGCGTTCCAACGCTCCGGGGGCACCCGGACGATGCCGTCGACGCCAGCCTGGAGCAGCTGCCACAACTGGGCCGGGTTATCGGCTCCACCCGGAAACCGGCAGCCCATCCCAATTACGGCGATCGGCTCGATGTCTCCCTTTTGAGCAATTTCCAGCTGCGCAGTCAGGTCGTCGATCTTGCGCAATGCCTCGGTGATGATCGCGCGACGATCAGGCGGCGCACCAGTCACGGCGCTCCCCCCAATCTGTCAGAAAGCTGTTGCAGTATTCGACCTTGTGCGAGGTACCCAGCCCCGCTCAATGATGTCATCCGGTGTGGTCCTGGCGCTCGGCGCGCTCCCTCAGCACAGCGGGTATGGAAGATTCTATCGATGACATTGGCTTTACTCTCGCTGCAGTGTAAAGCCGTCAGGATGCCACTACTTAGGCGCCTCGGCATCGCCGAGGGGCGTCATGCGGTGGAATCCAGACGACTGAACTCGTCCTGCCGGTACACCTCGAGACATGACGAACGGCGGATCTTGCCGCTGGTGGTGATCGGAATCGAGCCGGGCGGCACTAGCACAAGATCGGCCACCCGCAACCCGTGCGACTTCGAAATCGCAGATGTCACCTGCTGTCTCACGGTGCGAAGCCTTTGTTGGATCTCCTCGGAGCTGCCCCGGTTCTTCATTTCCGCGATCACAACCAGCCGCTCAGTGCGATCATCCGGGATGGAGATCGCCGCTACGCGACCCCCACTGATCTCCTGAGTCGTCGCCTCGATGTCGTCGGGATAGTGGTTACGCCCATCCACGATCAACAGATCTTTGATGCGGCCGATGATGAACAGCTCGCCGTTGTAGATGACGCCCAAATCGCCGGTCCGAAGCCAGGGCCCCAGCGGCGTGCCAGACGATGGATCGACGAGCTGTCCGCCGAAGGTTCGCTGCGACTGTTGCGGTTTTCGCCAGTAGCCGTTGGCGATGTTGTCGCCGTGCAGCCAGATCTCGCCGACCATCCCGGCCGGGTTCTCGACGCGGGTATCCGGGTCGACGATCCGGATGGTGGACGCGCGCGGAGTGCCGACACTTACCAGCTCGACCCCGCTTCCGTTGTCGCAGGCCTCGGCGTGGCCGGCCGACAGCTTCTCGTAGTCGAAGTTGGCGACGGTCGGGGGCCGGTTCGGACCAGAAGACGCCACATACACCATCGCCTCGGCCAGGCCGTACGACGGCTTCAGCGCGGTTGGGGGGAAGTTGAACTGAGCGAATCGATCCAGGAAACGCCGGATCGTCGCCGCGTGTACCCGTTCGCTACCGCTCAGAACGGTATGCACCTGCCCCAGGTCGAGCCCGGCCATGTCGGCGTCAGTGGTCCGTCGTGCGGTCAGCTCGAAGGCGAAGTTCGGTACTGCCGTGAACACACGGGTGTTTTTGGCCAACTGCTGCATCCACCGGGCGGGCCGCTGCAGAAATGCCATCGGGCTCATCACCACCGAGTGAAGTCCTGTGGCCACCGCACCGGAGACTCCGACTAGCAGACCCATGTCGTGATAGACAGGCAGCCACGACACCAGCGTGAGGTCCGGCGGTGCAACCTTCCCGTCTGCCTCGCAATAGTCTGCAATCACCTGCTCCATATTCGCGAGGACGTTCTTGTGCGTCACCACGACGCCGGTCGGCTCACGAGTCGAGCCGGAAGTGTACTGCAGCAGAGCAGTTTTGGTTTGTGTCAAGCTCGCGGGCTGGAAGGTTGGCGGCGCATCGAGGTCAAGCGCGTCGATCTCGATCACTGCCGGCGGTGTGCCGGGCAGCGCACGAGCACACGAGACGACGTCGTTGACAACCGCCGATGTCGTCAGGAGTGCCGCCGGTGAGCTGTCTCGCAAGGCCGCGGAGGCACGTTCGTCGTGCGCGCCGAACTGCGGCACTGGTAGCGGCACCGCGACGCAACCGGCCTCCATTGCAGCGAAAATTCCGACGATGTATTCCAGGCTCTGTGGCGCGAGGATCGCCACCCGATCCCCGGGCGACGTGCAGGACGCGATTTCCCCAGCGACCACCCGCACGCGTTGGTGAAGCTGAGACCAAGTCAAGGTCTGGGAGTAACCGTCAGGGTCGAGCTCGTAGTCGATGAACGTGTACGCAGGCGCATCCGGCTTTTGCCGGACCCTCTCCCCCAACGCCGCGGGAATCGAAGCTTCGGTTGCCGCCATCAGGACACCACCCCTCTAGATCAGAGCCCTGAACACGTACAACGTAGGGCGCTTGTGATGCAGGAGATTAACAGGGCCGCCGCACTTCTCGGACCAAAAACCCAAGAATGTAATACGCGCGGCAAACAGGAGCTCGGCGCTGCCCTGCCCGCTTGATCAGACCATAGGTTTGCTAAGCAGTCAAATTGAGTTGCTCCCTCGCTGGTCGTGCAATGTTGCGCCGAGGGGGCTACCCGACTCTCGACCGGTCTAAAACAACCCGGCTTGATTGCCCGTAAATTTTTCGTAATTGCCAGGAGATTCGCAGGAGTCGTTCATTTCAGACGAGTTCGTCAATAACCGATTGCGCTTGTGCACCGCGGACCGGGCCGGCCGCAGACCGCCGACCATCGCAAAGATCTCTACCAAGCTGCGGTTTGCTGGCGACCAGCCTGCCGTGTTGGGGCTGTTGCATATGTTGCAGGCGTGAAACATGACTCGTCCAAGAGTCGTCGGGAAAACCGTAGAACTCATACCGATCCAAGCGGCCGTAGCGTCCAACTTATCGGCTTAATCATCCAATTTGCCGGGCACACAACATCTTTCCGAGTGTTATTAGTCACCCTTAAAAAAACGCGTTGCGAAAAAGCCCATCGGGCGATCCAACTATCGATGTTTCGTTGCAATCGTCAACCGCGGCAGTGCGCCAAGAACTTGCCCTCGATGTCGCTGACCAGTTCGGGTATGTGGTCGGTGAGGTAGAAGTGGTGCCCGGGGAAGACCCGCAGACTGAATTCCGATGTCGTTCGCTCCGACCAGTGCGACACCTTCTCCTGCGTGGCGACCTCGTCGTCGTCGCCCAGGTAGGCGAAGATCGGGCAGGAAACCGTCGCATCAGGTGGGCAGTCGTACTTCGAGATGGCCTTGAGCCCGCGCAGGGTCGGCAGGATGTTGGCGGCGAACTCCTCGTTCTCCAGGAACTCGGGGTTCACACCGGTCATCTGGCTGACCGCATCGAGCAGGCCGCGATCGGACTCCGGGATGTGCTCATAACCGACCCGGCCGGGCGCCGCACATGCGGACACGAACAGGGCGGCAATCGGGCTTCCCGCCACTTCGAATCGCCGAGCGACCTCGAACGCCAGCAACCCGCCCATGCTGTGGCCGAAGAACGCGACGGTGTCGTCGGGTCCCGGCGGGGCCAGCATCCGGCAAACCTTATCGGCGAGATCGGGAATGCTGGTAAAAGACCCAAGGTCGTGCGTACCAGCACGTCCCGGGTATCGGACCGCAATGCGCTTGATATCGCTGGAAAATGCTTTGGCAAAAGGAACGTAAAATTCCGCTGACCCGCCGGCATGCGGAAAGATGTAGAGAGTCGGCGGGCGCTCAGTCACGCGGCAACCCTACCGCCCTGCCGGCGCTCCCCGGACGACACTCGACGA
>Ga0209040_10000730_pt1 | contig 25555 bp, 19 predicted proteins | sample BogFormECP12_OM3_FD_188240 | JGI IMG/M metagenome (GOLD analysis project Ga0209040, IMG submission 188240) | Bog forest soil microbial communities from Calvert Island, British Columbia, Canada - ECP12_OM3 (SPAdes) (version 2) | ecosystem: Environmental > Aquatic > Freshwater > Wetlands > Bog ... | reverse complement strand
CGGACCGCCAGCTCGGTGGCGTGGTACTTCGCTATGGACAGGTATGGCACGTGTTCCTTGTTGAACTTCCCGGCGTCGGCCAGGGCAGCGGCGCGATAGGTCAGCAATCGTGCCGCCTCCACGTCGACGGCGCATTTCGCGATCTCCCATTGGATCCCCTGGAAGTCGGCGATCGTTCTGCCGAAGGCCGCCCGCTGCTTGACGTACTCGGTGGCGTACATGAGGGCGCCCTCGGCCAGCCCGATACCCCGGGCTGCGACGATCGGACGCATCGAGTTGAGCCCGAGCATGGCCAAACGGAACCCGCCCACCTCACCGATCACGTTTTCGGGGGGCACCCGCACCGAGTCGAGCAACAGCTCACCAGTGTCGACCCCGCGCACCCCCATCTTGTGGTCGACCCGACCGAGGTCGACCCCCTTCCAGGACCGCTCGACGATGAAGGCCGTGATCGAGTCGTGGGCCCGACTCTCGGGGTCTGCCGTCTTTGCGAACACGGTGTACCAGTCGGCCTCGCGCACACCCGACATCCAGCACTTGGTGCCGGTGAGGAGCCAACCACCGTCGCGTCCGGAGTCGGGCACGGCCCGGGTGCGCATGCCCATGACGTCGCTGCCGGCCTGAGCCTCGGACAGGCCGAAGGCGGCCCGCGAGGTGCCCGAGGCGATCCCGGGCAGGTAGCGCCGCTTCTGCTCGTCGGTGCCGGCGATCAGCACTGGGCCGGTGGGCAGACGAGTCAGGAGCAGCATCAGGGCGGCAGCGTTGGAGTACTTGGCGACCTCTTCGATGGCGATCGTCAAGCCCAGGATGCCGGCCCCGGACCCGCCGAGGTCCTCGGGCAGGCACAGCCCGAGCAGGCCGGCATCTCCGAAGGCCCCGAAAAGGTCGCTCGGGTACTCCCCGCTCCGATCGATCTCCCGGGCCCGGGGTTTGACCTTGTCGCGGGCCAGCCGCCGGACCGTCGACTGAAGCTGATCCAGCTCTGCGGAGAACTCGAAATCCACAGGCCGGAGGTTACCAACGGCCGGCGCGCCCCCCTGGCGACGGCCCCGGTCCTTGTGTCGCAAGGATCCCGGCTCTGGGAGCGGTGGGGTGCTAAGAAGGGTTTTGGTCGTGCGTGATCAACGCACGAACGAGCATTTGGGGGTGGCTATGGCCGCGATACTTGCGAGTTCGGGCGCATCAGTGATTCTTGTTCTGGTCTACATCGCTGTCCTGGTGGTCTACGTGGTGGCAGCGTGGACGATCTTCACGAAGGCGGGAAAGCCCGGCTGGGCTTGCCTCATCCCCTTCTACAACTACTACGTGCTCCTCAAGATCGTGGGTCGACCGGGTTGGTGGCTGATCCTGTACTTCATCCCGATCGTGAACTTCGTGATCTTCATCATCGTCATGCTCGATCTCTCCAAGAGCTTCGGTCACGGGACGCCGTACGCCTTGGGACTGATATTCCTGGGCTTCATCTTCGCCTTGATGCTGGCGTTCGGCCCGAGCCGTTACCTCGGTCCGGCGGCCCAGGCGGAAACAGCCGGCTCCGGTGGTGGCTACCCGGGGCAAGGCTCCCACGCCCAGGGCTATCCGGCCCAGCCGGCCCAGGGCTATCCGGCCCAGCCGGCCCAGGGCTATCCGGCCCAGCCGGCCCAGGGCTATCCGGCCCAGCCGGCCCAGGGCTATCCGGCCCAAGCCCCGCCAGCGCAGCCCCAACAGCCGCCAGCGCAGCCCCAACAGCCGCCAGCGCAGCCCCAACAACCGCCGCCGGCCACCCAGTAGCCGGCCCAAGCGCGCACCCGGGCCTGGGCCCACTCTCCGAACGCCCATTGGAGGTCGGTATGCCCGGCCAAGTCGTCGGACGGCACCGCGGGCCTGAAGCATCTTCATGATCGTCCGGCAGTAATTTCGACATCCCGTGGCCAGGACCCCGCCAGCTGACAATCAGCCCGTCGCGATCCTCGACCGCCGGACCCTCCAAAGGGCGCGCCGCAAGGAGCGAAAGAGACGCCGCCGGTGGCCGAGGCGCCTGATGATCGCGTTGAGCTGCCTCATCGTCCTAACGGCCACGGTCGTCGTGGGGGGCTTCGTGTACGCCAACTACCAATTCAACCAGATCCACAAGATCCACTCGAAGCAACTGAGGGCAATCACCCCCGGCAAGCCCTTCAACATCCTGATCGTGGGCTCCGACAGCCGGGCCTTCGTGACGAACTCGGTGCAGGCCAACGCCTTCGGCAGCGCCAGCCAGGAGGGCGGCCAACGCAGCGACGTGACCATGATCGTCCGGATCATCCCCGGTCAAAAGCAGGTGTACATCCTGTCGATCCCCCGCGACCTGTGGGTGCATATCCCGGGCGACGTCTCGGGCGTGTCGGGGATGAATCGAATCAACGCCGCCTTCAACAACGGCCCCGACCTGCTGATCCAGACGATCGAGCACGTGCTCCACATCCCTATCAACCACTACGTGTCGGTGAATTTCAACGGGTTTCAGGGCATGGTCGACGCGCTCGGTGGCATCACCATGGACTTCCCGACCGAGGTGAAGGACTCCTACTCGGGGCTCAACGTGACCCAGACCGGCTGCCAGCTCGTGCCCGGGACCACGGCGCTTGAGCTGGTACGGGCCCGGCACCTCTCATACATGAAGAACGGATACTGGCAGTACGACGGCCTCAGCGACTTCAGCCGGATCCAGCGCCAGGACGCCTTCTTCCGGGCGGTGCTCCACAAGCTCGACGGCTCGATCACCAACCCCTTCACCATCAACAGCTTCATCAATGCCGCCGTCCACAACCTGACGATCGACGACACTCTGACCGCCGGCAACCTCTTCTCGCTGGCCAACCAGCTCCACGGCCTGCCCCCGGCCAACCTGCACACCGAGACCCTCCCGACCTACGGGTACGTCACCAGCGGTGGCGCCGACGTCCTCGGTGAGGCCCAGCCCTACGCCGACGACATGATCCTGGCCTTCGACCTCCTGGGCAGCCAGCCGGCCACCACCACGACGACGTCCGCCCCGGCCACGACGACGACCACCACCACGGCTCCGCCAGTCGCCCCGTCCCTCGTGCACGTCGAGGTCCTCAACGGGTCGGACTGGAGCCAGCCCCTGGCCAGCCGGGCCGCCGACGGTCTCCGCCAGGCCGGTTTCGTCGTCACCGACGTCGCCAACGCGACGACCGAGACGGTCGGTCAGACCCAGATCGAGTACGCCGAGGGCAGCAAGGGTGCTGCGACCGCGGTGGCCGCGTACCTCGGCGGGAAGGCGGTCACGGCGGCCGACCCCGATCTCCAGGGCAACGACGTCATCGTCACCCTCGGCAGCTCGTTCACCGGTGTGCGGGGCGGAGAGGGCGGCACCTCCCCGAGCGCCGGTTCCGCCGGTTCCACGACGACGACGACGACGGTGCCGCCGCCCCCGGGGGACGTCTACACCAACACCGAACCCGAGCCCTGGAACCCGACCCCCTGCAGCCTGTGAACACCTGCACCTGGTGACCCCTGCACCCTGTGAGGGGCCCGGGTTGGCCGATGGTCCAAGTCAGGCGGACTTGCGCCGATGCCGGACGATCCGCCGCCGCTCCCGCTCGGTGGCGCCGCCCCAGATGCCCTCCCGCTCGCGGTGGGCCAATGCGTGCTCGAGGCACGCCTGGCGGACCGGGCACTCGGCGCAGATGGCCTTGGCCTCGGCGGCGTCGGCCTCGTCCTCTGTGACCGGGTAGAAGATCTCGACGTCGAGACCCCTGCAGGCACCGTGCTTGCGCCACGTGGTGGCACTCATGAAAGACACTTCCTCTGGAAAATCGGATTCGGGAGCCCACCGGATCCGGCTGCACCGCCCGGATTTCCCGTGCCCGCGCCGAATTCGGCAGAACAAAGAGTATGGCTCAGCTCGGCCACACCTGTAAAGGCCGGGCCCCTCCTGCTCAGCCTAGGGGCAGCGGTTCGCCTTCCCCCCCCAGGTCAGCAAGGAGGTCCGCCCTCGTCGCCTCGCCCAGCTCGGTACGTGCCTCGTACTCGGGGTGGCGCGCCACCAGGGCCGAGGGTCCGCTGGCGAACCTGGCCACCTGGGCCTCCGAGAACCGGAACCGGACGTAGTGGACCGCAGGGGTGATCTCCTCCCGGCTGAGCGCTTGGCCGTGGGCCTCCTCCGGCACCGACCACACCGCCTGGGCGGTCGAGCCCAGCTCGACGGCCAGGGCCCGCTCGATCCCGACCAGCCGGGGGAGCCAATGGCGGAGGTCCGCTTCGCTGGTGAGCTCGATGAACAGCGTGGCCGAGAGCTCGCCCGGTGTCGGCAGCAGACGGTTGTAGACGTCGAGCTCGCCCTGGATCCCCTCGTCGGTGGCGATCTTCTCCACCCGGGCCATCTCCTGGACCTGGAAGCGCACCGTATCGACGTTTTCGAACAGGAGCGTCATGATCGGGCCGACCGGCACCCGGCGGCGGCGCTTGCGCTCCATCACCCGGCGCCGGAAGTCGTCGCGGACCCGCTCGTAGGCGCGCAGGTCGAGGATGTCGTCGACGGTCAGGCCGCCTGGCCCCGGCCCCCCGGCCGTGGGGCTGCTCACCGGCCCCACCTGCGGGCACCGTCCGCCATCGCCGGGCCGGGTCCCCCGGTGACCGCGGCGCCGGTGGCGGGGATCCGGGGGGCCCGGCTGGGCGTCCGGCAGGCCCTGACGCCGGTCAGGAGACCGACTCGAGACCCTTGGTGAAGCGTCCGGCGTGGGACTTCTCCGCCCGGGCCAGCGTCTCGAGCCACTCGGCGATCTCCTCGAAGCCCTCGTCGCGGGCCGTCTTGGCGAAGCCCGGGTACATCTCGGTGTACTCGTAGGTCTCGCCCTCGATCGCCGACTTGAGGTTGTCCTCGGTGGCCCCGACCGGGACGCCGGTGACCGGGTCCCCGACCTCGCGCAGGAAGTCGAAGTGCCCGAAGGCGTGGCCGGTCTCGCCCTCGGCGACGGAACGGAAGAGGGCGGCCACGTCCGGGTAGCCCTCGACGTCCGCCTTCTGGGCGAAGTACAGGTACCGGCGGTTGGCCTGGCTCTCCCCGGCGAAGGCCGTCTTCAGATTGTCCTCGGTCTTGGATCCCTTCAGGTCAGGCATGTGCTGTCTTCCTCTCTATGCTTCTCTATGCTTCGTCGATTGTTGCTCTCGGCCTCGGGGCGGCACTCGTCGCACAGCCCTCGGAAGACGACCTCGGCGCTCCGCACCTCGTACCCCTGCGACTTGCCAGGCGGCACTGCCAATTCGTCGAACGCCACGTTCAGATCGCGCACCTTGCCGCAGGTCCGGCAGACCAGATGGTGGTGGACGGTGTCGACGTTGGGATCGAAGCGGACCGTGCCCGTCCCGAGGTCGAGCGCCGCCACCTCCCCGAGCTCGGCCAGCTCGTAGAGGGTCTGGTAGACGGTCTTGAGCGAGATGGTCGCCATCTCAGCCCGTGCCGACTCGTAGACGGCCTCGGCCGAGGGGTGGTTCACGTTGCCGTCCAGCACCCGGAAGATGCACTGGCGCTGGGCCGTCATCTTGCGTCCCGACGACCGGAACACCTCGGTGAGCTCGTCGGGGGAACGCATGGGAACGATCATATCACCAATCATTGTTTTTTGACAACGATTGTTGAAATGTTGGGGTGCGGCCGGTTGGTCCTGCGGCGGGTCGGCCGGTCCGCTCCCAGGCGTGTGGCAGGCTGGCCCGATGACTGACGGCGGCCGGGTGCCCGGCGCCCCGACCAGGCGGTCGGGCCGCCGGGACGGCACCCGAGGCGCGGCCAACCAGGCCGGATTCGACCGCGCCCGCGCCCTCCAGCGTCTGCGCGCGGAGGAGTTCGACGTCCTGGTGGTCGGCGGGGGCATCACCGGCGCCGGCGTCGCCCTCGACGCCGCGAGCCGGGGCCTGCGCACGGCCCTGGTCGAGAAGAATGACTTCGCCTCGGGCACCTCGTCGAAGTCCTCCAAGATGATCCACGGGGGCATCCGCTACCTCCAACAGCGCGAGATCCGCCTCGTCTACGAGAACCTGGCCGAGCGACAGCGCCTCCTCGACAACGCCCCCCACCTCGTCTCCCCGCTCCCCTTCCTCGTCCCGCTCTTCGGCCGCGACGGCGTCGTCGCCAAGGCGGTGGCCCGGTCCTACTCCTGGGCGTTGTGGCTCTACGACGTCACCGGTGGGGTCCGCATCGGCACCCGTCACCGTCGGGTGACCAAGGCCGAGGCCCTGCACCACCTCCCCACCCTCAACGCCGGGCGGCTCGTGGCCGGCTTCTTGTACTTCGACGCCCGGGCCGACGACGCCCGGCTCACCCTCACGGTGCTGCGCACAGCCGTGCTCGGTCACGGCGCCGCCGCCGCCAATTACACCCCGGTCGTGGGCTTCGTCACCGACGAGCGGGGGAGGGTCACCGGCGCCCGGGTCCGCCCGAAGATCCGTCCGGCGGTGACCGGGTCGTTCGGGGAGGCGGCCGAGGGGCCGGACTTCGACATCCGGGCCCGCGTCGTGGTCAACGCCACCGGCGTGTGGGCGGACGAGCTCCGTGCGCTCGACGAGGGCGTGCACGCCGACTCCATCCGCCCGGCCAAGGGGGTGCACGTCACCGTCCCGTCCTCCAAGCTCCCGGCGGACATCGCGGCGGTGATCCCGGTGCCCAAGGACCGGCGTGCGATCTTCGTCGTGCCGTGGCCCGAGGTCGACCTCGTCTACCTCGGGACCACCGACACCTCGTACACCGGACCGCTGGACAACCCGGCCTGCACCCCCGAGGACGTCGACTACCTCCTCGAGGCGGTCAACGCGGCGACCACCTCCGCCCTCACCCGCCAGGATGTCACCGGGGTGTGGGCCGGCCTGCGCCCGCTTCTGGCCCCGCCCGACGACGGCCGGCACGTCTCCGAGCGCACCTCGGACCTCTCGCGCCGCCACACCGTGCAGACGTCGCCCGAGGGGGTCGTGAGCGTGACCGGCGGGAAGCTCACGACGTACCGCAGGATGGCCGAGGACACCGTCGATCAGGTCGTGCCCCTCCTCGGTCGCAAGCGGAGCGCCGGCAAGTGCGTCACCAAGAAACTGCGGCTCCTCGGGGCCCCCGAGGCCACGTCGCGGGCCACCGCCCGCCCCGGGGTGGACCGGGCCACCCTCTCCCACCTCCTCGCCCGCTACGGGAGCGACGCCGAGGCCGTCCTGGCCCTGGCCGACGACCGGCCCGAGCTACTCGAGCCGGTCATCGAGGGCCTTCGGTACCTCGGGGCAGAGGTCGTCTACGCCGCACGGGCCGAGATGGCCCAGTCGCTCGACGACGTCCTGGCCCGGCGGACCCGGGCACTAATCCAAGACGGCCGCCGGTCGGCCGCCGCCGCCCCGGCGGTGGCCGACCTGGTGGCCGCCGAGCTCGGCTGGACGGCCGAGCAGGCGACCGAGCAGGCAGCCCAGTTCGCCGCCGGCGCGCTGGCCGAGCTCGAGGCCGCCGGCCTGGGGCTGGCCGAACCGGCCGAGGTGGACGGCCGCCGGTGACCGGGCCCGGGGTGCCGAGGTCCCCGACGCCGGTCAGCGAGATCAGGGCCGCTCCGGACGGGGTGACCGAGCGGCTCGGTGGGAAGCGGGTGGCCGTCCCGGCCGACGTGGTGCAGCGGATCGCCGGCACCGGGGCCGAGGTGCGAACCGGCGAGTCGGACCGGGCCTGCGCCGGGCGCGACTGGTGGCCGGTGGCCATCGCCTGGGCCGAGGGGGGCCAGGTGCCGGCGCTGCCGTCGGTGGTGGTCCGCCCGACCTCGCCCGAGCAGGTCTCGGCCGTCCTGGCAAGCTGCTCGGCCGCCGGCGTGCCGGTCACGCCGGGCGCCGGCCGCAGCGGGGTCTGCGGGGGCTCGGTGCCGCTGTTCGGGGGGGTCGCCCTGGAACTCACCGGCCTCCGCGGGCCGATCGTCGTCGACGAGACCTCCCTGGTGGCCGACATCCCGGCCGGGTGGTTCGGACCCGACCTCGAGTCGGAACTGCGGGCCCGGGGCGCCGGCTACACCCTGGGGCACTGGCCCCAGTCGATGGACCTCTCGACGGTCGGCGGATGGCTGGCCTGCCGCGGGGCCGGCCAGTACTCGACCCGCTACGGGAAGATCGAGGACATGGTGATCGGGCTGCAGGTAGTGCTGGCCGACGGCCGCGTGGTCGAGACCGAGGGTGCCGGGCCGCGGGCGGCCACCGGGCCCAACCTCACCCAGCTCTTCGTCGGCAGCGAAGGCACACTCGGGGTCATCACCGGCGCGCGCTTCCGGGTCCACCCGGTGCCTCCGGCCCAGGGGCGCCGAGCCTTCGGATTCGCCACGTTCGCCGCCGGCCTCGACGCCTGCCGGCGCGTCCTGCGCCGCGGCGCCACCCCGGCCGTCCTCCGCCTCTATGACCCGGTCGAGTCCGCCCGCAACTTCGAGCTCGACGACACCTGCGTCCTGATCGTGCTCGACGAGGCCGACCCCGACCTGCTGGCGGCGACCCTGGCCGTGGTGGACGAGGAGTGCGCCGCCGGCGGGGAGGCGGGCGCCGCACCGGCGGCGCCGCTCGACGACGCCCTGGTCGAGCGCTGGCTGTCGCACCGCAACGACGTCTCGGCCCTGGCCCCGCTGTGGCGGGGCGGCGTCGTCGTCGACACGGTGGAGGTGGCCGGCCGCTGGTCGACCCTGGCGGGCCTGGCCGACGAGGTGGTGGCCGACCTGACCGGCATGGAGGGAACGCTCGTGGCGTCGGTCCATCAGTCACACGCCTACCTGGACGGGGCGTGCCTCTACTTCACCTTCGCCGGGCGCGCCCCCACCGACGACGGTGCCCACCAACCTGGCACCGGCGGTGCCGGGCCCGGACCTCCGACCGCCGACCCCGACGGGGTCCTGCGCTGGCAGGAGGCATACTACCGGCGGGCCTGGGACGTGGTGACCGAGACCGTCCGCCGGCACGGGGTGGCCATCAGCCACCATCACGGCATCGGCGTGAACCGGTCCCGGTTTCTGCCCGGCGCTCTGGGGGGCGCCTTCGCCGTCCTCAGCTCGATCAAGGCGGCGCTCGATCCGGCCGGCATCCTCAATCCGGGGAAGCTCGGCCTCCCGTCGGACTTCGGCCCGGTGCCCTGGCCATGACGGCCGAGCGCGGCGGCAGCCTCCTCGTGGTCGACGTGGGGACCTCGGGGGTGCGGGCGGGGATCGTGCGGCCCGACGCCACCGTCGACCACGTCCACCACGTCCACGTGCTGCCGGACAGCCCGGCCCCGGGCCTGGTCGAGGTCGACCCCCGACGGGTGGCCGAAGCCGCCCTGTCGGTCGCCTCGGCCGCCCTGGCCGCCGGCGGCCCGGTCGTCGGGGTGGGGATCGCCAATCAGCGGGCCACCACCGTGGTGTGGGATCGCAGCTCGGGGGAGCCGGTCGCCCCGGGCATCGGCTGGCAGGACCTGCGGACCGTCGGGACCTGCCTGGCCCTCCAGGCCGACGGGATCCGGCTCATGCCCAATGCGTCGGCGACCAAGCTGGCCGCCATCCTCGACGACGTCGACCCCGAGCGTCGGCGGGCCGCCGACGAACTGTGCTTCGGGACGATCGACAGCTGGGTGGGGTGGACGCTCTCGGGCGGGGCCTCCGGATCGGCCCTCCACGTCACAGACGCCACCAACGCCGGGGTCACCGCGCTCGTCACGAGCGAGGTGGCCTGGGACGACGCCGTGCTCGACGTGCTCGGGATCCCCCGGTCGATGCTCCCGCGCATCGTGGACTCCTCGGGGGAGGTGGGCGAGGCGTCGGCGCTGGCCGGCGCCCCACCGATCTGCGGGATCGTCGGTGACCAGCAGGCCTCGCTGATTGGCCAGGGCTGTACCCGGCCCGGCCTGGCCAAGGCCACCTTCGGCACCGGCGGGATGCTCGACCTGTGCACCGGGGCGCGCCCGAGCGCGCGCGGGGAGGTCCGGGGCCCGGCCGGGACCTTCCCGATCGTCGCCTGGCAACGCGGTGGCTCGACCACGTGGGGCGTCGAGGCGATCATGCTCTCGGCCGGCAGCTGTGTGGAATGGTTGCGCGACGACCTCGGCATCCTCGCCTCGGCCGACGAGTCGGCCGGTGTCGCCGCCCGGGCCGACCAGGCGGCCGACGTGTGGTTCGTCCCGGCCCTGCTCGGAATGGGCACCCCGGTGTGGGACTTCGGGGCCCGGGGCACGGTGGTGGGCATCACCCGGGGCACCGGGCGGCCCGAGCTGGTCCGGGCGGTCCTCGAGGGGGTGGCCCATCGCGGGGCGGACCTCCTGGAGGCGGCCGAGGCCGACAGCGGCCTCAGCGTGGGCACCCTGCGGGTCGACGGTGGCATGTCGGCCAACGTGGTGTTCATGGCCGCCCTGGCCGAGGCGATCGGCCGTCGGGTGGAGGTCTCGGCCGAGCTGGAGGCCACCACCCTCGGGGCCGGTTTCCTGGCCGGCCTGGCCGTGGGAACCTGGGCCGACGAGGACGACGTGGCGGCCGCCTACCGGCCCCGGGCTTCCTGGGAGCCAACCGGCGACGAGGGCGTCCGGGCGGCCCGCAGATCGCGGTGGCTTGAGGCCCGGGACCGCTCGGCGCGCACGATCCCCGAGCTATCGGGCATAGCGTTCTGACCAGCGACAGGAGGGAGGGGGTGCCATGACGACGACCCGGCCGGCGACCGCCGGCGGCGAGCGGGCACCGCAGAGCTACGGGGACGTGGCCCGCGCCCTGCACGCCAATCTCCAGCGCGTCGTCCTCGGGACGCCGGCCGCCGTGACCGTCGCCGTGGTCGCCGCGCTCTCCGGCGGCCACCTGCTGATCGAGGACGTGCCCGGGGTCGGCAAGACGGTGCTCGCCCGCACCCTGGCGGTCTCGCTCGGCGCCGACCTCTCCCGGGTCCAGGGGCATCCGGACCTGCTGCCGACCGACGTCACCGGCGTCTCGGTCTACAACCAGGACACCCGGAGCTGGGAGTTCCGGGCCGGACCGGTCTTCGCCCACATCGTCCTGCTCGACGAGCTGAACCGGACACCACCGCGGACCCAGTCGGCCCTGCTCGAGGCCATGGAGGAGCAGCAGGTCACCGTGGACGGCGACAGCTGGCCCCTGCCGAGCCCGCACCTGGTACTGGCCACCCAGAACCCGATCGGCCAGCTCGGCACCTTCCCGCTGGTCGAGAGCCAGCTCGACCGGTTCGCCCTGTCCACCCCGCTCGGCTACCCCGACGCCGCCACCGAGACCCAGCTGGCGCTGCGCTCGGGCGGCCGGGCCGCGCTCGCCGACCTCCAGCCGGTGTGCTCGGTCGACACCTGGTCCCGGGCCATCGGCACCACCCGGGCCATCCACGTGGCGACCCCGGTGGCCGAGTATGCCGTGGCCCTGGCCCGGGCCACCCGCCAGGCGGCAGCGGTCCGGCTGGGGGCCAGCCCCCGCGCCTCGATCACCCTCGTCCGCTCCGCCCAGGCGCACGCCCTGCTGTACGGGCGGGACTACGTCTCACCGGTCGACGTCCAGGCCATGGCCGTGGCCAGCCTCGCCCACCGCCTCGTGACCGACGGGGACTCGCAGGCCGGTGCGGCAGTGGTGACCGAGGTCCTGCGCACCACGCCGGCCCCCCGGCCGTGAGCCCGGGCCCGAGCGGGGCCCCGGGGCCGACGACCCGCCGCCGGCGCCACGCCGGCGAGACGATGCCCTGGCCGCGGCGGGCCTTCGGGCCGGTCGCCGGGACCATCGTGTCGCTCGCGGCGTGGGCCGCCGTCGCCCACAACAGCGGCGCCGGCTGGGTCCAGGCCCTGGGGGCGCTCCTCGCCGCCTTCCTGTTCATTGGGCTCCTCGCCCCGGCCCTCTTCGTGCGCCGGGCCCGGTGCATGGCCACCGCCGGCCCGGTCGACGCCACGGCCGGCAGTCCGGTGGTCGTCGAGCTCGTGGTCAGCGGGCCCACCCGCCTGCGGCCGCTCGACCCGCCCGGGACCGAACGGCTCACCGGCCGCGATCGCTCGGTCGCCGTTACCGTGGTGCCCCAACGGCGCGGGGTGCTCGAGCGCTGCACGGTGGAGATGGCCAGCGCGGCGCCGTTCGGGCTGCTGTGGTGGAGCAAGCGGATGGTCGTCGAGCTGCCGCGCCCGCTCCTCGTCGCCCCCCGTGCGGGGACGCCCAATCCCGCCGGTCTGGTCGACGACCGCTCGGCCGGCGAGGACGCCCGACGGATCGACGCACGGGTGGGCGAGCCCCGGGGCGTCCGCGAGTACCAGCCCGGGGATCTCCAGCACTGGGTCCACTGGCCGGCCACCGCTCACACCGGGTCCCTCATGGTGCGCGAGATGGAGACTCCCGCCGCCAGCCCCGTCCGGGTCTGGGGGGTCCTGCCCGAGGATCCGGCCGAGGCAGAGCGGGTGGCCGAACACGTCCTGGGCACGGTCCAGAGCCTGCTCAACACCGGTCGGGCCGTCGTGCTCGTCACGGCCGAGCCCGGCCGCCTGGTCGAGGGGCCGGTGGAGGGGGTGGCGGACGCCGGCCGGCGCCTGGCCCGGGCCCTCCCGCGGTCCCCGGCGCTCCTGAGGTGGCGGGCGGCGAAGGGGCCCGCCGGAGCGGCGACGGAGCCGGCCCCGGCCACGGCGGCGGCGGGGGCGGGCCGATGAGCCTCTACGGGGCGATCAAGCGGGCCAACCAGCCCGGGCCGCCCGAGCACTCGACCCTGTTCCGGGCGTCGGCCGCCGGCTCGGTCGTCGTGGCCATCGCCGCCTGCTGGGCCCAGGGCGAGCTCCCGGGATTGCTCGCCGTCGGGTCGATTGTCCTCGTGGTCGTCGGGAACCTCTTCTCGTACTGGCGGCGCAACCACCCGCTGCCGTTCTTGAAGGTGGCGTTGGCCGCGGTGGTGGTGGGCTCCTTCGTCTGGTTCTTCTCCACCATCTCGAGCACTGCCACGGCCGGGGACCTCTCCTCGGTGGAGCGGCCGCTGGCCATTCTGTTCACCCTGATCCAGGCGGCCCACGCCTTCGACGTGCCCTCGCGACGCGACCTCGGGTTCTCACTGGCCGGGTCGGCCACCTTGATGGCCGTGGCCGCCGCCCAGGCGGTCGACACGACCTTCGGCCTCTACGTCATCGTCTGGGCCGTCTTCGGGCTGCTGGGCCTGCTGGCCATGTGGAGCTCGATGGCCGGGGGGGCGCGGCTGCGGACCCGGACCGTCGTGCTCAGCGCCGTAGCCGTCGTGGTCGTGGGCACGGCGATCGTCGCCGTGGTGCCGCCACCCCACGCGGCGAGCAACCTCGTCTTCCCCTCCGCCCTGGCCGGCGACGTGCCGGTGAGCCAGCCGGCGGGCCTGGTCGGCGGCGGGACCAAGGGGGACGAGCCGCTCCACGCCGCCTCGGTCACCGGGGCCACCCGGGTCGGCGGGTTCCTCGGGTTCGCCGGGCCCCTGGACACCGCCATCCGGGGCGCGCTCGGCGACGAGGTCGTCTTTCGGGTCCGGGCCGACCAGCCCACGTTTTGGGTGGCCGAGACCTTCGACCGGTGGGACGGGGAGAGCTGGGCTGCCAGCCCGCCGGGGGACGGGACGCCCACGTGGCGCGAGCTCGTCTCAGGGCCGCCCTTCGACATCCCGGTCTCCACCGGTGAGGTGAGCCAGGGGCCAGCGGACTACCAGACCTTCTACGTGGCCCAGGCGGGCCCGAACCTCGTGTTCCACGCCGACGACGCCACCCAGGTCTGGTTCCCGTCGCGCCGGCTCTTCGTGGGGGCCGACGGGACCATCCGGTCGGGGACGTCGATGGGGCCGGGGTCGATCTACACCGTGCTGTCCAACGTCGACGCCGCGAGTCCCTCAGAGCTGCTCCACGCCGGACTGCCCAACCCGCTGCCCGGGGGCGAGCTCTCGACGGTCGACCAAGCCCGCTACCTCCAGCTCCCCCACCCCTACCCGGCGGCGGCGGCGCTGGCCCGGCGGATCACCGCCCGGGCCCCGACCACCTACGCCAAGATCGTGGCGCTGGAGAACTGGATCGGCGCCCACACGCGTTACACGACCGACATCCCTCCCCTGTCGCCCAGCCAGGACACGGTCAACGAGTTCCTCTTCGGCAACCGGCGCGGCTACTGCGAGCAGATCTCCACCGCGCTGGCGGTGATGCTGCGCACCCTCGGGGTGCCCGCCCGGGAGGCCACCGGCTACGTCCCAGGGCCCTACAACCCGATCACCGACCTCTACGAGGTGCAGGCCAAGGACGCCCACGCCTGGGTGCAGGTGTGGTTCCCGGGCTACGGGTGGCAGAGCTTCGACCCGACCGCCCTGGTCCCCGACGCCAACCCGACGCCCGGGGCGGCCATCGCCCACGACGTGGCCGGCGCGCTGCACCGGGTGCCCGTGGTCCCGGTGTCCGCCGTCCTCGGAGCGCTCGCCCTGGGGCTGGTCCTGGTGGTGTGGCGTCGCCGGGCACCGGCCACCTGGGCCGCCGCCCTCACCGCCGAGCTCGTGCGGGCGGCCCGCCGGGCCGGCCTGCAGGTCGCACCGGGCGAGACCCTCCTCGACGTGGCGGCACGGCTCGACGGGCGCCGGGAGGCGGGCGGCGGCCCGAGCCCGCCGATCAGCGCGGGCGAGCTGGCCCGGGCGGCCGAACGGGCGGCCTACCTCGGGGTCGAACCGGACCCGGCCCCCCGACGGGACCTGCGCCGGACGGCCCGACGGCTGCGCCGCGACGCCCGGTCGCTCCGGGAGACCGGGGGCGTCCCTCCTCGGGGCCCTGTCAGTCCCCGAGGAGCGCCCGAGCCTCCGCAAACGACGCCCCGGCAGCCAGCAGGGGCCGGAAGGCCATGAGCTGGCGGGGCCGGCTCACGGCGAGGGCGGCGGCCAGGCGGCCCCGGCGCCCGTAGAGGGCGACGAACTTCGCGTCGGCCAGCGTCCCGTCGACCACCACCACCTCGTCGTCGGGGAGTGGCCGCCCCAGCACCTGGATGCGCACCCCGTACTGGTCCGACCAGAAGTAGGGCACCGGCTCGAATGCGGGGGCGGCGGCCCGGCCGGCCAGCAGGCTGCGGGCGGCGGCGACCCCCATCTCGGCCGCCAGCTGCCAGTGCTCGATGCGGACCGGCCCCTCACCGCCCTCGGCCCAGTCCCAGCGGGCCACGTCCCCGGCCGCCACCACGCCGTCGGCGGCGAACAGGGACTCGTCGCAGATCACGCCGTCGGCGACCTCCAGGCCCGAGCCATCCAGCCAGTCGACGCTCGGCCCGACCCCGATGCCGACGACGACCACGTCGGCGGGCACCGAGGCCCCGTCGGCCAGCTCGACCCGTCCGGCTTCACCCTCCTCGCCGCCCCCGGCCGAGCGGGGGAGGACGGCGGCGACGCCGACCCCGGTCCGCAGGTCCACCCCGTGCTGGGCGTGCAGGCGGCCGCAGGCCGCGCCCACCCGGGTGCCCAGGGCGTTCGAGAGCGGCGTGCTCAGGGCCTCGAGGACGGTCACCGCGCAACCCAGGCCGGCGCACGTCGACGCCACCTCCGAGCCGATGAACCCGGCCCCCACCACCACCACTCGGCAGCCCGGCCCGACGGCCAGCACGTGCTCGCGCAGGCGGGTGGAATCGTCGAGCGTCCGAAGGACGCGCACCCCGTCGTTCCCGTCGGTGCCCGCCAGACGGCGGGGGTGGGCGCCGGTGGCCACCAAAACCCGGTCGGCGTCGATGACGGTGCCGTCGTCGAGCCCGATCCGCCGGGCGCCGGCGTCGAAGGAGACCGCCCGGTGGCCGAGCACGAGCTCGGCCCGCAGCTCGTCCATCTTCTTGTTGTCGGCCAGCACGGCCCGCTCGGGCGGCCAGGTCCCGGCCAGCACCTGCTTGGAGAGGGGCGGTCGGTCGTAGGGGAGGTGGAATTCCTCCCCGATGAGGACGAGGCGCCCACCGAACCCCTCGGCCCGCAGCGTCTCGGTGGCCCGGAGGCCGGCCAGGGAGGCGCCGACGACGGCGACGGTGTCGTGGTCGGCGAGTGGGGTCGCCGGCGGCGACCCCGACCGGGCGGGAGGGCTCACCGGCCGAACAGGTCCAGCCACTCCCGGGCCGAGCGTGGGCGGAAGACGAAGTTGGTCCGGCGGGTCTCCCCCATGGTGGCCGACGGCTCGGCCGAGTAGAGGTGGCCGGGGAAGAGGATCGCGTCGTCGGGTACCCGGGCCAGTCGGGTGGTGAGCGACTCGTACATCGCCTCGGGGTCGCTGCCCGGCAGGTCGGTCCGACCGCAGCCCTCCAAGAACAGGGTGTCGCCGGCCACCAGTCGCCCCTCCACCAAGAAGCACTGGCTCCCCGGCGTGTGCCCGGGGGTGTGGAGCAGCTCGACGCCGACCTCGCCCACGCGCACCACGTCACCGCTGTCGTGGGCCACGAGCTCGGCCGCCGGCACCCCGGTCGTCCGCTCGACCCAGGGCACCTCGGGGCGCTGGACGTGGACCGGGACCTGCTCGCGCTCGAGCAGGGCGACCAGGCCCTCGATCGGCCAGCCACCGAGATCCCCTCCGACGTGGTCCGGGTGGTAGTGGGTGCCGAGCACGCCGACCAGGTGCATGCCGTCGGCCGCCAGCACGTCGAGCAGGTCGCCCACCGCGTAGGCTGGGTCGACCAGCAGCGCCTCCCCACTGGCCCGGTCGCCGATGGCGTAGGCGAAATTGACCATCTGGCGGGCCACCGGGTCGGCCCGGGCGAAGTCCCGGCCCGAGAGCAGCTGGCGGAAGTAGAACCGGTCGTCGGTGGTGTCCGGCACCATCAGACCTCGGTCCCGATCGGGTCGGCGGTCATCAGAAGAGCCCCGGCGACTCGGGCCGGCCGGGCTCGGGCGCCAGCGCCTCGTCGATCTCGCCCACCAGCTCGTCGGCCACGTCGAGCTCGGCCTCGGTCTCGGCCTCGTCCTCGGTCCCACCCGCGGCTCCGCCCGGGGGCTGGGTGGCGGCTTCGAGTTTGGGCACCAGCTCCTCCACCTGGGCCCGGGTCCGGCGCAACCGCTGGTCGAGCTCGGCGACGATGGCCGTCGCCCGTTCCAGCCGGGCCACCAGCTGGTCGACGTCGACCTCGCGCTGTTCGAAGAAGGCCACGATCTCGTCGAGCTCGTGACTCGCCTCGGTGTAGCTCAGATCGGTCACCGGCGTCGCGCCGGCCCCCGGCTCGGTGGGTGTCATGGGCCCTCCTGTCCTCGGTCACCGGCGAGCACGCTCTCCCCCGACGCGGCGGCTCCCGACGCCACCGCCTCGACCACCGAGCGCGCCGCGCCGTCGGCGAAGCGGGTCGAGAGGACCGAGCCGGCCGCCAGGCCGGCCACGCTACGCAGCGGACGTCCGTCGGCGTCCAGGGTGAGGGTGTAGCCCCGCTCGAGCTGGCGCTCGATGTCGTAGGCGGCCAGCAGGCGGCGCCATTGACCGACCCGGTCCTCCCCCCGCTCCAGGTGGGTCCGGGCCGCCGGGCCGAGGCGGGCGGCCCGCACGGCCACCTGGCGACCGGTGTCGTCGAGCAGCTGGGGCGCCCCGCGGGCCACCGTGGCCGACTGGGTCCCCAGACGCTCGGACTGGAGGGCGACGACGTGACGGGCCGTGGCGGCCAGCCGGCCCCGAGACGCCCCGGCCCGGTGCTCCGCGGCACCCAGGGTGCCAGCCGCGCCTCGGGCGACGCGCCAGGCCGGGTCGGCCACCGACCCCTCCCACCACGAGGCGACCCGACGGACCAGCTCCTGGCCGCACCCGGTCGGTGTGATGAAATGCCGGTTGGCCACGATGTCGGCCACCGACTCGTCACCGGTGTGCCCGATGCCGGTCCAGACCGGGACCGGCGAGGCGACGATCGCCCGGGCCACCGGCTCGGTATCGAAGGCCGCCAGGTCGCCCTTGGAGCCCCCACCGCGCACCACCACCGCCACGTCGCAGCCGGAGGCGGACAGGCGGCCGATGCCCCTGGCAATGGCCCGCGGCGCCCCGGTGCCCTGGACCCGCACCGCGGCCACCCGCACCGAGAAGGCGAGCCCCGAGCCGACGAGCTGGCCAACGAAGTCCCGGTAGCCCTCGGTGCCCGGGCTTGCCACCAGGCCGACCCGGAGCGGGACCTCGGGCACCCCGAGCGCCCGGTTGGCCTCCAGCAGTCCCTCGGCAGCCAGCTGGCGCAGGAGGGCGGCGCGCTTGGCGGCCAGGGCACCGAGGAGGGCGGTGACGTCGAGGGCGTCGGCGACGAAGTTCACCTGCCCCCGGGGGGCGTAGAAGTCGACCCGCCCGCGCATCGTGACCACGGTGCCCTTCTCCAGCGGGATCCCCTCGCGCGACAGCCCGCGCTTGATCGGACCCCACTTCGAGCTCCAGCAATTCACCCTGAGGACCGGGGCGTTCTTGTCGTGGGTCCCTTCGGGGTCGACCAGCTCGAGATAGCCGTGCCCGCTGCGGGCCTCGGTCAGGCTCTGGATCTCGCCGCGCACCCACAGCTCACGGGACCGGGGGAAGGTCCGGGCCAGGGCGACGGTCACCTGGCCGTAGAGCTCACCGATGCTGAGCGCGTCGGTGTGCCCATCGGCAACCAGCTCCTCTGCATCCGGCGTCACGGCGCACACCATAACCAGCCGCTGTCATGGTCCCGAAGGAGGGTCGGCGCCGCCCCCGGTCGCCGGTGTCGTCCCCGGCTGGCACACTGTGGGTGACGGTGAGCCGGCCGGGTGGCCGCGGCTCGGGTCGGCCCCTCCGGGACCGGGACCGGGTCGAGGAAGGTCGGGGCTCCACAGGGCAGGGTGCTGGCTAACGGCCAGTCGGGGTGACCTGCAGGAAAGTGCCACAGAGAACAGACCGCCGATGGCGGGCTCAGGCCCGCACAGGCAAGGGTGAAACGGTGCGGTAAGAGCGCACCAGCGACCCGGGCGACCAGGTCGGCTTGGTAAACCCCACCCGGAGCAAGGCCAAGCGTGGGACATGGGCGGCCCGTCCGGCCCCTCTTCGGAGGGGCGGTCCCCAGGTAGGCCGCGTAGATGGATGGCCACACAGGCCCCGCCAGGGGCTGGACAGAACCCCGCCTACAGGCCGGCTCACCGTCTTTTCCCAGGTCAGGGGCTTAGAGGCCAGCGGCCAAAACTAGTTTTCACGCTCGGCGACGAAGTGGTTTTCCTGATTCGCCTGGTCACAGCTTCGCCGCCTCGCAAATATCCCTACTTTCATCCCTACTAACAGTCCCCACACATTCACAGTTGTGTGGATCGACGCCACGGGGAAGAGCAGGCCGACTGCCGAGCGGAATCGGTCCGAAGAGGTTCACCTCTGAGCGCGCCTCGGGCCTTACAGCGGTGAGGCGGCGGGGCTGCTACCTGGGAGGAGGCACGACTCCCACATGGCGTTCGTAGACGGTCCACATGACGTCCAGGGGCAGCGCATTTACTTAACGAGCCATCAGTGAAGATCGAGGCGACGGAATGCCCAGATGGAGACGGCAAGTAAGCCGACACCAACGGTGACGAGCACCGCCGCGGAGGCAAGGGTCAGTCCTCCATCCAGCTGGCCATTGCCGATGGACCAATAGAAGAGAGAGGCATACTTCGCCGGTCGTACCCAGGCAACGACAGGGGCAAGTGAGCTGAGTAGGAAGGAGGCAGCAGCAACCGATGCTGTGATCCCGAGCGCCATCCCTCGGCTTCCGGTCCATGAGCCAACAGCAATTGCCAGGAGGCCGAAGTCGATCCCGAGGAGTGCCACGCCGACGCTGACTCCAGCCAGACTGGAGACCGGAAGGGTCAAGTCGAACCCACGGCCTACGACCACGCAGAGCATGGTGACGACCGCCAGTACGACTGCCTGGAGTGCGAGGGTGCCCACCTTCTGCACCAGGATATTTCGTCGAGCAATGGGAACCGTCGTCACCAGCGAAAGCGTGCCGTCCTCATCCTGTCCTGCAAGGCACGACGCCCCGTAGCCGATCGTGATGAGAAGCATAATGAGCGGCAGAAAGTTCTGGTACAGGTTGGCGTTGAGCCACCCCGATGGAGAGGTCAGTGAGCCGGTCACGCCGAAGAGGGCTGCAGCAGTTGATCCATGCTTCGTCAGGTTGTTGAGGCTCGTCGTGTTCTTGAACTCCGGGTAGAGGGCGACGATGACCAACGCATAGAGCGCCATGCCGATCGTGTAGCCGATGAGAAGCCGTCTGCGGAGGCGAAGGTCAAGCAGCGAGACGTCAGGGGACATTGCTCTTCTCCGGCAGCGGGTTCTCCGTTGACGAGCCGTCCGAAGGCGTGTCGCTGTAGTACGTGAGGAAGAGTTCGTCGAGGTCGGCGGGACGGGCGATGACATCGATCGGGTCGAGATCGGCAGCAGCCCGGAGAACGGGAGCGACGGGGCCGTGCAGCGAGAGCGTGATGTGTCCAGCATCAGCATCGAGAACCTTTACTCCGGGGATGGAGGCGAAGCGCTGCGAATCGACTGTTGCAGGGAAGCGGAACTCGATCGTGCGAGGCGCCGCCTTGCGTAGTCCATCCACCGTGTCGGTCACGATGAGCTGCCCCTCTTTGATGATCGCTACCCGATCGACGATCCGCTGCACCTCGTCGAGTTCGTGGGAGGACAAGAAGACGGTTCGCCCTACGGACACCGTCTCTCGGACGAGCTTCTGGAACTCGTTCTGCATCAGCGGGTCGAGTCCGGAGGTTGGCTCATCGAGGACGAGCAGGTCCGGTCGGTGCATGAAAGCGAGCACGATCCCGATCTTCTGCCGGTTACCCTTGGACAACGTTCGGGTGGGGCGATCGAGGATCACGTTGAACCTCTCGACGAGTGCATCCTGCACTGTCCTATCGTTCATGACTCTCGCATGGGCAACGAAATCGATGTGCTGACGGCCCGTGAGGCGGGGATGCAGAGCAAGCTCGCCCGGCAGATAGCCACTCTGACGAAGGATTTCCGGAGCATTATGCATCGGGTCCTGGCCGAACACTGTCGACGTCCCGGATGTCGGATGGTAGAGACCAAGCAGCAGGCGGATCGTCGTGGATTTCCCTGACCCATTGGGTCCGAGGAAGCCGAACACCTCACCCTTGGTGACCTCGAACTGAAGGCCGTCTACACCGCGGTTCATTCCGAAGGTTTTGGTCAGGCCGTCTGCAGTGATGACAGCAGTCATGCCAGTGTCCCGGGAGTTGGCGGATCAGCCTCGCCGAGAGCGAAGACGCCGTGCGTGTAGACATCGAGGACCTGTGACGTCCATTGCTCCATTCCTAAGCGCGTGAGGGGATCAATGGCGAGCACGGCACGGAGCTGGTCCCGGAGGAGAACGACCGCCAGGTCATTGACGAGAAGAAAGGCAGCACGGACCCTGGCCTCGACAGCTGGTCGTACAAGGTGCAGCTGCTCAAGCGAGGCAAGGCCCGACAGCGTTGTATCGAAGAGCGAGCGGAAGAGGGACTCGGCTGCGGGTCCGCCATCGACAAGCAGTCGGCGAATGTATGCGGGGAGGACAGGTTCCTGTTCAAAGCGCTCGGCGAAGACAGCGGCAAGCGATGCTGCTGTGTTGCCACTCTGGGATGGGTCCACGAGTTCAGCAACGAACCGTTCGACGAGGGCTGTGGCCCGGACATCAACGGCCTCCTTCAGGCCGTCCTTCGACCCGAAGTGGTGGATGACGAGCGACGGCGAAACGCCTGCAGCAGATGCGATTTCCCGGATGGTCACCTGGGCTGCTCCACGCTCTGCAAACAGCTGCATGGCTGTCTCTCGGATGGTCGCTGCGGCGGTCAGGTCACTGGGCACTGCACACACGTTCAGATAGTAGCACGTATGTTTAGGCAGGTAACGGACTACAAATGCCCACTGAGCCCCAGGAGGCGCCGCCACAGCGGGCGGGTCGGTCTACGCCAGAATCTCGTGGACGGTTTGCCCGGTCCTGCGGCGATACACCGTCTCGAACACGAACTAATCGAGTTAGTATATGTAATGATTAGTGTGTGAACGTTAGCCGCTCCGATGCCTCTGAGCCGCCCGAGTCTGTGGTCGATGCCGTGTTGTCTGCCAGCCGTGTCCTTGTCGCAGTGGCCGCACGGTCGCTCGCCGATGTCGCCGAGGAGGTAACCCTCACGCAGTACCGGACGCTCGTGGTGCTCGCGTCCCGGGGACCTCAGAACCTGGCTGGCCTCGCTGAGGCAGTCGGCGTGACACCAGCGACAGCGACCCGGATGTGCGACCGCCTGGTGCGAAAGGGACTCATTCGCCGGAGGGAAGAGCGAGGAGATCGTCGGCACCTCCGGGTGGTGCTGACGGAGAAGGGCCGCTCTCTCGTCGACGCCGTGACAGAGCGTCGTAGGCGGGAAATCGAGCGGATCATGAACGAGATTCCCCCCGATGAGCAGGCTGTCCTCGTCCAGGCTCTCGGACGGCTCGCTGAAGCTGCAGGCGAGGTTCCTGAACTGGACTGGACAACCGGCTGGGACCTGTGAGCCAGGCAGCCCCTGCCCTGGCCGGCCGATGGCGACGACCGGTTCGGTCGTTCCAGACTCGTGCCGCCCGCTGGCTCGCGTCAGCGAGCTACACCCAGAAGTGGCTCGTCCTTGGCAGCATTATCGGCATCGTTGCTGGGCTCGGTGCTGTCGTCTTCTTCGAGGCGCTCCGTGCTGCGTCGTACCTCTTCCTCCAGGTCTTCGCTGGCTACAAGGTGCCCACGCCGGTCGGTGAGGGGGGTCGAGCTGCATCCCCGTATTTCGTGCGGCCATGGGCCATTCCGGTTGTCGCCTGTGTCGGGGCTCTCCTTGGAGCGATTCTTGTGTTCACGATCGCTCCGGACGCCGAGGGACATGGCACCGATGCTGCGATTGCAGCGGTGCACCACAACCCTCGGGGCATCAGACTCAGGACAGTGTTCGTCAAGATCGTCGCCTCAGCGCTCACGATCGGGTCCGGTGGTTCCGGGGGCCGAGAAGGACCGACAGGCCAGATCAGCGCTGGCTTCGGCTCCTTTCTTGCCCGGTTCTTCGATCTCAGTCCCTCGGACGCCCGTATCGCTGTGGCCAGTGGAGTCGGGTCCGGTATCGGAGCGATCTTCGGTGCCCCGCTCGGGGGTTCGATCCTGGCAACCGAGATCATGTACCGGGACGACTTCGAGGTTGAGGCGTTGCTCCCGTCGTTCATCGCCTCCATCGTGGGGTACGCAGCGTGGGGGTCTATCGAGGGCTTTGGACCGCTCTTCGGCTATGTCGGCAACTACCGGTTGACGGACGCAACCCAGCTCGCCTGGTTTGGAATCATCGGCATTCTCGGTGGACTCATCGGACTGCTGTACGCCAAGGGATTCTACGGAATCGCGGACGTCTTTGGTCGTCTGCCACTACCCCGATGGGTTCGTCCAGCTATCGGTGGCCTGGTCGTCGGGTGCATCGCGCTGGCCATCCCCGAGGTGCTCGGGACCGGCTACGGCTGGATACAGCAGAGCCTAGGACCACAACTCCTGCACATCCCGCTGTGGATCGTGCTCCTCCTCCCGCTCGCCCGCATAGCTACGACCGGACTCTCCATCGGCTCTGGCGGTTCTGGCGGCATCTTCGGCCCAGGCATGGTGATCGGCGCATTCCTCGGAGCATCCGTCTGGCGAGTGCTGGAGCCCGTGGCACCGAGTCTCGGCCATGACCCAGCGCCGTACGTCATCGTTGGGATGATGTGCTGCTTCGGCAGCATCTCTCGGGCACCGCTCGCAGTCATGATCATGGTTGCCGAGATGACGGGGACGCTCTCTCTCATCGTGCCGGCCATGGTGGCGGTCGGCCTTGCAACCCTCATCGTCCGCAGAACAGACGACACCATCTACCGGAGTCAGCTTCGGAGTCGAGCTGAGGCGCCTGCTCACCGCATTCTGACGGGGCTTCCCCTGCTCGCTGCCGTTCCGGCATTGCAGGCAATGGCGGTTCCAACCTGTGTCATCACAGAGGCGGTCGATGTCGCCACAGCCGAGAAGCAGATGGAGGCATCCGGGGTTTTTGCTGCACCATTTGTGGACGCCGACGGTCGCTACATTGGCGTCGTCGGGCTGGACACGCTCCGAAAGGCGAGCAAGGAATCCGACACTCCGAGCGTGGCCAGCCTGGTCGATGAGAGCTTCTCCCCGATTCACCAGGGACGGCACCTCGATGTCGTCTTGGATGTCCTGACCTCCACACCCCAGACCTGGGCTGCAGTCGTGGACGATGAGCGACGGGTGATCGGAACGATTGCGACGTCGGACATCGTCCGGAGCTATCGCCGGGCACTCCAGGCAAGCCTCCGTCGGGCATCCGAGTTGGGCGGAGCGACTGGGATGTTGGACGTGGTCGTCACCGACGACTCCACCATCGTCGGTGCGACACTCCGGACAGCAGATATTCCACGAGGGGTCCTGGTTACTGCGATCGAGCGGGGCCGGGAGTTCATTCCGCCCAATGGCGACACCATTATTCGCTCCGGCGACAGAATGATGGTGCTGGGCGCATCGGACGATCTCAGCCGCCTGAAGCGGCTTGCATCATCGACCTCGTATCCGTGATTGCCTCACAAGGTTCTGGTCCTTGAGGACGGTGCGAAAGTTGGAGCTTGATCGCTTGGGGCTTCCAGCATGTCGCGCTGTCGGATGTTCGTGATCAGCTGCTCTCCAAGCGGAGTCAGGGAGGCGCGAATCCCTCGACCATCCTCTGGTTCAGGTTCTCGAATCAGAAGCCCAGCATGCTGGCAGCGATCCAATCAGTTCGACGAAACTGTTGTGCTCAGTCCAAGGTACGCTCGGGGGCGGAGAGCCGGGAAGCCTGGTCGGCACGTTGACGGTTCGCGCCGAGGGGCTGCCATGGGTCACCCGGATCCACCTAACCCGTATAGCCCCACACTCCAGGAAGCCGCGTCTTGCCTGAGGGGCGAACAGGTGCATCCATGACTGTGGGCGTCTCGGTGATGGCCTTCGTCGTGGGGGCGGTCGCGAGCCTGGCCACGAGTTGGGTCCTCGTCTGGCGTCTCGAGCGGGTCGGTGAGCGCCTCGGGCTCTCAGAGGCCCTGCTTGGCATGGTGGCCGCGCTGGCAGCCGATGCGCCAGAGATCACCGCCTCGATCACCGCGCTGGTCCACGGGCAGACGACGATCGGCGCCGGGGTCGTCCTCGGATCGAACGTCTTCAACCTCGCCGCGCTCCTCGGCCTGGGGGCTGTGGTGGCTGGCCGCATCACCTTGCATCGCAAGGTGATCGTCTTCGGTGGGGCTGTCGCCATGGCGGTGGGAGCAGCCTGTCTCCTGAGCGTTGGGGGCCAGATCTCGGCGGGGGCGGGCCTCGCGGCCGTCCTCGCCGTCCTCATCCCCTACGCGGCGCTCCTGGGGGCGCACAAGAGGATTCTCGGGCGGCTTCGCCTGCCGACGAGGTGGTCGACCTGGCTCACGGCCGCCATCGTCGAGGAGGAGAGCGAACTCGAAGAAGCCATCCACCCCCGACGGGGCACCAGCGTCGACGTACTCGTGGCCGGCGGCGCATTGGTCGTCGTGATCTTGGCCAGTGTGGCCATGGAGCGCGGGGCCTCGTCGCTCGGGGTGCACTTCGGTGTGCCTGAGATTATCATCGGCGGTCTCGTCCTGGCTGCGGTCACCAGCCTTCCGAAC
>Ga0209040_10000729_pt1 | contig 25571 bp, 23 predicted proteins | sample BogFormECP12_OM3_FD_188240 | JGI IMG/M metagenome (GOLD analysis project Ga0209040, IMG submission 188240) | Bog forest soil microbial communities from Calvert Island, British Columbia, Canada - ECP12_OM3 (SPAdes) (version 2) | ecosystem: Environmental > Aquatic > Freshwater > Wetlands > Bog ... | reverse complement strand
CTGCTCATGATCGCCCGCGCGATCGCTTCCACGCGGGCCAGGTCCCGCGCGGATGCGGACTCCCAGCGGCCTGCGTTCTCGGCGAGCACCTGCTCGACGAGCGCGCTGCCGTGTTCGCGCAGCGCGCTCACGGTCGGCAGCGCGTCGAGCTGGCCGAGCCAGCGAGCGAACCTGTGGATCTCCTCCTCGACGATCTCGCGTGCCCGCGGAAGCTCCTCCTCGCGGGTGCTGAGGTTGCGCGCGACGCCGGCCTGCAGGTCGTCGATGTCGTACAGGCTCACGCCCTCGAGCTCGCTGCACGTGGGGTCGATGTCCCTTGGCACCGCGATGTCGATCAGCAGCAGAGGACGGCCGTCGCGAGCGGTCATCACGAGCTCCAGCTCCTCGCGTCCCACGATCGGATGGGGCGAGGACGTCGAGGAGACGACGATGTCGGCTCGCACGAGCGTGTCGGGCAGCTCGTCAAGGCCGACGACCGAGCCGCCGAACCGCTGCGCGAGGCTGAGCGCGCGGTCGGCGTGGCGGTTGGCGAGGAAGATCGTGCCGGCACCCTGCTCGGAGAGCGCGCGCGCGGTCAGCTCGCTCGTCTCTCCCGCGCCGAGGATCACCACGTGCCGCTGCGCGAGTTCGCCGAGCAGGCCCTGGGCGAGATCGACGGCCACCGACGGCACGCTCACGCGGCTGGCCCCGATCGAGGTCTCCGTGCGTACGCGCTTGCCTGTGGTGAGCGCGGCGGCGAAGAGGCGGTTGCTCAGCGGTCCCGAGCAGCCCGCGGCCATGGCGCTCTCGTGCGCGCGGCGGACCTGTCCCTGGATCTCGGCCTCGCCTACGATCATCGAGTCAAGGCCGGCGGTCACGCGAAACAGGTGGCGCGCGGCGTCGCAGTTGCGCGGCGAGTAGATCGCCTCGGTGAGCTCGGTCAGGCGCATGCGCGCGCGGGCCGCCAGCAGCGCGAGCACGTCGGACTCCGCCGTGACGGCGTCGCCCACGACGAGGTAGACCTCGGTGCGGTTGCAGGTCGAGATCACGACCGCCTCGTGCACCTCGGGCGTGGCCGCAAGGGCCTGCGCGAACTGGCTCGACTCGCGCTCGGTGAAGGCGAGGCGTTCGCGCAGCGCCACCGCTGCGGTCTTGTGCGAGATGCCCAACGCAAGCAGCTCGTTCATGCCGGCGACTCCCTCTGCGAGGCGCCGGCCGCGCTCGCCGCCGTGCTCGTCGCGCTCGGCAGAGGGGGCGCGTCCTCCTGTGAGGACGCGCGCGGATCCTCCTTTGCGCTGTCGGTCTCTGCCAGCAGCTCGCCGAGCTCGCGCTCTATGCGGCTCATTCGCAGCGCCATGATCGCCACGTAGATCAGCACGAGCGCGAACAGCACCACATACGCGGCGGCGACGTACTTGCCGGCGCTGTGCAGCGGCAGCGCCGGGAGCTCTGCGAGCGGCGGCAGCGCCATCGCTATCCGGGCCTCCCGGCTGTGCGTGCGCTCATCGTCGCGGCGGGGTGCAGCGCCGGGGCGGCGCTGCGGGGGCGGCTCTGCGCGAGCTCGGGGCGCGTGCCCTCGAGCCGGCGGCGCAGCGCCCGCACCTGGGCGCGGGTGTGCTTGACGGTGAGCTCGTACTTGCACAGCGTCGCGTACAGCAGCGCGACTCCGGCAAGGCAGACGAGGAAGGTGAGCGCCATCGGCGCTGGCAGGTTCGACGTGCTGCCCAGCACGCGCGGATGCACATACGCGGTCGACAGACGCACGGCGATGAAGTTCATCGGCACGAAGGCCCCGGCGGTGATCGCGAACACCGATGCGTAGCGGGCCTGCCGTTCGGGGTCCTCGATCGCGAAGCGCAGCGGCTGGTAGGTCGCGTAGAGCAGGAACACGATCAGGAACGAGACGAGCGTGGGCTCGTTCCACACCCACCAGTGTCCCCACGATCCCTTGGCCCAGATCGAGCCCGTGATGAGCGTGCCGACGGCGAAGATCAGGCTCATGTGGATGGCTACGTATGAGCGCATGTCCCAGCGGGGGTCGCGCGTGCGCAGGTGCTGGATCGCCAGCAGTCCGCCGATCACGAAGCCGCACAGGGCGACGATCGCGAGCGGCACGTGGACATAGAAGATCTTCTGCAGGAAGCCCTGTTCGGCTTCCAGCGGCGCGTAGAAGAACACGAGGACGAGCCCCACGGTCATCGTGGCGACTGTTGCGATGCTCAGCGCGCGCAGGCCCTTCCCGTACATGGGATCTGGCTAGTCCTCCAGAAGGAAGTCGAACAGGGCGAAGGCGATCAGCCCGAACAACAGATCATAGAGCCCCAGCGTCAGCAGCCAGCGCGCTGCGGGGCCGCCCGAGTGTCCGCTGCTGAGCAGCGGCGAGGTCGCGCGGGCGCCGCCGATCACGATCGGAACGAACAGCGGCAGCGCGAGCAGCGGTCCGAGCAGGTCGCGGGCGCGTGTGCGCACGGCCAGCGCCGCCACGAGCGTGCCGATCACGGCCACGCCGAGGTCGCCGAGCGCGAGGACTCCCAGCAGACCGGGGAGCGCGTGGCCGAGCGAGGGCCCGAGCAGCAGCAGCGCGAACGCCGGTACGGCCACGAGCTCGAGCACGACCAGATAGGCCAGCAGAGTGAGCGTCTTCGCGACGAACAGCGCGCTGCGGTCGACGGGGGCGAGCAGGAACCCGTCGAAGCCGCCCTGGTCCTCGTCGACCACGAAAAGGCGGTTCACGCCGATGATCGCGGCGAACAGCAGAGTCACCCACAGGATCCCTGCGGCGAGGTCGCCTTCGGTGCTGCTGCGGTTCAGCGCGAAGTGAAAGACCACGAACGTGCTCAGCGAGAACAGCGACATGCCCGGCACCGACTCGAGCGTTCGCAGCTCCACGAGCAGCTCCTTGCGGAGCAGCGCCGGGACCGTGCGCCTCACCGGTAGAGCTCCGAGATCGCTACGACGTCGAGCCCGTCGGCCGCGCCGAGCAGGACCATGCGACCTTCGCGCAGCCCCAGCACGACGTCGGCCTGGGCGAGCCCGCCGGCCGGGTCGTGGCTGCAGATCACGCGCGTGAGCCCGCTCTCGGCGCCGATCAGCGGCGCCAGCAGCTCGATCGCCGCTGGGTCGAGGTTCGCGTGGGGCTCGTCGAGCAGCAGCAGCCTGGGTTCGTGCAGCACCGCGCGCGCGGCCGCCACGCGCTGAACCATCCCGCGCGAGAGCGTGCGCAGGGGCTCGTTGCAGCGCCGCGACATCGCGACCGCCTCGAGCACCTCCTGCACGCGGGTCTCCGGGGTGCCGTGGAGGCGCGCGTGGAAGTGCAGGTTCTCACGTGCTGTCAGGTCCCGGTAGAGGAGCGGATCGTGGCCCAGCAGCCCGATGCGCCCGCGCACCGCAAAGGCCTCCTGCGGCAGGCTCGCGCCGAGCACGCGAACGGAGCCGCCATGTGGACGCAGCAGCCCCGCGAGGATGCGAAGCAGGGTCGTCTTGCCCGCGCCGTTGGGGCCGAACACGACCAGCGTCCGACCCTCCCGCAGCGACACCGAGACGCCGCTCAGCGCCTCCCGTTCGCCGTAGTGCCGAGTGAGCCCCTCAACCTCGAGCACGTACTCGCGAGCAGATGCGCCATCGCTGGCACGTGCACCCTCGGGCGTGCGGGCACCTTCGCCGGCACCGGTACCCTCGGGGGCACGGGCGCGTTCGCCGGCACCGGCACCCTCGCCGGCACCGGTACACCAGGAGGCAGAGGCACCCTCCTCGCCACGGGCACCTCCGGGGGCACGGGCACCCTCGGGGGCACGAGGGGACACGCTCAGGTTCTCGACACCTGCATCGCGTACTCGGTCTGAGCCGAAGCGATCAGCTCGCGCACGGCTCCCTCCTGGCCGCTCCGGAGCAGCTCGACCGGGTCCGGCTCGCCGCCGACGATGCCCTCGAAGAAGTCCTTGCGGTCCTGGTAGGTCGGAAGCGTCCCCTTCGCCCAGCCGCGGACCTCGTTGAGCAGGATCGCAAGGCGCGCGTAGGGCTCACCGAATTGCGCCTCGATCTCTCGCTTCATGCGCTTCGCGAGCGCAGGCGAGGCGCCCGCGGTGGAGATCGCGATCGCGAGCGGGCCCGTGCGCACGATCGCGGGCAGGATGAAGTTGCACAGCGGCGGCACGTCGACGATGTTCACGAGCATCGCTCGCCGCTCGGCGTCCTCGAACACGGCGATGTTCACGTCGGTGTCGTTCGTCGCGGCGATCGCCAGGAACGCGCCCTCGAGGTCCGCGGCGCCGGCGTAGGCCCGCCCTTCCCAGCGAATCGATCCCTCGCGCGCGAGGGCCGCCAGCGCCGGCTCGGCCTCGGGCGCGATCAGCGTCACGTCGGCGTCACAGGCGAGCAGGCCCTCGACCTTCTCGAGGCCGATCTCGCCGCCGCCGATCACCAGGCAGGGGCGAGCGCTCAGGCGCAGGCAGGCGATGTAGAACGGGGTCTCGAGCATCCCCTGCACGCAGCTCTGATCGCAGATGCCTCTGCGTAGCTGACAGACGCACTCCTTGCCGGCGTAGGCCTGGGCGGGCATGGTTCAAGCCTAGCCGCAACCGCGCGCCAGGCACCCGCGGCTAGGCACCAGGCAGGCCGCGTCCGAAGGCCCGCGCGCCGAGTCGCGAGAGCGCCACCGCGCCGTCTCGCAGCGCTCGGTCGCGGTCGGACTCGCGCAGGGAGCGCATCTTCGCGATCGCCCGCGCGGCCCAGGCGGTGCTCTCGTCGTAGGGCGACCACCACAGCCCCCGCGCGCGGGGCGGGTCCCACGTGATCAGCTTCTCCTGCGCGCACGCCCCAAGCCCTGCACGGCCGAGCGTGCGTCCGAGCCCCGCGCCCGCGGCCGCGCCCCACGGTCCGCGCGAGACCATCGGTCCGGGGAGGTGGTCGTTGAGCCACACCATCCCCGCGCGCAGTTCGCGCGCGATGCGAATCCCCTGGTAGCGGTCCGCGGTCCACACCGAGGCGCCCAGCCCGTAGTCGCTGTCGTTGGCCAGCCAGATCGCCTCGTCAACGGAATCGACGGCGGTCACGACGAGCACGGGCCCGTCGATCGGCTCGCGCATGATGCGCATCTCTCGCGTCGCGTCGGTGAGCACAGCCGGTGCGTAGAAGGCGCCGGTCGCGCATCCGGGAGGCTCGACGGGCCCCCCGCAGTGCAGACGGGCGCCCGCGGCGACGGCCTCCTCCACGAGCGCCTGCACGTGCTCGCGCCGTCGCGTGGAGGCGAGCGGACCGATCTGGACGCGGGAGTCTGCAGGGTTGCCGACCGTCAGCGCCCGCGCGCCAGCGACGAGCGCCGTGACGAAGCGGTCGTGGGCCTCGCGCGCAACGTAGATGCGCTCCACCGATCCGCGCGCCTGACCCGCGGCGGCGCAGCCCGCCCACAGCGCGCCCGCGACCGCGTGCTGCAGGTGCGCGTCGGCGAGCAGCAGCATCGCATCCTTGCCGCCGAGCTCGACCGTGACCTCCTTCTCCCGTGAGACGCATTCGCGCGCGACGGCGCGACCGATCGCCGGCGAGCCAGTGAAGAGGACCTTGGCGACGCTCGAGCGGGCGAGCGCCACGCCGACCTCGGAGCCGCCGTGCGCGATCCGGACCAGCCCCTCGGGGAGCCCCGCGCGGGCGAGCACGCGGGCGATCTGCTCACCGGCCAGCGCGGCGCGTGCCGCGGGCTTGTAGACGACGCCGTTGCCCGCGAGCAGCGCTCCGGCGATCTGGCCCAACGGCTGCGCGAAGGGCGCGCTCCCCGCTCCGATCACGCCCACGACCCCATACGGCTCGTACGCGATCTGCGCGCGCCGCGCGAGCGCCATCGAGTGGCTGATGCGAACACGCCGGCCGCCGAGCGCGCGTGCGCCCTCCTCGGCGATCCAGATCAGGGCGTCGATCGCGGCCAGCAGCTCGAGCGCCGCGATCTCGGCCCGCGGCCGTCCCTGCTCGCGCGCGAGCGTCTCGCGCAGCTCGTCGAAGTCGTCGATCACGGCCTGCGCCATGCGGCGCATGTAGCGCGCGCGGTCGCGCACCTGCAGCAGGGCCCACAGCGGCTGCACCTTCTCGACCGAGGCCACCACATCCTCGACGCCGGCCGCCGGCGTCGCGACGACGGTGCCGATCGACGCACCCGTCGCCGGGTCGCGCGCCGTCATGACCTCCTGCTCGAGCATCTCGGCGACGCGGGCGTCCATCGGCTCGCGATTATCGCGCCTGGCGCTCGCGCGCCACGCGAATCGCGGCCAGGCGCTCGGCCAGCGCGGCCTCCGCGTCGTCGGGCGCGTAGAAGCGCTCGCCCGCGACGGCGGCCGGCGCGAGCTCCTGGGGGCCGAGGTGACCGGGGAGCGCATGTGGGTTCTCGTAGCCGCCCGGCTCGCTCCCCGCCGATCGAAGATCGGCCAGCGGCCCCGAGCGAAGCCACGACGGCACGGCCGCCGCGCCGTGCTCGCGCACGTGCCGCTGCGCAGCTGCGAGGGCCCGCCCCGCGGCGTCCGACTTGGGCGCGAGGGCCAGGTAGATGGCCGCCTGGGCGAGCGCGTAGCGCGCCTCCGGCAGGCCCACGTGCTCGACCGCCGCCGCAGCGGCGGTCGCCACGGAGAGCGCCGCGGGATCGGCGTTGCCGATGTCCTCGGAGGCCAGGATCACCATCCGGCGAACGATGAAGCGCGGGTCCTCTCCGCCCTCGAGCATGACCGCGAGGTAGTAGAGCGAGGCGTCGGGATCGGAGCCGCGCGTGGCCTTGATCCAGGCCGAGATGTAGTCGTAGTGGCGGTCGCCCTGCTTGTCGTAGAGCAGCGCGCGCCGCTGCAGCGCGTCCTGCGCGCGCGCGAGGTCCACGCCGTCCTCGCCAAGTCGTGCTGCAGTCGCCGCGGCGAGCTCGAGCGCGTTCAGCGCGGTGCGCGCATCGCCTTCGCAGCGCGCGGCCAGGAACTCCAGCGCCTGCGGCTCCGCCTCGACGCGAAGCTCGCCGCCTGCGCGCTCGAGCAGCTGCCGCACCTCCTCGGGAGCGAGCGCGACGAGCGCATATACGCGCACGCGCGAGAGCAGCGCTCCGATCACCTCGAACGCCGGGTTCTCTGTCGTGGCCCCGATCAGCGTGATCAGCCCGTCCTCGACGGCCGGGAGCAGCGCGTCCTGCTGGGCCTTGTTGAAGCGATGGATCTCGTCGAGGAACAGGACCGTGTGCGTGGCGCTCGCCTGGCGCCGATGTGCCGCGCGCTCGATCACCGCGCGCACCTCCGCGCGTCCGGCCGCGACGGCGCTCAGCTCCTCGTACGCGGCGTTCGAGCCGTGCGCGAGGATGCGGGCCAGCGTGGTCTTGCCCGAGCCGGGCGGGCCGTAAAGGATCATCGAGTGCGGCCTGCCCAGCTCGATCGCCGTGCGCAGCGCCGAGCCCTCCGCCAGCAGGTGTCCCTGGCCCACGAACCCGTCCAGCCCGGTGGGCCGCAGACGGGCCGCGAGCGGCTGCTCGGCGCCGTCGGGGGACGATGGCGCCGCGGGAGCCTGTCCAGAACTGATGCTTGAAGAGTCGTCGAAAAGGGTGTTCACAGACCTAGTATCGCTGCTAAAGAGCGGGTTTCCGGCCCTCGGGGAGCAGGTCGGATGAGAATCCGCGTCGAATCAATACGTCCCGTGTTTCCAAAGACTCATGCCTGATCAGCCAGCGCCAACGAGACCCGCGGGATGAGCGTCAGCCCCGCCGCCACGCTGCCCGCAACCGGCGGAGGTCTCGAGATCGAGCAGGCCGGCGACATCGCCGCACGCTCGCCGCTACAGCTCTTCTGGCGGCGCCTGCGCCAGGATCGCGTCGCGCTCGTCTCGCTCGGCTTCATCATCTTCCTCGTCTTCGTCGCGATCTTCGCGCCGCTGATCGTCGACGTGCTCGGCCTGCCGGGCCCGAGCACCCAGAACCCCAACCTCACCGACTCCTTCGGCAGCCCCCTCGGCCCCAGCTCCGCGCATCCCTTCGGCGTCGATCCGCTCGGCCAGGATGTGATGTCGCGGGTGATCTACGGGACGCGCGTGGCGTTGGAGGTGGGCATCATCGGCACCGGCATCGCCACGTTCATCGGCGTCACGCTCGGCGTCACCGCGGGCTTCTACCGCGGCTGGGTCGACACGGCGTTCTCGCGCCTGGCCGACGTGCTGCTGTCCGTGCCGCTGCTGCTGCTCGGCCTCGGCATCGGCGCCGCCTGCGCGGTGCGCGGCTGCCTGAACGGGACGATCCAGCCGGGCCTCGGCGTGATCATCTTCCTGATCGCGCTCGCCAACTGGACCTACGTCTACAGGATCGTGCGCGGGCTCGTGCTGTCGATGCGCGAGCGCGAGTTCGTGGAGGCCTCGCGCGCGCTCGGGGCATCGAACACGCGAATCATGTTCAAGGAGATACTGCCGAACCTCGTCGCGCCGATCATCGTCTACTCGACGCTGCTGATCCCGCAGAACATCCTCTTCGAGGCGGCGCTCTCGTTCCTCGGAGTGGGCGTGCGCCCGCCGACCGCGAGCTGGGGCCAGATGATCGCCGCGGCCACGCCGATCTTCAACACGGCCTGGTGGTACATGATCTTCCCCGGTCTCGCGCTGCTGGGCACCGTGCTCGCCTTCAACCTGCTCGGCGACGGCCTGCAGGACGCCCTCAACCCTCGCACCGCGAGGTGACCAAACCCATGCGACCCCCGTGGGGATACAACGACAGGAGGCGGCAATGATCGCGTCAATCAGAAGGCTCGCGCCCGCGTTGCTCGCGGGCGTTGCTGTGCTCGGGCTCGCTGCGTGCGGCTCGAGCAGCAGCAGCTCGAGCCCGAGCAGCTCCGGCATCAAAGTCGCCGCGGGCATCCAGACGCCGGCGACGGAGTCACTGACCGGAGGCAAGCGCGGCGGCACGCTGACGGTCCTCAACCACGAGGACTTCGAACACATCGACCCCGGCACGTCCTACTTCTCGATCGACTACGAGGCCGTCTACGCGACCCAGCGCCCCCTGTACTCGTACAAGCCGAACAACTTCACCACGCCGGTCCCCGACATGGCCGAAACCATGCCCGAAATCTCCTCCGACGCGAAGACCATCACCGTCCATATCAGGCACGGCGTGCACTTCAGCCCGCCGGTCAACCGCGAAGTGACCTCGGCCGATGTGGCCTACGCGCTCGACCGCGGCGCGAACCCGAACGTCGCCAACCCCTACTTCCTCGGCTACTTCGCACCGATCGAAGGCGCATCGAAGGCGACCGGCGGCCCGATTCCCGGGATCACGACGCCGAACAAGTACACGATCGTCTTCAAATTGACCGAACCGAAGGCGCAGATCGTCGCTGACGCGCTCGTGCTGCCCGTCAGCGCCGCGGTGCCGCAGGAATACGCAAAGAAGTACGACGCCAAGAAACCGAGCGAATACGGCAACTACCAGGTCGCAACCGGCCCATACATGTTCAAGGCCGACAGCAGCGGGAAAGTGCTCGGCGTCGGCTATCAGCCGGGCAAGTCGGCCACGCTCGTGCGCAACCCGAACTGGAGCGCGAGCACGGACTTCCGGCCCGCCTACCTCGACCAGATCAACATCCAGATCGGCGGAGACACGAACGTCATCGGGCGCCAGGTGCTCGAAGGCTCGAGCATGGTCCAGAACGACACGCCGGCGCAGTCGATCGTGCGGCTCGCGTTCGAACACTACCGCCCGCAGCTGCAGATCTCGCCGGGCGCCGGTGACCACTACGTCGCGATCAACAACAGCAAGGGCGTGTTCACGAACGTGAACCTGCGCAAGGCCTACTGGGCGGCGATGGACCGCGAAGCCATGGACAAGGTCCGCGGCGGATCGCTCGTCACGAACGTGATGACGCACTTCATCTATCCCGAAATCTCCGGTTTCGAAGAGGCCGGCGGGCTGGAAGGCCCGAAGGTCGACTACAACGAACACCCGCAGGGCGACATCGCCGTCGCCGAAAAGTACATGAAGCTCGCGGGCTACCCGAGCGGCAAGTACACCGGCAGCGCCACCGTCCAGGTGGTCGGGTCGACCGGTGCGCCTGCGCCGGAAGATGCCGAAATTGCCAACCAGACGCTGAAGAACCTGGGCTTCAAAACGAAGCTCAACCTCGTCGACCAGGCGACGATGTACTCGAAGTACTGCGGCGTCGTCAGCGAAGCGATCGACGTCTGCCCGAACGTCGGCTGGATCGCCGACTTCGGCGACCCACAGGCGGTTCTCAACGTGCCGTTCAACGGCAAGCTGATCGTACCCAACGCGACGAACTCCAACTGGGGCCTCGTCAACCACGAAAAGATCAACAAAGCGATGGAAGCGGCCGAAAGCGTCGTCGGCACGCAGGCGCGCGCAAACGCCTGGGCGAAGATCGACCGCGAACTCGTCGAAGAAGCGGTGGCCGTCCCCTACGACTGGGACAAGCAGCCGAACATCCAGTCGAGCAACGTCGCCGGCGTCGGCGACCTGTGGAACATCGGCTCGTGGGACTACAACTACACGTCGCTGAGGTGAGTCGCGGGTGAATTGAGACGAGCATCTGAATCGAGCGGGGCGGGCGTCTGCGATGGCGCCCGCCCCCGACTCGGTGGCGAGCGCTCGTCGTATGCCGCGGCCTGGAGACGGATGCGATGGCTAGATACATAATCCGGCGCATCCTCTGGGGCATCGTGCTGCTCGTCGCAGTGTCGGCGCTGATGTTCCTGCTGTTCAGGATCCTGCCCACCGGAGATCCGGCAAAGCTCCGCGCCGGGCGCACGCAGAACCCGAAGGTGATCGCCGAGATCCGCAACGACCTGGGGCTGAACAAGCCGCTGCTGACTCAGTTCTGGTTGTACATGAAGGGCATCGTGCTGCACTTCGACCTCGGCTTCAGCTACTACAGCTCGGCGTCGGTCAAGGAACTGATCGCCAGCCGTCTGCCCGCGACCGTCTCGCTCGTGCTCGGCGGAGCGGTGATCTGGCTCACCTCCGGCGTCGCTGTGGGGATCATCTCCGCCGTGCGGCGGCGCAGCTGGCTCGACCGCCTGAGCATGGGCACGGCGCTGGTGCTCGTCTCCGCCCCCGAATACTGGCTCGGCCTGATCGCGCTGTACCTCTTCGCCGCGGACATCGGGCGCTTTCACATCTTCTCCGGCGCGGGCACGTACGTCGGCTTCACCACCGATCCGGCGAAATGGTTCAGCTCGCTGATCCTGCCGTGGCTCGTGCTCGCGGCGAGCAACGCCGCGATCTACGCGCGCGTGATGCGCGGCAGCCTGCTCGACGTGCTCGGGGAGGACTACATCCGCACCGCGCGCGCCAAGGGCCTGACCGAGCGCCGCGTCGTGTTTCACCACGGCGTGCGCTCGTCGATAAACCCGATCCTGACGATTCTCGGACTCGACATCGGCGTGCTGCTCGGGAGCGCGATCCTCGTGGAAACCGTCTTCAACATCCCCGGGATCGGGCGCCTGAACTACGACGCGATCACACACGCCGACTTCCCGATCGTGCAGGGCACGGTGCTCGCGGCCGCGCTGTTCATCGTCGTCGCCAACATCCTCGTGGACATCGCCTACGCCTACCTCGACCCGAGGGTGCGCTACTCATGAGGCGCTCGCCGGCGGGATCGAAGCGGCCGCGATGAGCGACCCCGGAGAGCCGCTTCTGCGCGTCGAGGATCTGCGCGTCGAGTTTCCGACCGAGGACGGGCTCGTGCACGCCGTCGACGGCATCACCTACCAGGTGCGCGCCGGCGGGACGCTCGGGATCGTCGGCGAGTCGGGATCGGGCAAGACCGTCTCCTCGCTGACCACGATGGGGCTCACCCGCCGCCAGAGCGCGCTGATCTCGGGGCGGATCCTGTTCGAGGGGCGCGACCTGGTGCCGCTCTCGGACGGCGAGCTGCGCGCGATCAGGGGCAACGACATCGCGATGATCTTCCAGGACCCGCTGTCCTCGCTGCATCCCTTCTACAGGGTCGGGGATCAGCTGATCGAGGCTGTGCAAGCCCACAACGACATCTCCAAGGCCCGCGCGCGCGAACGCATCGTGGATCTGCTCGGCCTCGTCGGGATACCGGACCCAGGTCGCCGCGCCGACGACTACCCGCACGAGTTCTCCGGCGGCATGCGCCAGCGGGCGATGATCGCGATGGCGCTCGCGAACGACCCTAAGCTGCTGATCGCGGACGAGCCCACGACCGCGCTGGACGTGACCGTCCAGGCCCAGATCCTCGGGCTGATGGAAAGGCTCCAGCGCGAGCTCGGGATGGCGATCGTGATCATCACCCACGACCTCGGCGTCGTCGCCGAGCTCGCCGACGACATCGCCGTGATGTACGCCGGGCGGATCGTCGAGACCACGTCGGCCGAGCGCCTGTTCGCCCAACCCGAGCACCCGTACACGTGGGGCCTGCTGAAGTCGATCCCGAGCCTCACCGGCCCGCGCGAGGAGGCGCTCGTGCCGATTCCGGGTACGCCCCCGAGCCTGATCAGGAGGCCGTCGGGCTGCCACTTCCACCCCCGTTGCGCCTACTCACAGGCTGAACACACGCGCGTCGATCCGCGTCTGGAGCAGGTTCCCGGCGAGCCCAACCACCACGTCGCATGTCTGCTCAGCTCGCCCGAGCGCCGGAGCCTGTGGCAGGAGCTCCAGCAGGGGCGCACGCCGGAGCAGGCCCTCAGCGAGGTCGGTCTACCGGAGGCGCAGGCGTGAGCGCGCTCGTGGAGGTGCGCGACCTCGTAAAGCACTTCCCCCTCAGCCGCGGGATCGTCTTCCAGCGACGCATGGGCGAGGTGCGGGCGGTGGACGGCGTGAGCTTCGACATCGAGCGCGGGGAGACGCTTGGGATCGTCGGCGAGACCGGCTGCGGAAAGAGCACCACGGCGCGCATGGTCATGCGCCTGCTCGAGCCGACCGCGGGCGAGGTCCGCTTCGACGGCCAGGACATCACGCATCTGAAGGGCGCGCGCCTGAAGGCGATCAGGCGCGACATGCAGATGGTCTTCCAGGATCCCTACTCGTCCCTGAACCCGCGCAAGACGATCGGCTCGATCATCGCCGAGCCGTTCGTGATCCATCGCACCGAGCGCGATAAGGCCGCGCGCAAGCGGGCGGTGCAGGAGCTGATGGAGACCGTCGGGCTGAACCCCGAGCACTACAACCGCTTCCCGCACGAGTTCTCCGGCGGCCAGCGCCAGCGCATCGGCGTCGCCCGCGCGCTGGCGCTCAAACCGAAGCTGTTGATCGCCGACGAGCCCGTCTCGGCGCTCGACGTCTCGATCCAGGCACAGGTGCTCAACCTGCTCCGCGACATGCAGCGCCAGTTCGGCCTGACGGTCGTCTTCATCGCGCACGACCTGTCAGTCGTGCGCCACATGTGCGACCGCGTGGCGGTTATGTATCTCGGCAAGATCGTCGAGATCGGACCCGGTGATGCGCTCTACGGTCAGCCGCGCCACCCATACACCGGCGCTCTGCTCGCGGCCGTGCCGGTGCCCGATCCCTCGCGCCGGGCGAGCGATCGCAGGCTGCTCAGCGGCGACGTTCCCGGCCCGGCCAACCCGCCCAGCGCCTGCCGCTTCCACACGCGCTGTCCGAAGGCGCAGCAGCGCTGCTCGATCGAGGAGCCGCTGCTCGCCGAGCACGACAGCGGCACGCAGGTCGCCTGCCACTTCCCGCTCACGCCGCTGGAGATCGACGAGATCGGCGTACGATCACCCGCATGAGCGAGGAGACGCTCGGCGCGGAGGCGCTCGGCGGGGAGGCGCGAGAGATCCTCTCCCGCCTGATCCGCTTCAACACGGTCAACCCGCCGGGCGACGAGCGCGAGGCCCAGGAGTACCTGGCCGAGCATCTCGCGGGCGCGGGCTTCCGCTGCGAGCTGCTAGGCGCGGAGCCCGCGCGCCCGAACCTCGTCGCGCGACTGGGCTCCGCCGACGGCGCGCCCGCGGGACCGACGCTCTGCTACCTGGGTCACGTCGATACGGTGCTCGCCGACCCGGCCGAGTGGTCGCACGACCCCTGGTCGGGCGAGGTCGCCGACGGCTACCTGTGGGGTCGCGGCGCGCTGGACATGAAGTCGCAGGTGGCCGCCGAGGTGGCGGCGGCCGCGTCGCTGGCGCGCTCGGGGTGGCGCCCGGCGCGCGGCGAGCTGCTGGTCGTGGCGGTCGTCGACGAGGAGACGGGGGGCGCGCTCGGCGCGCAGTGGATCACGCAGACGCACCCCGAGAAGGTGCGCTGCGACCTGCTCGTCAACGAGGGCGGCGGGGCGGTGTTCGAATACGGCGGCAAACGCCGCTACGGCGTGTGCTGCGCCGAGAAGGGCGTGTTCCGCTTCGCGCTGATCACCGACGGGGTCGCCGGTCATGCTTCGATGCCGGGCATGGGCGAGAACGCGCTGCTGAAGATGGCGCCGCTGCTGGAGCGTCTCGGCGAGCGCCAGCCCTCCCACCGCCTCACGGCGGAGGCGCTCGCGTTCCTGCGCGCGATCGGGGAGCAGCCCGAGGACGTCGACGGCGCGCTGCAGCGCCTGCGCGCGACCGACCCGCGGCTGGCGACGATGTTCGAGCCGATGCTCGGCGTCACGTTCACGCCCACGCGCATCAGCGCCTCCGAGAAGATCAACGTGATCCCCAGCCGCGCGGAGCTGCGCGTGGACTGCCGTGTGCCCCCCGGGCTCGGCGAGGAGGAGGTGCGCAGCGGGATCGCGGAGGTGCTCGGCGAGGAGGCCGACGGCGACTGGCGCCTGCAGTTCACCGAGCGCGTGATCGGCAACAGCTCTCCTCTGAGCTCTGAGTTGATGGACGCGATCGCCGCGTGGATCGACGAGCGCGATCCCGGCGCGAGCATCGTGCCCGTCGTGCTCGCTGGCTTCACCGACTCGCGGCACTTCCGGCTCGCGTTTCCCGAGTGCGTCGCGTACGGCTTCTTCCCCCATCGTCACCAGTCGATGCTCGAGAGCGCTCCCCTCGTGCACGGCGCAGACGAGCGCATCGACGTGCGCGACCTGACTTCCGCGACCGAGCTCTACACCGATCTCGCACGGCGCATCCTCGGCTGATCGGCGCCCACCGCTTGACAGAGCGGGATAATCTGATAATGCCAAGGATGGTGGCTGGGATGGGGGAGTCGTCATGAGTGGGCCCAACACGGGCTCAGGCAGCACGGCCGCGACCGGCGAAGCGAGCGCCGGCACCGGCGCGAGCTCCTCCACGGGATCGCTGCCCTCGACCACGACGCCGGCCGGCGGAACGAACGCCACCGCCGCCGCGCCCGGCGGGGCGAGCGCGCTGACGGGCGCCGCCGCCCTGCGCGCCACGAGCGACGCGCGCGGCCGTCCTGTCGTGACCCACGCGACGCCGCCCAAGACGACCCGAATCGTCGAAGCGCCGGCGGCGCCGCAGACGTCGATCACTCAAGAGATCCAGAACTTCGCCGTCAACTGGGAGCCGGTCATCGCGATCCTCTTCTTCGTCGCGTTGATCGGGCTGATGTGGCGCACGCTGAAGGTCATGCCGCGGATCAAGCCGCAGCAGATCAAGCCCTCCTCGAACCGCTCGGTGACGTTCGCCGACATCGCCGGGGTGGACGAGGCCAAGGCCGAGCTGCAGGAGATCGTCGAGTTCCTGCGCGAGCCGAAGGACTTCCACGCGATGGGCGCGAGGGTGCCCAAGGGGATCCTCCTGCACGGGCCGCCCGGCACGGGCAAGACGCTGCTCGCAAAGGCCGTTGCGAACGAGTCCGGCGCGCAATTCTTCGCCCAGTCGGCCGCCTCGTTCGTGGAGATGTTCGCCGGCCTCGGCGCGGCTCGCATCAGGCGGTTGTTCGCCGTCGCCCGCAAGCACGAACCGGCGATCATCTTCATCGACGAGCTCGACGCCGTCGGCGGCACGCGCGGCTCTGACATCTCCGGCGAGAAGGACCAAACGCTGAACCAGCTGCTCGTCGAGATGGACGGGTTCGACTCTGCCGGCCGCGTGGTCGTGATCGCTGCGTCGAACCTGCTCGAGAAGCTCGACCCGGCGCTGCTACGTCCCGGCCGCTTCGACCGCCAGGTGTTCGTGGTGCCGCCCGACGTGAGGGGCCGCCTCGGCGTGCTGCAGGTCCACACGCGCGACAAGCCGATGGGCGACGTCGACCTCTCGCTCGTGGCCCAGCAGACGAGCGGCCTCACCGGAGCCGATCTGGCGAACATCTGCAACGAGGCAGCTATATTCGCCACGCGGCGCCACGGCGAGCGGGTCACGATGGCCGACTTCGACGGCGCGATCGAGCGCGTGATCGCCGGCGTCCAGTCCAAGCGCGTGCTCAACCAGCACGAGAAGCGCGTCGTCGCCTTCCACGAGGCCGGGCACGCCCTCTGCGGCGAGCTGCTGCCGTCCGTAGATCGCGTGCACCGGATCTCGATCGTGCCCCGCGGCCGGGCGCTCGGCTACACGCTAAACCTGCCCGCCGAGGACCGCTATCTGAAGACGCGCGAGGAGCTGCTCGACTACATGACCGTGCTGCTCGGCGGCCGCGTCGCCGAGCAGATCGTCTTCGGCGCGATCACGACCGGCGCCTCCGACGACCTCAAGCGAGTGGCCGACATCGCCCACTCGATGGTTCACGACTACGCGATGGGCACGGCCGGCGTCGGACGCTCGCCGGACGGCGACGTGCGCCTCTCCGAGACGACGCTGCGCATCCGCGACGAGGAGCGACAGGACCTGATCGAGGAAGCCCGCCGCGCGGCGCAGAAGCTGATCGTCGGGCATCGCCACCAGCTCGACGCGCTCGCCGAGGAGCTGCTCGCGAACGAGGTGCTCGATCGCGACGCGATCGAGCGGATCATGGCCGGCGTGCCGCGCCTGGAGCGCGCGCCCGGCGTGGGTCTGCGCGTCGTAGCGGCCACCGAGAGCCCGCCCGTGCCCAGGCCGGCGCCGTTTCCGCGGCGCGAGCCGTAGGCGCCGATCGCCACTGTCGCGCACGCGCGGCGTGGCAGATGTCGCCGCGCGCTCGCCGCTCGCCGGCCCGCCGATAGACTGCGCCGGGTGTTCAGGCGCATCGATCACATCGGCGTCGCCGTGCAGGAGATCGAGCCGGCGATCGCGCTCTATCGCGACGGCCTGCAGCTGGACGTCGCCCACCGCGAGATCGTTGCGGAGCAGGGCGTCGAGGCGGTGCTGCTGGACGTCGGCGAGAACCACGTCGAGCTTCTCGCGCCGCTGTCCGAGGACACTCCCGTGGGCAAGTTCCTGGCCAGGCAGGGCCCCGGACTGCACCACGTCGCCTATCAGGTCGCCGACATCGATGCCGCGCTCGCGGCCTGCCGCGAGGCCGGGCTGGAGCTGATCGACGAGCAGCCGAGGACCGGCATCCGCGGGTCGCGCGTGGCCTTCATGCACCCGCGCGCGACGGGCGGCGTGCTGACGGAGATCGTCGAGCCCGCGGGCGGGGCGGCGGGGCACTGATGAGCAAGGGCATGCGGCGCATCAGCGTGGGCTTCCAGGGCGGACAGGTGCTCGCGCTGCGCGTCGAGGAGGAGCAGCTGCGGAGCCTCTACGAAGCGCTTGGCAACGGCGGCTGGCATGTCCTCGAAGGCGAGGACGGGCCGGTGCGCGTCGAACTCGCGCAGATCGTCTACGTGAGCGCGGAGAGCGACGAGCCGCACGTGGGCTTCGGCTAGGCGCCGCTGAGCGTCCGCCGCGTTGTTCGCAGATCGGCCAAGCCTCGACGAGCGTCTGCTCGTGCTCGCGCGCACGCGCGGCCACTCGGCCGGCGCCGAGCGCGCGCTTAGGCGCTTCTCGCGCGTCGGTGATCACGGCGCGGCGTGGCTAGGGATCGGAGGCGTGGGGCTCGCGCTCGACCGGCCCCGAGCAGCGGCTTGGCGTCGCGCGCTGGCGGGTGTCGCCGGCGCTTACGGCCTCAACACGGCGGTGAAGCTTGCGATCAAGCGTCGGCGCCCGCAGCTCGACGGGCTGCCCGCCCTCGCCGGCACGCCCACGGGTCTGAGCTTCCCGAGCTCGCACGCGGCGACGTCGTTCGCCGGCGCGCTCGCCTACGCGCGCCTCGGCGTCCCGCGCGCGCCGCTCTACGCGTTGGCTCTCGGGCTGTCCCTCTCGCGCGTCTATCTGGGCGTGCACTACCCCTCCGACGTGATCGCCGGGGGGGTGCTCGGCAGCGCCGTCGCGGCGGTGGCGTTCCCGCGGCCCGACGCGGGGCCGCGGGAACTCAAGACGGCGCGCCGCGACGACGGCGGGAGTCGCGCGTGAGCACTCGGATCGGGATCGTCGGCATGCCCAACGCCGGCAAGTCGTCGCTGTTCAACGCGCTCACCAAAGCCGGCGCGGAGGCCGCGAACTACCCCTTCACGACGATCGAGCCGAACGTCGCCGTGGTGCCGGTTCGCGACGAGCGCCTGGAGCGGGTGGCGGAGACGGTCGGCGCGTCGGAGACCGTCTGGGACACGATCGACTTCCACGACATCGCGGGCCTCGTGGCGGGAGCGCACGAGGGGGAGGGCCTCGGCAACCGCTTCCTCGCCAACATTCGCGAGACGGACGCGATCGTGCACGTCGTGCGCGCTCACGGCGACGAGAGCGTCGTCCATCCCGAGGGCAGCGTCGACCCGCTGCGCGACATCGAGACGATCGAGACGGAGCTCGTGCTCGCCGACCTCGAGCAGGCCGAGCGCCGGCTCGAGCGCGTCGCGCGCCAGGCGCGCGGCGGCGATCGCGCCGCCGTCGCGGAGGAGGCCTGGCTGCGGGCGGTGATCGCCGAGCTGCAGGCCGGACGTCCCGCGCGGGGCATCCCCGCGCCCGACGACGCGCCCACGGCCGCTCGCGAACTGGGGTCCTTGACGGCCAAGCCGGTGCTGTTCGTCGCAAACGTCGACGAGGGCTCCGAGGGCGTGCCCGAGGCGATCGCCGAGTACGCCGCGGGGCGCGGGGCGCGGGCCGTGGCGATCTCATCGCGGATCGAGTCCGAGCTGTCCGAGCTCGACGACGAGGACGCAGCGGCGATGCGCGCGGAACTGTTCTCCCACGCGCCCGGCGAGTCGAGCCTGCAGCGGGTGGTGCGCGAGGCGTTCGCGCTGCTCGACCTGATCGCGTTCTTCACCGCCGGCGAGGCCAAGCCCGCGCAGTCGTGGCACCTGCGCCGCGGCCTCAGCGCCTGGCACGCGGCGGGCGAGATTCACAGCGACATCCAGACGGGCTTCGTGCGCGCCGAGATGATCGGCTGGCAGGAGCTCGTCGACGCGGGCGGATACGCCGGCGCCCGCGAGCGCGGCACGCTGCGCCTCGAGGGCCGCGACTACGTGATGGCCGACGGCGATGTGATCACGGTCAAGTTCACTCCCTAGGCGCGAGCGCTCCCAGCCGGTTTGAGAGCTGGCGCATGCCGAGCGCTGCCGCGGCCGCCGACCCGGCGGCGAAGTCGGTCGCGCGGTCGGCGGGTCGCTGCAGCTCGATCGTCTGCAGCGTTGCGATCTGCTTGAACGTCCTGAGCAGCCCCGCGTTCTCGCTGAGGCTCCGCGCGACCCTCGCTCGCATCGACTCCGGCCGCTGCTCGGCAGCCGTCAGAAGAGCCTCGAGCGAGCCATGCTCGCGCAGCAGCTCGGCGGCCGTCTTGGCGCCGATCCCGGGCGCTCCGGGGAGGCCGTCCGACGGGTCGCCGCGCAGCGCGATGAAGTCCGGCACGAGCGCGGGCTCGACGCCGTAGCGCTCGCGCACCTGCTCGGGCCCGATCAGGCCGTAGCTGCCGCCCTTGCCAAGCTCGACGACCGCGACCTGCGCAGCGACGGCGCCGTAGAGGTCACGGTCGCCGGTCACGAGCAGCGCCCGCCCGGCGGCCGCGGCCTCGGCGCGAGCGAGCGAGAACATCACGTCGTCGGCCTCGAGCGTCTCGCTCGCGGCGTTCTCCCAGCCGAGGCTCGCGAGCAGCGCGGGCGCCTGGCGCCACTGGTGGGCGAGCTCGGCGGGCATCGGATCGCGGTGGGCGTGATACGGGGGGTACAGGCGGACCCGGTAGTCGGCCTGCTCGGCGCCCGTGCACGCGGCCACCGCCCGCGGCGCTTCGGCCTCGCCGAGCCCGTCGATCAGCGAGAGGATCGCGTTGACGGTGCCGAGCAGCGCCCCCACCGGCTGCCCGTCGGCGCCGCGGATCGAGCGCGGCAGCGCGAAGAAGGAGCGGTAGAGCAGCCAGGGAACGTCAGCGGCGAGCAGCGGCGCGGGCATCCACGCAGACTATGCGCCGCCGGGAGCGGGGCTCAACCCGAGAGCATCCAGCAGTTTTCGGTCCACAGGAAGCGGTTCGGCTGCGAGCCGCCGAGCAGCGACGCGGCGAGATCGATCGAGGCGTAGCTGCCGTGCACGACCACCCGCGCAGAGCTCGCCGCGTGGTGCAGCGAGCGCAGCAGCGAGCGCTCGCCAGGCTGGCGCAGCATGCCGGCGATCTTCGCGTCCCAGCGCTGTTCGCAGGTCACGCCGTGACGCGTTGCGCGCAGCGGCGCGTTCAGCACCCCGCACGTGCCGGAGCCGTTGCGAGCGAGCTCCGCGGCGAGGAAGTTGCCGGCCGCGCGACGCACCCAGGCGATCTGTTCGGGGGTCCCCACGGAGCGCTCCGAGTACGCCCGCGCCGTTGCGGCCGTGAGGCTCAGCGAAGCGGCTGCCGCCACGAGCGCGTAGGCCAGCGGCGCGGCGATTGGGCGAAGGCGCGTGCTCATGATTTCCTCATCGGCAGCAGATGCCACATTCCCGAGATCTTCGCGCACCGCTCGGCGAGTCCTGCGCGCCCGGACGCATGTCCGAGCGCCGCGAGGACGGGAGAGCGAGGCGGCGAGGGCGCGCCGGCGCGCGACTCGGTGGCAGTCGCGAGGCGTCGGCGCTAGCCGGCCGGGGCGCCGCCGCTGGCCGCTGCAGCGGCGGGTGTCAGGCCGCTGGCGCCGGGCGCCTGTGCGCCGCCCGGACCGGTGCTCGGAGGCGTGCGCGTGCTTGGCGCAGGCGCGCTCGGCGGCGGGATGGGGCCGGCGCTCGGAGGCGTGCGGCCGCTGCGATCGGGCTCGGGCCTCACGTGGGAGCCGTTGCGCACGCTGAAGAACGCCCACGTGCTGCTCAGCCCGAGCCGGCTCGCGAGTTCGGGGCCGTTCACGGGGGTCGAGCCGGCGGAGCCGAGGACGAGCGCGGAGACGACGCGCGGCGATACACCGCGGCGCAGCACCTCGATGCCCTTGAATGACCCCTTCACGAGCCCCTGCAGGCGCGCAGCCGCGCTCGTGAAGCTAAGGGGCACCTGCCAGCTCGAGCTGGCCGTTTCGTAGGGGTCGGCGACGCCGCGCAGCCACGGCTCGGGTGCCGAGCCGAGGAACGAGTTCTCGATGTTCTCGGTGCTGCCGCCGGAGCTCGCGAAGAAGTACGTGATCGCGGCGCGGCCGGCGTAGAGGATGACCTGCCCGGCGGTCGCCGCCACGGCCGCGTTCGTCGCGTTCGTTTCGGCGGCTACGCCCCGATAGACCTGCGAGCGCGCGTCGGAGTAGACGTCGAATTGCGAGCCGCCGGCGTGCGAGGTGAGCGCGTAGGTCCGGCTCGCCACGGCCTGCGCCTCCAGTGCGGCGGCGGGCCAGTTGGCGGGCATCTCCGCTGCCACGACGCCGCGCACATAGCGTTCGAGCGGCACCTTGACGACCTTTGAGCCGACGAGCACCCTGATGGCGCTGCCCGCGCGTGCCATGCCGATCGTCGTGCCGGTGTAGTAGTGGGCGAGGATCTGCTCGTAGGAGAAGCCGTGGCGCGCGAAGCCGAGCGCGCCATCCTGGCTCATGCCGACGCCGTGCCCGTCGCCGGCCCCGGTCACGACGAGGGTGCTCGCTCCCGCGGGCGCCGCGCCCAGCGCCGCAACGGCGAGCGCGCACGCGCTCGCGCGGGCGAGGTGCCCTCTTATCAAGCGGGCGCGAGGCCGATGGTAGGTTGGGTGCGTGATCGGCACTCGTGATCTGAACATGGGCAGGACGCGACGGTCGCGGTCGAGGGCGGATGCTCCCACGAGTCCCGGTTCGGGATCGGGGGCGGGCTTCATGAGGGCTGCACGATGACTGCCGAGCGCGAACGAGAGGTCCTGCAGGAGGTCCCCAAGCAGCTCTTCATCGCCGGCGAATGGCGCGACGCGCGGGGCGGGGGCACGCTCGCCGTCGAGGACCCCGCGACCGCGCAGACGCTCGTCGAGGTCGCCGACGCGGACGCGCTCGACGCGCTCGACGCGCTCGGCGCCGCCGCCGAGGCCCAGGCAAGGTGGGCCGTGCATCCACCGCGCGAGCGCGGCGAGATCCTGCGTCGTGCCTACGAGGCGATCGTCGCGCAGACCGACGAACTCGCGCTGCTGATGACGCTCGAGATGGGCAAGTCGCTGGCCGAGTCGCGCGCGGAGATCTCCTATGCGGCGGAGTTCTTCCGCTGGTTCTCCGAGGAGGCGGTGCGCATCCACGGCCGCTACATGGTCAACACGACCGGCACGGGGCGGATCCTCACGATGCGCCAGCCGGTGGGCCCGTGCGTGTTCGTGACGCCGTGGAACTTCCCGACCGCGATGGGCACGCGCAAGCTGGCCCCGGCGATCGCCGCCGGCTGCACGATGGTCGTCAAGCCCGCCCAGCAGACCCCGCTGTCGATGCTCGCCCTCGCCGCGATCCTCGAGCAGGCGGGGTTGCCGGCGGGGGTGCTGAACGTGATCACGACAAAGCGCTCTGGCGCGGTGATCGAACCGCTGCTCAAGGACCCGCGCACGCGCAAGCTGTCATTCACCGGCTCGACCGAGGTCGGCCGCAAGCTGATCGAGCAGTCAGCCGAGCAGATCCTGAGGGTCTCGATGGAGCTCGGCGGCAACGCGCCGTTCCTGGTCTTCGAGGACGCCGACCTCGACGCTGCGGTGGAGGGCGCGATGCTCGCGAAGATGCGAAACGTCGGAGAGGCCTGCACGGCCGCGAACCGCTTCCACGTGCACGAGTCGATCGCGGACCAGTTCGCCGCGCGCCTGTCCGAGCGCATGGCCTCGCTGAAGGTCGGGCGAGGAACCGAGCCGGGCGTGGACCTGGGGCCGCTGATCGACGCCGACCAGCGCGAGAAGGTGACGCAGCTCGTCGCCGACGCGCGCCAGCGCGGAGCGCGGCTGCTCACCGGCGGCGCCGCCGGCGAGGGCGCCGGCTACTTCTACGAGCCCACCGTCCTCACCGAGGTGCCCGACGACGCACGCATGCTCGCCGAGGAGATCTTCGGCCCGGTTGCTCCCATCGCGACGTTCGCCACCGACGAGCAGGCGCTGGCCGCGGCCAACCGCACCGAGTACGGCCTCGTGGCCTACCTCTACACGCGCGACCTCGAGCGCGCGTTTCGGATCTGCGAGGGGATCGAAACGGGCATGGTCGGCCTCAACCAGGGCGTCGTCTCGAACCCCGCCGCGCCGTTCGGCGGCGTCAAGCACTCGGGCTTCGGTCGCGAGGGCGGCTTCGAGGGTATCGACGAGTACCTCGAGACGAAGTATTTGGCGATGGGGGTGTGAGGGGGAGAGCGGATAAGTGGTCGGGGACCCGGACTAGCCGTGACATAGGTGGCTGAGTCGACCGTGACCTCGGCCGCATGTTTCAGCGCCTGCTGGACACGGTCTCGCTCAGCGGTCCGCAGTAGGCGATCGTCATCCCCCACTCGCCCTAACACCGGCGTTCGTCGGCATCTACAAGATGGTCCAGCTTGCGCGCGGCCGTCGCGCTGCGGAGGCGCGCTCACGATGAGCGCGACGGCCGAACCCGGCAATAAAGCGGATACGCGCGACGCCACGGCGCAGATCGTTGTGCATCGTGCGTCCCTCAGGACTTCCGAACAGCACTGACGCGGCTAATACCGCTGCGGCACGAGCCGCAGCGGTCGCTCCGGCTCGACGTACTCCCCGCGCCCTTGGCGGCCCGGAAGCTTCACCTTTGCACCGGGCGCCGGCTCGTACGGGATCAGCTCCAGGAGGTGGCTGATCACGTTAAGCCGCGCGCGGCGCTTGCAGTTAGAGTCGGCGACATACCACGGCGCGAAGTCCGTGTCGGTCGCCTCGAACATCTCGTCGCGAGCCCGTGAATAGTCGTACCAGCGGCTGTAGGACTCGAGATCCATCGGGGAGAGCTTCCAGACCTTGCGCCCGTCGTCGATGCGGGCCTCGAGACGACGCGTCTGCTCGTGCTGGCCCACCTCCAGCCAGTACTTGATGAGGAGGATGCCCGATTCGACGATCGCCTTCTCGACAAACGGCGTGAGGCTGAGAAAACGCCTGGCCTCCTCCTCGGTGCAGAAGCCCATCACGCGCTCGACCCCGGCGCGGTTGTACCAGCTGCGGTCGAAGATGACGACCTCTCCGGCCGCGGGAAGGTGGGGCAGATAGCGCTGGACGTACATCTGCGTCTTCTCACGCTCGGTCGGCGCGGGGAGCGCGATCACGCGGAAGACGCGCGGGCTGACGCGCTCGGTGATGCGCTTGATCACCCCGCCCTTGCCCGCGCCGTCTCGACCCTCGAACACGATGCAGATCTTGGCGCCCGCCCGCTTCACCCACTCCTGCAGTTGAACCAGCTCGACCTGGAGGCGTTCCAGTTCGCGCTCGTACTCCTTGCGCGGCATCTTCATCGGCATGCCGGCGCCTTCGTTGTCTCTGTTGGGCTGCTCGCTCACGGATCGCTGCCAAAGGAGTGCACGATTCAGTCTTGGACAGTACCGCGCGCGGGCGGCGACCGGCGTGCCTCCATCTGGCGAGGGAACTCTCGACTGCGGCGTCGCGGGTGGGGACGAAGTGGGCCGGGTCCGGCGGGCCGATCAGCTCGTGGCGCTTGAGCTTGTCGCGGACCGGGTCCTTCAGCTCGGCGAACACCAGCGAGATACCGGCCGCATTAGAGCTCCTCTTCGAGTCCAGCAAGTCGGCGGCCAGCATAGTCCTGCGGCCAGGGCGAGGTGTACGAAGTCTTCGACAACCACGTCTGCGCACGCATCCCTGAGACGCCTGCTTGGGGCGATTTGCGAGACCGAGCCGGAGAAGGAGCCGAGTCCTGCCTTTATGCTCGCGCGGGCAACCTTCCCAGTTGGCGGCCCGGGGTCGCGTTGTCGCAGGGTAATTGGCGCAGCCCGCATGCGGAGACCGTCGGACACGCCCGGGCGCCGGCGAGCAGCGCCAGGTGGCGGGTTGCCCCGCCCTCGCGGCGACCCGCCTCCCGCTGGCGTAGCGCGCGGCCGCGGTTGGGCGAGCTGCGTTGACAGTCCGCTGCGTTGACAGTCGTCCGCGATCATGTGACGTGTGCCGAGACAGTTCCATGGAGAAGCGGCGGAGGTCGTGGCGGCACCGGTCGAGGACTGCTTTGCCCTGCTCGCGGCGGTCGATCGCTATCCGGACTGGTGCCTGGACGTCGTTCGACGCGTCGACGTCCTCGACTGTTACGCCGACGGTCAGCCGAGCCGTGTGCGGATGAGGATGCACATCGCCCGGGGAGCGCTCGTCAGAGAGTTCGACTTGTTTCTCGCGATCGTCGTCGAGCGGCCTCGAACCGTGAAGCTGACAAGGGTGACGGACCATCCGACCAACCAGGAGTTCAACGCCACCTGGCTGCTGC
>Ga0209040_10000728_pt1 | contig 25604 bp, 25 predicted proteins | sample BogFormECP12_OM3_FD_188240 | JGI IMG/M metagenome (GOLD analysis project Ga0209040, IMG submission 188240) | Bog forest soil microbial communities from Calvert Island, British Columbia, Canada - ECP12_OM3 (SPAdes) (version 2) | ecosystem: Environmental > Aquatic > Freshwater > Wetlands > Bog ... | reverse complement strand
GTCTGGTCCGATTTCGCGATGAAAAAGGCGCCTGGGGCAACTATGCCCTGGGCGCCTTCGCCGTCATCCCCGCCTCAACGCTGAATAAGACGGGCTAGCAGTTCAGCGGCGGGCGCCTGTCCGGCAAGCGGCGCCACTCGGACTTCCAGCGTCGAGGGTTTCGTGACGCTTGTGTTTGCCCAGAGTCGGTGTCGCCGTGGCGAACATCGCTGTTGCCGAGCTCGGCGTGATCCGGGACTGCGAGGGCACCGGCCGGCGATGCCGGCGAGATGGCCGAAGTGTGGGCGCAGGACGTCGGGTCGGGTGCGGCGCTTGTAGCCGGAGCCGATGAAATCGGGAGCGAGCAGATGACACGTGTCGGCCAGCCCGCGTAACACGGCGCCGACGGAATCCGCCGCGACCAGGCGCTATACGAACGTGAAGGAGTAAGCGCGGACACCGGCATCGAAGAACGTGATCTGGAAGGTCCGATCCGTGACTGTCCCCGCTTGGCGGACGAGCTGATACAGCCGCGCTTCCTGCACGCGTCCCCACCCTTCAGCGTCAACGTCGAAGCCATGGTCCGCCCCGGGAGGAGCGCCATCGATCGTGACGCGAAAGCGAATCGCGGGGCCTGGCGCTGGAGGTGCCAGGACGAGGTGGAGATCACGCGCGTGAAAGCGGTAGGTGATGCTGCCGGGCGTATCGCTGAGCGTGGCGAATTCGCTGCTGATCGTCCAAACGCCTGCCAAGCTCCATGCGTTGAACGGCAGCGCCGATACGGGCCGATAGAGACCGGGAACATCTTCGCGGACGCCGTCGGGAGAGACGAAGCCTGTGGCCTTCGCATAGCCGATATAGGTTTCCGGCGAACGCACGTCATTTATGTCCGGTGCGGCCTCCAGACCGTTGCCGCTGACGGCCGCGAGCTCGCCGGCTACGGGGGCGCCGTCGGCTTCTGACAGCAGTTGCTGGATCAGGCGTTCGGAGGCGTCGTAGTCGCCCTCGCCGAGCACACGATCGCGAATACTGCCGTCGGCGCCGATGAAGTAGAACCCGGGCCAGGCTTTATTCCAGAACGTTCGCCAAATTCCGTAATCGTTGTCGATGACCACGGGATACCCGACGCCGAGCGAGACCAAAGCTGTGCGCACATCGTCGATATCCTTCTCGAACGCGAACTCCGGCGTGTGGACGCCGACGACCACGAGTCCACGATCCTTGTATTTCGCCGCCCATTCCCGGACATACGGCAGCGTCCTCAAGCAGTAGATGCAGGAATAGGTCCAGAAATTCACCAGAACGACCTTGCCTCGCACGTCCTCAGGGCGCAGCGGTTGCGTGTTCAGCCATTGCCGCGCGCCCAGCAGCGAAGTCAGCGGACCGGACAAGGCGGGGGCGGTGGCGGCGAACGCCGCCGAACTCATGCCCGGGACCGGGGCGTTGCGCACGGTGGCGATGAGATCTCGTTCCACACGGTTCGTGCCGGCTGAGGAGAGGTTGGTGAGAAGCCCCGTATCGAGTCCAAGCCAGATCGTCGCGGCACCTGCCACGACCGCCGCGCCGAGGATGCGGCGAAGGCCATCCGCCCATCGCGCCCACCGCTTCACGACGGCAAAAAGACGCCCGCCGAGCAGCGCCCCGCCGGCAAGCGACGTCGCTGCTCCCGATCCATACGCCAGGAGCAAGAGCGACGTCTCGACGCTCGGGCCTCGCAGCGCCGCGCCGGTCAGGATCAGTCCCAGCACCGGGCCGGCGCAAGGCGCCCAGACCAGTCCGGTCGCGACGCCGAGCAGCATCGCGGAGGCTGCTGTCGCGCCCTTGGCCGTCACCCGCTGGGCCGCCCACGTCGCGAGCCGCGATCCGATCGACACGCGAGGCGCCGTCATGCGCGCCGCCAGTGCGGGCAGGAGCATCGTCAGTCCGAAGAGCGTCAGCAGCGCCAAGGCGACGATCCTGCCGTAGCGGTTCGCTTCCACCGCCCAGCCCCCGGCGAACGCAGCAAGACTTGCCATTGCGGCGAAGCCAAGGGCCACGCCCGCAAGCATCGGGAGCGTCGCCCGTCTGAAAGGTTCGTCGGCGCGCGCCAGAACGAACGGCAGGATCGGGAGGATGCACGGTGTGGCGATGGTGAACACGCCGGCCAGATAGGCGAGCATGAAAATCATCATAGGTTCCGACTCCGTGATGTGTTCATCGCTGGAGAACGGTCTTGTGTGCGACATGCAGTGGCTTGGCGGCCGGTATCCGCGGCCCGCGCTCCGACCGGCGTTGACGTGAACGGCTTCGCCCGTCGCCCGCTTGATGTGAGGGTATGTCCCATCGATTCGGCCGCGAATATCCGCCGTTCGGCAGTCAGTCTTCCGCTGCGCGGTGGAATGCAGGAATGTCGGGGCGATGTGGTCTCAGCGACCCGCGGCAGATAGCGACGGCTATCAGAAGATCAGGGGTAACTTGGGTCCTGCGCTGGCACCTCGGGGGCAATGGCCTGGCAGCCGGGCACCGCAGGCGCGCAATGCGTGAACTGTCACATGCGCACGAAGACCTAGATGCTTCGATGCGCGTCGCGATCACAGCATCCGCGTGCCGCGGCCGGATCTGCCTGCGACGCTCGGCACGCCGGACGCGTGCACGGCACGGGCTGCCGCACGTATCAGTCGGATGCCTGGGCCGCGCACCGCCTCGCGGCAGACGCGCGTCGCTGTTCCGGACATGGACCCGCTGCGGGAGCCGTGCGGCGGCGAACGTCGTATCGCTGTTTGTGCCGGTTGGCGCGCTGCCGGCCAATCCTATGCCGTACCCAGTGAAGCAGCCTCACAGGCCGAAGAATTTCGACCGGATCCCTTCCTCGTACGCGGCCTTCGCGGCCTGCGCCTTGTGCCCGGCTTCTTCGGCCACGCGGTAGGCGGCCTCCCACTTGTCGACTTCCGCCAGTGTATGATCGCCCGACGCCAGCGCTTCTTCGGCCCGTATGGCCATAACCCACGCGTCGACCGCCACCTTGTAGGCAGCCTGCAGACGGTCGAGTTCCGCGACTTCGTTGTCCATATTTCGTCTCCTTTACGTCGAATGTACCCGGCCGGGACTCACGAAGCATGTCATTTTCGAGAATTCGCGGCGGCCGCTCGTCATGCCGAACACCGGCGCGCCGGCACCCCGAGCTCCGGCAGGGTGCCGGGGCGGAGTGCGGGGTCGAGCGGCCGTTCGGCGGGCGTCACGTATCCGGTCGCGGCCGCTTCGACTACGTCCGCGCGTCCAGCATCGCGGAAGCGGGCGCGGCGGCGGCCGAGCCGGGCGCGGTCTATCTCGCCGCCGGCACGAACCTGCTCGACCTGATGAAGGGCGGCGTCACCCACCCGCTGCGCGTGGTGGATATCACCCGGCTGCCCGGGCTCGGTGCGATCGAGCATCTGCCCGACGGTGGCGTGCGCATCGGCGCGCTGGTGCGCAACAGCGACCTCGCCCACGACGCGGCGTTCGCACGGCGCTACCCGGCCATCGCCGAGGCGCTGCTCTCCGGCGCCTCGGCGCAGTTGCGCAACGCGGCGACCACCGCGGGCAACGTGATGCAGCGCACCCGCTGTCCGTATTTCTACGACCCCGCCAGCGCCTGCAACAAGCGCGCGCCCGGCGCCGGATGCGATGCCAAGCACGGCGAGACGCGACTGAACGCGATACTCGGGTGGAGCGAGGACTGCATCGCCACGCACCCGTCGGACTTCTGCGTGGCGCTGGCGGCGCTCGATGCGATCGTCGAGATCGAGGGTACCGCCGGACGGCGCGAGGTGCCGCTCGCTGACTTCCACCGCTTGCCTGGCGACACGCCGCATATCGAAACCGTCCTCGCGCCGGGCGAGCTGATCGTCGCGGTGCGTCTGCCCGTTGATGCCGCGGGCTTCGCGGCCCATGCGCGCTACCTGAAAGTGCGCGAACGCACGTCGTACGCGTTCGCCGTGGTCTCGGCCGCGGCCGCGCTTCGGCTCGGCGGCGGAAAGATCACCGAGGCGCGGCTCGCGTTTGGCGGTGTCGCGCTGAAGCCCTGGCGTGCCCGTGCGGCGGAGGCGCTGCTCGCCGGTCGGGAGCCGCATGGCGCCGTCTTCCGCGAAGCCGCCCAGGCCGCGATGGCCGACGCGACGCCGTCCGGCGACAACGCCTACAAGATCGAGCTCGCGCGCCGCGTCATCGTGCGCGCGCTCGTGCTCGCCGCTGCGGGCACGCCCGAGCGTCTGTCCGCATTGCCCGCATCGCCGTTTGCCCACGTTCCGGGAGTTCCGGCCCGTGCCTGACACCGCGCATATCCGCCACGGTTCCAGCGCCGGCCAGCCGCTTACCCGGCGCGACGGCGTGCTCAAGGTCACCGGCGCCGCGCGCTATGCGGCCGACAACCATCCGCCGGGAATGCTGCACGCGGTGATGGCGGTGAGCAGCATCGCACGCGGCCGCGTGGCGTCGCTGGACGTGAGCGCAGCGCGGGCGCATCCGGGCGTGGTCGAGGTGATGACGCCTGCCAATGCGCCCAAGCTGGTCCGTGACCCGGACGACGCCAGCGAGATGTTCACTTTCAAGCTCGACCTGCTGCAGAACGATCGGGTGCGATACGCCAACCAGCCGATCGCGGTCGTGATCGCGGAGACGCTGGAGGCGGCGACCGAGGGGGCTGCGCTGGTGCACCCGTCGTACGAAGTCGAACCTGCGCGAGTCGGGCTGGATGATGCCGAGCATTTCGTACCCGCCACCGTCGGCGTCGGCCAGCAGGCGAACGTCGCCCACGGCGATGTGGCCATGGGCCTCGCCGCCGCCGACAAGCGAATCGACGCCGTGTACGAAACGTCCATGCAGTATCACAACGCCATGGAGCCGCACGCCGTGGTAGCGGTGTGGGATGGCAACCGCCTGACGCTCGATACACCGAGCCAGGGCATGGGGATGGCGAAGGCGCGCATCGCGGGCCTGTTCGGGATCGATCCGCAGGACATCCACATCCGCAGCCCGTTCCTCGGCGGGGGGTTCGGCGCCAAGGGCGTCATCTGGGCACCGCAAGTGCTCGGCATCATGGCGGCGCAGCTTGTCGGACGGCCGGTGAAGCTGGTGATGCGGCGCGAGCAGATGTTCGGCCCGGTCGGCCATCGGCCGCCGACCCGCCAGACGCTGCGCCTCGGCGCCAGCGCGGACGGCGCGCTGACCGCGCTCGATCACCTTGTGCTCACCGCGACGAGCACGTTCGACGACTTCTTCGAGCCGGCGGGCAACGTCTCGCACAGTCTCTACGCGACACCGGCACTCTCGACGACGTACGAGGGGGTGCGGCTGGACACCGGCACGCCGATATTCATGCGTGCACCCGGCGAGGCGCCCGGCAGTGCGGCGCTGGAGAGTGCCATCGACGAGATGGCGCATGTCTGCGGCATGGATCCGGTCGCGTTCCGCCTGAAGAACTATGCCGAGATCGAACCGCTGTCGGGCAAGCCGTTCTCCTCGAAGGCACTGCGCGACTGCTATGCGCAGGGTGCCGAACGGTTCGGCTGGGCCCGCCGCAAGCTGGCGCCGCGTCAGATGCGCGACGCATCGGGCCTGCTGGTCGGCTGGGGCGTCGGCACGGCGATGTTCCCGGCGCTGATGTTCCAGGCCGAGGCGCGCGCGGTGTTGCGCGCGGACGGCAGCGCGACGGTCGAGATCGGCGCGCACGACATGGGGCAGGGCGCCTGGACCGCGCTGGCGCAGATCGCCGCCGACAGTCTCGGCCTCGACCTCGCCCGGGTCGAGTTCCGCCTGGGCACGTCCGACCTGCCCGACGGCGGGATTGCGGGAGGCTCGGCGCATACGGCGACGGCCGGGTCCGCCATCCACGGCGCGGGTGGCGACGTCATCGCGCAGCTTGCCGAACTCGCGACGGGCGACGAGCGCTCGCCGCTGTTCGGCGCCGGCAATGCGGGCGTGATCGCCCGCGACGGAAGGCTGTTGCGCCGCGACGACGAGAGCCGCGGAGGGACCTACGCCGACATCCTGACGCGAGCCGGCAGCGTCGCCATCGAGGGACGCGGGCGTGCCGCGCCCGACCCGGCGGTGCAGCAGCGCTATGCCATGTTTGCGCACGGCGCGGTGTTCGCCGAGGTGAAGGTCGATCCGGAACTCGGCCAGATCCGCGTCAGCCGGCTGGTGGGGGCTTTCGCGGCCGGGCGGATCATCAACCCGAGGCTGGTGCAGAGCCAGTATCTCGGCGGCATGATATGGGGCGTGTCCTTCGCGCTGCACGAGCACGCGGTCATGGACCCGAATTCGGGCCGGACGATGAACGCCAACCTCGCCGAATACCACGTGCCGGTGAATGCCGACGTCACGTCGATCGAGGCAATTCTCGTCGAGGAGCACGATCCGCACGTCAACGCGCTGGGGATCAAGGGTGTCGGCGAGATTGGTATTACGGGGACCGCGGGCGCGGTGGCGAACGCCGTCTGGCATGCGACGGGGGTGCGCGTGCGCAGGTTCCCGATCACGCTCGACAAACTGCTGGGTGTGTAGCGTTCGAGGAGGATTTCCAGATGTCTGGCACGCATATCGCGGATCGTGACGACACAAGTCCGCGGCCGATTGCCGTCGGCACGCGCATCGGTCACGTCCATCTGAAAGTATCCGACCTGGAGCGTTCACTCGCCTTCTACGTCGGCGTGCTCGGTTTCGAGCTGACGCAGCGCTTGGGATCACAAGCGGCATTCGTCTCGGCCGGTGGGTACCATCACCATATCGGATTGAACACCTGGGAGAGTCGAGGTGGGCACCGGCCGGCTCCCGGAACGACGGGACTGTTCCACGTGGCGATTCTGTATCCGACCCGGGCCGACTTGGCGGACGCACTGCGCCGTCTTGTTGCGGCCGGCATCCCACTCGACGGCGCCTCGGATCACGGCGTGAGCGAGGCGCTCTACCTGTCCGACCCCGACGGCAACGGCGTGGAGCTCTATTGCGATCGCCCCACCGAGCTTTGGCCACGCGCACCGGATGGCTCGATCGCCATGTACACACGCAAGCTGGACCTGCGCGACCTGATGCGCGAGTTGTCCGTGAGTGACTGAGGCGTTTAGTGTCCATGTGATGCCCTACGTGCCGATCGCCGCGCGTATCCATTCCGCCCAGGCTAGCGCCGCGCGATCCTCGCCGCGCCGCGCGACGATCTGAATCCCCAGCGGCAGGCCGGACGGACCGACACCGGCGGGCACCGTGACGCATGGTACATGCAGCGCGGTCCACATGAAATTGAACGCGGCGTCTCCGGTCCAGTCGAGGCCACGCGGCGCCTCGCCGGGTGCTGCCGGCGTGAGGAGAATGTCGAGCTCCTCCATCGCCGTCGGGAAGGCGGCGGTGAGCCGCTCCATCGTGTCACGCGCCTCCGTTCGCTCGGATGCCGGGCGCGCCAGCCCCCATTCCATCCGTCCGCGCAAACCATCGCTGAGCCGATCGGCGGCCTCGCGGAGTTCCCAGCCGAGCGATGCCGCGCTCTCCGCGTGCATCACCACCGGATGCGCCGTCGTCATCGCGCCGAAACCGTCCGGAAGCGCCACGTCGCGTACCACGGCTCCCGCCCGCGCGATCGCCTCGCGCACGCGGTCGAGCAGCGCGTGGGTCTCGGGCGCTGCCTTTTCCCAGGTGATTCCCCGACACACGCCGGCGCGCGGCGGCCGCCCGGGATCGCGCTCGGGGTCGCCGAGATCCATCTGCGCGATGGCGCCCACCGCCAGCGCGCAGTCGGCAACGGATCGGGCGAAGACCCCGGGCGTGTCGAGGCTGTCGGACATCAGTTTCATTCCGGCGCGAGGCAGCACGCCGAAACTCGGCTTGAAGCCGACGACGCCGCAGAATGCGGCGGGACGAATCACGCTTCCCGCCGTCTGCGACCCGAACGCGAGCGGAAAGAAACCGGCCGCCACCCCGGCCGCCAAGCCGCTGCTCGACCCGCCCGGCGTGTGCGCCGCGTTGGCCGGATTGGTGGTTGGCCCCGGGTGGCGGGTGGCGAACTCCGTGGTGACCGTCTTGCCCATGATCACGCCGCCCGCGGCACGGGCCCACGCCACCATCGCCGCGTCCGCGCGCGGCCGGTGCCCGTGCCAGATCACCGATCCGTAGGCGCTCGGCATGTCGGCCGTGTCGAACGTATCCTTCACGCCGATCGGCACGCCATGCAGCGCGCCTTGCGCCGGCAACGAAGCGGCGCACCGGGCTGCCTCGCGATCGAGATGGACGAAGGCGCGCACCGTTGCCTCGAGCGCGTCGATGCGATCAAGGCAGGCCTCCATCCACGCGGCCGGCGTCAACTTCCCGGCGGCGATGCGGCGCAGCGCCTCTTTTGCGGTCGGCATCTCGAGCCCAGGCTGCATCGCGTCCCCCTCCATGTCGCCGCGCCCGCCGCGTCGGCAGGACCGAGCCATGATTGCCCGGTGAGCACGAAATCAAAAGCTCGGGGCGCGCCAGGGCCACGGACAGGTCCCGCCTTTTCGCGCCGCGAGCCTTGCGCTCGTCACGGATCGCGCGCGTATTGAACCTCTCTTGGGCTACCGCGCCTTCCACTTGATCGAGCAGCCGACAGAGGGGACCTGATCGCCGGGTTCCTTGCCGTCGGCGATCGCGCGCATGGCCTCGACGAGCTCGCGACGCGCGTTCGGCGGCGGCGGGGTGGTGCGGCCCTCGTCCAGGCGGCCGCGATACCGAAGTGTCAGCCCGGCGTCGTAGCCGAAGTAATCCGGCGTGCAGACCGCATCGTAGGCGCGCGCGACCGACTGATCCGCATCGTGCAGGTAGGGGAACGGGAAGCCGTGCGCCGCGGCGAAGCGCTTCATGTTGTCGAACGAGTCCTCCGGATAGCTCTCGGCGTCGTTCGAGCAGATCGCGGCAAAGCCGACGCCCTCCGCCGTCAGCGTCATGGCGTCCGTCACCAGCCGGTCGATCACCGCCTTAACGTAGGGACAGTGATTGCAGATGAACACGATCCCCGTGCCCTTGGCGCCGGCGACATCCTGCAGCGCGTAGGTCTTGCCGTCGGTCGCGGGCAGCCGGAACTGCGGCGCTTGGGTGCCCAGGACGGGCGAGGCGGGGGCTGTGGCCATGACGCAACCTCGTTGTGTTTCTTCCGCTAGCCTTCACACTGATGGTCAATCTACGTCACGGACCATGGTCCGGACACAGCCGGGCGGAGGCATTGCCATCACGATCGATCCTGTCACCGTCGCGGTCCTGCAGAACCGGCTGACCGCGATCGTCGAGGAGATGGGCGAGGCGATGCTGCGCACCGCCTACTCCCAGATCCTCAACTCCTCGCGCGATTTCTCGATCGCGCTGGTGGACGCGCAGTGCCGGCTGGTGGCGCAGGCCGATCATATCCCGGTTCATGTCGGGGCGATGCCCTGGGCGGCAAGGGCGGTCGCCGAGGCGTTCCCCCACCCGGCCAGGGGCGATGTCTTTCTGCTGAACGATCCCTATCACGGCGGCAGCCACCTGCCGGACCTCACGGCCTGCGTGCCGGTCCTGGTCGGCGACCGGACGGTGTTCTGGTCGGTGGTGCGGGCGCACCAGAGCGACATCGGCGGCGCGACGCACGGGGCGTACAACCCCGCCGCCGTTGAAATCTGGCAGGAAGGCCTGCGGGTGCCGCCGATCCGCCTGACCGAACGCGGCGAACTGCGCGAGGACCTGCTGGCGATGCTGGCCGCCAACGTGCGGCATCCGCGCGACTTCCGTGGCGACCTCGCGGCGATGATCGGCGCCGCGCGGCTCGGCGAGCAGCGCGTCTCGACGATCCTCGGCGAACTCGGCGAGCCCGTGCTGACCGGCGCGGTCGACGCGATGCTCGACGCAGCGGACCGCCACGCGCGCGACATCGTCGCTTCGTGGCCGGACGGCGTGTTCGAGGGCGAGGCGCTGCTCGACGACGACGGCCATGGTGCCACCGACATCGCCATCCGCGCCCGCGTGACCAAGCGCGGCAGCGAGGTGACGGTGGACCTGACCGGATCCGACCCGCAGGTGCGCGGCTTCGTGAACTCCTCGCACGCGAACATGCAGTCAGCCGTCGCGATGGCGTTCGCCTTCCTGCTCGACCCCGACGTCGCCCGCAACGAGGGCGCGTTCCGGCCGCTGCGCGTGGTCGCCAGGCCCGGCACGGTCGTCTGGGCCGAGCCGCCCGCCCCGGTGACGCTGTGCACGAGCCACTGCTCCAACGAGATCGTCGAGGCGGTGATCGTGGCACTCTCCGCCTGCTGTCCGGAGCGCGCGATGGCGGGGTGGGGGCGGCGCTTCCGCATCGCGATCGAGGGCGCGCAGCCGCGCACCGGGCGGCGCTTCATCTGGCATCTGTTCCAGGCGCGCCCCGGCGGCGGCGCATCGTCCTGCGGCGACGGCTGGAACGCGGCCGGCGAATGGCATTCCGCCGGGGGCATCAAGTTCGGCAGCGTGGAGGTCACAGAGAGCCGCTTTCCGCTGCTGTTCGAGCGCCACGAGTTCCGGCCGGGCTCGGCGGGAGAGGGGCAGTACCGCGGCGGCACCGGCGGCGACCTTGTCCTGCGCCTGGAAACCACGGAGCCCTCGCACGCCAACACGGCCGGCGACGGCGCGCGGCACGGCGCGCGCGGCATGTGCGGCGGCATGGACGGCGCGCCGCACCGTTACACGATGGAGGTGCCGGGCGGCGGCACGCGGGTGTTGCGCACCAAGGAGACCGGGATCGTCATGCCGCCGGGCACGGTGCTGCGCGTTCTCTCCGGCGGCGGCGGCGGCTGGGGCGACCCGGCATCGAGAGACCCCGAGGCGAGGGCGACCGACGCGGCGGAAGGGCTGCTGTGACGGCGTGGACGATCGGCATCGATGTCGGCGGCACCTATACCGACGTCGTTCTCGCCGCACCCGACGGCACGGTGACGGTGGCGAAAGCAGCGACGACGCGGGATCAGTCCGACGGCGTGATGGAGGGGCTGCGCCTCGCGGCGGAGCGCGTCGGCCGCAGCGTCGCGTCGCTGCTGGCCAAAACCGGCCGCATCGTGCACGGCACGACGGTCGCGACGAACGCGCTGCTCGAGCGCAAGACTCCGCTTGTCGGTCTGCTGACGACGGAAGGCCACCGCGACGTCGTCGACATGCGGGAAGGGCTGAAGCCCGACCGCTACAACCTGCGCATGCCCGCGCCAGTCCCGCTCGTGGCCCGCCGGCTGCGTCTGCCGGTGCGCGAGCGCATGCGCGGCGATGGATCGATCGAAGTCCCGCTCGACATCGGATCGGTCGAACGCGCGCTCGACACGCTCGAAGCCGAGCGCGTGCAGGCGATCGCCGTGTGCTTGCTGCACGCCTGGCGGAACCCGGCGCATGAGGCCGCCGTCGCCGAAGCCGCGCGACGCCGCCTGCCCGATGCGTTCGTCACGACCTCGTCCGAAGTGCTGCCGCAGATCAAGGAGTTCGAGCGGTTCTCCACCACCATCGCCAACGCGATGGTCGGACCGATCATCCACGGCTATCTGGAGCGGCTGCAGTCGCGCCTGCGGGACGCCGGTTTCGCGGGCCCGCTGTTCGTCATCATGTCGCATGGCGGCGTCGCCTCGGCGGCCGAGGCGTCGCGGCTCGCGGTCGGCACCGCCCTGTCCGGCCCCGCGGGTGGGGTCGCGGCTGGCCTGGCGCTGTCGAAGACGGGGCTCGGGGCGCAGCTCATCACCTTCGACATGGGCGGCACCAGCACGGACATCGCCTTGGTGCGTGGCGGCCGCGCGAGCCTGTCCGGCGGCCGTTTCGTGGGCGATGCCCGCATCGCGTTGCCGATGCTCGACATCGTCACGCTCGGCGCCGGCGGCGGCTCGATCGCGCGCCTCGACCGTTCGGGACTGCTGCAGGTCGGGCCGGAAAGTGCCGGGGCCGATCCGGGACCGGCCTGCTACGGGCTGGGTGGCACGCGTCCGACCGTCACGGACGCCAATCTGTGCCTCGGCTATCTCGACGCCTCGCTCGGCAGGCAGCGCCGCCTCGATGGGGCGGCGTCCGAACGCGCGATCGACAGACTCGCCGCAACACTGGGGCTCGACCGTGCGGCGACGGCCGCCGGGATCCATCGTCTCGTCAACGCGCGCATGGCCGACGGCGTGCGGGTCGCGACCGTCAAGCGCGGGGTCGATCCGCGCGAGCACACGCTGCTCTCGTTCGGCGGCGCGGCCGGGCTGCACGTCTGCGCGGTCGCGGCGGAACTCGGCATCACCTGCGCGATCATCCCGCTGCACGCGTCGGTGCTGTCGGCGTGGGGGATGCTGAACACCGACCTGCGGATCGAGCTGATGCGCAGCCAGCCGCAGGGCGGCGGGATCGCGGCAGCGCCGCTGCGCGCCGCGTTCGCCGAGATGGAGGCGGAGGGACGCGAGCGGCTGCACTGGTTCGAGGGGGCGCTGGAGGTGCACCGATCCGCCGACATGCGCTACGGCGAACAGGTCTTCGATATCTCGGTCCCGCTGGACGCGTGCTTCGACGGGGACGACGATACGACTGCCGCAGCGATCGCCGACGCGTTCCACGGGCGTCACCAAGACCTCTACACCTACGCGCTGCGCGACCAGGAGGTCGTGCTCGTGAATGCGCGCTGCTCGGTGACCGGCAAGTTCCGCGCCGCGGCGGCAGGCCGCTCCATCGCGTCCGCCGCAACCCAGGCGGAACGGACCCGGCGGGTTTATCTCGGGACGTGGATCGAGGTGCCGGTCCATTCGTTCGAAGCGCTCGGCGAGGACGAGATCGCCGGCCCGTGCATCATCGAAGCCCTGACGACGACGGCTCTGCTGCGCGCAGGCGACCGGAGCAGGTTCGATCCACGCGGCTGGCTGGAGGTCGCCGTCGGCGCTTGACGCCTGCCGCTCAGGCCACGGCGTGCCGGCGCGGCCGGTTGATCCAGCTCATCCCGGCGGCATTGTCCGGCGCGCAGATTGGGTCCACGTAGCCGGGGGCGAGCGAAGCGGGGAGCGGGTCGATGTGTCTCGGTGTGCCCATGCGCGTGATGGAGCGGGACGGCTTCATGGCGCGCTGCGAGGCGAAGGGCATCAGCCGGTCGGTCAGCCTGTTCCTGTTGCAGCACGAGGCGATCGAGCCGGGCGACCACGTGATGGTCCATGTCGGCTACGCGATCCAGAAGATGTCCGGGGACGAGGCGTCGACCGCGTGGGACCTGCTCGACACGATGCTCGCGGCAGAAGCGGCCTCCGCGGATGCATGAACTGTCGGTCTGCCGGAGCCTGTTGCGCGAGGCCCAGCGCGTGGCCGAGGCGCATCGTGCGTCAGGTGTCACCGGGATCGTCGTCGCGGTCGGTCCGCTGTCGGGGATCGACGGCGCGTTGCTTGCCCGCGCGTTCGAGGTGGCGCGCCTTGGAACCATTGCCGAAGCGGCCGAACTGGAGATCGAGACCGTGCCGGTCGTCGTCTCCTGCGCGGCGTGCGGCATCGACAGCACGGTGAAGCCGAACGCGCTGCTGTGCCGGAACTGCGGCGCGTGGCAGGTCGATCTCCGGTCGGGCAACGAGTTGCTGCTGAAAAGACTGGAGCTGGAGACGAGCGAGGAGCCGGCGGAAGCTGGCCGCTGAATGCGGCCACGCGCGCTCAGTTGCGGTGTTTTGGTCACCGATGGCGATCGCCTGCTTCTGGGTCATGCCACGGGCTCGCCGCGATGGGACATCCCGAAGGGGCAGCTGGAACCTGGCGAGGACGCCCGGCACGCGGCCCTGCGGGAGTTGAACGAGGAGACCGGGCTGGTCGCCGCCGCGGGCGACCTCGTCGATCTCGGGCTGCACGCCTATCGGCCAAGCAAGGACCTGGCGTTGTTCGCCTGGTACGTGTCGCAGATGCCGGATCCGGCAAATCTGGTCTGCCGCTCGACATTCACCGCGTGGGATGGCCGGCGCAGGCCGGAGTTCGACCGCTTCGTCGTCGCGGCACGGGGCGAGGCGGAACGACTGGTCGGCGAGTCATTGCGTGCCGTGCTGCTTCGCGCGTGGGTCGGCCCGCAAGATAAGCCGGCGCCCAGGGCGTGATCTTGGTTAGGAGCGCGTGACCTGTAGTATCAACCGCACCCTCATGGACGCGCCCTCAACCGACTCACGCGATGCTCATCTGTTCGGGCCCGGGCCGAAGCGCATCCTCGCGCTCGATGGCGGCGGCGTGCGCGGCATCATATCGCTGGCGTTCCTTGAGCGTGTCGAGGCGCTGCTGCGCGAGCGGTCCGGCAATCCCGCTGTTCGCCTGGCCGACTACTTCGACCTGATCGGCGGCACGTCGACGGGTTCCATCATCGCCGCCGGCCTCGCCCTCGGCTTGCCGGTTGCGCGGCTGATCGACATCTATGTCAACCTCGCCCGTGAGGGGTTCCAGCGCCGCGGATGGTTCGGCGGCCTGCTGGTGCCGAAGTTCCGGGCCGCCGCCCTGGAGCGCGCCATCCGCGCGCAGGTCGGCGACGCCACGCTCGGGTCGGGAGCGCTTCTCACCGGTTTCGCGGCGATCGCCAAGCGATTGGACACGGCCAGCGTGTGGGTGTTCCATAACCACCCACACGGCAAGTTCTTCGGCCCGAGCGAGGCAAGTCAGGCGTCGGTGCCCAACCGTGACCTGCTGCTTGCGCAGATCATCCGTGCGAGCACGGCAGCTCCCAGCTATTTCGAACCGGAGCTGATCGAAGTGGCGCCCGGCACACGCGGCGCGTTTATCGACGGCGGAATCAGTCCGCACAACAACCCCGCGCTGTTGTTGCTGATGCTGGCGACCATCAACGGATATGGCTTTCGCTGGCCGACCGGAAGCGAACGGCTGCTGCTCATGTCGATCGGCACCGGCGGCGGCGCCGCGCCGCCGCACCCCGCCGACGAGCTGGTTCACAAGCCGGCGTTGTTGCTTGCGGTCGGGTCGCTGCAATCGTTGATGCTCGACTGCCACTGGCTCGGCCAGGCGCTGCTGCAGTGGATGGGTCAGTCGCCGACGCTTTGGCCGATCGACGCGGAGGTGGGCGATCTCGGCGCCGACAGGCTGGGCCCCGAGAAGCTGTTTCATTACGTGCGCTATGATGCGCCGCTCGACGCAGCGTGGCTTGCCGCACGGGCCGAATTGATCGTGTCGGAGACGGAGCTGGTCGGACTGCGCGCGTTCGATCGCCCCGAGGCGGTGGGCCGGTTGCTGGAGATCGCCCGCTGCGCCGCAAATCGCACCGTGCGGCCCGAGCACATACCGGATAAGTTCGACATCGCCGGTTCGAACTGACGCGCGCCGCGCGGACGCAGTTTCGGCATGACTCATGAGTTTGACCGCATGGGAGACGGCGATGCGCGAAGGCTTCATGGTCTACGGTGCCACCGGATATACCGGGCGCCTGATCGCGCGGGCGGCCAAGGCTGCCGGGATGGCGCCGTTGCTCGCGGGCCGCGATGCCGACCGGCTCGGCCGGGTCGCGCGTGAACTCGGCCTGAAGTCTCGCGCGATCTCGTTGTCGGACACGAGCGCCCTGCGCCAGGCGCTGTCGGAGGTGACGGTCGTCCTGCACGCCGCCGGTCCGTTTTCGCGCACCTCGGCGCCGATGCTGGATGCGTGTCTCGCGAGCGGCACGCACTACCTCGACATCACCGGCGAGATCCCGGTGTTCGAGGCGGCCGCCGCGCGCGACGCAGCGGCCAAGCGGGCTGGCGTGATGGTGCTGCCGGGCGTCGGCTTCGATGTGGTGCCGAGCGACTGCCTCGCCGCGCATCTGCACGAGCGCCTGCCCGACGCGACCGAGCTGTCGCTGGCGATCGCCGCGTTGTCGACGATGTCGCGGGGGACGCAGAAAACCGCGCTGGAGGGTGTCGCGGGAGGCATGCAGCAGGTGCGGCGCGGCGGGCGGATCACCACGCTGGCGGCGCCTCTCGCGCGGGACTTCGACTTCGGCGACGGCCCCAGGCGGTGCCTTTCCGTCGGCTGGGGCGATGTCGCGACGGCGTTCCACAGCACCGGTATTCCCGACATCACGGTGTATATCCGTGCGTCGCGGCAGATCGAGCAGATGGTACGGGTGGGCGCCCCCGCGCTCTGGCTCATCGGGCTGGCGCCCGTGCAGGCGCTGCTGCGCGGGTTGATCGATTGGCTGCCCGCAGGGCCGAGCGAGGCGCAACGGGCCACCGGCCGCGCGGTGCTGGTGGGCGAGGCGCGCAACGCGGCGGGCGAGCGCGTCACCGCCCGCGTCGTCACACCGGAAACCTACGAACTGACCATCCGATCCGCGGTCGAGATCGTCCGGCGCGTCCTCGACGGTGGCGCCAAGCCGGGCTTCCAGACACCGTCGCTTGCGTTCGGCTCGGGGCTGATCGCCGCGATCCCCGGCTGCACGCTCACCGACCTGCCATCGTGACCCGCGCTACAGGTGCGCCTTCGCCAGCATCATGTGCACGCCCTTGTTGCCGTCCACCATCTGCGTGACGCGCAGGTTGCCGGCCAGCGAGCACAGCATGTAGGCCTGATTGCGCGACAGGTTGGTGCGCCGGCAGACGTGCCCGACCATCTCCCGCGTCGCCTGCCTCGCCGCGTCGTCCAGGTCTTCGTTGAGGCCGATCGAGACCAGATGCGTCGGCGTCTCGGCGAACGGAAAGTCTACCGGGAAGTCGCGCCGGACGGTCAGCCGGAACGTGCCCGAGATGCCGATCTCGAGCGCGGTGACGCAGACCTCGCCATCGCCCTGCACGCCATGCCCGTCGCCGGCGACGAACAGCGCGCCGTCGTTGAAGATCGGCAGATACAACGTCGCGCCGGGCTTGAGTTCCTTGTTGTCGAGGTTGCCGCCGAACGCGCGCGGCACGGGCGAGCCGCAGCGGCCCCAGGCTTTCGGCGGAGCCACACCCATGATGCCGAAGAACGGATCGAGCGGCAGCTCGGTGCCCCACGGCAGGACGCAGACGTGGCGTTCGCGGTCGATCGCCGGGTGGATGGTCTCGTAGTCGGTGAACTCGTCGGGCAGCGTCCCGACCAGCGGCAGGATCGCGACGATGCCCCAGTCTGTGCGCGGCACGGCTTGCAGGATGTCGACCTGCAGCGTGTCGCCGGCGCGCGCGCCGCGCACGAACACGGGGCCGGCGATGAAGTGCGGTCCCGGACTACCCTTGTGCGCCTCCAGCGCCGCCATATGGTCGGCGGGAATGCGGGATGCCTCGGGCAGGGTGTGGCGCCCGCCCGACGGGAAGGAGTGCAGCGTCACCGTGTCGCCGGACTCGATCTCCAGCACCGGCGGCAGCCGCGCGTCGAGGTAGCCGAACACCACGTTCTCCGGTGTCGGCGCGATTTCGTGATGGGCCATGCGTGTCTCCCAGCTCACCCCGTCATTGCGAGGAGCGGAGCGACGAAGCAACCCAGGGTCGCGCGAAAAGCCTCTGTCACGCGGCTCTTGGGTTGCACCCCGCCCCGCCTTCGGGTCGCGGTCGCAATGAGCGTTTTCTAGACCCCCGGACGCCGCGCGATCATGTCGACCTCGACGATCCCGCCGCGCGCCAGCGCGGTGACCCCGACGGTGGTGCGCGCGGGCAGGCGGTCGGCGGGGAAATAGCGCAGATAAAGCTTGTTGAACGTCGCGTAGTCGCGTTCGAACTCGGTCAGGAAGATGCGCACCATCACCACGTCCGCGAAGCTCGCCCCCGCGCCGCGCAGGGCGCGCGCTAGGTTGTCGAACACTTTCGCCGTCTGCGCCTCGATGCCGTCGGGGATCGGGCGGCTGTCGTCGTCGGGATCGGTCGCGAGCTGGCCGGTGACGAACAGCAGACCGCCGTACTCGACGACATGGCTGTACGGGCCAACCGGCGCCGGCGCGTCGGCGATGACATGGAAGATCGGCTCAGACATGCTCGGCTCCCTCGGGCAGTGCGGCCATCGCGGCGGTTCCCGCATAGCGCAGCAGGAACTGGCGGGCACGGTCGGTCTCCGGACGCCGGAAGAAGCTGTCCGGCGCCGCCGTCTCCACGATACGGCCGTGGTCGATGAAAACAATGCGGCTGGCAGCCTCTCGCGCAAAGCTCATCTCGTGCGTGACGACGACCATCGTCATCCCCGAGCGCGCGAGGTCGCGCATCACGGTCAGCACCTCGCCGACCAGTTCGGGATCGAGCGAGCTGGTCAGTTCGTCGAACAGCAGCAGCTCGGGCTGCATGGCCAGCGCGCGGGCGATGCCGACGCGCTGCTTCTGGCCGCCGGACAGGCGGGCGGGGAAGTAGTCGGCGCGATCCGACAGGCCGACGCGGCGCAGCAGCGCTTCGGCCTCGGCGCGCACCTGATCGCGCGGCCGGCCGAGCACGTGGATCGGCGCGGCCATGACGTTCTGAATGGCCGTCAAATGCGGCCACAGCGCGAAATGCTGGAAGACGAAGCCGATGCGCGTGCGAATGCGCGACAACTCCGCATCGTTCATCCGCACCGTGCCGCCTTGCCGTACGCCGACGCGCTCGCCCGACAGCAGCACCGTGCCGGAATCCGGCGCCTCCAGCCAGTTCAGGCACCGCAGCAGCGTGGACTTGCCGGACCCGGACGGGCCGAGGATGCAGACGGTCTCGCCGCGCGCGACCGACAGGTTGATGCCGTCCAGCACCAGATGGTCGCCGAAGCTCTTCGTCAGGCCGGTAACCTCGAGGACGGTGGTCACCGCCGCAGCTCCGCACGCGCGCCGACCAGGCCGACGAGCCGCTCGACGCCGACGCACAGCACCCAGTACAGCAGCAGCGCGGAGACGAACGACGCGAACGGCATGAAGTACTTCGCCTGAAGCACGGTCGCCGCGTGGGTCAGCTCGTTGACGGTGATGATGGTCAGGAACGCGCTGTCCTTGATGATCTGGATCACCTGGTTGCCGAGCATGGGGATCGCCGCGAAGATCGCCGGTGGCAGCACGATTCGGCGCACGAAGCCGGCACCATGAAAGCCGAACGCGTGGCCCGCTTCCAGCATTTCCGCCGGCAGCCCGCGCCACGCGCCGCGCAATAGCTCCGCCATGTAGGCTGAATTGTACACGATCAGCGCGACGAGTCCGCAGGTCCAGCTGTCCCACCGCAAGCCGAGCGACGGCAGGCCGTAATAGACCATGTAGGCGAACAGCAGGAACGGCACGCAGCGCATGGAGTCCACCAGCACGCCGGTCGCGCGTGACAGCAGCTGGTTGCGTGCCATCAGCGCGGCCGCCAGCATCGCGCCTGCGACCAGCGATACGGCGGCGGACAGCGCCGACAGCCAGAACGTGTTCAGCAAGCCTTCCAGCAGCAAGTCTCGCGCGTGCCAGACGATCCCGAACTGCTCGATCATGCGAAGGCCAGCCGCCGCCGCCGCGACTCGACCAGTCGTTGCGCGAGTACGAACATGAAGACGACCAGGCTGTAGATCACCAGCGCCGCAAGGAAGGGCGGCAGCGGACGGTAGGTGTTGGCGCCGATGCGCACAGCCGCGCGCGTGATGTCGACGACGCCGAGCACGGCGACCGCCGGGCTCGCCTTCACCAGCAGCGTCATCTCGTTGACCAGCGCCGGCATCGCCGCGCGCACCACCTGCGGCAGCACGATCAGCCGGAAGCGCAGCAGCTTCGGCATGCCGACCGACAGCGCCGCGTCGTACTGCTCACGCGAGAAGTCGACCAGCGCGCCGCGCCAGATCTCGGCGTTGAACGCGCAGGTCGACAGCGTCAGCGTGACGATCGCGGCCGGGATCGGGTCGATCGAAAGCCCGATCGTCGGCAGGGCGAAGAACACGAGCAGCCCCAGCGTCACCGCCGCTGCCGCGCGCAGCAGGCTCACCAGCGTCGCGACCACGGGGCTCGCGACAGGCACCTGCGCCCAGCGGATCAGCGCCAGGCCGAGCCCGAGCGGCAGGCCCAGCGCGATCCCAGCAAGCGACAGCGATACCGTGACCAGCGCGCCTTGCAGCAGGCTGATCCAGTCGTACTCGGTCATGCAGGCGGGTCAGGTGATGGTCCAGGTCTCCGGCATGTCCTCGAACGACTGGCCGAGCCACTTCTTCTGCAGTGCGTACATCTCGCCATTCTTGCGCTCGGCGGCGAGGAACCCGTTGAGGAACTCGAGCAGGCTCGTGTTGCCCTTCTTCACCGCCCAGGCGATGTAGGTCTTCGCCGCAACCGGCTGGCCGAGCGCGAACACGCCCGGCTTCTCCTTGATGAGAAGCTGCAGGTTGATGACCGTGTTGGTGACGTAGTCGGTGCGGCCGATAGCGAGATCCTGGCACGCCTCGGGATACGACACGTATTGCACGACCGACCCCAGCTTGCCGCCTTCCTTCTCCAGCATCGCCTGCAATTGCGGCAACGCCTGCAGCATCGCGCTGCCGGCCTGCACGCCGACGGTCTTGCCGCTGAGGTCCTTGATCGACTTGATGCTGTCGTCGTTGGCGCGCTTGACGTAGTAGACAGTTGCATCAGAAACCGGGCTGCAGAAATCCAGGAACTGCTGGCGTTCCTTGGTGATCAGCGCGGCGGTGACGGCGGCGTCGTATTTGCCCGTGTCCACGCCCGGCAGCAGGCCGGTCCAGGGGATGATCTCCTGCTTGATCTCGAACGACGCCTGCTTGCGCAGGATGCCCAGCAGTTCGGTGTCGTAGCCGGTGGGCTTGCCGTCCTGCACGAACTCGAACGGGCGGTAGTCGTCCTCGGTGGCAACGACCATGTAGCCGCGCTTCTTGATCTCATCGAGCGTCGCCGCGCTCGCGGCGCGGATGCCGCCAAGCGTTCCGGTGGCGAGTGCGGCGACGGCGATGCCGGCGCCGCGCAGGATGAAGCGGCGGGTCTGGACGATGGTGCTCATGGTGTGCCTCCTTCGGTTGGGCGCCGATCAGGGCTGCGCGGCCCAGATCACTGCGCGGATAGGCGTCGGGTCGAAGTTGTTGCAGGGGTTGTTGAGCTGCGGGCAGTTCGAGATGACGCACAGCACGTCCATCTTGGCGTGCAGGTCGACGTAGTTGCCCGGCGAGGAGATGCCGTCGACCACGGTCAGCTCGCCGTCCGGCCGGATCGGCACGTACATGAAGAAGTTGATGTTCGGCACGATGTCGCGCTTGCTCATGCCGTGCCGGCCGAGTTCCAGGATGAAGTTTTCCCGGCAGGCGTGCATGTAGCGGGTCTCGTGCCCGAAGCGGACGGTGTTGCTCTCCACGCTGCAGCAGCCGGCGGCGGTGTCGTGGTTGCCGCAGGTGTCGGCGACGATCGTCGCCATCGGCCGACCGGCGTTGGACACCAGCACGCTGCCGAGCCCGAGATACGCGCGTCCGCCCAGCGCCCAGGTGTCCTGCGCGCTGTAGCGTTCGCCGAAGTCGTGCGCGTTGTACAGCAGGAAATCGACCGCCTGCTGGCCGTGCGTGTCGATCAGGCGCAGCACCTCGCCGCGCCGCACGACATGCGACCATGGCCGCCGCGCCGGGATCACTTCGTCGAGGATCGCGTCGGCCTCGTGCCGCACCGGCGCGCTCATGGCCCGAAGAACCGCTCGGTGTTGACGAAGGCGCGCTCGGCCTCGATCCCGGCCGTGCGGCACGGGTCGTCGGGGCCGACCGGCGGCGGCGTCCAGACGATCGCCGTCACCGGCTTGGGGGCATAGGCCGGGTCGGGCGAAAGCGGGTGAGGGCAGTTCGATATCGCCGCGATGACGTTCATCTCGGCGCGCAGGTCGATGGCGGCGCCGGGCTGGGCGCCGTCCTTCTGCCAATGGAAAGCCCCGTCGCCGTCGGTGCGGATGCTGGCGAAAAAGGTGAGGCAGGGGCCGACGTCGCGCGGATCGAGCCCGTGCTTGGCGGCCGCGAGTTGCAGGTTCTCGCGGCTGTTGCGCAGGCCCTCGGCGCCATAGCGCCTTCGGTTCGTCTCCGGCGTGCTGCCGCCGAGCAGCGCGTCGTGGCCGTGGCCGCTGTCGGCGATGACCGACATCAGCACGCGCCCCATGTCCGACAGCAGCAGCGACCCGGTGGTCAGGTGCGTGGTCCACTGCACCTTGACGGTGTCGGCGGCGTTGTAGCGTTCGCTCGGGTCGTCGGCGTTCCAGAACAGCGCCGAGACGCCGTGCGTCCCGTGCGGATTGGCCAGACGCAGCGCCGTGCCGCGCCGCAGCCGCGCGGACCAGTACCAGCCGCCCGGGATGGTTTCATGCAAAAGGGCGCTGCCGTCGGGGATGTGGCCGGGATGCACGGCGACGGCCGACGCCTTGGCGCGATGGCGCGCAGCATCGAGCAGCGCCTCGTAGCGCGCCCGAAGCTGGTCAGGCGACATTTCGTGCGGTTGCAGCATGCCCTCTCCCCGCTCGGGCACGTCGGGTGTTGCACACGACATGCCAGGGCGCCCTGCCAGCCTTGCCGCGCGGCCATCAGACTGACATCTGCCCGCGGGATGCGCAGCACGGGCCAGGAGGTGTCGGTCGGATGGGCACAAGCGAGGAGGCGGGCTGGGTCGCGGTCGCGACACGCAGCGAGCTGGCCGAAGCCGGCGGTATGCTGGAGGTCGAAGCGGGGGCCGAGGCAGTTCTGCTGTTCGACCTCGGCGGCACGCTGTACGCCACCGGCGCGATCTGCCCGCACCATGCCGCCTTCCTTGCGCAGGGCACGGTGAGCGGCGACTGCATCGACTGTCCGCGCCATCAGGGCCGGTTCCACATCCCGACCGGGCGCCAGCTGCGCGGTCCGGCGTGTCCGCCGCTGTCGACCTATCGCGTGCGGATGGACGAAGGGCGGGTGCTGGTCGTGCTCACGCGCGAGGACCGTCCCGCCGCCCTTCCAGGGGCGCCGACAGTCGACGGCCCATCCGGGGCAGGTCTAAAGTAGGGTTGAACCGCGGACGATCCTACGTTCGTCGAAAAGCCGCCGAACTGGGCCGTCGCCATGAACGTGCTGTTCCTGCAGACCGCAGACTCGATCTACTGGCCTCTGCTCGAGCAGACGTCGCGTACCGTCCGGGCGTACTGCACCCATCACGGCTTCAGCTTCGAGACCTTCTTCGGCATCATACGCGGGTATTATCCCTGGCAAGCGACGCTGAACCGGATCGCGATGCTACAGGGTCTGGTCGATGCGGGCTTTGTGGGCTGGGTCTGCTACCTCGACGCCGACGCCTACATCGTGGACATCGACTTCGACCTGCGCGCCTATCTGCACGATAAAGCCGACAAAGCCTTGGTGATCGCGGCCGCAGCGCCGGATGCGCCCTGGTGGCACGTCAATTCCGGCGTGTTCATGGTCAACCTGGAAAGCCCGGTCGGACGGCGCATCGCCCGCCTGTGGTATGCGCGCTTCATGGCCATATCGGATGCCGAACTGCAGCAGTTCGAGGAGCGGTCACCGGAGCGCGGCGATCAATGGCTGCTCGCGCAAACCTTGCTCGACATGCCCGAGGCCGAGGCGCACGTCTTCATCGACAGGGGCACGCCGCACGTCATCAACTACAACGATGGCGCGTTCATTCGCCATCAACTCCGCGCCTACGGCTCGCTGAAGCAACGCCACGATCGCATCCGCGACGAGGTGGACGCGCTTCTGCGCTCGATGCCGACCTCCGAGGAGCGTGTCGAATTCGCCGGCGTGGCTGGTTTGCAGGAAGAACTCGCACGGGCGCTCTATCGGGTCGTGCTGTTGCGGGAGCCCGATCCGGAGGGTTTCGCGACTTGGCTCGAGTTCATCCGCAGCGGGGCGACGCTCGAGGACGTGATGAGAGCGTACTTCCGAAGCGACGAGTTCGCGCGCCGGCACCGCGACTTCATCGACGCCTATGTCGATCCGGCGCCAGTCGGCGATGATGAGGTCTGATGGCTTGCGCCTTCAGCGCCGTCCGCCGCGCCAGCTTTGCAGGATGCTGATGTAGTTCGCGCGCTCGAACGCCGCCGGGTCGCCGAGCTGATGCCGGCTCAGCTTGCCGCGGATGTCGCCGATCGACGCCAGCTCGCGGGCTTCCAGCCAGTCGGTCAGCTCCTTGACCATGGTGCGCATGTGGCCGGCGCCATGACGCAGCAGCGCGGACGCGGTCATCACCACGTCGGCACCGGCCAGCAGATACTTGATGACCTCCTCGGCGCCGTCCACGCCCGATGCGCCGGCGACGGACAGGTCGACATTTCCGACCAGCACGCCGATCCACAGCAGCGACAGGCGGATTTCCACCGGCGTGCTCAGCGCGAGGTCGCGCCGCAGTTGCATCGCGGCGAGGTCCATGTCCGGCTGGTAGAAGCGGTTGAACAGCACCACACCCGCCGCGCCGGTGCGCTGCAGCTGGTGCACCACGTCGCCGACCGCGCTGAAGTAGGGCGCGAGCTTCACCGCGACGGGCAGCGAGGTGGCCGCCTTCACCGCGCGCAGCACGTCGATGTGACGATGCTCGACCGCGCGTCCGTCGAGTCCCGATTCGACCGGGACGAAGAACGTGTTCAGCTCCAGCGCGCTCGCGCCGGCCTGCTGGATCTGCTTCGCGTAGTCCGTCCAGCCGTGATCGGTCATGCCGTTGAGGCTGGCGATCACCGGGATCTGCAACGCCTCGCGCGCCCGGCGGATCAGCTCAAGATAGCGGTGCGGCCCAGTGATGAAGCTCGCGCTCGCCGGGAAGTAGGACGACGTTTCGGACGTGCTGTCTTCGCCGGCGCCGGTCAGGCGTTCCAGCTCGTTCGCTTCGAACTCGATCTGCTCCTCGAAGATCGACGGCAGCACGACGGCCGCCGCGCCGGCGTCCTCCAACCGGCGCAGCGTGTCGAAGTCGCCGGTGAGCGGCGAGGACGATGCGACCAGCGGATGCTTGAGCGTCAGACCGAGATAGGCGGTTGTGAGGTCCATCGTCGTGCCCCGATCAGCCTTGGACCGGCTCGGGGACGCGGAAGCGCATCGGCTCCCACCCGGCCATTTCCTCGTAGAGCCGATATTTCTCCTCGATGCCGGCCTGCGCGGCGGCGAGCAGCTGCTTGGCGTCGTCCGGGCGCGTCTGCGTCAGCGAGCGATAGCGGATCTCGTTGTAGGCGTAGTCCTTGAACGGCCGGGTCGGGCGCGGGCTGTCGAGGCGGAACGGGTTCTCGCCGATCTTGCGCATCTCGGGATCGTAACGGAACAGCGGCCAGTAGCCGGTGGCGACCGCCAGATCCTGCTGGCGCATGCCGAACTGCATGTCGATGCCGTGCGCGATGCAGTGGCTGTAGGCGAGGATCAGCGACGGGCCGGCGTAGGCCTCGGCCTCGCGGAACGCGACCAGCGTCTGCTGCGGATTGGCCCCCATCGCGACCTGCGCCACGTAGACGTTGCCATACGCGATGGCCTGCAGTGCAAGGTCCTTGCGCGCGACTCGCTTGCCCGCGGCGGCGAACTTGGCGACCGCACCCAGCGGCGTGGCCTTGGAGGCCTGTCCGCCGGTGTTGGAATAGACCTCGGTGTCCATCACCAGCACGTTGACGTCGCGCGATGCCGCGAGCACGTGATCGAGGCCGCCGTAGCCGATGTCGTAGGCCCAGCCGTCGCCGCCGACGATCCAGATGCTGCGGCGGACGAGGTGATCGACGACAGACAGCAGATGCTTCGCGTCCGGGTCGTCGCCGAGCCCACGCAGCCGCGAGATGAGTACGGTGACGCGGGCGCGCTGGGCGCGGATTTCGGACTCGCGCAGTTGCGGGGCGGACAGAATGGAG
>Ga0209040_10000727_pt1 | contig 25624 bp, 19 predicted proteins | sample BogFormECP12_OM3_FD_188240 | JGI IMG/M metagenome (GOLD analysis project Ga0209040, IMG submission 188240) | Bog forest soil microbial communities from Calvert Island, British Columbia, Canada - ECP12_OM3 (SPAdes) (version 2) | ecosystem: Environmental > Aquatic > Freshwater > Wetlands > Bog ... | reverse complement strand
GAGATCTCCCTGCCCGCCACGAATCACCTCCACCGCCGCATCGCCGCGACAGAGATTCAGAAAAACACTGCAGATTCAATGACGCTGGTGACTAGCCCTTCGCAACAGGAACGGCGGCTATCTAATCATCGGGCAAACTAACAGTCATTAGTCAACGGTAGCACACTCGAATCGGTGTCCTCCATCCTGTGCGGCCCACATCGTGACGGTGATAAGGTCGGCCACTGGTTTGGTCAAAAGTGGTCCAATTCACCATCTCCAGCATTATCCCAAAAGAGAACAAAAAAAGAACTTGCGCGTAAGAACAAACCGTGCACATATCCCGCCGAGGGGGGCGCGAGACGCCGCTGTTGCGGACCGGACCCCGCCCGTGAGAGAAGGACAATGACGATGAACCAGCCGATTCTTCGCGTGGTGGAAGGGACAAGCGTGGACAAGACCAAGGCGCTCGACGCCGCTCTGTCGCAGATCGAGCGCGCCTTCGGCAAGGGCTCGATCATGCGGCTCGGCAAGAACCAGCAGGCGGTCGAGATCGAGACGGTGCCCTCCGGATCGCTCGGGCTCGACATCGCGCTCGGCGTCGGCGGCCTGCCGCGCGGAAGGGTGATCGAAATCTACGGGCCCGAATCCTCGGGCAAGACCACGCTGACGCTCCATGTGATCGCGGAGGCGCAGAAGAAGGGCGGCGTCTGCGCCTTTGTCGACGCTGAGCATGCGCTCGACCCGGTCTACGCCAAGAAGCTCGGCGTCAATCTCAACGACCTGCTCATTTCCCAGCCGGATACCGGCGAACAGGCGCTCGAAATCACCGATACGCTCGTGCGCTCAGGCGCGATCGACGTTCTTGTCATCGATTCGGTCGCGGCGCTGACGCCGCGGGCCGAAATCGAAGGCGAGATGGGCGAGTCCCAGCCCGGTCTGCAGGCGCGCCTGATGAGCCAGGCGCTGCGCAAGCTCACCGCCTCGATCTCGCGCTCGAACACCATGGTGATCTTCATCAACCAGATCCGGATGAAGATCGGCGTCATGTACGGCTCGCCCGAGACGACGTCGGGCGGAAATGCGCTCAAATTCTACGCCTCCGTCCGCCTCGACATCCGCCGCATCGGCGCGATCAAGGATCGCGATCAGGTGATCGGCAACCAGACGCGGGTCAAGGTCGTCAAGAACAAGGTCGCCCCGCCGTTCAAGCAGGTCGAGTTCGACATCATGTACGGTGAGGGCGTGTCGAAGGCCGGCGAGCTGATCGACCTCGGCGTCAAGGCCGGCGTCGTTGAGAAGTCGGGCGCCTGGTTCTCCTTCGACAGCATTCGGCTTGGCCAGGGCCGCGAGAACGCGAAGGCCTATCTGAAGACCAATCCCGAGATGGCCGACAGGATCGAACGCGCGATCCGGGAGAACGCCGGCCTTATCGCCGAGCGCATTCTCGAGAACGCCGCGCCGTCGGAAGGGGATGACGTCGAGGGCTGATTGCTTCTTTGGGCCAGGGCCTCGCGTCCCCCCGAACGGGCCCGCCCATCCGCCAGGAAGTCGATCGGTCTTCGCGCGTCCAGGGCGCGCGAGGGCGGCCAGCCGACCTGCGCCGCCCTCGCGCCCCGCTTTTTCATGCTTCGCTCGACCCCCATGAGCCGGCCGCCGCGCCGCGTTTGGCGTTGAAGAGCGGAACGTTCCTCCTCATATCCGGTTGATCGCTTCGCGACGGCGCGCCGGGCCGCGCGAGGTCCTTCATTCCCGTTGGCGCTTTCTCGGGCCTTGCTCTAGAAAGCGCGCTTGGAAAGACCGTGCCGAGGCAACGTGTTCATGAGCGGCGTCAACGAGATTCGAGCAAACTTCCTGCAGTTCTTCGCCAGGAACGGGCATGAAGTCGTGCCGTCGAACTCGCTCGTGCCGCGCAACGATCCGACGCTGATGTTCACCAATGCCGGGATGGTGCAGTTCAAGAACGTTTTCACCGGCGTCGAGAAGCGCCCCTACGTTCGCGCCGCGACCGCGCAGAAATGTGTACGCGCTGGCGGCAAGCACAACGACCTCGACAATGTCGGCTATACCGCCCGTCACCACACTTTCTTTGAAATGCTCGGCAACTTCTCCTTCGGCGATTATTTCAAGGAGAATGCGATCGAGTACGCCTGGGACCTCCTCATCCGCGAGTTCGGCCTCTCGAAAGAGCGCCTCACCATCACTGTCTATTACAACGACGACGAGGCCTTCGACCTCTGGAAGAAGATCTCCGGCCTGCCGGACGAGCGCGTCATCCGCATCGCCACGAGCGACAATTTCTGGGCGATGGGCGACACCGGACCCTGCGGCCCGTGCTCCGAAATCTTCTACGATCACGGCGACCACATCCCGGGCGGGCCGCCCGGCTCGCCCGACGCCGACGGCGACCGGTTCATCGAGATCTGGAATCTCGTGTTCATGCAGTACGAGACGCTGCCGGGCGGCGAACGAATCAATCTGCCGCGCCCCTCGATCGACACCGGCATGGGCCTCGAGCGCATCGCGGCCGTCCTCCAGGGCGTGCATGACAATTACGACATCGATCTCTTCCGTGCGCTGATCAAGGCGAGCGCCGATCTCACCGGCGTCGATCCCGACGGGCCGCAGCGCGCCTCGCACCGCGTCATCGCCGACCATCTGAGGGCGTCGGCCTTCCTGGTCGCCGACGGCGTCCTGCCGTCGAACGAGGGCCGCGGCTACGTGCTGCGCCGGATCATGCGTCGCGCGATGCGCCACGCGCAGATTCTCGGTGCCCGCGATCCCCTGATGTGGCGCCTCGTTCCGGCGCTGACCCGCGAGATGGGCCAGGCCTATCCCGAACTCGTCAGGGCCGAGGCGCTGATCTCGGAGACGCTGAAGCTCGAGGAGACGCGCTTCCGCACCACGCTCGCGCGCGGGCTTGCGATTCTCGAGGACGAGACGCGGGGTCTTGCGGCCGGGGGCGTCCTCTCCGGCGAGACCGCCTTCAAGCTCTACGACACTTATGGCTTCCCGCTCGATCTGACGCAGGATGCGCTCCGCGCGCGCGGGCTCTCGGTCGACCTCGAGGCGTTCAACGCCGCCATGCAGCGCCAGCGCGCCGAGGCGCGCCGCGCCTGGGCGGGATCCGGCGAGGCTGCGACCGAGACGGTCTGGTACGCCTTACGCGAGCGGATCGGCGCGACCGATTTTCTCGGCTACGAAACCGAGACCGCCGAGGGCGTGATCGCCGCGATCGTGAAAGACGGCGTGGAGGTCGAGAGACTGGAGGCGGGCGAGAAAGGCTCGCTCATCCTCAACCAGACGCCCTTCTACGGCGAGGCCGGCGGCCAGGTCGGCGACGTCGGTGAAATCTCCGCGCCGGGCTTCCGCGCCGCCGTCGTCGACACGCGCAAGAAGCTCGGCGACCTCATCGTGCACGACGTGTCGGTCGTCGAGGGGATCGCGCGCGTCGGCGCGGCGGTCGAGCTCGCCGTCGATCACGTGGCGCGGTCGGCGACGCGCGCCAACCACTCCGCGACCCATATCCTGCACGAGGCGCTGCGGCTGGTCCTCGGCGATCACGTGGCGCAGAAAGGCTCGCTCGTCTCGCCCGACCGGCTGCGCTTCGACTTTGCTCATCCGAAGCCCGTCACCGCGGCCGAGCTCGCGGCCGTCGAAGACATCGCCAACCGGATCGTGCTCGAGAACGCCGAGGTGACGACCCGGCTGATGAGCCTCGACGACGCGCGGGCGTCAGGCGCGCGGGCGCTGTTCGGCGAGAAATATGGCGACGAGGTCCGCGTCGTCAGCATGGGGACGATCGAGGACGATCCGTCGCACGAACGCGTCTATTCGGTCGAACTCTGCGGCGGCACGCATGTGAGGCGCACCGGCGACATCGGCCTCATCTCGATCGTCGGCGAAAGCGCAAATGCCGCTGGGGTGCGGCGGATCGAGGCCAAGACCCGCGACGAGGCGCGCCGGCGTCTGACCGCCGATTCGCGCGGCCTTGCGGAACTGGCGGCGCTGTTGCGCGCGCCCCCGGAGGAAGCGGCCCATCGCCTCGAGGCCCTGATCGACGACAAGCGCAAGCTCGAACGCGAACTCGCCGAGGCCAGGCGCAAGCTCGCCATGGGCGGCGGCGCGAGCGACGCGCAGGCGGTGCGCGAGGTCGCGGGCGTCAGGTTCTATTCGCGCGCCGTGACCGGCGTCGACATGAAGGACCTCAAATCGCTCGCCGACGAGGCCAAGGAGAGCGTCGGATCGGGCGTGGTCGCCATCGCCGCCACCGGTGAGGACGGCAAGGCAAGCCTCGTCGTCGCGGTCACGCCCGATCAGATCGGACGCTTCAATGCGGTCGATCTCGTCCGCCTTGGTTCGGCCGTTCTTGGCGGCAAGGGTGGCGGCGGGCGGCCCGACATGGCCCAGGCTGGCGGGCCCGAGGGCGCGCGAGCCGCCGACGCGCTCACCGCAGTCGAAGAAGGGATTCGCGCGAGAGCCTGAGGCGGCCAGCCCCCGAGGGGAGAGCGAATGGACTCGAATCGCGCCGCAATTCTCGAAGGTCTCAAGCCCTACGAACCCGAACTCACCGCCATCCGCCGCGACATTCATCGCCATCCCGAGACCGGCTTCGAGGAGAGGCGCACCGCCGCCATCGTCGCCGAGAAGCTCAAGTCCTGGGGAATCGAGGTCGCCGAGGGAATCGCCAGGACCGGCGTCGTCGGCACGCTCAAGGGCGCCCGGCCCGGCCAGCGCGCAATCGGGCTGCGCGCCGATCTCGACGCGCTCAACATCAAGGAGGCCGCCGGCCGCGACCATCGCTCGACCGTTCCCGGCAAGATGCACGCCTGCGGGCACGACGGCCATACCGCGATGCTGCTCGGCGCCGCGCGCTACCTCGCCGAGCGCCCCGATTTCGCGGGTGTGGTCCAGTTCATTTTTCAGCCGGCGGAAGAGGGTCTCGGCGGCGGGCGGCTGATGATCGAGGAGGGCCTGTTCGAGCGCTTTCCAGTCGACGCGGTCTACGGCATGCACAACGCGCCGGGCCTGCCAACCGGCATGTTCGCCACCCGGAAAGGGCCGTTCCTCGCCGCCAGCGACGGCTGGACGGTCACGTTTCGCGGCACTGGCGGACACGGCGGCGCCGGCGCGCATCTCGCCACCGACACGACGCTTGCGCTCTCCCAATTCGTGACCGCGATCCAGACGATCGTCAGCCGCAACGTGCCGGCTGCCGACGTCGCCGTCGTCAGCGTCGGCCACATCGCGGCCGGCGATTTCGACGCGCCGAACGTCATCCCGGCCGAGGCGGTCGTGCGCGGCACGTCGCGCTCCTTTAAGGCCGACGTGCGCAACCTTGTGCAGAAGCGCGTGAGCGAACTCGCTCACGCCTGCGCCGCGACCTTCGGCTGCAGCGCCGAAGTCCGACACGACGGGCTCTTCCCGGCGCTTGTCACCCATGCCGAGCAGACGGACGTCTCGCTCGCCGCCGCCCGCGCGCTCGCGGGCGACAAAAACGTCATTGCGGACGCGCCGCTCGTCACCGGCTCCGAAGACTTCGCCTTCATGCTCGAGGCGCGCCCGGGCGGCTTCATCCTGATCGGCAACGGCGTCGAGGCCGACGGCGGCGCCCGCCAGCTGCACACGCCGGATTATGACTTCAACGACGCGATCCTGACGCTCGGCTCGGGATATTGGGTGAGCCTCGTCCACGAGGAGCTGGGCTGAGAGTCCGTAGGGGCGCCAACACGGCGCGGTCAGCGGTCACGCCGCCATCGCCGCCTTAAGGTTCTCGTCGACCTTGTCGAGGAAGCCTTCGGTCGAGAGCCACTTCTGGTCCGGCCCGATGAGCAGCGCGAGGTCCTTGGTCATATATCCGGCCTCGACCGTCTCGACACAGACCCGCTCGAGCGTCTCGGCGAATCTGGCGAGCTTGTCGTTGCCGTCGAGCTTGGCGCGGTGGGAGAGGCCGCGCGTCCAGGCGAAGATCGAGGCGATCGAATTGGTCGAGGTCTCGCGGCCCTTCTGGTGCTCGCGGTAGTGGCGGGTGACCGTGCCGTGCGCAGCTTCAGCCTCGACCGTGCGGCCGTCAGGCGACATCAGGACGCTGGTCATCAGGCCGAGCGAGCCGTACCCTTGAGCAATCGTGTCGGACTGTACGTCGCCGTCATAGTTCTTGCAGGCCCAGACATAGCCGCCCGACCATTTGAGCGCGGACGCGACCATGTCGTCGATCAGCCGGTGCTCGTAAGTGATGCCGAGGCTCGCGAATTTCGACTTGAATTCGAGGTCGTAGACCTCCTGGAAGATGTCCTTGAAGCGTCCGTCGTAGGCCTTCAGAATCGTGTTCTTGGTCGACAGATAGACCGGATATTTGCGCATGATGCCGTAGTTTAGCGAGGCGTGGGCGAAGTCGCGGATCGAGTCGTCGAGGTTGTACATCGCCATCGCGACGCCGCCGCCGGGGAACTGGAAGACCTCCCTCTCGATCACCGCGCCGTCGTCGCCCTCGAAACGGATGGTGAGGCGCCCCTTGCCCGGAACCCTGAAGTCGGTCGCCCGATACTGGTCGCCATAAGCGTGGCGGCCGACGACGATCGGCTGAGTCCAGCCGGGGACGAGGCGGGGCACGTTCTTGCAGATGATCGGCTCGCGGAAGATGACTCCGCCGAGAATGTTGCGGATCGTGCCGTTGGGGCTTTTCCACATCTCCTTGAGATGGAATTCCTTCACCCGCGCTTCATCGGGCGTGATGGTCGCGCATTTCACGCCGACGCCGCAGGCCTTGATCGCCCGGGCCGCGTCGACCGTCACTTTGTCGTTGGTCGCGTCGCGATGTTCGATCGAAAGGTCGAAATACCGCAGTTCGATGTCGAGGTAGGGGTGAATCAGCTTCTCCCGGATGAGCTGCCAAATGATGCGGGTCATCTCGTCGCCGTCCACCTCGACAACCGGATTCTCGACCTTGATCTTGGACATCGGGAGCAGCTTCCTCGTGGATTGGGAGATTGTCGTGGAGCGTCGCGCCCCTATAGCACCGGCCCTGAATCCGGCCTAGTTCTGCTTTAGGCGGGCGAACGCCAGGCGTGATCTAACGGCATCGACAAATCGGCATCGACAAATTGACAAGTTTCCCATAAGCCTATTGGCATAGGGTCGATCGGGAGGGGACCTGGGGCGGGGCGGGGATGGCGAAAACGATCGTTTTCATGCACGGCGCGTTCATGACGCCGCTGTGCTGGGAGCACTGGATCCCCCGGTTCGAGGCCAGGGGCTATACCTGCCTCGCGCCCGCCTGGCCGGGCCGGGATCGGCCGGTCGAGGTCTTGCGCGCCGCGCATCCGGACCCTGAGCTCGGCCGGCTGACGCTAAATGCCGTGATCGCGCACTACGCCGAAGCCATCGGCGCCCTGGAGCGAAAGCCCATCCTGATCGGCCATTCGGTCGGCGGGCTTGTCGCTCAGATCCTTCTCGGCCGCGGCGCCGCAGCCGCCGGGGTCGCGATTCATTCGACGCCGTCCGGCGGCGTTCTGCCGATCAGCCGGACGTATTGGCGCTCGAACTGGGGCATGATCGGCCCTTTCTCCGGTGCGGGGACGCCAAAGGCGCTGACCTTTGAGGAGTTTCAGCAGGCCTTCGCCAACGGTCTGCCGCCCGAGGCGCAAAGGGCGGCGTTTGAGCGATACATCGTGCCGGAATCGCGCCGGGTCGCGCGCGACGCGCGCAGGGACGCCGGCCGCGTTGATTTCGCGAGGCCCCATCCTGCGCTCCTGATGACGGCGGGCCTTCTCGACCGTATCATTCCGGCGCGCCTCAGTTTCAATAGCTTTTCGCGCTACAGGCAGCGCGGCTCGATCACCGAATTCCGGGCCTTCGACGGCCGGGGCCACATGGTCGTCGTCGAGCCGGGCTGGGAGGAGGTCGCCGATTTTGTCGCCGATTGGCTGGAAAAGCTGGGAGAGTGATGCGGCGGCGCCTTCGGGCCGTCCGCGCTCCGGTCCGCGCGGCCGGAGCCCAACCGAGTCCCGGCTTTGATGCGAGCGGCGAACGACCTCGGGGGCCCCCTCCGCCGCGGTCGGGCGCTCGCCCTTCTGGCGGTCGTCCTCTTCGCCCCATGCGCATCGGCGGACGAGGCCGAACCCGCGACCGACAACGCGCTCGGGACGCTCTGCGGGATCGTTGAGGCGTCGGCGAAGGCTGAAGGGCTGCCAGTCAATTTCTTCACCCGGCTCATCTGGCGGGAGAGCGCCTTTCGCACCGACGCGGTCAGTCCGGCCGGGGCCGAGGGCGTGGCCCAGTTCATGCCGGGCACCGCATCCGAGCGCGGGCTCGCCGATCCGTTCGATCCGGCGTCCGCCATTCCGGCGTCGGCCAAATTCGTCGCCGAACTCGCCCAGCGCTTCGGCAATCTGGGCCTCGCGGCGGCGGCCTATAACGCCGGGCCGAACGCGGTCGCGGCCTGGCTTTCTGGCGCCGGCTTCATGCCGCTCGAGACGCAGGACTATGTGCTCGCGATCACCGGCCACGATGTCGAGGAATGGCGTGGGGAGAAACCGCCGGCCTCGGCCTCGCCCGATCCCGCCGAGCCCTGCCTCGTCTCGATCGCCAAGCTCAGAGTCTCGCCCGGTCCGGTGTCGCCGATCATCTTGGGCCTGTTTGCGCCCTGGGGCGTACAGGTCGCCGGCAGCTTCTCCAAGGCCGCCGCTCTCGGCGCCTTCGCGCGCGCCGAGAGAAACTACGCGAACGTCATCGGCGGCATGAGCCCGTTCGTGCTCGGCTCGGCGTTGAGAAGCCGCGGATTCCGCCCCTTCTACCGCGTGCGCCTGCCCGCCCAGACGCGGCGCGAAGCGGAGACGCTCTGCAACCGCCTGGAAGCGGCCGGGGGCGCCTGCGTCGTCTTGCGGAGCTGAACGCCTTCCCCTGAAAGGAACGGTATTGTCGAAAAGTCGGAAGCAGCGCAGTTTGGCGGTCATAGCCCGTCGCGAGACGGGCATCTCGCAACGGGCTTTGCGCCGCGATCCCGCGAGATCAAGCGCCCGGGGTCGGGGCCAATGGGAGACGTCTGATGCTTGGGTTGATGCAGCGCTATCCGTTGTTGATTTCCTCGCTCATCGTCCACGCCGCCCGGCACCGCGGCGGCGCAGAGGTTGTCTCCAACCTCGGCGGCGCCTCGCTCCACCGCACCACCTACGCCGAGGTCGAGCGACGCAGCCGGCGGCTCGCGCGCGTGCTGGCGAAACTTGGCGTCGGTTTCGGTGATCGCGTGGCGACGCTGGCCTGGAACGATTACCGCCATCTCGAGCTCTACTACGGCGTCTCGGGCATGGGGGCGGTATGCCACACCGTCAATCCGAGGCTCTCCGCTGACGACATCGCCTTCATCATCGACGACGCCAAGGATTGCGCGATCTTCGCCGACCCCTCCTTCGTCGCGCTGCTGGCCGAGATCGCGCCCTCGGTGAATTCCTCCGTCCGGTCCGTGGTGCTTCTGACCGATGCGGCGGAGATGCCGGAGGTCGCACTAGCGCCCGGCATGCGCCTCTACTGCTATGAGACGCTGATGGCCGAGGCGGACGAGGATTACGTCTGGCCGGACTTCGATGAGAACACGGCGAGCGCGCTCTGCTACACCTCCGGCACGACGGGGCGTCCGAAGGGGGTGCTCTACAGCCATCGCGCGACGATGCTGCACACCTACGCCACCAACTCGCCGGACATTTTCGGGCTCCGCGCGGTGGACCGGGTGCTGCCGGCGTCGTCGATGTACCACGCCTGCGCGTGGGGCCTGCCGTATTGTGCGACGATGGTCGGCGCGACTCTGATCCTGCCGGGCCGGCATCTCGACGGCGTGAGCCTGCACAAAGTGCTCGAATCCGAACGCGTCACGCTGACCGCGGGCGTTCCGACGATCTGGCTCGGACTACTCGCCCACCTCGAGAAGAGCGGAGCGCGGCTGACGCAACTCAAGCGCCTGCTGGTCGCCGGCTCCGCCCTGCCGCGGCTCATCGTCGAGGCCTATTCGCCGATGGGCGTCAACGTCGAGCAGGGCTGGGGCATGACCGAGACGACCCCGATCGTCACCTACAATGCGCCGACGCCCGCGAGCGCCGCCCTGACCGGCGAGGACGCGATGCGCCAGCGGCTGAAGCAGGGCCGCGCCGCCTGCGGCACCGACATGAAGATCGTCGACGCGGAAGGGCTAGAACTGCCTTGGGACGGCAAGGCGTTCGGCGACTTCCTGGTGCGCGGCCACTGGGTAGCCCGCGAATATCTCAATCGCGGGGCCGAAGGCGCCGCCGACGCCGACGGCTGGTTCCGCACCGGCGACGTCTGCACGATCGACCCGGACGGCTGCGCCGAGATCGTCGACCGTTCCAAGGACGTCATCAAGTCGGGCGGCGAGTGGATCAGCTCGATCGCGCTCGAAAATATCGCCGTGTCGCACCCGGCCGTCGCAGAGGCTGCGATCGTCGCCGCCCGTCATCCGAAATGGCAGGAGCGGCCCCTGCTGCTTGTCGTGCCGCGCGCCGGTGCGACAATCGACCGGGACGAACTTCTCAACGTCTTCACCGGAAAGGTGGCCAAGTGGTGGCTCCCCGATGACGTGGTGGTCGTCGAGGAGTTGCCACACACCGCAACCGGCAAGCTCAACAAGCTCGCGCTGCGGGCGCGGTTCCAGGACTATCTGTTGGAGCCGCAGAAGGCGTGAACCGCCGCGCGCCGGGCGGGACCGGGAGCCTACTCAGGCAGGCCCGCCAGGCGCATGCCGGCGAGTAGCGGGCGAATGAGCTCGGGCAGCATGACCCCAGGAAGAATGTGCTCCCAAGGCCCAACGCGGAAGTTCGGCTCCAGCTCCAGGGCGCGTTTGGCGACGGACTTTGCCTCCTCGACGCGGCCCGCCAGGGCCAGCGCCGCGGCATGCGCGACATAAAGTACGCTGAATCGCGGATTGGCCTGGACGGCCCTGGCCAGATTCGCCGCCGCATCGTCGAAACGCTGCTCGCGGATGCGCACCAAACTCGGCGCATAATGGCCCCTCGAAGGCCAGCGCGTCATACGGGCTGAGCCGCAACGCCTGGGCCGCGTAATCCTCAGCGAGCGTCGCATCGCCGCTGTAGGCGTGAATATGCGCCCCGAAATAAAGCGCGGTGGCGGAGGAGCCGTTCACGGCAAGGGCGCGAGCGATCGCGCCGGACGCCGCCTCGAAATCGTGACCGAGATGCAGGACGGATATCGCTGCAATGGCGAGCGCGGTCGCATCGTCGCCGCCGTGGGTCAGCGCCGCCCGCGCGTGGCGAACGCTCGCCGCCGCATCGGCCTCGTTAAAGCCGCCTCGGACGAAGCGCATCTCCAGCGCCCACGAGAGGTATGCATGCGCGGTGGCGTAATTGGGATCGAGCTTCAGCGCCTCTTCGAGGAGGCCCATTCCGATCGCGGCGTCTTCCGGCATGACCGACGTGAGATGCGGCAATGCGCGCAGATAGAGATCGTAGGCGTCGAGGCTTTCCGGCCGCTTGCGCTGCGCTCGATCTCGGCGCGGCGAAGATTCGGCTCGATGATTCCGACGATGGCCGCCGTGATCTTGTCCTGCAGATCGAACACGTCTTCGAGCGCGCCGTCGAACTTGTCGGCCCAGAGATGCGCGCCGGTCTCGGCTTCGATCAACTGGGCCGTCATGCGCAGCCGAGCGCCCGCCTTGCGCACGCCGCCTTCAAGCACATAGCGCACGCCAAGCTCGCGCCCGACCTGTCTGACGTCGACCGCCTTGCCCTTGTAAATGAAGCTCGAATTGCGCGCGATGACGAACAGCCAGTTGATCCGCGACAATCCGGTCGTGATGTCCTCGACCATGCCGTCGACAAAATAGTCCTGGCTCGGGTCATCGCTCATGTTCTGGAACGGCAGCACAGCGATCGACGGCTTGTCGGGCAGCGCGAGACGCGCCGGGGGCTTCTCCTCTGATTTGACCTCGACGGGCGCGGACGGTTTCGCTTGAGCCGGCAATCCGACTTGCAGCGAGTACACTCGAACCGGCTCGAGGATGTTCTTGAGTTGGGTGGCGCCGAGATCGCTGACCTGGAGATCAAGCCGAGCCTTCACCTGACGATAGGCGTCCTCCGAAAGACAAATGGCGCCTGGCTCCGCGATGCCCTCCAGACGCGCGGCGATATTGACGCCGTCGCCCATCAGATCGCCATCGGCTTCCTCGACAACGTCTCCAAGATGAACGCCGATCCGGAATTCGATCCGGCGCTCGACGGGTAAGCCCGAGTTGCGCTCGACCATGGCGTTCTGCACCTCGATGGCGCAGCGCACAGCGTCGACCACGCTGCGAAACTCGACCAGCGCTCCGTCGCCGGTGCGCTTGACGACGCGTCCATTGTGCACGGAGATCGTAGGGTCGATGAGATCGCTTCTGAGAGCCCGGAGCCTCGCCAGCGTGCGATCCTCGTCGGCGCCGGTTAGCCGGCTGAATCCGACGACATCGGCCGCCAAGATTGCCACGATTTTACGATTCTCGCCCATGCCGCGCCCCGGTCGGCATTCAAACTAGCACAGCGGTCCAGTCAAATTACTTCGCTGCGCGTCCGGCCTTGTCCAGCGCCGCGAACTCTTCGTCCGTGAGCGTGATCGCCGCGGCGCCGACGTTCTCCTCGAGATGCGCGACCTTGCCGGTGCCGGGAATGGGCAGCATGACCGGGCTGCGCTTGAGCAACCAGGCGAGCGCGATCTGGCCGGGGCTCGCTTTGTGCTTGCGCGCGACGCCATTGAGCTCCGAGCCTTCGCGGGAGAATTCGCCCGCGTTCAGCGGCGCCCAGGGAATGAAGCCGATGCCGTGCTTCTCGCAATAGTCGAGCGCCGCCTCGCTCGCGCGGTCGGCGAAATTGTAGCGGTTCTGGATGGTCGCGACGGGAAAGAATTTCGACGCCGCCTCGATCTCGGCGACGCTCACCTCCGAGAGCCCCGCGCAGCGGATCACCTTGTCCCGGATCAGCGTCTTGATCGCGTCGAACTGCTCCTTGGCCGGGACTTTCGAATCGATCCGGTGCAATTGTCAGAGATCGATCGTCTCGACGCCGAGCTTCCAGCGGCTCTTGTAGGCCTGCTGAATGAGATATTCGGGGCGGCCGAGCGGGATCCAGATATTCGGTCCGGTGCGGGCGAGTCCGCCCTTGGTTGCGATCCGGATCGCGCCATAGGGATGCAGCGCTTCGCGGATCAGCTCTTCCGAAAAGTCGGGACCATAGGAGTCGGCCGTGTCGATGAAGTCGACGCCGAGACCGGGCAGGCGCTTGAGCGTCTTGATCGCTTCGGCGCGGTCAGGCGTTTCGCCCCAGATTCCCTTGCCGACGATCCGCATCGCGCCGTAGCCCAAACGATTGACTTCGAACGCATTGCCGATCTTGAAACGTCCCGATCGAGCGGCTTTTGTCATGGGAACTCCCGGATTTTGGCGGGGTTTACGGCCAGCGCGCCTCGGGCGGCATGGACGACAGAATGGAGGCGATGTTGCCGCCGGTCTTCAAGCCGAAAATCGTGCCCCGGTCATAAAGCAGATTGAACTCGACGTAACGGCCCCGGCGGATCAGCTGCTCCTCCCGCTCGGCCGCGCTCCATGGGGCGAGCGCGTTTCGCCGCACGATCTCGGGATAGACGGCGACGAAGCTCTCACCGACGTCGCGCACGAACGCGAAGTCGTCGTCAAAAGCGGAATTGGCGGCGTCGCCGGCGCTGTTCAGCCAATCGAAGAAAATGCCGCCGATCCCGCGCGGCTCGTTGCGGTGCTTGAGGAAGAAATATTCGTCGCACCAGGCTTTGTAGCGTTCGGCGTCGGCGACCTTGGCATGGCGCTCGCAGGCCGCGCGCATCGCCGCATGAAACGCGATCGCGTCGGGGTCGTCCTGGCGTCGGCGCCGGTCGAGCATGGGCGTGAGGTCGGCGCCGCCGCCGAACCAGGTCTTGGTCGTGCGCACGAGCCGCGTGTTCATGTGCACGGTCGGCACATGCGGGCTCCATGGATGGGCGATGACCGAAACGCCCGCGGCCCAGAAGCGCGGGTCGCTCGCCGCGCCCGGAATCTGGCCTGCGAATTCCGCTGGAAATGCGCCATAGACGGTCGAGCAATGCGCGCCCATCTTCTCGAACAGGCGCCCGCGCAGCATCGCCATCCGGCCACCGCCGCCGGGCGCGCCGCTCCCGTCGGTGCGCTCCCAATGCTCGATCGCGAAGCAGCCGGGCGGGCGCGCCGGATCGACGCCGGCGAATTCGCGCTCCAGCGCCTCCATCGCCGCGACGACTTTGTCTTGCAGCGTCTCGAACCAGTCTTGCGCGCGTTTCAGGCGCGGATCGTCCAAAGCCGGCTCGCTCGCGACCGTCATCGCCCGCGAACCCGCGCCACAAGACGCTCGACATGCTCGATCGGCGTCTCAGGCCGGACGCCGTGGCCGAGATTGAAAATATGCGCGCGGGGTCGGAATCCTTCGAGCACGCGATCGATCGCCTCGTCGAGTCCGGCGCCGCCCGCGACCAGCGCCAGCGGATCGAGATTGCCCTGCAGCGCGACCGGCCCCGGGAGAGCCTCCACCGCCGCACGCGGCTCGACGGCGGTGTCGAGCCCGATCGCCGCGACGCCCGGCGTATGTGCGAATTTTTCGAGCTGCGTCGCCGCGCCCCTCGGGAAGGCGATGATCGGCGCATCGGGCGCTTTCGCGCGAACTTTAGCGACGACGGCCGCGACCGGCGCGACACACCAGCGCTCGAACTCCCCCGGCGGCAAGACGCCCGCCCAGGAATCGAAAATCTGCACCGCTTCCGCGCCCGCCGCGAGCTGGCGCAAGAGATAGGCGGCCGAGGCCTCGACGAGCCGCTCGATCAGCGACGCGAAGAGTTTCGGCTGGCGATAGGCGAAGAGCCGCGCCGGCGCCTGCTCGGGCGCGCCGCGCCCGGCGATCATGTAGCTTGCGACCGTCCAGGGCGCGCCGCAAAAGCCGATTAGCGCGACATCGCCGGGCAGCGCGCTCTTCACCCGGTCGAGCGTCTCGAACACCGGCGCGAGCCTCGTCCAGTCGGGCTCTTCGGCGAGCCTCGCGAGACTGCTCGCGTCAGCGATCGGATCGAGGCGTGGGCCTTCGCCGCTCTCGAACGCGACCGTCTGCCCGAGCGCGTCCGGGATCACCAGTATGTCGGAAAAGAGGATCGCCGCGTCGAAGCCGAACCGGCGGATCGGCTGCAGCGTCGCCTCGACCGCGAAGGCCGGCGTATAGCAGAAATCGAGGAATGTCGCGGCGCGGCAGCGGATCTCGCGATACTCGGGAAGATAGCGTCCTGCCTGCCGCATGAGCCAGATCGGCGGCCGCGCCGGCCGCTCGCCCGCGAGCGCGGCGAGGAAGGGCTTGCGGGATGTATTCACTGCAGGCCCTCATCCGGCCCTTCGGGCCACCTTCTCCCGCCGGCGGGAGAAGGGTAGCGCCCCCTCTCCCGCGTGCGGGAGAGGGCCGGGGTCAGGGGAAGCCGCATGGAAAACGCCTACCGCGAACGCTGGCGCCGGAGCAAGACTCCGGACGTCGCCGCGCTATTCCGCTGCTTTCCTCATTTCGGGATAGACACACTGCGGCGGGTCGCTCGCGGCCGGGCGCAGCGGGATGACCTTTGCCTCTTCGAAGCGCAGCTTCAGCGTTTTCCACACGTCGACCAGCGATTCGACCAGATCCGCGACCTGCGCCTCGTTGTGCGCGGGGGTCGGCGTGATGCGCAGGCGCTCCGTGCCCTTGGCGACGGTCGGATAGTTGATCGGCTGGATATAAATCGCATGCCGCTCGAGCAGGAGCTGGCTCGCGGCGCGGCACCTCTCGGCGTCGCCGACACAGACCGGCACGATATGCGACGGATTGTCCATCACCGGCAGGCCCGCCGCGCGCAACGCGTGCTTGACGAGCCGCGCCATATGCTGATGGCGCTCGCGCTCGGCGTTCGAGCGCTTGAGATGCCTGACCGCGGCCGCCGCGCTCGCAGCGACGCTCGGCGGCATGGTCGAGGTGAAGATGAACGAGGGCGCGTAGCTCCTGACCGCGTCGATCACCGCCGCGCTCGCCGCGATATAGCCGCCGAGCGAGCCGAAGCCCTTGGCGAGCGTGCCCTCGATCACGTCGATGCGCTCCGCCAGCCCCTCACGCTCGCTCAAGCCCCCGCCGCGGGGGCCATAGAGGCCAACCGCATGGACCTCGTCGATATAGGTCATGGCGTTGTAGCGCTCCGCGAGCGCCACGATCTCGCCGATCGGCGACATGTCGCCGTCCATCGAATAGAGGCTCTCGAACACGACGAGCTTGCAGCGCTCGAGCGGCTGAGCCTTAAGCAGCTCTTCGAGATGGGCGACGTCGTTGTGGCGCCATATTGTTTTCTCGCAACCCGACCGGCGCACGCCCTCGATCATCGAATTGTGGTTCAGCGCGTCGGAGAGAATGAGGCAGTTCGGCAGCAGGCTCGCGATGGTCGAGATGGCGGCGAGATTCGAGACCCAGCCCGAGGTGAAGACGAGGGAGGCGGGCTTGCCGTGCAGGTCGGCGAGTTCGGCTTCGAGCTGCACGATCGGATGGTGGGTGCCGGAAATGTTGCGCGTGCCGCCGGCGCCGGCGCCGTGGGCGCGGGCCGCCCTGACCGAGGCCTCGATCACATCCGGGTGGCCGCCCATGCCGAGATAGTCGTTCGAGCACCAGACGGTAACTTCGCGAGGGCGCGCCTCTTCGCCCGCCGGGCGCCACATCGCCATCGGGAATCGGCTCGCGTCGCGCTCGAGATTGGCGAAGATGCGATAGCGTTCCTCCGCCTTCAGGCGGTTGATCGCATCCTCGAAGCGCTGCTCGTAACCCATCATCTGCCCATTATACAGGGTTCGGCGCTCCGAGCGCCATCGCCCCATTCCGCGAATTCGCTAACCGCCCGGCGCGGCCTTGTCCAGTGGACCTAGGTCGGAGGCCGGCGCGGCGGATTGGCGCAGCGGGGGTCTCTGTCATCGGCGCTAATGGCGCCATGGCCTTGGATGAAATGAGGAATCTTGGGCGGGGCCGGTTGCGTTGCTATGGTCTTGCTCCCCAACCTCGGAGCGCCCCCCATGATCGACCTCTATTACTGGCCGACGCCGAACGGCAAGAAAGTCACGATCCTTCTGGAAGAGCTTGGAGCCCCATACACGATCGTGCCCGTAAACATCGGCAAGGGCGACCAGTTCAACCCGGATTTCCTCAAGATCGCGCCCAACAACCGGATGCCCGCGCTCGTCGATCATGCGCCGGCGGACGGCGCGCCGCCGATCAGCGTCTTCGAGTCCGGCTCGATCATGATGTATCTCGCCGAGAAGGCGGGCCGCTTCTATCCGCAGGACATCCGCCGCCGTTATGAAGTCAACCAGTGGGTGATGTGGCAGATGGCCAATCAGGGGCCCAAGCTCGGCGAATGCGGCCACTTCCTGCGCCTCGGCGACAAGCAGGGCGACCAGTCCTACGCGGTGCGCCGCTTCACCGACGAGGCCAACCGGCTCTACGGCGTCCTCAACAACCGGCTCTATGACCGGCGCTATCTCGCCGGCGACGAATACACCATCGCCGACATGATCTCGTACCCGTGGACCGTGAACTGGAAGGGGCAACAGCAGGACATCGACGAGTTCAAATACTTCAAGCGCTGGTTCGAGGAGCTCAGCTCCCGCCCCGCGGTCCAGCGCGGCCTGGCGGTCACCGCCGGCCCGTCGGAGGACCCCGACACGTTATCGCCCGAAGAGCGCGAGCGGCGCGCCAGGCTGCTCTTCAACCAGCGAGCCCGGCCGGCGCCGGCCGAATGAGGAAACGAGGAGGCCAGCGCGAGACGGCGGGGCGGCCAAAAATCGGTCAAATATTTGTTGTATCCTTGCAAACTGACGAGACGTCGTCGTGTGTCCCCGAGGCGGGCAATCAAGGGGATAAGGGCGGGCAGACCGACGAACAAAAGTGGAGGCGCATTATGCGGCTCAACTCTTCGTTGAGAACGCGCGAACCGAACGGACGCTCTACATCGAGCAGGGAGCGGCCGCCCGGCGTGAGGCGCCATAGGCGCCTCGCGATCGTCGAGTTGCTGGTCACTCGAACGCGCCAGATGGTCGCCATTGACAAAGCAGAGGAATGCCGGCGTCGCACGCTGCTTGAGGATAATCCGACCGCGGGGTGAGCGAGGCGCGAGCGGCGCCTGTTCCGATCAGTCCTGTTATGCCGCCAGCATGATGCGCTTCGCCCAAGAGGAACGTCGCCTCGCAAACCTGTTTTCCGCGAATAGCCCTGAGGCCGGTCGCTCGCCGGCGTCTCGAGGTTGCCATCGCCCCGCTATGGGTGCAGTCTCAGCGTCGGCTAAGTCTGTCGTCCGGCAAAGGCGGCGCTAATGAGCGCATCCGCGAAGGTCAACGCGGCGCCCCGGGAAGGGCGAGCGCCCTCTTGGGCGCCGGCGGCGCTTGCATGCATGGGCGTCGTCTTCGGCGACATCGGGACGAGCCCGCTCTATACGCTCAACGTCGCTGCGAAGTCGGCCAGTCCCGACGGGCAGGTTTCGCCGGAAGCGGTGCTCGGCATCGTGTCGCTGATCTTCTGGTCGCTGATCATCGTCATCTCGATCAAATACGCGATCCTGATCATGCGCGCTGACAACCACGGCGAAGGCGGCATTCTGGCGCTGCTCGCTCTGGTCAGCCCGCGGCGCGCCAAGCGCAACAAATGGCGCGCCGCCATGGTCGTAGTCGGCCTCGTCGGCGCCACCCTGCTCTACGGCGACGGCACGATCACGCCGGCGATTTCGGTCTTGAGCGCGATCGAGGGGTTGAAGATCTATGCGCCCCAGCTGGGGCATGCCGTCGTGCCCCTGACAGTCGTCATCCTCCTTGTCCTGTTTCTCATCCAGCGCAACGGCACGTCGTTTGTCGGCGGCATATTCGGGCCCGTCATGCTGATCTGGTTCATCGTCGCCGGCGTGCTCGGCGTCGTGGGGATCGTCAGGACGCCCGCCGTGCTTGCGGCGCTGAGCCCGCTGCCCGCAATCACTTATTTCTCGCATGCCGGGCCGATCGCCCTTGTCGTGATCGGCGGCGCGTTCCTCGCAGTGACCGGCGGCGAGGCGTTCTATGCCGACATGGGCCATTTCGGGCCGCTGCCGATCCGCATCGCCTGGTTCGGCGTGGCGCTGCCGGCCCTCACTCTCAGCTATTTCGGCCAGGGTGGCCTGATGCTGGCCGAGCCAAATTCCCCCGACGTCATCGACAGTCCGTTCTACGCCCTGGCCCCTCAGTGGGCCCATTATCCCCTGATCATTCTCGCGACCGTGGCGACCGTGATCGCCTCGCAGTCGATCATTTCCGGCGCCTATTCCATGACGCAGCAAGCCATCAATCTCGGGTTCCTGCCGCGCATGAACGTGATCCATACCGAAGGCCGGGAGATCGGCCAGATCTATGTCCCCTTCGTCAACTGGGCGCTCGCCGCCGGCACGCTGACTGCCGTCATCGGCTTCGGTTCGTCGGACGCGCTGGCCGGCGCGTTCGGCATCGCGGTGTCGCTCCTGATGGTGATCACCACGCTGATGGCGACCTTCGTGGCGCTGCATTGGAAGCACAATCCGCTGATCGTCTATACGGTCAACGGCGCGCTTCTCGCCCTCGACCTGCTCTTCTTCGCCTCAACCTCGACCAAGCTCTTCGACGGCGGCTGGTTCCCGCTGCTCATCGCCTTCGTCATCTCGTTCCTCATGCTGACCTGGCGCAAGGGCGAGGAGCTCATGGACGCGGTCCGGCTCGAGATTCGCCAGCCTTCGAAAGAGTTCATCGATGGGATGCGTCGCGACCCGCCGCGTCGCATCCCGGGCACGGCCATCGTTCTCGGCCGCATGGCCAAGGGCGTGCCGCTCGCCCTTTCGCACAACGTCAATTGCAATCATGTGTTGCATGAAAGAGTGCTCCTCGTCGCGGTGGCCACGACAGAGGCGCCGCGCGTGTCGGACGAGGAGCGGGTCGTCGTCACGCCGCTTTCCGAGGGCCTCACCCGCACCGAATTGCGCTTCGGCTTCATGGAAGAGCCCAATGTCCCCGAGGCGCTCGCCCTCGGGATGTCGCGCGGCCAGATCGAGACCTTCGATCTCAAGCGGGCGATCTACTATACCGGTCACGAGACGATCATCCCGTCCGGGCGCCGCGCCGGCCTGCCCCGATGGCGCGAGGCGATCTTCGCCTTCATGCATCACAACGCCCAGCGCCCGGGCGCCTATTTCAAGATTCCGGGCGCACAAATCATGGAAATCGGCGTCGAATTCGAGATTTGAGCCGTCCCTTCTCCCGCTTGCGGGAGAAGGTGGACGCGCCGAAGGCGCGGCCGGATGAGGGACTGAGGGATGACGCGTTTGCAAGGAGCGTCATCGCGAGGAGCCACAGGGCGTTGACAGACGCCCGTCCTTCGACGGGCTATAGCAACGCGGCGATCCAGAGGCCGTAGAGCGCCATCTAGCCCCGGGGCCATTCATCCACTAGCATCGCTTCTTGGACAAATCAGTGCGGGCGAGCCTCGGCATGCTGACCCGTCGAAACCAACGCTCTATCACGTCCCGCATTCTCCTGGCTCTCTCCGGATGCGCCGCTCTGGCCTTCTGGATACAAGCGGCGTCGGCGCAATCGGCCGCGCCGGCGGCTTCGAATGAGACGGGCTATCTTCCGAGCATCAGCGATTTCATGATCGAGACGATTCAGCCCCGCCATGTCAGACTCTGGGTCGCCGCGCGGAACGGAGACTGGCCGTTCGCCGCCTACGAACTGGGAAACCTGAAGGGCGCCTTCGATCGCCTCGGCCGGGCCCATCCGGTGGAACACGAAATCCCGCTGCAAGACTTAATTTCGGGCTTAACCGCTCCGGCTTTTGAGGACTTGCATAAGGCAATCCAGTCGAAAGACGCCACGGCGTTCGCCAAGGCCTATGGCGATCTCACCTCCACCTGCAACGCCTGCCATCAGGCTACAGGCCATGGCGTGGTCGTCATTCGGGCGCCGACCGACTCATTAATTTCAGACCAGGACTTTGTGCGGCCGGCTCCTTAGACGCCGCCTCAGTGATCGCCTTCGTCATCTTGTTCCGCATTCATTTCTGAGCTGGTGGCTGAATGAGCGAGATCGAGGGCGCGGCGCGGCGCGCCGAGTCGAGGCGTGATTTCCTTTCGGTGATGCCGCCAACCCCTCGTCGACCAGCCGTCAAAGCCGACAGCTTCGTTTGCCAACGGACCCTCTTCTTCGGCAATCTCGGACAACATGGCCGAGTCGGCTTGCAGTGTTCTCGCGAAACGCTCACAGTGCGCAAGTGACTTTTGGCTGCGGCAACTGAGTGCAGACGCGTGTCGCTGGGGTGCAAGGGTTGTGAGGCAGACCTCCCGATCTATCAGCTGAGAGAATCATACGTTGGTTGAGCCTAACAACTCATCGCTGCCGCGCTCCCCGGTCGAGCGGCTTCTCGCGGACGCCCGTTTGCGCCTGGTCGAAACCGGAACGCGCAACCGGTTGGTGCATACACCGCGTGGTGGCAAGCGCGCCAGATCGCTTCCGATTATCGAAGGCGAGGGCGATGGGCTCTTTGAGGCTCTCGTCCGCGCGAGCAAGGTGATGCGGTTCGTCGCCGCCGATAAGAAGCGCGAACTCGCGCTTGAAGATCCGAACAGCGGCGTGAAGCGCTACGTTGCGTACGATGCCGTTCCCACGAGTCTGAGGACGACCCTCGACGAAGAGAAATTGGAGAAGCGTCTTCTCGCGATATATCGTGATGCGAAAACTGCGGAAGAGGAGCAAGGCATCAATATCCTGTTTCTCGCGATCGGATTCCTGCGTTGGTATGAAGACGAAAAGTCGGAAGTCCTGCGCGAAGTCCCGCTTGTCCTCGTCCCGGTGTCGCTGATGCGCGACCTCCGGCGGTCAAGCTTCGACCTACGCTGCCGCGAGGATGACATCGCAACCAACCAGGCGATTCAGGAACGCCTGCGCGCCGACTTTGGCATCGTCCTACCGGAACTGCCGGAAAGCGAGGAATGGCTACCGTCCGAATATTTTGCCAGCGTGAGGGAGACTATTGCGACTAAGTCGCGCTGGTCGATTGATCCGAATGGCGTCGAACTCGGCTTCTATTCTTTCTCAAAGCTCCTGATGATACGCGACCTCGAGCCTGCCGCGTGGGGTGAGAAATCCATCCTCAAGCATCAGTTCCTGCACGGCCTCACGGAAGGCTTTAACGAAGACCCGTCCCGTTCCCGCATGACGCGCCTCTCGACAAGCTCTTTGCCCCATCGGATCTCATCCAAGTGGTCGACGCCGACTCGTCGCAGACAATCGTGGTTGAGACGATTCGCGCGGGCCGCAATCTCGTCGTGCAAGGGCCGCCAGGCACAGGAAAATCGCAGACGATCGCAAACATCATTGGGGCCGCCGTCCACGACGGCAAGTCGGTCCTGTTTGTGGCTGAGAAGATGGCCGCTCTCAACGTTGTGCATCATCGGCTTCAGAAGGTCGGACTTGGGCCGATCTGCCTGCAGCTTCACAGCCGCGGCGCCAACAAGCGGCAGGTGCTCGCCGAAATCGAAGAGACGTTAAATCAACACTCTCCGGTGCCCGACCCCACCGCTGAATGCGCGCGCTTGAAAGAATTGCGTGACGCGCTCAACGCAACTGACGAGCGCATGCATTCGCCAGTCGGCGACACTGGCATGACGCCGTTCCAAGCGCTTTCGCTTCTCATTGCGGCAGGAGAAGCCGGGGTCGTCAGCGATCGAAGCCTGTTGTCCGAAGCGGGTACCTGGTCGAAGAGCCAGCACGCTTCTGTCATGCAGGCTGCGCACCAGCTTTCGGAGATCACTGCTTCGGCCGGACCCTGTTTCGCGCATCCCTACTTCGGGACTCATGCCGTGGCGCTTCAGCCTGCCGAAATCGCGCGCATGACCGACCCACTTGCCGAACTGGAGACAGCCTCGGCCGGTTTGGCGGAGTATTTCGAGGCTATTGCCCGTTACCTCGGCCTCGAACAGGAGCCCTCACTTTCCGCCTGTTCATCGCTCGTCGCGATCCTTCAGATCGTAGGTAGTATTCCTCCCGACGCGGCTGAACTCGCCGCGACGATTGCCGCGCAAAATCCAGTCCGCGTGCAGGAGGCGTCGAAAATCGGTGTCAACTGGAGCGACCTCAGGGCTGCTCACTCTCAAACGTTTGTCGACGCCGCTTGGGACATTCCTGCCGTCCCGCTAAGACATTCGCTTGGGAGCGGGTTGTCTTTCTTTGGCCGATTCAGGGGTACGTACAGAAAGGCCTCCAAGGTCCTCGCAACGTTGATCAAGGCCCCGTTGCCCCGGACAGCCCAAAGCCGGATTGCAAATGGTCGATATGCTGATCGCGGTCGAAAAAGCCCGCGACGATCTTATTGCCGAAGATCCGGCAATGAGCGTGATGCTGCCCGTCCATTGGCGCGGTCAAAAGACCGACTTCGCGTCGCTTCATAACGTTTCCGGCGCCATTCATTCGCTTACCATTCAACCCGTGGCGCCCAGGACTGACAGCGTCATCGAGATCGTGAGGCGAAGCCTTGCGCAGGATTATATTGATGAGCTGAAGCAATTGTCCGATGCTCCAATCCATACGGCTACCGAGGTCCTGCTTTCTCTCAAGATCGACGAACGCGAGGCGTTCCAGGTCGAGGGGCTTGATCAGATTCCTTTGCGCACCTTAGCTGCTAAAGCGCAGGTTTGGCGTCATTCTCAGTCGCGTTTCGACGAATGGCGTCGCCTCGCAATGGCCGATTCGCGCGTACGAAGTCTGTCCGCCACCGCGGTTGCCGACGCGCTTGCGACGGGCCGCGTCCCTCCTGCCGCTGCGAAGGCCGTGCTCGATTGCACGTTCGCCGAGACCGTTTGGGCGGAAGCGGTCGCAGTGCTACCGGAATTGACGCGTTTCTACGGCCCTGCGCACGACGCGATCGTGGACCAATATCGTGGGCTCGAAGCGAAACACCGACGGACGACCGTTGAGATCGTGCGCAGTCGCCACACCGAAAAAATGCCGCGCGGAAGCTACGGCGCAATGAATACGATCCGCTCTGAGATTGCGCGCAAACGCGGACACATGCCGATCCGAAAGCTGTTCAAGGCGACGGGGGAGACCCTACAGCGCATCAAGCCTGTGTTGCTGATGAGTCCAATCTCTGTGGCGCAGTTCCTTCCACCCAATTCCGTCGAATTCGATCTTCTGGTGATCGACGAGGCAAGCCAGGTGCGCCCCGAAGATGCGCTCGGTCTCGTAGCGCGCACCAAGCAGATGGTCGTTGTTGGAGACAAGAAGCAGCTTCCGCCGACTAGCTTCTTCGATCGGATCGTTGCGGACGAAGACGAATCAGACGAAGACGAGACGATTGAGGTTACGCTTCGCTCCGTCGCCAAGGCTACCGATCTCGAAAGCATACTCGCGCTTTGCGAAGCTCGTGGACTGAACAGCTCGATGCTCCGCTGGCACTACCGTTCACGCCATCCCTCTCTGATCGCGGTCTCGAACGCGGAGTTTTACAGACGGCTCATTATGCCGCCGGCGCCAAAGGCGGATCGCGCGAGTGAAGGGCTCATATTGAGAAGGGTCCCCGGGGCCTATGATCGGGGCGGCAAGCGTACCAACTTGATCGAGGCCGAAGCCGTGGCCAATGCAGTCGCCACCCATGCTAGAGCCTGCCCGGAACTGTCGGTCGGTGTCGTCACCTTCTCGACCGCGCAACGCGACGCGATCGAGGATTTACTCGAAATCAAGCGGCGCAGCGACGCCGCTCTTGACGACCTGTTGCATGAAGGTGAGTCGGAGGACGTTTTCGTGAAGAACCTCGAAAATGTTCAGGGCGACGAGCGCGACGTGATCTTTGTCTCGGTCAGGTACGGACCGCGCGTTGCCGGCGGGCGTCTAGACAGTATGACATTCGGTCCCGTTTCCAGCGACGGCGGCGAACGCCGCCTCAACGTGCTCTTCACCCGGGCGCGCAGCCGCTGCGAAATTTTTGTCTCGTTCGCGCCCGGAGACATCGACGTGGACCGTGCGAAGGGGGAAGGCCTGCGCGTCCTGAAGCGTTTCCTTCAGTACGCCGAATCGGGCCTACTCGAGGAGTGCCTCTCCATCTCCGAAGATGCGGATTCGCCTTTTGAGGAGACCGTAGCCGCGTTTATCAGTGGACTCGGATACAAGGTCGACAAGCAGGTCGGTTCCGCGGGGTTCAAGATCGATTTGGCTGTCCGCCATCCCGAGCGCCAGGGCCAATATATGCTCGCGGTTGAATGCGACGGGGCGACCTATCATAGCGGTCTCTGGGCGCGGGAGCGGGACCGCCTGCGTCAGGATATTCTCGAAAACATGGGTTGGCGCTTTCATCGAATTTGGTCAACTGATTGGTTTTATCGCCGTGGCGAGACCACCCTGAAGCTGACGGCTGCGCTTGATGCGAGTTCGACAGTCCAAGATGCGCCCAAACCCGCGCCCAGCGCTCCAGACGGTGAAACGGCCAATGAATCTAGTCGGCCGCGTCAACTAATTCGCAACCTTTGATCGATTCACTGCCTTCGGCACCCTTAGGGACGGAGGCGAGGATGGCTGCGCGGGAAGTTGCGG
>Ga0209040_10000726_pt1 | contig 25634 bp, 20 predicted proteins | sample BogFormECP12_OM3_FD_188240 | JGI IMG/M metagenome (GOLD analysis project Ga0209040, IMG submission 188240) | Bog forest soil microbial communities from Calvert Island, British Columbia, Canada - ECP12_OM3 (SPAdes) (version 2) | ecosystem: Environmental > Aquatic > Freshwater > Wetlands > Bog ... | reverse complement strand
GCTGCACATCCTGTTCAACCTGCTGGCGCTGTGGATGTTCGGCGCGCAGCTCGAAATGGACTGGGGCTACAGCCTGTTCATGCAGTTTTATTTCTTCTGTTTGATCGGCGCTGCGCTGGTGACGGTGGCCGTCTCCTTCACCGGGCTTCTTGGCATCAGTCCGTACACTGCCACCGTGGGCGCGTCCGGCGGCATATACGGATTGCTGCTTGCCTTCGGCATACTGCACGGCGACTCGGAAGTCATGCTCTTTCCGCTGCCGTTTCTCATCAAGGCCAAATACTTCGTCATGGGCATCATCGCGCTCGCGCTCTATGGGGCGCTCTCATCGGCGCGCGGCGGAGGACAATCCATCGCCTATATGGCCCACCTCGGCGGAGCGCTCTTCGGCTACATTTGGCTGAAGTTTGTTCCCCGTCGCGGCTTGGGCTATGCGACGTCGGAACGATGGTTCGGCTTGCGCAATGCCTATTACCGCTGGAAGCGCAAGCGCGCGGCGCGCAAATTCGAGGTGTACATGCGCAAGCATGACCGCGGCGATTACCGGCACGAGGACTACTTCGACGAACTTGGCAACTTCCGCGATCCCAGCGCACGCGAGCCACGCAAAAAAAACGGCGATTCCAGACCGCCGTGGGTGAACTGACCTTCGCCAGTCACCTGCGCACGCTCACAGGGACGGCACAATCCGCTCACTTCAAGTTTTCCAGATAACTAATGAGCGTGGGAATTAGCGAAGCCGGGAACGTTATCTGCCGGTCCATGTCATCGGCCTCGTAAACCACCAGTATGTCGTTTTCCTTGACGATCTCCAGCACAGCCAGCCCGCCGGAGTCGCACACCGTCCTGAGTTCTTTGCCCATAAGCCTGTGCCTCCTTTGTCGCAATCGATTCTAGACCGTACCGAAGTTAGCGTCAGTGACAGATCTTCACCTGACGGCGGCAAAGGAAATGTCACAAGACTGCGGGCACTACGAAGTCGTTTTTCTCTTCCATCTCCGCCAGAAAAAGCGAGTCGGAAAGAATATGAGCGCACCCCATAGCAAGATGGAAGGCCCATACGAAACCAGGAACAGAAGGAGCTCGACCACGTCGTTGACTACGCTCTGATATCCATCGATGGTCGCATTGCGGAAGCGGGTGCCCAACGAGTTGGGGACGAGCTGAGCCTGGGCCTTGAACTCTTCCGTGAGCGTCGTAGTTATAGTTGCGAAATCAACCCGCGTGGTCAGCAGCTTCCTCTCTGCCTCCATGCTCTCAATTTCGCCTCGAACGCGACTAATTTCGGTCTCTACTTCCAGCACCTCGGAGAGCTTCCCCGTCTGCTGCCGTTCCAGTTCCGTAAGCCGTTTCTCCGTGGTCCTGGCGTTTGCCAACCGGGCCTCCAAGTCCACGAACTGCGCAGTGATTTCCTCCCCCCGCTGGGACTCCAATTCGACTCGGCCCAGGGTTTTCAGCTCGGCGAGTGTGGATCCCAATTGATCGGCCGGCACGCGCAAGGTTGCGGTCAGCCTGCGCTGGCCGACTGCGGGCGAGGCGACGTTCAGATCGCCTACATAGCCTTGGTGTCGCCGCAGAACTTCGTCGATGCCGGAGCGGGCCTTCTCGAAATTATTCGTTGTCAAGGTGAGCTCCGCAGTACGCGCGATCATGGGCGCTCTCTGAACCGCAGAAGCTTTACCTTGATTGGTGCCTGCGAACGAAGAAGGGGGCGCAGCCTGCGATTGGTACATCTGCGCCTGCATTCCAAGGGGCACTCCATCGGGTACTCTGCCGACCACCCCTCCGACAACTCCTCCCTTGGGGCTCGGTACGGCTGTAATGGCGTGTCGCGATACGGCGAACCTGTCTTGGTCCGCTCCGGACTGCGCTTCAGAAATAGCCATCTGCGGTGCTGCATGGTGCGACATGTCAGGCGCGAGCACGAGAGCTGAAACCAGCAGTGCGGCTGCTCCGGCGATCGCAGCGAAGGGAGCCCAGCGCCGCTCCAGGAACGCAGCAAACCAATTTCCGCTGTTTCCAAGGCTGATCGCCTTCGTTGATTTCCGCTCGTCGAGGGCCGCTGCCACGTCCACCTTGACTTGCGGATCGTAGGGCTCGATCTCCCACGCGGTCAGCGATTGCGAGACGTCCTTCAGTTCGGCGGCCAACGTCTGGCATTCACGGCAGGCCTCAAGGTGAGCTGCGGCCCTGGCCGCTTCCTCGATCGGAAGTTCGCCGTCGAGGTAGGCCATCACTTCTTCTTGTTCCACAGGATGATTGTCCTTACGCATTGCAAGCCTCATCTTCTGCCGCCGCTGCTGGCGTGCCACTGTCAGCTCCTCTGGTTTCCTTTGCGTTGTGAAGTGCGCCCTTCGGGTCGAGGCAGTTTCTTAATGCCGTGCGTGCGCGGAAGAGCCGTGATCGTACCGTGTTGACCGGAAGCCGCAGCAGCTCTGCAATCTCCACATAACTAAGCTGCTCGTATTCGCGTAGCATCAGGATCTCTCGCTCCGAGGTATCGAGCCGCGCCATTGCCTGCCGGACCCACATCGCCGCTTCCGGATCACTGCCCGTCGCGGGTTCGGTGGCTGGCTCCCCTGGCACTCCATCCCGGGCGAGCCGGCGCCGCTCCATCGCCAGCAGCTTCAACCCGATCCCATAGAGGTAGGTCCTGACCAACGAGCGCGCCTCGTAGCGCGGCGCCGCACGAATCACGGCAAGAAAGGTTTCCTGGGCCAAGTCCTCGGCGCGCTGCGGATTCTCCAGGCGCCGGCGGAAGAAGCCATACAGCGGCCCGCAATAGCGGGCGTAGAGTTCTTCGAATGCCGCGCGCGATCCCCGCTGAAACTCAAGCATCAATGCCTCGTCGTTCGTCATACCCGCCCGGTCTTTCGTTTGTTCCGCACCCACGTCGTAGACTTGCTCCTATCCTGTAATGTCACCAGCGGGCAAAAAGTTCCCGCCCAGCAACTTATTTTGTAAACTCCTAAGATTTCGGCTCGTTCATGCCTGGGTTGATGGGTCGGAGGCCGAGCCAGGCTTTTGTTGGGCCGTTATTACCTCGTTGAGCAATACGTAGTTTGTTAACCTGGCGGGAGCGGCTTGAATGGCGGTCGCGCACCACGTTTCTCGCTGCCCGTCACACCCGGCTGTGATGCGTGATGGTACATGTACTTTCGTAACTTGACATGGCCTGACATGGCGTTACACTTGAGAAGAGAGGTTTAGTGTCTCTAGGGCCTGGCGTGCGGGATATTCGTTCTCCCATCGGACCGAAATCGGCCCCTGGTGGAATTTGCTTTCCCGGACGCCGGCGATCTTTTGAAAATCGATTGCCAGTGGTCACGAGGCAATGACCAGACCAAAGCGTCGTCGGTTACCATTTGTTTAATATCGAAGGTTCCCTGAAGACGCAAAACAAGAGGAATTTTTTGGTCGAGGGCCCCGATTTGGTCGATAAGCCCTTTGGATTGAAGATTTTGATATGTAACTCCTTTGGATATAAGATTTTGCGAGGGATTATTTTTTTCGTCCCTTTGTTTTCAATATTTTGCGAAGGTATCGAGAGAGGGGGGTGTAATCAACTGGTAAATGGGTCGATCAAAAGGGGGAAGCGCACAAGGTGAGCAAGTATTGGTTATCGAGTGGTTAACAGCAACCTCCAAGCCTGGTGCTTTGCCGAGGCCCCACACGGATTTTCTTCCCGTGATCGTGTATTCGCTATTTATTCGCTTTTGTCGGTTAACCGGATGTATAATGCAGCGTCGGTAATCATGCGCCTTTCTGCGAAAAACGCCTATCCCGTCATGGCGCCTGCCTCACTGACCCAGCGCGATTCATATCGAGTACTCCGTCCTGAGACGCCCTGCGTCGGCACGGAGCCCGCAAGGAGCGGCACTTATGGCAGACGAGAAAACTGAAAAAAGTCGGGCCATTGACCTGGCTATGACGCAAATCGAAAAGCAGTTCGGCAAGGGCTCCATTATGAAGTTGGGGAGCAAGGGAGCGGTCGTTCCCATCTCCGTAATTTCTACGGGAGCGATTTCCTTCGACGCCGCGCTCGGCGTGGGCGGCTTCCCGCGCGGGCGCGTGGTCGAAATCTTCGGGCCGGAATCCTCCGGCAAGACCACCATTGCGCTGCAGGTGATCGCCGAGGCGCAGAAACAAGGCGGCATGGCGGCCTTTGTGGACGCCGAGCACGCCCTTGATCCTATCTACGCCGCCAAACTGGGGGTGGACGTTGACAACCTGCTGGTCTCGCAGCCCGATTACGGCGAGCAAGCACTGGAGATCGCCGAGGCCCTGGTACGCTCCGGCGCCATCGACGTGCTGGTAGTGGACTCGGTCGCGGCGCTGGTTCCCAAGGCCGAGCTTGACGGCGAGATGGGCGACAGCCACGTTGGCCTGCAGGCCCGTCTGATGTCGCAGGCCCTGCGCAAACTCACCGGGATCGTGGCCAAGTCGCACACCTGCCTGGTGTTCATCAACCAGATTCGCGAAAAGATCGGCGTGATGTTCGGCAATCCGGAAACCACCACCGGCGGCCGCGCGCTGAAGTTTTACTCCTCGGTTCGTATCGACATCCGGCGCATCGGCGCAATCAAAGACGGAGATGCGGTTGTCGGCTCGCGCACGCGAGTGAAGATCGTCAAGAACAAGACCGCTGCCCCGTTCCGCGAGGCCGAGTTCGACATGATGTACGGCGAGGGCATTTCGAAAGAAGGCGACCTGCTGGATCTTGCTGCAAACATGAACCTGGTGGAAAAATCAGGTGCGTGGTTCAGTTACAAGGGCGAGCGCGTCGGCCAGGGGCGCGAGAACGCCAAGCAGTTCCTCAAGGAAAACAAGGACATCGCGGCGAAGATCGAAACCGAAGTGCGCAAGGCGCTGGGGTTGATCTCCGTCGAAGACAAAGCGCAGGCTGCGGTCGCCCACGCCGAAGCCCCGCCGCACGCGACGCCCAAGCCGCCGGCTGGGCGGAAATAGCACGGCTGGCGAGATGCGAACGGGATCTCTGCGACGAGGGATCCCGTCCTGTCATCGACTGGCTGGTTTTACGTGATTGCTTCACATGGGCAAGCCAGAATAAAATCAACCCGCGCCAATCCTGTTCTCTGAGGCCTCTTGAAAGATATCGTCGCCATCTATCCCGGCTCGTTCGACCCGGTCACCAACGGCCACCTGGATTTAATCCATCGCGGCAGCAAGCTGTTCGATCGCCTCATCGTCGCCATCGCCCGCAACATGGACAAAGGCGATCCGCTTTTCGATATGGAGGAGCGCAAAGACATGCTGGAGGCGATGACCTCTGAGCTTGACAACGTCACGGTTGATATATTCGACGGATTGCTGGTCTCTTACTGCATCCAGAAGAACGCGAATGCGGTGCTGCGCGGTATTCGCGCGGTCAGTGACTACGAATTCGAGTTACAGATGGCGCTGATGAATCGCAAGATGGAGCCGCGGGTGGAAACGGTGTTCATGATGCCGGCCGAAAAGTATTCCTATCTCAGTTCGCGCATCGTGCGGGAGGTTGCGAAGCTGGGAGGACCGCTCAGCGGACTGGTGCCGGAATTGGTGGAAGAGCGAGTCCGCCAAAAAATTGCGCAGCGACAAGTGTCTGCCGCGGGAACGCATCTCAAATAAAGGGCCAAACCATGACTGCTGCCGGAACCCAACTATCGTCGTTTCTAACCAATCGTATTCAGCGGATCGAAATCTCGGCCACGATGGCGGTGGTGGCCGAAGCCGAAAAACTGCGCGCCAGCGGCGCTGACATTGTGGACTTCGGCGCTGGCGAGCCGCACTTCGCAACGCCGCAGCACATCAAAGAAGCGGCGATCGCGGCCATCAACAACAATTTCACCAAGTACACAGCGGTTGGCGGAATAGCGGAGCTGCGGGACGCCATCGTAAAGCGCCACGCCACCGACTTTGGGTCCGACTACAAACGAGAGGACTGCATTGCCTCGGTGGGCGGCAAGCACGCCCTGTTCAATGCTATTCAGGTGTTGGTAGACCACGGCGACGAAGTCATCCTCCCGGTACCGTACTGGGTTTCGTTCAAGGACATTGTCCGCTATGCCGGCGGCGAGCCGGTTTATGTCGCGACCGACGAGAAGCATGACTTCGCCTTGACTGCCGAGATGGTGGAGCGCGCGATCACGCCGCGAACCAAGGTCATTGTCTTGAACTCGCCCAGCAACCCGTCAGGCGCGGTGATGAAGCCCGACCACATGACGTCGGTGTTGAAGCTGGCCCATGATCGCGGCATCTACGTGGTCTCTGACGAATGCTACGTGTATCTCAATTTTACCGGCCATCTATTTTCTGCGGGTTGCGTCCACGAAGTGAAGGAGCGGTTGATCATCATCGGCTCGCTCTCCAAGACTTATGCCATGACCGGCTGGCGGCTGGGTTATGCGCTGGGCCCTGCGCCGATCATCAGCGCGATGCAGAAGCTGCAAAGCCAGAGCACCTCCAACCCGACTTCGATTGTGCAGAAGGCCGCGGTGACCGCGCTGACCGGTTCGCAACAGTGTGTGCAGGAAATGCTGGCAGGTTACATTTCTCTGCGCGACCAGGTTGTGGAAGGCTTGCGCGCCATACCTGGGCTCACTTGTGCATCGCCCAACGGCGCATTCTACGCCTATCCTAACGTGAGCCATTATTTCGAGCGCGGCGGATTGTATTCCGCGTCCGATGTTGCGCGCAGGCTGCTGCACGAAGCGCACGTGGCCGTCGTTCCGGGCGAAGGCTTCGGCACGCAAGACCACGTCCGGCTCTCGTACGCGGTCTCGCGGGAGAACCTGGAGCGGGGCCTAGAGCGCATGCGCAAATTCTTTTCCAGCGTGTAGGCACAGCGGCGTTTTGCTATGTCCGAACTCTACCCATTGCTGCTGATGCCCATCTTCGACGAGCGCCCCTGGGGCGTGCGCGATCTTCGGCCCATCTACGTCAAGGCCATCAAAGAGCCGATCGGTGAAAGCTGGCTGACATGGGAAGACAACCGCGTCGCCAACGGGCCGCTGGCGGGCCGCACGCTGGGGGAACTCTCCAAGCAATATCGGCGTGATCTGGTTGGAGCAGCCGCCCCGCACGACAACCGCTTTCCTTTGCTGGTGAAATTTCTTTTTCCAGCCAGCAAGCTCTCGGTGCAGGTACATCCCGACGATGAGCAAGCTCGAAATACCGGTCAGCCTTGCGGCAAGACTGAGTGCTGGTATGCGCTCGCTGCCAAACCCGGGGCGCAAGTCGCGTTGGGATTGAAACCTGGTACGACCTTACAGGATTTCGAACAGGCGATTCGCGACCAGCGTGCCGAGGAACTCCTCAACTGGGTGGATGTGTATCAGGGTGACATGCTGTACATCGCCGCGGGAACCGTGCACACCATCGGCGGCGGGATGATCCTGGTCGAGACGCAGCAGACCTGCGACATCACCTATCGCCTATATGACTACGGACGCCCGCGGGAGCTGCACGTCGCCGAAGGACTGGCAGCGACGAAGCTGCACACCAACGCAGGCAAGGTAGTTCGCCATGCGAATGATCCTCCTGACGTCCTGGTGCGTTCGCCATTCTTCCAGGTTGAAAAAATCAGGCTGCGCGAACTGCTGCAAGCCGAGGTCACACCTGCTTCGCCGCAAATCGTCATCGCGATCGATGGTGCGGGAATCGTGGAGTCGCAAGGCATGGCGCCCATCAGCTTTGCGACGGGAGAAGCCGTTGTCATCCCAGCCGCCGTGCGCGAATACATCGTGCGTCCGCAGTGGGAGATCGAGATTATGCGCATGTCGTTGCCGACGGGACCAGTCGCCGAACCAGAAACTGTGCTGGGACAAGCAGTCAGTGCGCTTTAGGCAGAGGAATCGATTTGGCAAAGTTTAGTTTCTATCCCGTAATTCTCGCTGGTGGACGCGGCACACGTTTCTGGCCGTTGAGCCGCAAGTGCATGGCCAAGCAACTGCTGCCGCTCAATAGCGAGAAGAGCATGATCCAGGAAACGGTGGAGCGCCTGTTGCCACTAGCCAAGACGAAGCAGTTCTGGATCATCACCAACGGCGACCTTCGCGATGCGATTGTGCGTCAGCTCAAGGGTCTGGAAAAGAAACAGATCATCGCCGAGCCGGTAGGACGGAATACGGCGCCGGCGATTGGGTTGGCGGCATTCCTTCTGGCGCAGCGCGATCCAACGGCCGTGATCGGAATGTTTCCGTCCGACCACGTCATCCAGAGCGAGAAGCGTTTCCGTGACGACATCAAGCGCGCCGCGCAGATCGCAGCCAACGGTGCAAACATTGTGGTCATCGGCATTCCTCCAACCCGCCCCGAGACCGGCTATGGTTACATCGAAGCGGGCGACGAGTTGGCGCGAGGCGTGCTGCAAGTGCGCCGCTTCACCGAGAAGCCTTCTGCTGAGGTAGCAGAGCAGTTCGTGGCGGCCGGCAACTTCTTCTGGAACAGCGGAATGTTTGTCTGGGGTGCACGCACGCTCGCCGATGCCCTACGCGAGCATCTGCCAAACACAGCGCCATTACTGGATGAGATAGCGATGAGCTATGGAACACGCGCCTTTGAGAAAACGTTCGCCAGGCTTTATCCCAAGTGCGAGAACATCAGTATCGATTACGCTGTGCTCGAACCGCGTTCGGCGAAAGGCGAAGGCAAGTCCGGGATTTATTGCATTCCGGCGAGCTTCGGATGGAATGATCTTGGCTCCTGGACCGCGCTGTACGAGCATCACAGCTCGGGCGAAGGCAGCGAGAATGTAATCCACTCGCAGCTGAGCTTCGCGCTGAATGCCGAGGGGAACTTCATTCATTCCAAGCGGAAGTTTGTCGCAGTCGTGGGAGTGAAGAATCTGATCGTTGTGGAGACTGACGACGCGCTTCTTATCACCACACGCGAACATTCGCAGGACGTGGGCAAAGTGGTGAAGCATTTGGATGAGAAGAAGCTGAAGCGGCTGGTGTAGGTGAGGTATTAGTGCTCGTTAGGCTTTCACAGTCCATTGAAGAACGGCTTGAGCGGTTGGCGCTCCGGAAGCGCCTTACCAAGGCATCTTATGTTCGCGAGGTGGTCCTGAAGCATATTGACGACCAAGAGGACGCGCATGAGGCGGATCGAATTTTGCGGCGTGTCAGAGCTGGCAAGGAACGGATATATGACCTGGACGAGGTAGCAAGGCGCCTTGGTTTGGACGTTTGAGGTGGGCGCATAACATCACCATCATGACATCACAGATTAAGTTCGGCACCGACGGATGGCGCGGCATCATCGCCGATGACTTCACCTTCGACAACGTGCGGCGCGTCGGCAATGCGATGGCGGCCTACGTCCACAAGCATGAGGATGTGAACAAGGGACTCGTGGTCGGCTACGACACTCGTTTTGCATCGCAGCGCGCAGCCGAAATTATCTCGGAGATCCTGGCTGCTGCCGGAATCGCCGTGCGCCTTTCGGACGATTACACGCCGACTCCGGCACTCTCATTTGCGGTGAAGGACCTCGGAACTGCCGGCGGCGTGATGATTACTTCCAGTCACAATCCCTTCAACTGGAATGGTGTGAAGTATAAGGCGTGGTATGGCGGTTCAGGCACGCCCGCGATCATGAAATCCATCGAGAGCGAACTGGATTCGCCGCCCCTCGAGCGTAAAGGCGGGAGCGTGTCGCTTGCCGACTTCCAGACCCCCTACGTTGCGGCGATCAAGAACTTTGTTGACCTGAAAGCGATTCGGAAGGCCGGCTTCAAGTTCGCCATTGACGTGATGTACGGCGCCGCACGCGGCGTGCTGAAGAATATCTTCGCTGAGAACGGCATTGAGCACTTGGAAATTCGCGGCGAACTTAATCCACTATTTCCCGGCATCAATCCCGAGCCGATCCCGCCGCACATCGCCTTGCTGCAGGAAACCGTGGTGCGCGAGCGCTGCCAGGCCGGTTTGGCCACCGATGGCGACGCTGACCGTCTAGGCGCTGTTGCCCAAGACGGCAGCTTCGTGGATTCACACAAATGCTTCTCGATTATTCTCGAATGGCTGCTGACGCACAAGAGCTGGTCCGGCGACGTAGTCAGGGCCTTCAACACTACGCGCATGCTCGACCGCATTTGCGCGAAGTACGACCGCAAGCTCATCGAGTGCCCCATCGGGTTTAAGTACATCTGCGATCTCATGCTGGAACGCGACATCCTCGTTGGCGGCGAAGAATCGGGCGGAATTGGCATTACGCGCCACATGCCGGAGCGCGACGGCATTCTGAATTCTCTGCTGCTGGCCCACATCATGGCCGAAGAAGGCAAGCCGCTCGGTGAGCTCGTGAGTTACTTGCAGCAGAAGTATGGCCCCCATTACTACGGCCGGCTCGACCTGCACCTCAGCAACGATGTCAAGGACGAGGCGATGCGTCGTGCTGGTGCGAAGCCTGGCAAGATCGGCAGTTACGGGGTTCAAAAGGTGGAGACACTCGATGGCGTAAAGTTCTTCCTTGACGCTCCGACCTATGGTAACGGCGCCGAAGCATGGGTTCTGGTTCGCGCCTCAGGAACCGAGCCGCTGCTGCGGGTTTATTGCGAAGCCGCTTCGCCGGAGTTGGTGTCGCAGATACTGACGGAAACACAAGCATTCGTCCAAACCGGACAAGAAGTTGTCAGCCGCGTCTGAAGCCTCAGCGAGGCGGTCCCACTTCGGCTCGCACTTCATTTCTGGCATACTGGAATCAAGCACGGAGAACGATGGCGCCACTGACCCCCTTTCTCCTGGTTCTCAGAGGATGGCAACTACTCCCAATCCGCGACCGGCCGATTCGCCGGAGGCGCGCCGCTACAACCGAGTGCAGCGCTGGCTGAGCCTGGCCGATGCCGGCATCGGTTTCGCGTTGCTGGTGGTGCTCCTGGTAACGGGCTGGACCGGCAAGCTTCGTGACTGGTCATACCTGGGGGCCCATCAGAACTACTTCGTTGCCGTTTTCCTGTACGTGCTGATGTTTTCGGTCATCGCGAAATTGCTCGGCGCGCCGTTCGACGTCATCGGCTTTCGCCTGGAACACCAATACAACTTATCGAACCAGAAACTGCGCGGCTGGCTGTGGGACGAATGCAAAGGGTGGCTGCTCAATCTGGTGCTCGGCGCGATTATGGTCGAGATCGTTTACGGAATCATTCGCATTGCGCCGCAGCGCTGGTGGATCATCGCGTGGGCGGTCTTCGTCGGCCTGTTCCTGTTGATGGCGCAGCTTGCGCCGGTCGTGCTTCTACCTATCTTTTATAAGTTCCAGCCACTGGAGAATGAAGGCTTGCGCGAGCGTCTGACGAAGCTTGGCGAGCGCGCGGGCACCCGTGTCCGCGGTGTCTATGAGTGGAAGCTGTCCGAGAAGTCGAAGAAGGCGAACGCCGCGCTTACAGGCATGGGCTCGACCCGCCGCATAATCCTCTCCGACACGCTGCTCGAACATTACTCCGACGATGAGATTGAGGCCGTCCTCGCCCACGAGCTCGGGCACCACGTTCACCGGCACATTTTGAAGAGCATTTTCATTCAGGTTGGAGTCACCTTCTTCGGCTTTTGGCTGGTCAACCAGGTGCTTCGGTTTGTGATCGCGAGAAACTGGTTTCCGGTGCTTACTTCGCGACTGTATGACTTCGCTAACCTGCCGCTCATTGTGCTGGTTGTGACCCTCCTGAGTTTTCTACTCATGCCCGCCTTGAACGCGATCTCGCGCCGGCACGAGCGCGAAGCCGATCGTTACGCGTGGGAAAACATCTCGGCGATCGCACCCTTTATCACCTCGATGCAGAAGCTGGCTGACCAGAACCTTGCGGAGCGCGAGCCCTCGAAAATTGTCGAGCTGCTCTTCCACTCACATCCCTCGATTGGCAAGCGGATCGCAGCGGCCGAGGCATGGGCGGGCCAGCAACCACAACCAGAAGTCCAGTCGCTCACTTAGACATTCCACGGATAATCGCTTGCACCCGCTGCAAGTCTTCCTCCGTGTCCACTCCAACCGTGTCGAACGGGGTTTCGGCCACGTGAATGGCTGTGCCGTGCTCGAGGAAGCGCAACTGTTCCAGGCGCTCGCTGCGCTCTAGTTCCGACTCCGGCCACTCGCAGAAGGCGTCCAGCGCAGCTTTGCGATAGGCATAGAAGCCCAGGTGTTTGAAGTAGCGCGTCTGCCCATTACCATCGCGATCGAACGGAATCGTCGCGCGAGAGAAGTAAAGCGCACGGCCGTCCAGTGCCGTGACCACTTTCACTGCGTTCGGATTGTTCACGTCCTCCGTTGAGCACAGAGTCTTGAGCGTTCCGACCTGCACATCGTCAGGTTCCATCAGTTTCAACAGAACGTCGAGGTGTTCCCGCCGAGCCAGCGGCTCATCACCCTGCACGTTGACGTAGACATCGGCCTCAACCTCCCGCGCAACTTCGTGGACGCGTTCTGTCCCGCTGCGGTGCGCGGGTGATGTCAGACGGAAGTGCCAGCCGCTTTGACGGCAAAGCGCGGCGACCTCTTCCGAATCCGTGGCCACGATTACATCCTGCAACTGAGAGCAGGCGCGAGTAGCTTCGTAGACGTGAGCGAGCATCGGCCGGCCCGCGATCTCGCGCAGAACCTTGCGCGGCAGCCGGGTAGAATCCAGCCGCGCCGGTATGATTGCGATGACTTCCATTCGCTTAGTTTCATTGGGCAGGCGACAAGATGCAAGACCCACCCGTACCCGCGCGCTTACCTGCCAAAATTAACCGCAACCGACTGCGAAAAATAGAATCAATAACTTAGACCCGTTGGGGATACTGTATTGCCTCTTTACGAATACCAGTGTAAGAAGTGCCACAGCCTGACCGAGCGTATCCAGAAGTTTTCCGATGAGCCGTTGACCGTCTGCCCGCATTGCGGGGGAGAGATGGAGCAACTCCTCTCGGCTCCCGCCGTGCAGTTCAAGGGTTCCGGCTGGTACGTCACCGACTACGCCAAGAGAGCAAGTAATTCCGGCTCTCCGAGCGGAAACGGATCGACGTCTGCCCCGTCCTCGGAGAGCAAGAACGAAGCCACAAAGACCGAGACGCCATCTTCAAAAGACACCACCTCCAGAAACACCTCCTCGAAAGACACCTCCGGCAGCGAAAAATGAGCCCGAAGTTTGTGCTCCTGGCAAGTGCGCGACATCACATGGGTGTGTGATGGCCGTCTCACGTTCCTGTGTTTATTACATTTCCCCGGGAGTGCAGCCGGGGGTAGAATGCTTGGGAACGAGCACTCGTTCACGTATCGCTGCCTACTTCCATACGCTTCTTACCAGGAGGACAGGTCATGCCGAAGAACGCTTTGACCATCACGGACCAACGCAACGACAAAACCTATGAAGCTCCGATCGAGCACGGGACCATCCGCGCCATGGAACTGCGGAAGATCAAGACTGATCCCGAGGACTTCGGTGTCATGACCTATGATCCCGCGTTCATGAACACTGCTTCATGCAAGAGCAGTATCACCTTCATCGACGGTGACAAGGGCATCCTTCGTTACCGTGGCTACGATATCGAAACCCTCGCCGAGCATTGCACCTACCTGCAAGTGGCTTATCTGTTGCTCAACGGCGAGCTGCCCACTCCGGAGCAGGACAAAGAGTGGACCTACCAGATCACTCATCACACCATGCTGCACGAGACCACCAAGCATTTCATCGATGGCTTCCGCTATGACGCGCATCCGATGGGAATTCTGGTGAGCACTCTGGCGGCGCTGTCGACGGTTTACCCGGAAGCCAAGGACGTGCACGATCCCGAGAACCGCCAAAAGCAGATCGTTCGCCTGATCGCCAAAATGGCGACGCTGGCAGCGTATTCCTATCGCCACCGCCGTGGCCATCCCTACGTCTATCCGGACAATGACCTGAGTTATCCCGAGAACTTCATGAACATGCTGTGGAGGATGACCGAGCCAAAGTACGTAGCCAGCCCGGTCATCGCGCGCGCGCTGGACGTCCTGTTCATCCTGCATGCCGACCATGAGCAAAACTGCAGTTCGACTACCATGCGAGTGGTGGGCAGCTCCCAAGCTGATCCTTACCTCTCGATGGCCGGCGCTGCGTCGGCTCTTTCCGGGCCGCTACATGGCGGCGCGAATGAGGAAGTGCTGCGCATGCTGGACGAGATCGGCTCGGTGAAGAACATTCCGGGCTACATCAAGCGCGTGAAAGAAGGCGAGATCAAGCTGATGGGTTTCGGGCACCGGGTTTACAAGAACTACGATCCCCGCGCCCGCATTATCAAGGCCGTCGCCGACGAGGTGTTCCAGGTCACCGGGAAAAACACCCGGCTCGATATTGCGTTGGAACTCGAGCGCATCGCGCTTGCCGACGACTACTTCGTCACCCGCAAGCTCTATCCCAACGTAGATTTCTACTCTGGAATCATTTATCAGGCCATGGGCTTCCAGCCGGATATGTTTACCGTACTGTTCGCAATTCCGCGGGCAGCTGGATGGCTGGCACAATGGAATGAGATGATCCAGGATCCCGAGCAAAAGATTGCCCGTCCGAGGCAGATCTACACCGGCGTGGAGCAGCGGAAGCTGCAAACCACGCGGGAGGAGAAGACAGCTGTGAAAGTAGGCTGACAGCCAGGTCAGTCAGTGAGACATGGGGCGGAGCGTTCCGCCCCATTTTTTCCTGCCTGGTGTTAGGCGGCATCCTTCTTGGATGGAACCTTCGCACCGGCACGTCGGGCTTCGCTAAGCCCGATCGCGAGCGCCTGTTTCCGGCTGGTTACCTTTTTCCCGCTTCTTCCCGATTTTAGCTTGCCCTGCTTAAATTCGTGCATCTCCCGTTCGACGCTCTGCTGTGCTTTCGGACCGTATTTACGGGTACCCTCGCTGCGCGATGAACTCGAGCGTGACTTTCTTGGCGTTGCCATCTTGTGAACCTCCCTTCCCCTATAAGACGCTGTCCAAGTGCGTGCGGGTTGCGCACCGCGTTGAAGAGCCTGGAAAGAGTGGTTTGTAAAAGTTTGGGTCGCGATGACCTTCGCGATTCGAGTCTAGGCAAGCTGCGAAGTGCAAAAGGCGCACTTGCAATGCACTCGCGATTCCGTTGCAAATATTACTCTATGGTAACCAGCCATCCCGGCGATTTTCTGTGCCAAATGGAGTGTGTGCCGGTTCCACCTCCGGTCTGAGTCGCAAGGCTTGTAAATCGCTGAGGAATCAAGGTTTATACCCATTGAGAACCCTCGCCTAAGGGGCTCCTTTCATGCTAAAATGAAAAAGGATCGTGAGGCTCTTAAGCCCTTGAAATTTCAAGTAGATAGGGGTTATCTGCCGAGATAACTCGTGCTACCACGATCTGTCCGCAGAAACGGCAACCCAATTCCGACCGGGTTACCGATGGAATGGAGCAGGATGTCCCCGAAAGATTCTCAATCAGCCGCTGCTGCGGCTTCTGAAAACATCAAGGCCGTCGAAGTGCAGGGCGAAAAACTTCCCCAAGAGAGCAGCAAGAACGGCGCCGGCAAGGCCGACGGTGACTACACCGCTGACTCCATCAAAGTCCTGGGCGGGATGGAAGCGGTGCGTAAACGTCCCGCCATGTACATCGGATCAACCGGCGAAATGGGTTTGCATCACCTGGTTTACGAAGTGGTAGACAACTCTGTTGACGAAGCTCTGGCGGGATTCGCCGACCACATTGACGTCACCATCCACATCGATAACTCCATCACCGTGGTGGACAACGGCCGAGGTATTCCCGTTGAAGAGATGGAGGTGGACGGAGAGCGTCTGCCCGCCGCTCAAGTCGTGATGACCATGTTGCACGCTGGCGGCAAGTTCGACAGCTCGACGTACAAAGTTTCCGGTGGGCTGCACGGGGTGGGAGTCTCCTGCGTCAACGCGCTGAGCCATCTGCTGGAGCTGGAGATCTGGCGTGAGGGCTCGGTGTGGGAGCAGACCTACTCCAAGGGTGAGCCCACCAGCAAGCTGAAGAAAACCGGCAACACCAAGAAGCGCGGGACCAAAGTCCGCTTTCTGCCGGACCGGGAGATCTTTACAACTACGGAATACAACTACGACACCCTGGCGCAGCGCCTGCGCGAGATGGCCTTCCTTAACAAGGGCCTGCTGATCACGCTCACCGATGAACGGGCCAACGATCCCAAGACTGGCGAACCCAAGCGCGCCGAGTTCAAGTACAACGGCGGCATCGCCGAGTTCATCAAGCACCTGAATCGCGGCAAGAGCGTTCTGCACGACAAGCCGATCTACATGGAAGCCGAGCGCGAGGGCGTGACCATGGAAATCGCGCTGCAGTACAACGACGGATACTCCGAAACGGTCTTCAGTTTTGCCAACAACATCAACACCGTCGATGGCGGATCGCATCTGTCGGGCTTCCGGACTTCACTCACGCGAACCATCAACTATGCCGGCCAGCAGCTCGGCTTGTTCAAGGACGTGAAAGAGAATCTGACTGGGGATGACGTCCGCGAAGGACTGGTGGCCGTGGTAAGCGTAAAATTGTCCCAGCCTCAGTTTGAAGGACAAACCAAGGGCAAGCTCAATTCCGATATTGCCGGCGTGGTACAGGCCTTCGTGAACGAGCGACTGGGAGCCTTCTTCGAGCAGAATCCGCCGGTGGCCAGGAAGATCATCAACAAAGCGATTGAAGCAGCCCGTGCGCGCGAAGCGGCACGCAAGGCCCGTGATCTCACACGCCGCAAAGGGGCGCTCGATGGCGGTGGATTGCCGGGCAAATTGGCCGATTGCTCTGAGCGCCAACCCGACCGCTGCGAGGTGTACCTGGTCGAGGGTGAGAGCGCCGGCGGTACAGCCAAACAGGGCCGCGATCGCCGCTTTCAGGCAATCCTGCCGCTAAAGGGCAAGATCCTCAACGTCGAGAAGGCGCGCTACGACAAAATGCTGGGCCACGAGGAAATCCGCGCCATGATCACGGCGCTGGGCACGGGCATCGGCAAGGAGGATTTTGACGCTTCCAAGCTGCGCTACGGCAAGATTATCCTCATGACCGACGCCGACGTGGACGGCTCGCACATTCGCACGCTGCTGCTGACGTTCTTTTTCCGCCACATGCAGGATCTCATCAAGCGCGGCAACGTGTACATCGCGCAGCCGCCGCTGTATCGCATCAAGAAAGGCAAGTTCGAGCAGTACATCAAGAACGACGCGGAGTTCGTGAAAGTGATGGTGAAGCGCGCCGCCGACGGCATCGTGGTGCGCTACGGTGAGGGCGCCGCGGCGCTGGAAGGCGCTCCGCTCACCAAGTTCATGACCACACTGAACGATTACATCGGCTTCTTCGACAAGGTGGACAAGCGCATTCGCGAGGAGAAGATCACCGAAGTTCTGCCACGGGCAGACCTGGTGAAGCGTGCGGACTTCGAAGGCGACAGCAAGAACCCGCCGAAGAAGATTCTCGCCTTGGAAAAATCGCTGAAGGCAATCCAGAAGGAACGCGGCATCAAGAGCGTCGAAAAGCGCTTTGAAGAAGAGCACAGCCTGTGGGAAGTGGCGTTCGTGAACTCGCAGGGTGCCGAGCACGTCGTCAATTGGGAGCTGGCCTCCACGCCCGAATACCGGCAGATGATGTCGAAGTACAAGCAGATCGAGCAGTACATGCTGCCGCCGTACTTCATCGAGAGCGTGAAGAAGGAGGCTGGCGGCAACGGCAAGGAAGAGCTGAGCGACGCCGAGCGGGCCGACCAGGAAAAGGCCGAGCAGAAGAGCCCGAAGACCTCCAAGCGCAAGGCTGAAGCTGAGACGGTTGAGAAGGCCTCCGCTCGGGAGCTGTTTGACTACGTGCTTAACGAGGGCCGCAAGGACTACACCGTGCAGCGCTACAAGGGCCTCGGCGAAATGAGCTCGCAGCAACTCTGGGAGACGACGATGGATCCGGAACGCCGTACGCTGCTTTCGGTGAAGCTCGAAGACCTTGCCGAGACTGAGAACATCTTCTCCACGCTGATGGGCGAAGATGTGGAATCGCGCCGTAGGTTCATCGAGGAAAATGCGCTGGATGTGAAGAACCTCGACATCTAGGCCGGCTATCTTGCGAGGCAAACGGATCGGAATTGATTGAACAGCAAACTCGATATTGAGACGACAATTCCGAGTTATCTGGCCGCGATGCCGAGTCGCGATCTGCTCGTAGCCGCTCATCAACAGATCACGCGCGAATGGTGGGCAGACCGCCGCTTGGGTTTCAATCTCTACGTTTCCGAGTTGGTGTTGCGGGAATGTAGCGCCGGCGATGCTGTCCTCGCGGCAACCCGAGCCGAAGTTATCCGAGAGCTGCCCGTATTACGGATCACCACTGAGGCACTGGAATTAGCAGATGTTTTGGTCTCGGAGGGGCTTATCCCGCGCCGCGCCGCGCCGCGGCTGATGCTCTCCACTTGTCGATTGCTACGTTTACGGTTGCGAATATCTTCTTACCTGGAATTGCAAACATCTGGCAAACGCCGAGATTCAGCGGCCTGCGCGTATACTGGCGAGCAGCAAGGGTTGGGACCTCCCGCTTGTCTGCACACCCGAGGAGTTGATGGGAACTGAGGTATGAACATACATGATGAAATCGTGGAGGAGGTTCGGGCGGCCCGCGAGGCCTACGCGGCACGATTCGATTTTGATCTGACCGCCATGTTTGAAGACCTCAAGAAAAGAGAACAGGAACATCCGGAGCGCCTTGCCCAGTTGCGACCAGTCTCGCGCAAAACGCCTGTCCAGGCGTCTAACGCACGTCAAGTGCCGTTTGTCGCTTCAACCCCGCCATCCACGCCGCCCCCAGCACAAATACCACGGGATAGCACTCCAGGGTGTAGCGCGGCTCGGGATTCTCTAGCGACCCCAGCAACGCCGAGCGCAGCAGCACGAACAGCAGCATCAGGGCGAGATAGCGCGGCCTCGGACCGCGCACCACTCCCATCACCGCCGCGAACAGGAACAGCAGATTGAGCGCGCCCCAGACCAGCGCAACCATGAAGTCATGGCGATCGTTCCAGTATTCCCACCAGCGCGAGGTGACCGGCAGCATCTCGGTCCGCGGCCTCAGCCACATGTCTACAATTCGCATCAGCGGCAAACCCGCATAGTAGCGAAGGGGATGAGCTCGTATGCGCTCGTTCGCCAGTTCGCCAAAGCGGGCGTCCAGCTCGGGATTTACAATGAGGATCTTGTCATAGTCGCGGAAGATAGCTTCGGTCTTCTCGCGTTGCTCCGCGCTGTCGAAGGCACGCGAAGGCAGCAGGCCGAGATCAACGTGGTCGCCTGGGACCTCCCAGTACGCGTCCTCGGTTGAAACATATTCCCCAATCCATGTCCGCATCCACTTGTCGAAGCCCTCGGGCACGAACTCATCGGGATCGTTGGCGTAGCGCGGAGCGAGCGGCTCGAAGCGGTGGAAGTCGCGCCAGTTGCGCAGCGTCCACGGCACCAGCGGAGCAATGGAGATCGCCAGCACCAGCGCTCCCGCCCAGAACAGGCGGGCGCGTTCTTCAGGTCGCTGCCACATCCGCCACAGCAGGAACAGTCCGATCGCGACCAGCAGAATGCCTCCGTCCGGGCGCAGCATGATCCCGGCCGACACGGCTAACCCGCACCACGTCCACTCCGTCCAAGAGATGTGCCCTTCGTCCGAAGCTGTGAAGGCCGCGACGGCACAATCCAGCGCCACCGCGACAAAGAAAATGCTCAGCGTTTCGGCCAGCGGAGCGACGGCGTAGTTGGCCGTAAATGGACAAAGCGCCGCCAACAGGAACGCTAAACGGCTGGCGCGCTTGGAGACGGTTCGCCGCGCGAGGTCAGCGATAAAGAAGCAGCAGGCTATATCTACGACAATCTGCACCAGCAGGACGGCGTGGTAGTGCTCGCTTCCGAAGAGCGCGAAACAGGCGGCCAGGAATGCCGGATAGCCGGGCAGGCGAATCCAGGTCGGCTGTGGGCCCTCGACACGGGAAAGCCCGTAGATGCCGCGGCAGAGCCAGTTCTTGGCGATGTCGCCGTAAATCAGCGAATCGCCGGTGACATGGGGGAATCTAACGTAGAAGAATAGCCGCAAGGCAAATGCGGCCAGTGTGACCAGCAGGAAGTACTTCCGAGACTCCCAGAGCATCGGCCAGAACGGCCGCGGCTCAGTCCTCCCCAGCGATTTGCACTCCTGTTCCAGCACGTGGCGAATATAGCATTTGGTACTTGGTATTTAGCATTTTAGTCGAGCACCTGGCAGTTGAGTCCTAAGGCTAAGTGCTAAGCGCTAAGTACCAAATACCAACTGCCAATTGCCAAATGCTACGATTGACTTGATCCGGAACATGCCTCAGTCGAAACAGATCTTCTATGACGCGAATCGCAAGCGCTGGCGCCGCCTGCGACTCATTCTCGATACCGGCGTAATCGTTGTCACCCTGCTGGTGATTTTCTTCATCGTCACGATCGTCCGCGGATCGTCGGTGCCCGGCGTCGCGCTTCCCGGCATCAAGAGGCCCTACCATGCGCTCAAGGACAATCAGAAGCGCAAGCCCACGCGCGCCCAGAATACTCACCGCAAGACCAAGCGCCCCGCATCGCAGGTCGTGCTGAACTCCGACGAAGGTATCCGCGGCGCGTTCTATGTGAAGTGGGACGCCGCCAGCTTCGCCTCGCTGAAGGAATATTACCCGCAGATCGACCTGCTCTTCCCCGAGTGGATGCATGTGCTCACTCCCGATGGCAGGCTGCAGGCCGTCACCGAGCTCAACACGCTTTATGACGTGATGGACGACAAGGGCAAGCCCCGTCAGATCGACGACAAGGTCATGCCGTTTCTCAAGGGCGAGAAGGCGCAGACTGAAGTTCTTCCGCTGGTCAACAACTTCGATCCCATCACCAACGAATGGCGGCCTGAGCTCACGGCACAATTCCTGGCCAACCCGGCGGCACGCCAGCGATTTCGTGGCGAGCTGATGGCGTTCCTGGCGACGGACCAGTACAAGGGCCTCACGCTCGACATTGAAGCCGTTCCCGAGAACTCGCGCGATGATTATCACGCGCTCGTGCAGGAGCTCTACGACGATTTGCATGCCAAAGGCATGAAGCTCTACATCGCGGTGCCGGTGAACGATAAGGAGTTCGACTATGCCGGCATCGCCAAAATCTCCGACGGCCTCATCCTGATGAACTACGACCAGCACTATCCCGGCGGCGAGCCCGGAGCGGTCGCCGGACAGGAATGGTTCCTCAATAATCTGCGGGAAGCACTGAAGGTAATCCCGAAGGAGAAAATCATCTGCGCCGTCGGCAACTACGGTTACGACTGGGCGATGAAGAAGGGCCAGAAGAAAGGCACGCCGCCGGAAGCGGTGCACAACGTTTCCGTGCAGGACGCGTGGCTGGAGGCTTCTGACGCCGCAACCGACGTTGTCTTCGACGACGATGCGATGAACCCGCACTTCGCCTATCTTGACGATAACAACGTCCGGCACGATGTATGGTTCCTCGACGGAGTGACCGCGCTTAACCAGATGCGTAGCGCGCACGCCCTGGGCATCTACACCTTCGCGCTGTGGCGGCTTGGCTCCGAGGACCGTTCCCTCTGGGCGGTGTGGGACAAGCCCTACGAAGCGAATGCTCCTGCCAAGCTCGAGACTGTCCCCCCCGGTCAGGACGTTGACATCGAAGGCGCGGGAGAAATTCTGCGCATCGACGCCCGGCCCGCCCCCGGCGAGCGGGAAATCAAGGTGGATCCAAACAACCTGGTCAGCGATGAAATCTTCAAGACCATGCCGCAGCCGTACGAAGTCAATATGTACGGCAGCTCACCGAACAAAATTGCCATTACCTTCGATGATGGTCCCGACCCGGAGTGGACGCCGAAAGTCCTCGACGTTCTGAAGGACAAGGGCGTGAAGGCCACGTTCTTCCTGATCGGAGTGGAGGCCGAAAAATACCCCAACATCGCTAAGCGGATTTACAACGAGGGCCACGAGATCGGGAACCACACCTTCACCCATCCCGATATCAGCAACGTCTCCAAACGTTACTTTGAGGTGGAGCTGAACCTGACCGAGCGCTTCTTTGAAGGCAAGCTCGGGGTGAAGCCGGTGCTGTTCCGTCCGCCCTACTCCATCGACCAGGAGCCCGATACCGCGGACCAGGTGCGCCCGCTGGAGCTGGCGCAGGACCTGGGCTACATCACCGTCGGCGACAAGATTGACCCCAACGATTGGCATGACAATCCGCGGCGGTCCGCCAATGAGATTGTCAGCGATGTGCTGGCCAACCTCCCGCCCTGCCGGCCTGCCAACCTCGCTTGCGGCAACATCATTCTGCTGCATGATGGCGGTGGAGACCGCCGCGAAACCGTTAAGGCGTTGCCGCAGATCATCGACGGATTGAGAGCGCGCGGCTATGATGTTGTGCCGGTTTCGGAGCTGATGGGCAAGACCCGCGCCGATGTCATGCCCGCGATCGCTACCCACGAGCGCTGGGCAGCTTGGATCGACGGTCTCAGCTTCTCTTTGTTCGCGGGTATTTCTGCGCTGATCATCTTCGTCTTCTTCGTGGGCGACGTGCTCATGAGTGGGCGCCTGGTCCTGGTCGGCGCGTTGGCCATCTTCGACCGCTTCCACCGCCGCAAGACCAGCTTCGATCCGAACTACCAGCCCGACGTCGCCGTACTGATCCCGGCGTACAACGAGGAGAAGGTGATCGAGCGCACGGTGCGCTCGGCGCTCGACTCCGACTATAAGAAGTTGCGCGTTATCGTGATCGATGATGGCTCGACGGACGCAACTCTTGAAGTCACCCGCAACGCTTTCCAGCGGGAGATTGCCGATGGTCGCGTGACCGTACTCACCAAGCCAAACTCCGGCAAGGCTGACGCACTCAACTACGGCCTCGAGTACGTGACGGAAGGGCTTTTCGTCGGCATTGACGCCGATACGGTCATCGCGCCCGATGCGGTTTCCAAACTAGTACCGCACTTCAGCAATCCCAAGGTTGCGGCCATGGCCGGCAACGCCAAGGTCGGCAATCGCGTAAACCTGTGGACGCGCTGGCAGGCGCTGGAGTACATCACCAGCCAGAACTTCGAACGCCGTGCGTTGAATACGCTGAACGCCGTCAGCGTTGTGCCCGGAGCCATTGGCGCCTGGCGCACTGCGCCTGTGCGCGCGGTCGGTGGCTATCAGTATGACACCGTCGCCGAGGACGCCGATCTAACCATGGCGCTGTTGCAGGCCGGTTATTGGGTGAACTACGAGGACCGCGCGCTGGCCTACACCGAAGCGCCCACCAGAGCCAGCGGCCTGATGCGGCAACGCTTCCGCTGGTCCTTCGGCATCATGCAGTCGGTTTGGAAGCACCGCGCTGCGGTGAAGCAGAAGGGAGCGCTCGGCTGGGTAGCAATACCCAATATGGTCATTTTCCAAATCATTCTCCCGTTGGTGTCGCCGTTCATTGACATCATGTTCGTAGTCGGCGCCGTGACGTACTTCGTCAACAAGCATTTCCATCCGGAATCGGCGAATCCGGCGAGCTTCCAGCGACTGGTGGTGTACTTCGCGCTGTTCATGGTGATCGATTTCATCGCCTCCACCATCGCGTTCACGCTGGAGCGGCAACAGCCCGGAGGTAAGCGCGACTTCCTGTTGCTGGGCCACGTCTGGTTGCAGCGCTTCGCTTATCGCCAGCTATTCTCAGTGGTGCTCATCAGGACGCTCAAGCGCGCCATGGAAGGCCGTGGCTTTGTCTGGGACAAACTGGAGCGCACCGCGACTGTGAGGCAGCCGATTACGCTGCCTCGCGAGAGACAGGCGCAATGACGGAGGGACGCGCGTGACCCCTGCCTCGAAGCCCGCGCTCGATATGAGCGTCAACGTCGCGGGCATTACGCTGAAGAATCCTGTGATGGCGGCCAGCGGAAGCTTCGGCTACGGTGTGGAATTTGAAGACGTAGTCACCCTGCACCGCCTCGGCGGCTTTGTGACCAAAGGCCTCTCGCGCGAGCCCATGGCGGGCAATCCGCCTCCACGCCTGTTCGAAACCGCCGCCGGAATGTTGAACGCTATCGGCCTGCAGAACATCGGCGCGCGCGCCTTCCTGGAAGAGAAGCTCCCGCTGCTGCGCAAAATCAAGAACATCGTTTTCTTCTGCAATGTTTTCGGGCATTCGCAGGAGGAGTATGAAGACGTAGTGCGAATCCTAAACGACGGCGAAGGCATAGCCGCCTACGAGCTGAATGTTTCGTGCCCCAACACAAGATGCGGCGGCATCGCTTTCGGCAGCGATCCAAGAATGCTGTTCGACGTGGTCAGGGCAGTGAAGAAAATCGCTGCGCGTCCTTTGATCGTGAAACTCTCCCCTAACGTAACCAGCATTCCCGACGTCGCTCGCGCCGCGGAGGATGCGGGCGCGGACGCAATTTCACTGATCAACACTTTCGTCGCCATGGCCATCGACGCCGAAACCCGCAAGCCGCGCATCTCGAACGTTACCGCGGGCCTCTCCGGTCCGGCCATTAAGCCGATCGCGCTACGCATGGTGTGGGAGGCGGCCAAAACGGTGGAAATTCCGGTGATCGGCATCGGCGGCATCAGCACGGCTGAGGATGTAGTGGAGTTCATGCTTGCCGGCGCAAGCGCGATAGAGGTCGGTACCGTCAACTTCTGGGACCCGTGTGCCTGCGAAACCCTGGTAGATTCACTGGAGAAGTGGTGCCTGGAGCACCGCATCGAAAAGATCAGCGATTTGAGCGGCGGGCTGCAAGTGGATTGACTCATTGCTGGCGTTCTCTGGGCTTTAAGACGATTCAAACCCTAAAAACCTGCAAGAGCGAGATTCAGCCAAACGCGAACCCCTAGGAATGGGGAAAATGCCTTAGAGCTTGTTTCATGTGCGCCGTGGAAAGGCGGTGGTCTTCAGCGGGTGAAAATCCCGTCCGGGAACTGGTTCGCTCCGCCCGGTAGCAACCGAAGCAGCGGTGGAGGTAACGAAGCTGCTGAAGCCTTCGGTGTAGAGGGTCGCTAAGGCGACTTGGCGAGCGTGTAGGCCGTAACGCGAGCGAACGCTGAGCAGGCCCCGAAACGCTCAATGCAGGAGCCGACCTGGCTTGAATACAGGGAAGGCCGATGGCGATGGGGGAACACGAGCGAATAGATTCCATCGACCCTGCCGGGGTATTGGCGACGGCATGCAGGCATAGGAGACCAGACGCAACACGGGAAGCCCCAGCGGTGATCGCAATCAGGATCAACTGGCAACTCGCGAGAGACAGGCCGGGCCGTCTGGGGTGACGGAGAGGCCCGTACTACCGAGGAGGCCGGGTAATTCCGGCGGAGGGAAGGGGCCTTAGTTAAAGGCAAACGCAAGAAGCAACGAAGACGGAGAGATTGGTGATGAACCTAACAACTCCAGCAAGCATGCAGAAGTTGCAGACGGCGCTACACGCTAAAGCGAAGGAATCGCCCGACTTTCGTTTCTATGCACTGTACGACAAGGTGTACCGCGAGGATGTGCTGACGTTGGCCTACGCCTGCTGCAAAGCCAACGGCGGAGCAGCGGGGAGGGGATGATCAGACCTTCGAGGACATCGAGTCGTATGGGATGAAGCGATGGCTGGACGAACTGACGCAAGAGCTGAAAAGCCGAACTTATCAACCTAAACC
>Ga0209040_10000724_pt1 | contig 25654 bp, 17 predicted proteins | sample BogFormECP12_OM3_FD_188240 | JGI IMG/M metagenome (GOLD analysis project Ga0209040, IMG submission 188240) | Bog forest soil microbial communities from Calvert Island, British Columbia, Canada - ECP12_OM3 (SPAdes) (version 2) | ecosystem: Environmental > Aquatic > Freshwater > Wetlands > Bog ... | reverse complement strand
CGTGGACCGTTCCGCTCACCGACGAAGGGACTTCAACCACCGCCTTGTCGGTTTCGAGCTCCATCACCGCCTGTCCCGCGCTGACGGTTGCGCCGGGGGCGATCATCAAACGCACCAGGTCGCCCTGGTCAATATTCTCGCCGAGCGCGGGAAGTTTAAATTCGATCACTGATTCCATCCCTTATTCTCTCTGAAGCCGGTTTGCGAATTGTTATTCGCGAATTGTGAGTCACAAATCATGATTCGCAAAACTATGATTCCGAAGCTAGCGTTCAGCTGGTGGCCGGGTTCATTTTTTCCGCGTCGATTCCAAGTTCGCGGACGGCCTGCTTCACCAGGTCAATGCTGATTTTGTTTTCCCGGGCCAGCGCTCCCAGCGTGGCCAGTACGATGTGCTTGGCGTCCACCTCGAAGAAGTCGCGCAGAGCAACCCGGTTCTCGCTGCGGCCAAAACCATCGGTGCCCAGCGACACCAGTTGCCCGGGCACCCACTTCGCCAGCGATTCCGGCAGCACCTTCATGTAATCAGATGCCGCGATGAACGGTCCGGGCGCATCCTTAAGGGTCTGGGTGACGAAGGGCGTTCTGGGCGTTTCGCCGGGATGCAGCATGTTCCAGCGCTCACAGTTGTTGGCGTCGCGATAAAGTTCCTTGTAGCTGGTGACGCTCCATACCTCGGCGGCAACGCCGTATTTTTCTTTGAGGATCGTCTGTGCTTTCAACACTTCGTACATGATGGTGCCGCTGCCCAGCAATTGCGCGCGCAGCTTGGCATCCGGGGCTTCAGCGGCCTTGAAGCGATAGAGGCCGCGCAGCACGCCCTCGCGGACATTTCCTTCTTTCGGCATCTCCGGCATGGGAAGCGGTTCGTTGGTTACAGTGAGGTAGTAAAAAATCGATTCCTGATCCACGTACATGCGCTTGATGCCATCCTGAATAATGATGGCAATTTCATAAGCGAAAGCTGGATCGTAAGCCAACAGGTTAGGGACGGGCAGCGCCAGAACATGGCTGTGACCGTCCTGATGCTGCAGACCTTCGCCGGCGAGGGTAGTTCGGCCTGCGGTGCCGCCGATGAGGAATCCGCGGCAACGCATGTCGGCTGCAGCCCAGATCAGATCGCCGATACGCTGGAAGCCGAACATCGAGTAATAAATAAAGAAGGGGATGGTATTGATGCCGTGGTTGGCATAGGCGGTGCCCGCAGCGATGAACGAGCACATCGAACCGGCCTCGGTGATGCCTTCTTCGAGAATCTGCCCGTTCTTCGCTTCCTTGTAATAAAGAAGCGTGTCCATATCGACCGGCTCGTAGAGCTGTCCAACACTGGAGTAAATGCCGACCTGGCGGAACAATGCTTCCATGCCGAAGGTGCGAGCTTCGTCGGGAATGATGGGGACAATCAGCTTGCCCAACTCAGGGTCGCGCAGCAGTTTGGCCAACAGCCGCACGAAAACCATAGTCGTAGAGGCTTCGCGGCCCTCGGTGCCTTTGTAGAATTCTTCAAAATACGATTCGGGCACAGGCTTCAGCGGGGTGGCTCGCACTTTGCGTTGTGGCATGTAGCCGCCGAGCTGCTTCCGCCGCGCTTGCATGTACTTGAGTTCGGCGCTGTCGTCGGAGGGGCGGTAGAAGGGCGCGTTGTGGAGTTCATCGTCAGGGATCGGAATCCCGAAACGCGAACGGAAGAGCTCCAGCTCGTCTTCATTCAGTTTCTTCTGCTGGTGGGTGATGTTCTTGCCCTCGCCCGCTTCACCCAGGCCGTAACCTTTGATCGTCTTCGCCAGAATGATCGTGGGAGAGCCGGCGTGGTCTACCGCCGCCCGGTATGCGGCATGCACCTTGATAGGATCATGACCGCCGAGGCGCATACGCGCCAGTTGCTCATCCGAAAGGTGCTCCACCATCTTCAACAGGCGCGGGTCGGTGCCGAACAAGTTCTGTCGGAAGTAGGCACCGCTCTCGACAAAATACTTTTGGTACTGCCCGTCGCTGACTTCTCCTAGACGGCGCACCAGTAGGCCGTCACGGTCGCCGCGAATCAGGCTGTCCCAGTCCGAGCCCCAGATGCACTTAATGACATTCCATCCCGCGCCGCGGAAGATGGCCTCAAGTTCCTGAATGATCTTTCCGTTTCCGCGCACCGGGCCGTCGAGTCGCTGCAGGTTGCAGTTCACCACGAAGATCAAATTATCCAGATTCTCTCGTGAGGCCAGCGTTATCGATCCCAGGGACTCGGGCTCATCCATTTCGCCGTCGCCCATGAAGGCCCAGACCTTGCCCCCCGTGGATTGCTTCAACCCGCGATTCTCCAGATAGCGGATAAAGCGCGCGTGATAGATCGCCTGAATCGGTCCCAATCCCATCGACACCGTAGGAAACTCCCAGAAATCCGGCATAAGCCACGGGTGAGGATACGAACTGAGCCCACCTCCGGTCTTTAACTCGCGGCGGAAGTTTTCCAGCTTCTCTTTCGGAATGCGTCCTTCGAGATAGGCGCGGGCATACATGCCCGGCGCGGCGTGGCCCTGAAAGTAAACGACGTCGCGGTCGCCGCTCTCGGTTTGCAACCGAAAGAAATGGTTGAAACCTACTTCGTACAAAGTCGCCGCCGAGGCAAAAGTAGAAATGTGCCCGCCTATGCCCTCCTGAATCTTATTGGCGCGGACAACCATGGCCAGCGCGTTCCATCGCACCAGGCTCTTGATGCGGCGTTCCATCTCCTGGCTGCCGGGGAACGGCGCCTGTTGCGGCGATGCAATCGTGTTCTGGTACGGCGTGGTCGCCGAGAAGGGAAGATTCACTCCGGCGGCGCGCCGCGCATGCAGCGCCAATTGCTGCAGCAGTCGCCCCGCCCGCACCGGGCCCCCTTGCGACAGCACATAATCGAGCGAATCAACCCACTCGCGCGTTTCTAATACTTCCTGACCGTTGGTTTCCGTCTGAGCCAAGTCTGATATCTCCGTGAGGTAAGGCCGAATGCTCCATGATATTCAATTACGCGGAATTTTGCTGGCAAAGGGGATGTCCGTAGCCGTGCAGTTCGGCATTTCTAGTCGACGGCGTCATCCTGAGTGTAGCCGTTTTTCAGGCGGACCGAAGAGCCTGCCCTGAGCTAGTCGAAGGGATCTCCCGCTTAACCGGCCTGGAGCGTCAGCCAAACCGCATCGGTACCTCCAAACGTTCTACAATGCTGGGGCTGATCATCCCGTGGCCTGCCTGCGCTCTGCGGAATCGTGGCCCCCGCTTTTCAGGAGGTTCCCGATGTTGCGGATCACGCTGCTGGTAGTGGTGATTGTCATGATCATATTCCTGATTCCGCGCCTCTTCTCGGGATCGCGCTCCGCCGCCCCTGCTTTGGGTAGCCCCGCTCCCGACTTCACATTGCCCTCGCAGGAAGGTGCATCCGTCACTTTGAGAGATTATCGCGGCAAGTGGGTCGTCCTTTATTTTTATCCCAAAGATCAGACCCCCGGTTGCACCCGGGAGGCCCACAACTTCCAGGTCGATCACTCCAAATACGCGCAGCGCAATGCGGTGGTTCTGGGAGTGAGCGTCGATACTGTGGATTCGCACCGAAAATTCTGTGCCAAAGAAGGGCTGGACTTTAAGCTGCTGGCGGACAAGGACGGCAGCGTGAGTAGTAGCTATGGTTCGCTTACAAATCTTGGGATAGTAAAGTTTGCCGCCCGGCACAGCTTCCTCATCGATCCCAGCGGAAAGGTTGCCAAAGCGTATGCCAGCGTCGATCCGGTCCGGCACAGCGAAGAGGTCTTAGCGGCGCTGGATCAGATGCAGAGGCCATAGGAGCGTCGTCCGGTAGATTTTTATTCCGAGGAAAATTCCCCCTCATCGTCGCGTGCAGGACGGGCCGCGAGAACTCAGCCCCGTGTAGACTTACAAAATGGAGACGGCAGTCCGGCAGTCCAGCGAAGTCGAACCAGTCCAGAAGCGGACGAGTTACCGCTTCCCGCCCGGCTTCCAACGGAATCTCCTGTGGTACGCGTTTCGCAGGTTCCGTCCGGCAAATCCCATCTTTCTTTTTCAGCATCTGGCCAAGACCTACGGCGATATCGCGCATTACAAGATCGGTCATCACCACATTGTTTTTCTGAACCATCCCGATTACATCCGCGAAGTGCTGGTAGTTCAGAACGATAACTTCATCAAAGAGCGCACCGTGCGGCGCACCAGGATGCTGCTGGGCGAAGGCATGATCACCAGCGAAGGAGCCAAGCACCGCGCCCAGCGACTGGCGGCGCAACCCGCATTCCACCGGCAACGCATCGGTGAGTACGCCAGAATCATGGTGGAAGAGGCTTCGCGGATTCGCGATGCATGGCAAGCCGGCGAAGAGCGCGATATCGCCGCTGACATGATGCACCTCACTCTCAACGTGGTGGCGCGTACTCTATTTGCGACTGACCTGCGGCACGAAGTTTACGAACTGGCGGCCGCCATCAACCGCATCATGGGCCTTTACAATTTTCTGGTGATGCTGCCGGCCGCGGAGTGGCTGGTCCATCTTCGCCCGCCCGGCTTGGCTGCATTTGTGAGAGCCCGCAAGCGGATCGATGCCGTGGTCTACCGGATGATTGATGCGCACCGCAGAAGCGGCGTTGATCAGGGAAGCCTGCTGGACCTGATGTTAGCCGCTTCCCCGGCCAACGACCGGGAGTCGCGCGAGTCTTTACGGGATCAGGTGATCACCATTTTTCTCGCAGGCTATGAGACCGTCGCCAACGCGCTCTCATGGACGTGGTATTTACTGTCTCAGAACTCCGGCGCAGAACTCAGATTTCACGGCGAAGTTGACAGCGTTCTCAACGCCAGACTGCCGGGTGCGGAGGATGTGCCTCGCCTCGCCTATACGGAGAAGGTTCTAGCGGAGTCGCTTCGCCTTTACCCTCCTGCGTGGGCTATGGGACGTTATGCGCGCCATGATTTCGCGCTGGGAGATTTCTATCTCCCTGCAGGAACCACGGTTCTGACCAGCCAGTTCATCACGCACCGGGATGAGCGTTTTTTCCCTGATCCGCTGCGCTTCGACCCCGATCGCTTTTCGGCGGATGCCAAGGCAAAGCGCGCGAAATTCACCTACTTCCCGTTTGGCGCGGGCGCGCGGCAGTGCATCGGAGAATCGTTCGCCTGGATGGAGGGAGTATTGATTCTGGCAACGCTGGCCCAGAAATGGAAGCTGCGACTGGTCCCGGGACACAAGGTTGAGTCGCAGCCGCTCATCACGCTCCGGCCAAAATATGGAATGCGCATGCTGGTCGAGTCGCGGTGAGGAATCAGTTTCCTCCATCTCCTTTACTGGATGCTTTGAGGTACATCTCTGCCACGTGTTCGGCGATCGCGCCTGGCTTGGCCTCCGCTAAATTCGCCAGAACCACCACCGTCAACTGATCATCGACATAGCGATCGATTGTAGTCTTGAATCCCTGCCACGCTCCATCGTGGCTGATCACGTGGTGCCCATGCCGTTGCTCGGTGAACCAGCCGAAGCCGTAGCCATCTTTGTTCGGCTGCCCGTTCTTCAACCTTGCCGGGGTCCACATCTGGTTGAGGGTCGACTTCTTCAGCAGCTTCTCGGTGTACAACGCAGCGTCCCACTTTGCCAGATCCAAAACCGAGAAATACAAGCCGCCGTCGGCGGTAGTATTTACCACCGGCGAAACCCATTCCTGATTCTTCAGTTCGCCCTTGACCAGTCGGTAACCGGCCGCGCGATTGGGAACAATGTCAGCCTCGCTGATGATGCGCGTCGTTTCCATGCCGAGCGGTTGGAAGATACGCTGTTGCAAGAAATCTCCGTAGAATTCGCCGGTAACCCGATGAATCAGAATTCCGAGCGTGAGATACCCGAGATTGCTGTATTCCCACTTCGTGCCCGGAGGATATGCCAGAGGAATGCGCTCAACCAGCTTCAACATTTCATCCTCGGACCAATCCCTGCGAAAGCCGAAACTTTCGGGATAGTCGCCAAAGCCCGCACTATGGCTCAACAACTCCCGCACCGTGACTTCCTTCCAACTCGCTGGAGCGCCCGTGAAAAACTTGGTGAGGGGGTCGTCGAGCCCGATTCTTCCCTCCTCGACCAACATCATTACTGCTGTGGCCGTGAATTGCTTGCCGACCGAGCCTGACTGGAAAACAGTCTCCGGCTTTACTGGGACTTGCAGTTCAACGTTCGCCATGCCAAAGCCTTCGGCCAGCACGATTTTGCCGTCTCGCGACACCAGAAGAGCTAACCCCGGAATATGCTGCTGCTGCATTTCGCGATGGATGTATTCGGCGACGTCGACGCTGGGTGCGGGAGCGGACTGAGCTGGTGCGCTGGACAAACCAAGGCAAACAAGGGTCAGAGCCGCAATTCGGGAAGCGGTCGAGCGGCCCCGGGAGCGCACGCGCGATCCCGAGACCCTAACAGATCGTTCGTTCTTGCCGGACCTATTCTCCGCCGTCGCTCTCATTTGTCGCAGATATTAACTCACGCTTGCTTTTCAAATTGTCGGGGGAAGCGCTCGGGAGTTCGACGCAGAAGAGAGAACCCTTTCCGGGCTCGCTCATCACCTCGATCGAACCCTTGTGGACCTGCACGATCCATTGCGCGATGGCAAGGCCCAGCCCAGCCCCGCCGAGCTCGCGGCTGCGCGCCTTGTCTACGCGATAGAAGCGTTCGAAAATTCTGGCCTGATCTTCGTATGGGATTCCGATCCCGGTATCCTCGACACGTATGGCAATGCGGCCCAGCTTCTCTTCCGCCGAGAGTGTTACTTTGCCGGGAGGGGGTGTGTACTTGAAGGCGTTGTCGAGCAGAATGTCAACGAGGCGGCGAAGAGCATTTTCGTCCCCCATCACCGGCAGCCGTGAAACTTCCAAATGCTCGTCGAATTGCAGATTGCGCACGGCAGCAACCTGTTTCCACTTCGATGCGGATTCGCGCAGCGTTGCCAGCAGATCGATAGCCTGAAAATCGAGCCCCTCCGCGCCGGAATCGGCGCGGGCTAGCGTCAGAAGCTCCTCAATGAGTCGCGCGGTCCGGTCAGCCTCGAGCAGAATATGACGCAACGCCTCGCGGTATTCAGACTCATTTCGCGACCGCCTCAATGCCAGCTCCGCTTCGGTGTGGATGAGAGCAACGGGAGTGCGCAGTTCGTGTGAGGCGTCGGCGGTGAACTGCGTGATCCGCAGAAAAGCGGTTTCGATCCGCGCCAGCATTTCATTCAAGGTGTCGGACAAGCGTTGTAACTCATCCCCGGTATGCAACTGCTCCAGGCGCTGGCTGAGGTTGTGGCCGGAGATGGTGCGGGCCGTGCGCGCGAGCGCGTCGACCGGGGCCAGCGCTCGATGGCTCAACCAGTAACCCACGGCCGACGCCGCCAGCAACAGAAGCGGCGCGAACATGAGCAGGTATCCCCGAAAGCCGTCGAGGGTCTCGTTCTCTTCATCGAGTGAACTGGCGATTTGCACCAGAAAAACTCGTCCGTCGACCTCCATTCTCTCACTCAGGATGCGAAAACCTTCCTTCCCCAGATTCCGGTTCTCGTAAAGCGGCTTGCTCAATTGACCGAGAGAAAGCTGAGGCAGCGGGTGCTCGATTAGAAACTGCGAGCGGTAGATGAAGTTCCCGTCAGAGGCGCCGATCTGGAGATAATCCTCCGAGCGCTCGATCTGATAGTCCTGGCGGAGTTCCTCCTGCAGCTGGGGCAGGGCTTCGCCCGGGCGGGTCGCAAAGAAACGCTGCAAGTCAGCCGCCTGGCCTTCCAGCGCAGCGTCGGCAATGTCGTACAGATTCTTGCGCAGGATCAGCCACATGCCTGCGCCAAAGACAAATTGAGCCAGCAGAAATATGGCGAAATACCACAAGGTCAGGCGCATGCCGATGGAGAGTTTTTTCTTCATCCGGCGAACTCCTCGCGAATCATGTATCCCACCCCGCGCACGGTGTGAATCAGCTTGGGCATGCCGTCGCGATCCACCTTGAGGCGCAGCAGGCGGACGAAAGCGTCGAGGGTATTCTCCTCGATCTCGCGATCGAAGCCCCACACTGATTCGATCAGGACGTGGCGGGGAACCACCTTGCCGGCGCGGTACATCAGGCGTTCGAGCAGGCTGTATTCGGTTCGGGTCAGGGTGATGGAGACCCCGGCGCGGGAGACTTCGCGCGATTCCGGGTCGAGAACCAGATCTCCCACCTGTAGCTGGTTCTGGATGCGCGCAGTGGCGCGGCGCTGCAGGGCCCGCAGCCGGGCCAGCAGCTCGTTGAAGCTGAATGGTTTGGTGAGATAGTCGTCGGCGCCTACGTCCAGGCCTCGAACTACGTCCGGGACCGCATCTTTGGCGGTAAGCATCAGCACAGGCGTGCCGATCTGCTCGTGACGAAGCCTTTTGGCCAGCTCGAAGCCGTTCATCTTGGGCAGCATGACGTCGAGCACGATCGCGTCAAATTCGTAACCCCGCGCCAGCTCCCAGCCCTCGCCACCATCGGAGGCGCACACCACGCTGTGACCTTCTTCGGTGAAGCCGCGGCGCAGCAGCTCCAGCATACGAGGTTCGTCTTCGACCACGAGCAGTTTCACAGGTTCCCCTTGTACCACATCTAGTTTATCGAGCGCAGGGTTTGTCTCGCTCAGCGCTGACCCCTCTCAGCGCAAATCCATCTCCCTGAAGCGAGACTGGCAGAGAGCGCAGATAGGAACGTGGCTCGAACCGCCCCAAAGAACCTATGCGAAAGAGCCTAGCCTTCGGTGCGACGCCAAGACGCACCAACGCCAAGCCAGGCCCATTTGTTCCGCAAGCTTGGAGAACTGCGTGCAGCTAGGGCGAGAGAAAATTAAGACGCGCTGAGAGATTTTGCCCACACCTCTAACGTGTCCAAGCAATTGCTTGAGGTATTCCAATGAAGCCGGTTTCGACGTTTACGGTTCGCCCCCTGTTGCCGCAGCCCCTCCTGCCCTTGCTGGCCATTGCCTACAATCTGCGCTGGTCCTGGGACGCCGGTGCGGTGCAGTTATTCTTACGGCTCGATCGCGATCTTTGGGAAACCTCCGGGCATAACCCAATTGTGCTTTTGGGAAGCATCGACCAGGCCGCGCTCGAATCAGCGGCGCACGACGATTCGTTTTTGGCCCATTTACACGGAGTCGCAGAAAAGCTCGACTTGTATCTCGCTGGAGATGGGAGCTGGTATCGGCGGGAGCATCACGACCAGGAGAAACTGGTAGTCGCATACTTCTCCGCCGAGTTTGGCATCACCGAATGCCTCTCCATCTTTGCTGGCGGCCTCGGCGTGCTCGCCGGCGATCATCTTAAGGCGGCCAGCGATCTCGGGCTGCCTCTGGTAGGCGTCGGGCTGGCTTACCAGCAGGGCTACTTTCGTCAATATCTGAATGCCGCGGGCTGGCAGCAGGAGGCCTTCGAAGACAACGACTTTCACGCCTTGCCCATCGCCCTGGTTCCCGATCTGAAAGTTCAAGTTGACCTCCCCGAGGGTCCAGTCACGGCGCGGGTGTGGTCGGTCAACGTTGGACGGTTGAAGCTGTATCTGCTGGACACGAACATTTCTGAGAACAGCGGGCCCTACCGGGAAATCACTCATCGCCTCTATGGCGGAGATGTGGATATGCGAATCAAACAGGAGATGCTCCTCGGCATCGGCGGCTACCGGCTGCTCGAAGGACTTGGACTGCAGCCGACGGTCTATCACATGAATGAGGGTCATTCCGCATTTCTGGGTCTCGAGAGAATCCTGCGCCTGAGGGAAACCCGGCAGCTCTCTTTCGCCGAGGCCAGCGTGCTGGCCTCCTCTAGTCTGATTTTTACCACCCATACTCCGGTGGCCGCCGGCCACGACTATTTTCCTCCGCGGCTGATGGACCGTTATTTTTCCCCCATCATGCAGCGCCTGGGAATCAGCCGCTCCGACTTTCTCGGCCTCGGTCGAAAGGATCCCACCAACGAGGCGGAAGATTTTTGCATGACGGTGCTGGCCCTGCGGCTGGCTTCATTCAGCAACGGCGTCAGCGCACTGCATGGCTGCGTTTCACGCCAGATGTGGAATCCACTCTGGAAAGGTGTTCCCGAATCCGAAGTTCCGATTGGACACGTCACCAACGGAGTGCACTTCCGCAGCTGGGTCTCGTTCGAAATGAACCAGCTGTATGACCGTTATCTCGGCCCCAAGTGGAGGGAGGAGCCGGCCGATGCCAAGCTTTGGCAGCGGGTGGAAACCCTTCCGGTCGGGGAGTTGTGGAGGACGCACGAGCGCCGCAGAGAACGATTGGTGAGCTATGCCCGCAAAAGATTGCACGCGCAACTGGTGAGCCGCGGAGCCAGTCGGAGCGCCCTCGATGAAGCCGACGAAGTCCTCAACCCGGATGTCCTGACCATCGGTTTCGGACGCCGCTTCGCCTCCTACAAGCGCGCCAACCTGCTCATTCGCGATCCTCAGCGCCTGTCCCGTATTCTGAACGACCCTCAGCGCCCGGTTCAGATCATTTATGCCGGCAAGGCTCACCCCCAGGACAACGGTGGAAAGCAACTGATTCAGGGCATCATCGATTTGGCGGGCAAGCCGGAATTCCGCCGTAAGCTGGTGTTCTTGGAAAACTACGATATGGCGATTGCGCGTTACATGCTGCAGGGCTGCGACGTATGGTTGAACACCCCGCTCCGGCCCATGGAGGCCAGCGGCACCAGCGGAATGAAAGCCCAAGCCAACGGCGCGCTCAACGTAAGCACCCTCGATGGGTGGTGGGACGAAGCCTGGCAGATGCGCCCCAGCGAGGGTTCGGATATCGGCTGGTCCATCGGAAGGGGCGAGGTCTACAACGATCTTGTCTATCAGGATCAGGTGGAAGCCGAGGCCCTATATGAGCTGCTCGAGAAACAGATCGTGCCCATGTTCTATGAACGGCGCAGCGACGGCTTGCCGCCGAAGTGGATTGCCTGCATGAAGTCGTCGATCGCGACCTTGTGTCCGGAATTCAACATGCACCGAATGGTGATGCAGTATGCCGACGGATACTACCTGCGCGCCCACCGCCGCTGTCAGAGCCTTGCCGCCAACGACTCCGCGAAGGCCAGGCGCCTGGCCTGCTGGTTGGGCAAACTTGGAGCTGCATGGCCGGCCATACGCATCGATCCTGTGAAGAATGACATTCGCGAGATCCGGCTGGGAGATCAGATTGTGGTGTCGGCGGGTGTAGCTTTGGATGCGCTGGCCGCGGAAGATGTTGCCGTGCAAGTGGTAATGGGGCAGGTCGATGCCGAAGGCCAATTCAAGAGCTCGGCGGTGATTCCGATGCAGTCAACCGGAAAAGATGATTCCGGAATCGATCTGTTTCAGGCGGTGATAAAGCCTTCGGCCGGGACCGGGCTGCACGGTTATTCCATCCGGGTCCTGCCCCAGCACCCCGATTTGATCAGTCCCTTCCTGCCGGAAAGAATCGTATGGGCCAACCCAGGCGACCAGGTAATTTCACAGGGAAGAGGTGCAGGCGGGGACGCTTAACCGCGGAAGAAGTTGGAGGCGCGGGTCGGAATCGAACCGACGCATAAAGGTTTTGCAGACCTCTCCCTTACCACTTGGGTACCGCGCCCCTGTCCCTACGTTAGCTTTCTGTACAAAAAAAGTCCATCTTCCATCTTTGGGGAGGGTCGGAGAAAACTGGAGCGGGAGACGGGGGTCGAACCCGCGACATCGACCTTGGCAAGGTCGCGCTCTACCACTGAGCTACTCCCGCGCTGAACGTCACTGCACAGACTTGTCTGACGAACACGATTATAAACGAGGCGTTCCCCAGCGGCAACGTTACGTTATGTCGCTCCTGAGGGCCTTCTTAGCCCGTCCACTGCGGATCCTCCTCCGGCTGCACCATATGGCCGTCGCGCATGTGGATGATGCGGTCGCCGAACTTGGCTGCCTCCGGATTGTGTGTGATCATCAGGATCGTTTGCCCCAACTCCTGGTTCGATTGCCGCAGCATTCGCAGTACGATGTTCGAGTTCTCGGTATCAAGATTTCCCGTTGGTTCGTCGGCCAGGACTACGACTGGCTTGTTGATCAGCGCCCTCGCCAGGGCGACGCGTTGCTGTTCGCCGCCCGAAAGTTCCGAGGGACGATGATTCAGGCGTTTGGTCAGACCCAGCAAATCACAGATGCGCAGAAAGAATGCCGGATCCCGATTTCCGTTTTCCGATATCTCCTGGGCGATGGCGATGTTTGAACGGGCGTTCAGCGTGGGCAGCAGGTTGAACTTCTGAAACACGAAGCCGATCTTGCGCTTGCGCATGCGGGTGCGCTCCGCATCGGAGAGCGTCGAAAAGTCGTCCCCATCCAGAATCACTTTGCCGGAATCAGCGCGCGTCAATCCCCCCAGCAGGTAGAACAAAGTCGATTTTCCGCTCCCTGACGGGCCGACGACCGTGACAAATTCTCCTTTTTGTACGCTGAAGGAGACACCGCGGAGTGCGGGAACATCGATCTTTCCCACGCGATAAGTCTTGCGTAAGTCGATGGCTTCAATGAACGCGCCCATGCCAGCCTTGATGTTACACGATGGAAGCCTACACGATGAGAGCCTCCGCGATGCGCTTCAGCGCATGACTGGTGCTTAGGCGGCTCCCACCTGGCGCGGCAGTGGCGCGGGGCGCTGTGTTCTCTTCGGTCCGCGTTTGCGTACTAACAGTAAGCGGATTCTCTCCAGCAAATCGGCGGGCGCATACATTCCGCGAGTCAGGAAGACGTCGGCTTGCGACTCCTGATCGTACACCCGGACCTTGCTGGCAATGAGAATCGCGGGAACGTGCGGCGAGAGATGCTTAATAGCGGCGATCAACTGCGGACCGTCCAGTCCGGGCATCGCCATATCCGTGACCACGAGATCGATTCCGCCCTGCTTGAAACGCTCCAACGCGTCTTCGCCGCGGGAGTAACCGGCGACACGGTAACCGCGGGTCTCAAGCATGATTTTGCGGTAGGAAAGAGACTGATCGTTGTCGTCAACACAAAGAATCGTGCGCTTAGGCTTCATTCACCGTCCGTATCCGCCAGACTCTCGCCGTGAGCGTCAGCTGAGCCTGCGCGGAAGTTTTCTCTGTTCGCGAAGAATAGAAGAGCGAATGCATCGTAACGGTAAGCGTGCGTACTGTAAAGTAGCGTTGATGCAAATGGCAGAGTCTGGCTATTGACTTTCGCGTCGCGTGCGAACGGTAGATTCTGCGCTGCTTTCAGGCGGCGGCTTCGAGAAAAACCTGGCCGCGCATAATCTCAACCGAGTGCCCGCCCACGCGCACGTTAACTATCCGGTTATCGCTGCGCGAGGCCCGCACAAAAATCCGGCTGGGCCGGTTCATCTCTACTCCTTGTTCGATGAGCACGTGCTCATCCGCTTTCGCAACGCCATGCGCCACCATCCAGGCGGCGGTGCAGCCCGCGGCTGAGCCCGTTGCCGGATCCTCTCCGTTGTAGAACAGCATGCGCGCATGCAGCCGGGCTTCTGTATCCACCGTCTCTCGCGACACAAAATAAAAAAACTTGCCGTCAGTTTTAGCGAGGTATTCGGCAGCGCCATTCAGATCGACTCGCAGATTTCTCATGACGGCCAGCGATTTCAGCGGCGTCACAACGTAAGACAGTCCCGTAGAGACCGTTTCAATGGGCAGGGATTCGTCAAAATCCTGCGGGCGCAACCCAGTCGCACGCGAAACTGCTTCCCGATCATGCTGCCTTCCAAAGGTTGGGTCAATTTGCGTCATCTCGCCGAAAGCTGGCTTCCCCGAACGGTTTTCGAACCTCACCGGCACTTTACCGACGTTCAACTCCAGCAGAACTTTTTCTGCGCCACTAGTGCCACGAAGTGCAAAAGCGGTGCCCAGCGTGGGATGACCTGCGAAGGGCAATTCTTCTTGCACAGTAAAGATGCGGACGCGAACTCCCCTCTCGCGTTCGGTGGCAGCGTCGCGTGGCAGGATGAACGTGGTCTCTGACAGGTTCATCTCCTTGGCGAGCGCCTGCATTTCGGCGTCGGTCAAGCCGCGGCCGTCGAGAAATACAGCCAGGGAATTGCCCTCGAGCGGGCGCAAAGAGAAAACGTCCCACTGGGTCATCGCCAGAGATCGCACAGGTTGGCTCACGAACTGCCTCCAAAAACGCTGGTTTGGGCTGCAACTTCACCGCAGGCCATTCAAAAGAAGAAAGATGCGGGCGGCGGGTGGAGCGATTCACTTTGCATCAAACGGGAAACGGTGCCGTTCCAGAACCCGCAGCCTTGCAAGAATCTGCACATACCCCTTGACTTCCCACCAAACAGGATTAGCATTGAACCATCACCTCCGATCCAATCCAGGATCGAATGGGCCGATAGCCAAGGAATGTCACCGCTTCTTGGTTGCCGGCCCATTTAAATTGCGGCGGGTTATTTTCCGTCCCGGAAGACGACTTTTCCACCGACCATGGTGATCACTACCTTAGCCTTCGAGATGCCCTCGGGCTTCACCGAGAAGATATCTTGCGACAAGACCGCGAGATCGGCTTCCTTCCCGGGTTCAAGCGTTCCTATTCGATCGTCAGAGAATCTTGCGTAGGACGAACCCTTTGTATACGCATTCACAGCTTGCTCCACGGTGAGCCTCTCCTCGGGCACATAGGAGTCTTTGGTCGGGACAGATCCTGCCTGCCCTGCTCCATCAAATACGCCTCCGGGAAAATCGTCTCCGCCTTTCGGGGACCGCCAAATCTGGCGGGTGACGGCCTCCTGGATTGCCACCAATGGATTGGGCGGCCAGGTGCACGGCCAGTCGCTGCCGAAGGCCAGCTTAACTCCGCTTTTCTCCATGCTCTGCCAGCGGTCGGTCGTGGTGTGATCGCGCGGGTCATAGTTCGAGCCATTCGCCTCACAGCAGAATGTCGGCTGCATGCTGGCAACAATCGAATGCCCCGCCAATCGCGGAATGTCCGCTGCCGGAACAAAGTCGGCATGCTCCAGGCGAAACCGCCGGTCGCGTGGTCCGTTGATCTTCTCGACCTCTTCGTAGGTATCGACCACCAACTGCGAGGTGTCGATGCGATAGGCGTGCGTCATGATCTGGTAGCCGCGCTTGTCCAATTCGAGAACCAACTTCTTGTACTCGGCCGGCTGATAAGTGAGAGGCGGTATCAACCCAGTGCCTCCGTCGGCAAAGAACTTCACCAGATTCGCCGCAACCCAATCGTCGTGATAAAGCGAACGTGCCTTTTCCAGATCAGCCAGAAATTCCGGCGTCAAGTGATGGTTCACGGCGATCGCGCCGAACGCGGTTCGAGTACGCACCGTAAGCTGGCCGCGGTCCCGCAGCGTGGCGTAAAGTTGAATTTCCGCCAGACTCCCGCTCGCGTTCGTGACACTGGTGATGCCGTAGCTGTTGAGGTGCAGGGAGGCGTTGCGCAGCAGGGCAAGCTTTTCCTCAAGCGAAAACTGGCTTTCCAGGGCCCGCTCCATCACTTCCTGCGCAGCCTCCATCAAAACCCCGCTGGGGTGCCCGCTGGCGTCCCGGATAATGTATTTCTCCTCAGCGGGGTCCGCAACCGGCTGGTCGGTAATTCCCGCCAGGGCCAGTGCTTTGGCGTTCACCCAAAGCGCGTGTTCCGCCGTGAAATGCACCACCACGGGCCGGTCTGGAACCGCGCGATCCAGCAACTCATGCGTGGGAGTTGAGGGCGGAGTCGTGCTGAAGTCGGCGCGGACAATCAAAACCTTGTCGTTGGGATGGCTTGCGGCATAAGCCTTGATCCGGCTTACCACCCCCTCGGGATCGTCATCCGGCGTAATGGTCGACTCCGGAGTGGAAAGATTGAGTCCGTGGAGCTCCAGCGCGCCGAACCACATGTGGGTGTGCGAATCGGAGAATCCCGGAACCACCGTCCTGCCCTCGAGATCGATCAGCTCTGTCTTTGCCGTCCGCCGGCTCAATATCTCCTGGTCGCTCCCCACTGCATCGATGCGAGTGCCGGTAACGGCCAGCGCCTGCGCCCATGGAACCTTTGAATTGCCGGTGTAAATGTGTCCGTGAATCAGAATCGTGTCGCTGCCAAACAGCAGGGAGGTCGAGAAGAGGATTGCGGCCGTGATGCAGAATGTGACAGTATGCCGGTGTACACGCATGTACGCTCCCTTGTTGGAAGGTCGCGCACTCATCCGATAGCCCCAAAGCGCGTTCCGCCTTCCACAATTCAAGCTGCCAAGTGTACTCCACCACTGCCTCAGGATAGAATGACCCGAGGGGAGTACCCATGTCCGGTATGTACGACAGAACCCCGAGAGGGAGCGACCATCATCATCAGGATGAGCACGATAAGAACGGACACTCCTCCTTCCCGCGCGGATGAGCAAGGTAATTAACATGCTCGACGGAGTCTACATAGTGCAAGGCAGCAACTGTCGCGAACTCGATTGCTTGTCCGCCTTCTCCGAACATCAGCGTTGCCGCCGCAAGCCCAAGATTCTGTCTATCGTCGCCCTTAAACCGCTTCTCTGCGCCTTCATATTTTCGAAAGCGAGCCCTGACACACTCCTCCACATGCGGCATATCGGATTCCTGGACGCCTGATCTGCGCAGTCCCGCGTACAACTGGTCGAAGAAGGCGTCGAGGATCGCGTCACGCAAAGCGCGATTATCACTGCACCTGAGGGGTAATGCCCTGCCTGACTACGTAAGCTCCGAAGAACAGCCATCCGCTTAATGCCGTTGCGAGTCTTTGATCGTTGAGACTGATACGCAGCTTGCCCGCAAACGACAGCAGACTTTCCTGGCCGAAGAAACCCGCGTGAAGCTGGATCACTGGCCCGCAAGATCCACTACGCTTGTTCGTTTTCGAAACAGCAAGGCTAGATCCTTTCGCACCCGCCGAACTCTTGGCCCGACCAACGACTAACGGCGAGTCACCCGACCACCCACTCCCTCACCCTCCTCACCACCGACTCCGGCGCTTCCACCTCCAACTCCACCGCCCCGTCCTTATACTCCCGCGAATAAATCCGCGCTTTGGCTTCGAGCATGGCCAGCGCCTTCCCTTCCTTCTGGGGTACGCGCAGATGCACCCGGCTCACGCGATCTTCCTCGATCATGGCGTCGATGCGCGCCAGCAACCGGTCAAGGCCTATGCCTTCCGCCGCCGATACATACACCGTGTTCGAATCCTCGCGCAGCGCGTCATTCATCAGGCTCTGCGCCACTTCCTCATCCAGCAGATCGACTTTATTCATCACCCGCAACCGCGGCTTCTTCTCCGCTTCCAGTTCTTTCAGAACAATCTCCACCTGAGCATCCTGCTCCGCCGAAAGCCGGCTGCTGGCATCGGAGACATGCACAATTAGCGACGCCCGCTGCACCTCCTCGAGCGTGGCACGAAACGCCGAAACCAGCGTGTGCGGCAGGTGGCGAATGAATCCCACGGTGTCTGACATCAGGATCTTGCGCTTCGAAGGCAGCACCACAGCCCGAATCGTCGGATCGAGCGTCGCGAACATGCGCGGCGAAGCCAGCACCGCGGCCCGTGTGAGTGCGTTGAACAAAGTCGACTTCCCGGCGTTGGTGTAGCCCACTAAGGCCACGGTGGCGACCGGCGCGGATTCCCGCCGCTGGCGCTGTTGCGCCCGGATGCGCCTCACGTTTTCCAGTTGCTGCTCCACGTGCCGCACCCGCCGGTAAATCTTCCGCCGGTCAGTTTCCAGCTGGGTTTCGCCAGGACCGCGCGTGCCGATGCCGCCGCCCAGTTGCGACATTTCCACGCCGCGCCCCGCCAGCCGCGGCAGCATGTACTGCAACTGCGCCAACTCCACTTGCAGCTGGCCCTCCCTAGTGCGCGCATGCCGGGCAAAAATATCTAGGATCAGCTGAGTGCGGTCGATCACGCGCCGCTTGACGATTTTTTCGATGTTGCGCTGCTGCGAAGCGGTCAGATCGTGGTCGAAGAGAAGCAGATCGGCGTTCACCGACGCGGCCGCCCCCGCAATTTCCTCGAGCTTGCCCGCGCCGATTAGCGTTGCCGGGTCAGGACGGTCCCGCCGTTGCAGAATCTCGCCCACAACATTGGCACCGGCGCTGCCGGCCAGCGTGCGCAGTTCCGCCAGCGATTCTTCCGCGTCAAACTCCGGGATGGCAGGCTTGCGCCCGTTGGATTTTCCTGCGACATGTCCGGAGGAATGTCCGATGGCAGGCGGCGCCGTCTGTCCCTCCCCGGCAGGCTGCTGCAGCAACGCTGCCTCGCGAGCCGCCTGCGCCTGCGCGGTTACCCTGGCGCCGCTGCGCCCGCGGGTCCGCACCTCGATCCCCACCAGAAACGCTCGCTCCTGATTATCTCCCGGGCGCACCGTTGCAGTGCCGAGAGGAGCGCGTGCAGCCACGGGCACACCATCGCGGGTCTTTTTGGGATGAGAACTGCGCAAGCCGGAAACGCCCTACCCTTCGGTGCCCGAAGCGCTGGCCGCCGAAGCCGCTGCCGTCGCCGGCACTGCGGCCGGCGTCGACGCAGCACCCGAAGCGCCCGCTGCCTTGGCATCTGCATGCGCCAGATGCGTGCCATGCGCCGGCGTCATCGTGCGGCCCATGACAATCGTGGAGATGGCGTGTTTGAAGATCAATTGTTCCTGTCCGTTGGCCTCGAGCACCACGGAATATTTGTCGAAGGAACGAATGCGGCCCGTCAGCTTCACTCCGCTCAGCAGATAAATCGTTATGCTCAGTCTCTCTTTGCGGGCCGTATTCAGGAAGGAGTCCTGGATGTTCTGCGCCGGCTTGCTGCTTTCCATAGCCGATCTCCTTAAGTTCTTTGAACTGCAACCTTCCAACCTGCGCCTTTTGGCATTCGCCTCAGACGAAGCTCAGACTGACAGCATGTTCCTTGCGGCCTTCCGCCTAAGGAACCATGGGGGGACAACCTGCCTCCTCGCAGCCAGATTTTCCCAGCCTGCGCCGCCCAGCAGGTAGCTGCGAGTACGATACGGCGTCCTCCAGCGCTTTTCAACTCGGAACTTCCGGAAATCGACGCTTGTCCCAATCCCGGCGAAGAAACGTGAAAGCCCCGGCTGCTTTCGAGACCGAATTGGTCGCTCTACTTGTGTACAATCCCCGCGGGGGCGATTCCGCCTCCCCTATGAATCTTACGGAGGCATCATGGCAGGCGCTGCTCTGGCAACTCTATTGGGACCCCAAATCCACGTCCCCCAAGACTTCAAGACCAACTTCCTCATGCTGGTGCGCTGGATCCACTTCCTCGCCGGCATCACCTGGATCGGCCTGCTCTACTTCTTCAACCTGGTGAACGTTCCCCTGATGAAGGAGCTTGACCCCGCTACCAAAGGCAAGGTGATGCCTGCGCTGATGACGCGCGCGCTGTGGTGGTTCCGCATGTCGGCCGCGCTGACGGTGCTTGCCGGAATAATGTACTGGGGAAATACTGTTGCCGCCGACGCGCACAATGGCCAGCTTCAAGGCTTCCCCGGAGCATCCTCCGGCCCCGTGATGGGAAGCTTCTTTCTGATCTGGACGATCGTCTGGGGCCTGCTCTACGCCTGTCTGATCCCGGGCAAGGGAATCTTCGATAAAGGGGCATTCATCGGCGTGGTCTACGCAGTGGTAGTCGCGGCCGCAGCGTGGTTATTCCTGAGCCTGAACAGCCGCGGCTGGGAGAGCAATCGCCTGCTTGCCATCGGCATTGGCGGCGGCATCGGATGGGTCATGCTGCTCAATGTCTGGGGAGTGATCTGGCGCATCCAGAAGCGCCTGATTCAATGGACTCGCGACAACGCCGCCAACGGCACTCCCATGCCCGACAAAGCCAAAGCCATGGCCCGCCAGGCCCTGCTGGCCTCAAGAGCCAATGCCTTCCTGTCGGTCGTGATGCTTTTCTTCATGGGCGCCGCCAGCCACTACCCCATCTTCGGGAAGTAGACTGCCATCATCCCGCAGGGACTCCCGGAGTTTTCGTCGTCTCACTCCTTGGCGAGCAAAAGAAACGGCCCATGGCAATCGCCATAGGCCGTTCACAGTCAAAGTTTGCGGCTCTAGAACAAAACCTTCAGGGCCACCTGGAGCTGGCGGGCCGAAGTTGTGCCGTCCGGCTGAGTGTAAGTCTGAGTGATGACCCCGAACTGCCCCTGCCCAATCAAATTGCCTATGTTGGCCGAGTCCGTCCCCGGGTTTTGGAAATGTGGGCGATTCAGAATGTTGTAACCTTCAAAACGTAGTTCGGCCTTAACGCGCTCGGTTATGCTCATCCTCTTCGCAAGGGTCACGTCCCAGTCCCAGAATCCCGGTCCGTAGAACTGGTTACGCTCGTTGTTGGATGCGAATCCAAGCGGCGGATTGACGAACGCGCACTGGTTGGTAATGTACTGATAGCCTGAACCCGGCGAGGGCGACAACCCGCAACTGGCGCCCGAACTGAACGGGTCACCCACCTGGTACCCCCAGGCCGAGACGCCCGTCCTCTGCGTGTCCCGTGTTCCTCGAACCTGAAACGGATGGCCGGTCTGCGCGGTAAAGATGCCATCCGCCTCCCAGCCTTCCATAAGCCTGCCCACGGCGCCATGGCTAAGATAGCTCTTTCCGCGGCCGAAGGGTAATTCATAAACGTAATTCAGCGCCACGACGTGCCGGGTGTCGTTGTCGGAGTTGCCATAATTTTCCCGCAGATTGAGGGAGTTTCGCGGGAACGTGTGGGAACCGTTGGCCGGCGTTAGAGGATCGACTCCGTTGTCGAGGGCGTGCGACCACGTGTAAGCAGCCTGGAACTGCAGGCCGTGACTCATGCGGTGCGTGAACTTGCTCTGCAATCCGTGGTAGATGGAGTTGAATTCGGTCTCCTGATACGTGGGCTGCAGCAGGGCATTGTTGTTCACCGCGTTGTACGGCAAATCTCCGAACTGAAGTCCCTCGTACAAGTCCGTGCTGCTCACTGTGGCGGGTGTACAGCTGTTCGGGCCGCCAAAGTTTGCCTCCGTATACTGGTTATCGAAGGAGTTGTTGGGGTTGCTGCAGAAATGTACCAAGTTTGCCACCAACCCTGGATTGGGCGGATTTCCATCCCGATGGCTCCATACATGGACACCCATAGCGCCAACGTAGGCAACGTCTACGACGTTGTTACCCGGCAGTTGCCGCTGAATATCCAGGTTCCAGTTGTTGCTCGCTGAGTTGGGAAAATGCGTGTTGAATATCACAATATTCGGTGTGCCACTTCCGTCTGGGATGGATGCCGAAACCGGTTGAGTGGGAATCTGACCCGGAAACTCGGGTGTGCTTGTTCCGGGGATATTTACACCGAAGAGGCCATTCAGAGTGTCGAAAGTAAAGTTGGAGAACGTGGTTTGGAAGGGCGGATCGGCGCGCACGTTGCCGAACTCGTTGCCGAAAGTACGGTCGTGGAAAATGCCGAACCCAGCCCGGATGGCTGTCTTGCCGTCTTTCCACGGATCCCAGGAGAAGCCGACCCGCGGCTCGATGTCTTTGTAATCCGACTGGTAGAGTTGGTGCCCTGAGCCCGGACCCACAATCGAGAATGTCAGAGCCTGGCCCGCAGCAAACGAGCCCGGATCTTGCAATAAGTTGGATAGATTTCCGCCGGTCTCATAGGGGACGCTGTTGTACTGATAACGAAGTCCCACATTCAGGGTAAAGTTTGACCGAATTCTCCAGCTGTCTTGTGCATACCCGTCATATTCATGCTGCTTAAAATTCTTATTATCCGAGGGTTGCCGCACCTGGGTCTTATTGAAGAACTGGGATACCGAATCCTGAATCACAAAGCCCCAGTATGCGTTTGCGCCATCCACCAGCGATCTGTCGTCTGCGATGCAATGTGGAGGGGGATTACCTTGAGCGTCGAGGTCACCGCAGTTAATGTCCTGACTCTGCGAATTCACTTCATTCACCTTTCCCGGGTTAAAGCCGCCGAAGTTCGTCTCAGGGTCGAGGATCAGCTGCCGCCGGGAACTGAAATCATCATAGCCACTCTCGCCCACATCCCGGAAGTCGAATCCGAACTTAAACGTATGGTTTCCATGAACCCAGCTCAAATTCTCTGTGTAACTGATGGTCCCCGTCTTTCTAGCCTGGGCGTTCGATCCTCCCAGAGTGCTGGCGAAGCTGCTGAATGGAAACAGGGAATAGTCCCAGCCGTTGCCCACCGAGTCCACTCCCCCGGGAGCATCCAGAGTATTCGTAGTGTTCTTAGTCAAATAGAAGGCCGCGTAGATGTGGTTCCACCCGAATTGAAAATTGTTGACCAGATTGTTGCTGAGAGTGGATGTGAGCTGCGCCGCCAATCCCTCGCTGATGCCTTTCTCCTCGTAGGCTCCGAATCCCGGGAGAATGTCCGAAAACCCCGGGTTGGGATCAAAAAAATGGTTGTAGCCGTAGCGTAAACTCAGCGACTGCCGATCCGTGAAATGGTGGTCGAGTTTGACCGTTGGATTGTAAGTACTCTGCTTCGAGGTGGTAGGAAAAAATACGTTGCCCGAGATGCCGTCAGCCGACGACGACGCGGGCGCAACCGGATAATTCGCAAAGACTTTCGCCATGGTGGCGTCTTCCGGTAGTCCCGTTCCATTATTGATTCCGGTCGGAGTTAGATCAATGGGAGTGGTGTGCAGCGCGCCCGAGGGATCGACGTACGTGTAGTTGAACTTGCCGTTCAGGAAAGCCTGGGTCGGCACCGTAGCCTGATCCGCCAAAGTAGTATGGAAGCGATCCAGTTCCTCGTTAAAGAAAAAGAATGTCTTGTTCTTGATGATGGGGCCGCCGATGGAATACCCGAATTGGTGGCGAATGTACGGGTTCATCGGTCCGCCGTTGACTCCCTCGGCCGGATTAAACCAGTCGCGAGCGCCTCCGAATCCGTTCCAGCGGCCGAAATAATACACGTTCCCGTGCAGCGAATTCGTGCCGCTCTTCGTTACTACATCGATGATGGCGCCAGTGTTGCGCCCATACTCGGCGTTGAAATTGTCGGTGATGACGCGAAATTCCTCGGTGGACTCGGGGTTGGCATTCAGCACTCCGCCCTGACCGCCCGGCACCGATGTGTCGTTGTTATCGACGCCATCCAGCATGAAATTGTTATTGCGGTCGCGAGCGCCGTTGACTGAAAAACCGCCATTCGAGCTATCGGTCTGCGACGTCCCCGGTGAAAGCAGTACGAGTTGGTAAGGGTTGCGCGTAATCAAGGGCAAGCTCGCCATCTGCCTTTGATCAACCAGGTTGCTGATCTGCGAACTCTCCAGATCAACATCCTGCGCGACATCCGCCCGCACCGTCACTTCTTCGGTGGCTGCGCCCGGGATCAGTTTCGGGTCAACCGTGAGCGTTTGCGCCACCGTCAGCTCGATGCTGGGCAAACGGAAGAGCTTGAATCCTTCTTTTTTCGCGGTAATCTCGTACAGGCCAACCGAAAGATTAGTCAGGGAGTAGGCGCCCGTAGCGCCGCTGGTCGCCTTATGGCTCTCGCTCGTCGCGGCATTTCGAACGATAATTTCCGCGCCCTGCACCACCGCGCCCGAGGCGTCCGTGACCGTGCCGGCAATCGACCCGGTCTGCGCCAATGAAACGACGGCGGAAAACATAACCATCAGACCAAACCCGACGAGAGTTCTAAGCCTTTGCATTGATCCCCCCACTTAACTTTCGCTGAAACGCGGATATTTCCCCTTTTGGGGCAAGACGGTACGCCACAGTCATTCCGTACAGTCTCTAAACCAGGCGAAGCACAGGTGAAAGATAACTTAAGTTCAAAGCAGCTTAAGTTCCAAAATTGTTTTGATGTAAAATTCTTATTTTTCATAACTATACGGACAACTAGACATCGTGTTATAGAAACGAAAACCAGTTTATGGATGAACGATATGATAAATGGTAGGTTCGGCGCGCACATCAGGGTTTGATATTCTCGCGGCTCACTGGAAACGACGCTAAAACCGATGCCCAAGTCGCAGTGACGCACCACCGATAAACCTGCCTCGACAAGCCAGCTGGCCTGCTACAATTCCACTTCCGTGACCACATCTTCCACCAAGCCTGTAGCGGCAGGGGGGCGTACGGCAGGCTCGCGCTCAGGAGGCCTCCTCTCTGTGCCGATGCTGGATTTGCAGCGGCAATATGACCATTTAGGCGCGGAAGTGCTGGCTGCGGTGGGGCGCGTCTGCGCTTCGCAGCATTACATTCTCGGCCCGGAAGTCGACGAACTGGAACGCGAACTTGCTGGCTTTTGCGGAGCGACCGATGCCGTGGGTTGCGCCTCCGGCACCGACGCTCTGTGGTTGGCTCTGATCGCTGCGGGCCTGCAGCCTGGCGATCAGGTTCTGACTACACCCTTCAGTTTTTTTGCTTCTGCCAGCTCCATCGCGCGGGCCGGAGCACGTCCCGTGTTCGCCGATATCGATCCCGCGACTTTTAATCTCGATCCGGGTCAGGCGGCGTCTTTCCTGCGGAGCGGCAAGCGCGACAAGCTGCGCGTACTGCTTCCGGTTCATCTCTACGGCCAATGTGCTGACATGGATGCATTGCAGGGCCTGGCTGACGAATTTCATCTAGCTGTGATCGAAGACGCCGCGCAGGCCATCGGAGCGAGTTGGTCGACCGGCCCGGGCAAGGCCCGCAGAGCCGGTTCGATGGGAGTCTCGGCTGCGTTCAGTTTCTACCCCACCAAGAATCTCAGCGCTCACGGCGACGCCGGTCTGGTGACCACCAGCAATCCAGAGATGGCGGCGCACATGCGCCGCCTGCGTAATCACGGCAGCGCACACCGTTACGTCCATGAAGAGTTGGGAATGAATAGCCGCCTTGATTCTCTTCAGGCAGCCATCCTGCGCGTCAAGTTAAAGTACGTTGAGGGATGGAACGAAGCGCGCCGCCAACGTGCCGCGACCTATGATCGGTTGTTCGTCGAAGCGGGCCTGGCACAAGCTTCTCAACCCGCAATTCAGAACCAGCAATCGGCAATTTTCGAAAGTGGTCCGATTCAATTACCGCAAACCTCAGCCCAGGCTCATCATGTTTTCCATCAATATGTCGTCCGCGCCTACCGGCGCGACGAGTTGCGGGAGTTCTTGACGGCCCGCCAGATCGGAACGGAAATCTATTACCCGATCCCTCTGCACCTCCAGCCTTCTTTCGTTTACCTGGGCTATCGCGAAGGCGACTTTCCTCAAGCCGAGCGCGCCGCAAAAGAAGTATTAGCCCTGCCCATGTTCCCCGAACTCACCGAAGAAGAGCAGCGCCTGGTCGTGCAAAGCATCGCGGACTTCTACTGCTAGCGCCGCCGTCGCTTCGCCGCCGAATGGGGCGGTCCCTTCTGCTCGCCCGGGGCCAGCACCCGGCGCACGATCGGCGTATTCAGCTTGTATTTGCGTTCACTCACATTGCCGTTATCGTCCTTCACGCGCAGGATGAAAACCGGCAGCGTGCCTTCCTTGTCGAAATTTTCGTTGCTCACTGTCACGGGCAGCACCCCGTTCAGTCCATGTTCGCGGTAGGCGGTTTCGTAGCGGTGCTTTCGGACGTTCCAGGTGAAGACTCGAATCTGGTCGTAATCGTAGGGCAGTCCGTCGTGCGGCTCGGTGATGGCGCAAAGATACTGCCCCACTTTTTTGTTTGTGCCCTCCTTGCCGGAATC
>Ga0209040_10000722_pt1 | contig 25677 bp, 29 predicted proteins | sample BogFormECP12_OM3_FD_188240 | JGI IMG/M metagenome (GOLD analysis project Ga0209040, IMG submission 188240) | Bog forest soil microbial communities from Calvert Island, British Columbia, Canada - ECP12_OM3 (SPAdes) (version 2) | ecosystem: Environmental > Aquatic > Freshwater > Wetlands > Bog ... | reverse complement strand
CCAGCACCCGCGCCATGAGCGCGTTTTCGGGCATCGGCGCGACGGGCTCCGACACGCGGCCAGGCTCGGCGGCATCGGGCAGCCGGTCGAGATACGCCCCCGCAGACTGGTCGTAGAGCGGGTCGCTTGCGCGGACCAGGGACAGGGCGCGTTCGAGCCAGCGGATCTCGCCGGTGGCTTGGAAGGCCGCAAGCGCAGCCCATGCGCTCCACGCCTGATCGCCGAGCAAGCCGCGCACGTGCGCCGTGCCGTCCGAATAGCGGGTCATCAGACCGTCGACGAGCATGCTCGACCACAGCATCTCGAGGATCTCGACGCCGCGCCCGATCCACGCGCCGGCATCCTCGCCCTGCGCCGACAGCAGCGGGCCGGCGCAGATCAGCGCATGCGCGGCCTCGGCGTTCCACGACGTATAAATCGTCCCATCGACATATGGAGCGGTCGAATTCATTCGACCGTCCTTATCGAGCTGATAATACGTCTCATCAGCATCCTGGCTGCCGCCATAGCCGCGCCGGTCGGCGCTCCACAGGGTCGCGTCCAAGTAGCGTTTGGTGTCGACCGCGACCCGCCCGAGCGCCGCGTCGCCGAAGAGCGCGCTTGCGCGCGCGCAGGCGAGCAGCAGGCCGCCCAAGTCTTCGAGCATCTTCTCGAAATGCGGAACGCCAAAATCGCGCGTGGTCGAATAGCGGAAGAAGCCGCCTTCGACGTGGTCGTACATGCCGCCGCCCGCCATCGCCCGCAATGACATCTGCACCATCGTCTGCACGCGCCCGTCCGGGTGGCGGCTGTAGAAGTCCAAGAGGAATTGCAGCACGTCCGCCTGCGGGAACTTCGGCTCGGTGCCGAAGCCGCCGAACTCGTCATCGAACGCCTCGGACGCCGCGGCGACGATCGCTGCCGGCGCGCCGGCGTCCAGCTGGCCCGCTGGCGCTGTAGGCGTGTGGGTTCGCTTGGCGCGCACCTCGGCGATGCGCCGCGCGAATTCGAGCCGGTTGGCCGGCTCGGCATAGAGATCGGAGACCTGCTGGAGGAACGGCAGCATGGCCTCAGGCGGTATGTACGTGCCTCCGCGGAGAATCTCGCCTTCGGGCGTGAGGATCACCGTGGTGGGCCAGCCGCCCATGTTATAGCGCGCATTGATATCGGGGCGTTGGTCGTTGTCGACCCGGATAGGCACATACCGGTCGTTGATGAGGTCGATCACCGCAGGATCGGAATACGAGGTCTCGTCCATCACGTGGCACCAGTGGCACCACACGGCCGAGATCGCCAACAACACAGGTTTGTGTTCGGCCTGCGCGTGAGCGAACGAATCGGGTCCCCATTGCTGCCAGTTGATCTCGGCGGCGCGATTGGGGCGGGGGGAGAAATGGAGTTTGGCGGCCATGGTCGCACCCGCTTCGCCGTTGTAGCGGTCGAAATCATTCGACCGTCCGCAACCCATGGAGCGGTCGAATTTATTCGACCGCGCACGACGTGAGGATCGAACCCGCCGGCGACTCCGCGGTGATCGCCATCCTCGGCGACGTCATCGACCTCGCCACGGTGCGCCGGGTCTGGTCGGTCGCGGCGCTGGCGCGCGAACGCTTCGGCGACGCCGCGCTCGACGTGGTCGGCGCGTACGCCTCGGTGCTCGTGCGTTTCGATCCGGCGCGGCTCGACCTCGCCATCGCGCTGGCGTGCCTGCGCGGCTGCGCGCAAGAAGGCGAAGAGCGCATCGTGCTCACGCCCAGACGCATCCGCGTGGGAGTGTGCTTCGGCGAGGACCACGGCGTGGATCTGCAAGACACAGCCGCCGAGGTCGGCACGAGCGCGAAAGAATACGTCAGGACGCTGTGCGCCGCGCAGTTCCACGTCGCGTTTCTCGGCTTCATCGCCGGCTTTCCGTATCTGCTCGGCTTGCCGCCCGAGCTCGGCGCGCCGCGACGGCCGGCGCCGCGCGACCGTGTGCCCGCGGGCAGCGTCGCAGTGGCCGGCACGCAGTGCGGCATCTACCCCACGGCATCGCCGGGCGGCTGGCGCCTCATCGGCACCACCAGCGCGGCGATCTTCGATCCGGCGCACGAGCCGCCCGCGTTGTTCGCGCCGGGCGACGAGGTGAGATTCGCCGCAGTCTCGCGCGTCGGTGACGCGGTCGCAGAGGTGGCGTGGTGACTTCGCAGCGCGCGCTGCGCGTGCTTGCGCCCGGGGCGCTCTCGACGGTGCAAGATCTGGGTCGCCGCGACGTGGCGCGCTTCGGCGTGTCGCCGTCAGGCGCCGCTGATTGGTACAGCGCGAGCGCCGCGAACCTGCTGGTCGGCAATCCGACGGGCGCCGCGCTCATCGAAACCACGCTGACGGGCGCGGAGTTCGAGCTGCAATGCGACGCCGCGATCGCGGTGACCGGCGCGGTCGCCTCTCTGCTGATCGACGGCGTGCCGGCGGCGCGCTGGCAGGCGCAGGAAGTGCGCGACGGCGCGAAGATCGAGATCGGCGCAGCAGAACGCGGCGCGCGTTCGTACCTGGCTGTCGATGGCGGCATCGAGGTGCCGCTTGTCTTAGGGAGCGCTTCGACGGATCTGGGCGCGGGCTTCGGGGGCTATCGCGGCCGGGCGCTGCGCACCGGCGACATCCTTAGCGTAGTAGCTCGTTCCCTGGACCCGCCCAGCGCGGCTTCGACCCCGCTGTGCTATGCGCCCGAGACGATCCCAGACTGGGATCCCTCGACGATCGTGCGCGTCTTGCCTGGGCCGCACCGAGCATCGCTCTCCGACGCCGCGTGGCACGAGCTGTTCGCGCGCTCGTACGGCGTCTCGAGCCGGTCCACACGCCAAGGCCTGCAGCTCGAGGGCGCCCCGCTTGCGCTCGACCGCCCGACCGACGTGATCTCGGCGGGTGCGTATGCCGGGTGCGTGCAAATCACCAGCGCCGGACTGCCGGTCATGCTGCTCGCAGAACACCAGACGACGGGCGGCTACGCGACGGCTGCGTGCACGATCGCAGCAGACGTTCCGCGCGCCGGACAGCTGCGGCCCGGCGACCGCGTGCGGTTCACCTTGGTGTCGCGCATCGATGCGGTGCACGCGCTCGCAGCGCTGCATCGCAACCTCGCATCGGCGTCGCCGGATCCGCCGGCGCAGCTCGGCGCCGGTTTCTACGAAGGGTTGTAGGACGCAGCGTGACCATCGATCTCAACTGCGATATCGGTGAATCCTACGGCGCGTGGCGCATGGGCGACGACCTCGCATTGCTCGACGTCGTATCCTCGGCCAACGTCGCGTGCGGATTCCATGCCGGCGATCCGACAACCATCGACGCCACCGTCCGCGCGGCTGCCGAACGCCAGGTGGCGATCGGCGCGCATCCGTCGTATCCGGATCTCGCCGGATTCGGGCGGCGCAGCATGGACCTCCAACCCGGCGACGTCGAGTCGGGCGTGCTCTATCAGATCGGCGCGCTCGCGGCCTTCGCCGTAGCGGCCGGCGTGCCGCTGCACCACGTCAAGCCCCACGGCGCTCTATATAATGATGCATTCGCCAACAAGCCGCTCGCCGAAGCGATCGCGCAAGCGGTCGCGCGCTTCGACAAGAACCTCGTGCTTGTCGGCCTGCCGAAGTCAGCCTTGCTCGCGGCCGGCCGCGCCGCCGGCCTGCCGACCGCGGCCGAGGGCTTTTGCGACCGCACCTACGAGCCTGACGGCACGCTGCGCTCGCGCACCAAAGACGGCGCGCTGATCACCGACCCCGCCAAGGCCGCCAAACAAGCCCTCGCCCTTGCCGCCGGCGGCCAGGTTCAGACGCTTTGCATCCATAGCGACACGCCGGGTGCGTCGGCAATCGCGTTCGCGGTGCGGGCGGCGTTGCGCGACGCCCGTTTCGATATCGCGCCGCTGCACCCATGAGCACGCCAGAGCGCCTCGAGGCGATCCTGCAAAACGTCGCGGAGCGCTTCGCGGACGTCGAAGTGCTCAAGACCGCAGTGCGCCGCGAAGGCCGCGCGTACGCGCTCTCGGTGATTATCGACCGCGAGGGCGGCGTCGACACGGCGCTATGCGAGCGCATCACCCGCTTCATCGACCAAGGCGTCGAAGCGGAGAAGTTCGACGCGGCCCTCGGGCCTTATACCATCGAAGTCGGGTCGGCTGGTCTCGACCGTCCGCTGCTCGCCCCCGCGCACTATCGGCGCTTCATCGGCCTCGACGCGCGCATCATCACCAGCTTGCGCGTCCACAACCGCGTCGAGTTCACCGGAAAGATCGAGGCGGCTGACGAAGACAAAGTCACGCTCGCAGATCGATACGCCGGCAGCGTGGACGTGCCGTATGCGGCCATCAAGCGCGCTAATCTGGTGTACGATATCGCCGGCGACCTGAAACGCCACAAGACATGAGCAGCTCGATCGCACGACAAGACAACGCCGGCGTCCGCTTCCCGCCGCCGTTCATATACCTTCTAGGCCTGCTGCTCGCATGGCCGCTCGAACGATTCGTGCCGCTGCACCTTCCGCTCGGGCTCGTGCGCTGGCCGCTCGCGGCGCTGTTGCTCCTCGGATGGCTCGCGCTGTGGTTCATGGCGCTGCCGATGTTCAGGAAAGCGCACACGCCGATCAGCCCGGTTCAGCCCACCACGGCGCTGATGACCACAGGGATCTACGGCCGCACCAGAAACCCGCTGTACCTCGGTCTTGCGCTGTTCTATCTCATGATCACCGTCGTCGCCCAATCGGGCTGGATGCTCGTGTTGTTCGTCCCGGTCATGCTCATCATCCGGTTTGCGGTGATCGCGGCGGAAGAGCGTTACCTCGATCGCCGTTTTGGGCAAGAATATCTCGATTACAAAAAACGCGTGCCTCGCTGGCTTTGACATAGAAGGATGCATGCCATGACCGATCGCCATCTGCTCGCCGGCCGCGCGCTTGCGCTGATCTCATGCGCATGCGCGACCATCTGGTCATCCTCATCCGGCGCGCTCGCCGCTCGAGCCGTCATCCCGGCCGGGTCGGCGATCCAGGCGACCTTGAACCTTTCGCTCAACACGAAGTCCGCCTACGTGGGCCAGCCGATCTCGATGAACGTGCAATCGCCCTACCCGTCAAACGGCGCAGGCTTGCAAGGCGCGATCATCTACGGACATGTGGCGCAGGTGCAAAAAGCGGGCCAAGGACGCAACCCCCAACTCGAGCTGGTGGTCGACCACATCAAATCGTACGGCTCCTCTTCACAGATCCCGATCTCCGCCTACATCGACAAGATCGCGCCGAAGCAAGGGCCGAATTATCTGACCGGTGCCGCCGGCGCCGCCGTCGGGATGCTGTTGGGCAACTGGATCGGCAAGACGATCGGCACCAATGCGGGAGGCGCTGTCGGTTTGGCCGCGGGGTTCATGCTCGCGTCCAACAACAAAAAAGATATCAACGTGTCTGGCGGGTCGGAAGTGACCGTGCATCTGACGCAAGCGCTGTCGCTCTAGCGGCCCGGTGGGCCACGCCCCGGCCTTGCGCCGGGACGCCGTTTATGGTAGTATACGAACGTATTCTCCGTGAGGAGTGGGACAGCCCACTCCTTTCGTTTCTCCCAAGGGCTCCACACACACTATGGCACCACGCAAGACCGTGAAAAAGGCGGCCACCTCGGGCAACGGCATAGCCGTCGCCGCGCCCGCCCAACCGAACCAAGAACTGATCGACGCGCTCCACGAGCTCGAGCGCGACCGCGGGCTGTCCTTTGCCGTGCTCATCGACGCGCTCGAAGCGGCCCTCGTCTCGGCGTACAAGCGCAACTTCGCGCGCGAGGCAGAGGCGCACGGCAATCCGGTCGTCATCGTCGACCGCGAGGACGGCTCGTACCGCGTGTTCGCGCGGCGCGCCGTCGTCGACGAAGTCGTCGATCCGCTCATCGAGATCAGCGCGGCCGACGCCGGCGAGAAGTATAAGGTCGGCGACAACTTCGACATCGAAGTGACGCCCAAAGAGTTCGGACGCATCGCGGCGCAGACCGCCAAGCAGGTCATCGTGCAGCGCATCCGCGAGGCGGAGCGCGATCTGGTCTTCGACGAGTACAACGACAAGATCGATCACATGATCAGCGGCACCGTGCTGCGCTACGAGCAGCGCAACATGTTCATCGATCTCGGCAAGGCCGAGGCGATCCTGCCGCTCTCCGAGCAAGTGCCGCACGAGTCGTTCCGCATCGGCTCGCGCGTGCGCGTCTACGTGATGGAAGCGCGCAAGACCAACAAGGGACCGCAGATCGTCGTGTCGCGCACCCACCCCGACGTCGTGCGCCGGCTGTTCGAGACTGAGATCCCGGAAGTCGCACAGGGACTGGTCGAGATCAAGGACATCGCGCGCGAGCCTGGCTCGCGTTCGAAGGTGTCGGTCTGGACCGACGAAGAGGACATCGACGCGGTCGGCGCTTGCCTTGGGCCGCGCAGCTCGCGCATCAACAACATCAGCGACGAGCTCCACGGCGAGAAGATCGACGTCATCCAATGGGCCGCCGACACCGCCACGTACATCGCCAACGCGCTGCAGCCGGCCAAAGTCATCCAGGTCCACCTGAGCGAACGCCAGCATCTGGCCGAAGTGGTCGTGCCCGACCACCAGCTCTCGCTGGCGATCGGCAAGGAAGGCCAGAACGTGCGGCTTGCCGCGCGGCTCACCGGTTGGCGCATCGACATCCACAATGAAGAGCAGTGGACCAAGGTGATGTCGCAGCGCGTCGAAGAGGAGAAAGAGCTCGAAGAGGTCGCGGCGATGGCCGAAGCGGCCGCGCAAGAGTCTGGCGTCGACTTGACGCCCGAGCTGCTCGCCCAAGACGAGGATCTGATCCGGCGCCTGCAAGAGCTGCAACGCGGTGACGAAGAGCCCGCGGAAGCCGAACAGGCCGCTGACGCAACGGAGGACGCCGCCGACGACGCCGAAAAGACTGGCGCGGCCGAATGACGATGGAGCTTCCGAGCGCGTACCGATCCGGCAGTGCGTCGGATGCCGCGTGCGCTCGGACAAGCACACGCTGCTGCGCTTCGTGCGCGCCGCGGACGGGCAATGGGAGCCTGATCCGGCCGCTCGACGCGAGGGCAGGGGCGCATACCTGTGCTCGGCGCAGTGCGTCGAGCGCGTGAAGAAGAACAAACGATACAAGGGCATAGCTACAGTGCCCACAGATGTAGTAGCGCGCTCGTTTGAACGCGCACACGAAAGGAAATAGATAGGCCGCAGCGGCGGCCGAACGCATGGCTGGAGTCCGAGTACACGAGCTCGCTAAAGAGCTGAATCTTTCAAGTCAGGAGACGATCGCGCTTCTGGGCAAGGTCGGCATTGCCGCCTCGACTCACATGAGCCTGATCGACGAGCACCGCGCGCGCATCGTCAAAGGCGTGCTCACGGGCAACCTCGCCGAAGAGGCTAAGCGCGTCAAGACTGCGCCCAAGAAAGCCGCGCCTGCCGCCACCGGCAACGGCGCCGCTGCTGCACAGGCGGCCGAGCCCGCCCCCTCAGCGCAGGCCGCAGCCCCGAGCGCGCCGCAGGTCGAAGCTCCGGCAAAGCCGGTCACCCCGGTCATCGCTGAAGAGCCGATCGCGCGTCTTCGCGTGGTGCCCGCGCCTCAGAAGGCGCCGCGACCCGCGCCGCGCCCGCCCGCGCCGCCCAAAGTCGTGCCCGCCGCATCTGCCGATCCGACCGCACCGATTCCTACGACGCGTCCGGCCATCGCGGCCAGCACGGCAGCGCCGCCCCGCCCGCCGCAACCACTGCGCCCTGGCGGACCGATCCGTCCAGGCGCACCCGGCATGGGCCGCGGCCCCATGGGTCCGCGCCCCGGATTCATCAATAGACCCGGCACGGGGGGCCGGCCCGCCGGCCCGCCAGGCCGCGGCGCGGTCGCACCCGGCCCGATGCCCAGCGCGCCGCCGAGCGGCGGGCGCAAGAAATCGCGCGAGGAGCTCGAGCGCGATCGCAAGGAGCGCGAGCGCGAAGCGCTGCTCAAAAAACAACAGCCGCGTTCGCGCGCTGCACAGGTCGGCACAGCAGTCACCGAACCGGAAGTCCTCAAGGATCTTGCGATTCCCGATCTCATCACGGTCCAGCAGCTCGCTGCGGCGATGGAGACGCCTGCCGGCCAGGTCATCGCGCAGCTCATCCGCATGGGCACGATGGCGACCATCAATCAGCACATCACGCCCGACGTCGCCGGACAAGTCGCGCGCCGCTTCGGTTTCAATACGATCGTCAAAGAGGTCGGTGAAGAAGCCGCCCCCGAGATCGTCGTCGAGGCCGATCCGCCGGGCTCGCTCACCACGCGGCCGCCGGTCGTCACCGTGCTCGGCCACGTCGACCACGGCAAGACGTCGCTGCTCGACGCCATCCGCTCCACCAAAGTTGCGGCGGGCGAAGCGGGCGGCATCACGCAGCGCATCGGCGCGTACACCGTCGAGACCGGCGACCGCAAGGTCACCTTCATCGACACGCCCGGCCACGAAGCGTTCACCGAGATGCGCGCGCGCGGCGCCAAGGTCACCGACGTCGCGATTCTTGTGGTCGCGGCCGACGACGGCGTCATGCCGCAGACCATCGAAGCGATGAACCACGCCAAAGCGGCCGGCGTGCCGATCGTCGTCGCCATCAATAAGATGGATAGGCCCGACGCCAATCCCGATCGCGTGAAGCAGCAGCTCTCGGAGCTGGGGCTTGCGCCGGAAGAATATGGCGGCCAGACGCAGTTCATCCCCGTCTCGGCCAAGCAGAAGACCGGCATCGACGAGCTGCTCGAGATGGTGCTGCTCAACGCCGACCTGCTCGACCTCAAGGCCAACAAGAGCCGTCGCGCGCAAGGCGTGATCATCGAGGCGCGCCTCGATCGCACACGCGGTCCGGTCGCCACGGTGCTCGTCAAGAACGGCACGCTGCGCGTCGGCGACATCGTCGTCGTCGGCTCTACGTGGGGCCGCGTGCGCGCGCTCTTCGACGACAAGCTCGAGCCGATCAAGCGCGCAGGTCCGGCGATCGCCGCCGAGATCATGGGTCTGTCCGACGTTCCCGCGGCTGGCGACGTCATGGAAGTCGTCTCCGACGAACGCGACGCGCGCGAGCTCGCCGCCAAGCGCTCGCAGCGCAAGCGCGAACAGCGCATGGCCACCGCCAAGCGCACGGTCACGCTCGACGGCTTCTTGGCGCAGGCCAAAGAAGGCGGCATCAAAGAGCTCAACCTCATCATCAAGGCCGACGCGCAAGGCTCGGTCGAGGCGCTCAAATCGCAGCTCGACGGCTTGGCCAACGACGAAGTGCGCACGCGCGTCATCCACACCGGTGTCGGCGGCATCAACGAGTCCGACGTCATGCTCGCGAGCGCGTCGAACGCGATCATCATCGGCTTCAACATCCGGCCGGACGCGACGATCTCGCGCAAGGCCGAACAAGAAGGCGTGGACATCCGCCTGTACGAGGTCATCTACAACGCGATCGACGACGTCAAGGCCGCCATCGCGGGCATGCTCAAACCGCAGACGCGCGAGGTCGTGCTCGGCCAGGTAGAAGTGCGCAAGCTCTTCAAGGTGTCCAAGGTCGGCACGATCGCGGGCGCCTACGTCAAGTCGGGCAAGATCACGCGCGACTCGGGCGTGCGCGTGCTGCGCGACAGCGTCGTGGTCTACGAGGGCAAGCTCGCCTCGCTCAAGCGCTTCAAGGACGACGTCCGCGAGGTCAGCGAGGGTTACGAGCTCGGCTTGTCGATCGAGAACTTCAACGACATCAAAGAAGGCGACGTCATCGAGGCGTTCACGACCGAGCAGGTTGCGGCCGCAACGGCGTAATGGACAACGACGTCGTCGAGCAAGCGCACGAGATCTATTTCAACGTCATCGTCGCCCACGGAGATGCAGACGACCCATGGTCGCCGGAGCAGCGCGCCGAGCTGCGCCGGGCGCTGCAGCTGCTCGAGCCGTTCGAGGAATCCGGCGAGCTCGGGCCCGACGGCGTGCAGCTGATGGCGTCGCTGTGCCTGGAGCTCGGCAATGACGAGCGCGAAGAGCACCTGCTGCGCCAAGGACTGGACCGCTACGCGAGCGCGGCCGGGTTGCACGGCGACCTCGGCGCGGCGCTTGCCAATCTCGAGCGCTGGCCGTCTGCCGTCGCGCACCTCGCGGCTGCGGTCGTGCTGGGCGTGGATGAACCCGACGAGCAATGGGCGGCCGCTTGCTCGCAGCTGATCGACACGCTCATCGAGTGCGGCGACCAGGAGCGCGCGGAGGCGATCCGCGTGTGGGCGCTGGCGTCGGCGCAAGATGACAAGGGGCGCGCGTGGCTCGAGGACGACGACGAAGACGACGAGCCCGAACCCGAATAGCTTAACGTATGGAGCGGTCGAGTTTACTCGACCGTGGACGAGATAGATATGGTGCGGTCGAATTCATTCGACCGCACTAGACGACCGAACAGTTGTGTGGGATAAAGCACTGTGAGCGAGCCGAGAAGCAAGCGCCTTGAACGTATCGAGCACGAGATCGTGCGCGAGGTCAGTGAATTGTTGCACAAGGAGCTGAAAGATCCACGCGTCGGTTTTGTCACGATCACCGGTGCCAAGATCAGTCCGGATCTGAGCAGCGCGCGCGTCTACGCAAGCCCGATGGGCGACAAGCGCGCCACCAGCCAGACGATGCGCGGTCTTGCCTCCGCGTCGGGCTTCTTGAGCGTCGAGCTCGGCAAACGCTTGGGCATGCGGCGCACGCCGACGATCCATTTCGAACGCGACGATTCGATCGAACGCGGCGTCAAGCTGACCAACATCATCGATGAGGTACAACGAGCCGATGAAGCTCGAGCCAAACACGAAGAGTGATGGCCGCGCCGCCGGCGCAGGCGATATCGTAGATACCCTCGACGCGCTGCGGTCGCACCGCCAGTTCGTCATGTGCGCCCACGAGAACCCGGATTGCGACGTGCTCGCGAGCGGATTCGCGCTCGGCATCGCGCTCAAGCGCCTCGGCAAAGACGTCAAGTATTTCCTGGACGACGAAGTTCCGCGCAACCTGACGTTTCTGCCCGAGTCAGGGCTTACGCAGCGCACCTTCGACGGCGTCGCCGACGACGCGATCTTCATTTTTTTCGACATGAGCGACCAAGCCCGCGCAGGCAAAGCGCTGGCCTGGGTGCCGGCTGATCGCATCGTCAACGTCGACCACCATCTCTCGAATACGCGCTTCGGTCGTTGGAACTACGTGCGCGAGCACGAGGCGGCAACAGGCGTGCTCGTGCTGCAGCTCATCGTCGGTTTGGGCGTCCAGGTCACGAGCGACATCGCCGAGTGTCTGCTGTCCGCGGTGCTCTCGGACACCGGCTGTTTCATGTATTCCAACGCGACGCCGCGCACGCTGCGCGTCGGAGCTGCGCTCATCGAGGCGGGTGCCGACAAAGACCGCATCACGGAGCAGCTCTATCAGATGCGCACGTTCGCGGCGCAGAAGCTGCTCGGTCGCACGCTGGACGCGGCCGTGCTCACCGACGATGGCATCTGCTATTCGGTGGTCACGCAAGCGATGCTCGCCGATATCGGCGCGGACAACGAGGATCTCGAAGAGGTGGTCGGGGCGCTGCGTGCCGTCGACCGCTGCCAAGTCGCCGCGCTGCTCAAAGAGCAGGCCGACAACTCGTATCGCCTGAGCCTGCGTTCGCGCGGCCGCGTCAACGTCATGGCTATCGCCAAGAGGCTCGGAGGCGGCGGACACTTCCGCGCCGCGGGCGCGCCGCTGGCCGGACCGGCCGACGCCGCGCTGGCACGCGTGCTCGAAGCGATCCGCGCCGAGATGGCGGTGCGCTGACCTGAAGGCCGAGTCTGCCTTCGGGTTCGTCAACGCGCTCAAGCCGCCGGGAATGACGTCGACCTCGTTCGGCAGTTGGGTCAAGCGCATCTACGGCGGCGCTGCGGTCGGTCATTGGGGCACGCTCGATCCCGCGGCAAGCGGCGTGCTTGTCCTTGCCATCGGTCACGCCACGCGCCTTTTGCCGCTGGTGACGCCTTCGGACAAGCGCTACGCGTTCGAACTCGTGCTCGGCACGTCGACCGATACCGCGGATGCGACCGGCCGCATTCTCGAGACGGCCGCGGTGCCCGGCGATTGGGCGCAGCGCCTGCCCGCGATCGCCGCGCAGCTCATCGGACCGCTCGAGCAAGTGCCGCCCATGTTCTCGGCGGTCAAAGTCGCCGGCCGTCCGCTATACGTGAGCGCGCGCCGCGGCGAGCAGATCGCGCGCACCGCTCGCCCGACCCGCGTTTTGTCGTTGCGCGTCGCGCAGACCGGCGAGCGATCCGCGCGCATGGTCGTCGAATGCGAGGCCGGGCTGTACGTGCGCTCGCTGTGCGAAGAGATCGGCAATCGGCTCGGCACGTCCGCGCACATGGGAACGCTAGTGCGCACGGCGGCCGGCCCCTTCTCGATCGACACCGCTTCGCTGCCCACCGATATCGCCGAGCACCCCCAAGCTTGCCTCCTCGATCCGCTGAGCGTGCTGGCATTGCATAGAGTCGAACTCGACGCACCGCGGGCGCTGCGTTTCATGAACGGCAATGCTGTCGCGCCGGCGAGTGACCAGGGCGTTGAGCGCGACTCGCAGACAACCGTCCTCGTGCTTCACGGGAATCGCTGCATCGGAGTGGGAAGCCTCGCTGTCGGCGGCGAGCTTTCGCCGCGCCGCGTTTTCGATTGAAAGGACCGGCCTGATCGTGCGCACACTTCTCGCGGGGCTCATCGCGGCCGTCATCTGCGTGGCGAGCGCGTTGCCGAGCGGTGCCGCTCCGACGCCTCCGCAAACGGTGGCCGGCGGCATACTCCCGGTCGGTCAGAACCTGCACTATTACTGTCACTGGACCCAACGCTTTGGCGGCGGTATTGCCTGGACCGGCGATCTCAAGTTCAGCGTCAACGCCGACGGGATCGTCAACGGCACGTACCGCAGCAATTCGGTCAGGCCCGACCCGTTCTACGGCAAGATCGTCACCGTCACCGGTGGCGTCACCGGCACCAACATCCGTTTGAGCTTCGGTATCGTGCCGAACATATCGGTGCGCGGCACCGTCGCGAACAATGCCATCACGGGCGCGACTCAGTACAATGGCGGCACGCTCGAATTTGTGGCTGACCCGTCTCACTGAAGGCGCACCGCGGAGAGACGGCCTGACGGCATGCAGATCGTCCGCAGCCTAGACGCGTATCACGCAGACGCCGATCTTCTCCTGACGATCGGCGTCTTCGACGGCGTGCACATCGGCCACCGTGCGGTGCTCGATCACTTGCGCGCGCAGCGCGCGCCCGGCGTGCGCTCCGCGGCGCTCACCTTCGAAAGCCACCCGCTCGTCTTTTTGCATCCCGGTCACGCGCCCAAAGCGCTGACGAGTGTCGATGAGAAGATCAACCTGCTCGACGGCTGCGGCCTCGACGTGCTGTTTCTGCTGCCGTTCGACGAGCGCATCCAGCAGCTCGACGCGCAGGCGTTCCTCGAAGACGTGCTGATCCGGCAGCTTCGCACACGGCTGCTCGTCGTCGGCGATAACTGGCGCTTCGGCAAGGAGCGCACCGGCGATGTGACGCTTGCCAAAGCGGTGCTCGCGCCGGCGGGCTGCGCGTTCGAAGTCCAGTCGCTGCTGCTGCGCGACGGCCAGCGGGTTTCGAGCTCGCGCATCCGCGAGCTGATCGAGCAGCGTCAGTTCGTGCAAGCCGACGAATTGCTCGGCTCGCCGTTCACGTTGCACGGCATCGTCCGAGGGGGAGAGGGCCGTGGACACGTGCTCGGATTTCCGACCGCGAACCTCGAATTGCCGCCCGCGAAGCTCGTGCCGCCGCCCGGCGTCTACGCCGCCACCGCGCGCCATGATGGTGTGGATTTCGCCGCGGTCGTGAGCATCGGCGATAAACCGACGTTTGGCGGCCACGACATGGCGGTCGAGGCGTACCTGCTCGATTTCGACAAGAGCATCTACGGCGAACAGCTCGCGCTGCGTGGCTGGCGCTTCCTGCGCAAGCAGCAGCGCTTCCCCGACGCCGCAGCGCTCGTCGCGCAGATGAAGCGCGACGTTCACGCCTCGCGCCAAACATGATGGAGCGGTCGAATTCATTCGACCGCACGAGGGGAGATCATGAAGACATCCGCATCACTCAAATTAGCAGCCGCGCTCGCTCTTCTCGTCCAGTTCGGCGCCTCGACGGCTTCGGCGGACACAACGTCCAGCGCACCGCCGACGATGGCCCCTCCGCAGAAATACACATGCACGATCGATCCGCAATACGGCCGTGGCCGTCAATGGACCGGCAGCCTCGCCATTTCAATCGATCCAGCGGGCAACGTCACCGGCAAGTACAAATCGACTTCGACGATCCCCGACCCGTTCTACAGCGAGAACATCAAAGTGACCGGACACGAGAAGGGCAAGCAGATGGAGCTGGTCTTCCACATGGTCCAGCCCGCGACGTTCAAGATCGAAGGGCAGTTCTTCGGCTCCAACTACAACGGCACTGCGACCAACCAGAACGCGAACACGTTCAACTTCCTGGCGCAACGCCTGCATTAGATCTTACATCAGACGCTCATCACCAGATGAACGGTATCAGCCGGTGCTTTACTTTGGCTTGATACTCCACATAGCCGGGCAAGTTCTCGGCCAGGAACGCTTCTTCGTCGAACAGCCTCCACAAGAGCACGGGCAGAATCGCCGCGAGGACGAGCAGCCCCCACCATGAACCGAGCGCGATCGGGAAGCCTGCGAGCAGGATCACGCCCGCGGCATACATGGGATGGCGCACGATCGCGTATGGACCCGTCGTGACGACCTTCTGATCCGGCGCTACCTCGATGATGGCGGACGAGAACGAGTTCTCTTTGAACACGAGAAACGTGAGGAACCAACCGAGCGCGACAAGACAATCTCCGGCAATGGCGGCGGCCGCCGACATGTGCGACCAGCCGAAGCGATGATCGAGCGCCGGCACGACGAGCAGGCCCACAAACCCGGCAAAAGCGATCGACATGATGATCTTTTGGCTGGTCTCGTTCTCCGCAGCCGGCCCTCCGCTCATCCGGCGTTCCAAAAGCGCCGGGTCCTTCCTGACGAGATAAATGCCGACGGCAACCGACGTGAAGAAGTAAACAGCTAAGAATGTCCACGCCTGCCAGTAGTGAAGCGTCCACGCGGGGATGAAGATAAGTGCGGCCATCCCGAGCATGACGACGACGAGCGCGCCGAAGGGCTGCCGCCGTTTCACACGAGGTGGCGGTCGAACCAGTCGAGGATCGCTTCCAGACCAGCGACGCGCTGGCGCGGCGGCCCGCCGCGCGACAAACCGTGGTCGGCCTCGGGAAAACGCATCAGTTCGACCTTCTTGCCGGCCTGATACAGCGCGCTGAAGAGCTGCTCCGCCTGCTCGATCGGGCAGCGATAGTCCCGTTCGCCGTGGATGAGCAGCAGCGGCGTCGTGATGTCGCCGGCGAACGTGAGCGGGGAGTTGCGGCGATAGATGTCGGGGATCTGCGCCGGCGTGCCGCCCATCTCGACGTTGAGCATGCGCCCGACCTCGGACGTGCCCCACAAACTCTCGAGATTGATCGCGGCGCGCATCGCCACCGCGGCCGCGAAGCGCTTCGAATGCGAGATCGTCCACGCGGTGAGGTAGCCGCCATACGACCCGCCGGCGACGCCGAGCCTGCGTTCGTCGGTGCCGCCTTGGATGACCAGCGCATCGAGCGCGGCGATGCAGTCGGCCAACGCCGGCCCACCCCACTTGCCGAGGATCGCGGCGGCGAACGGTTCGCCGTAGCCTTGGCTGCCGCGCGGATTGCAATACAGCACGTCGTAGCCGCGCGCGGCCAGCAACTGGAACTCGAAGAAGAAGGCCTCGCCGTAGGCGAAGTGCGGGCCGCCGTGGATCTGCAGGATGCACGGCCGCGGCGCGGGCACATCGGACGGCAGATGCCATGCGTCGATCGTGCCCGACGGCGTGTCCACCGCCAGACGCACGGCTTCGCGCACACCGGCGTCATCGCACCACGCTTTGGTCTCGAAGGTGAGCCGGCGCAGCGCACCGCTGGCCGAGATGTCGTATAGTTCAGGTGGCGTCGATGGCGTCGAAGCGCAGCACACGAAACCGCCGGCGTATGGCGCGAACATCGAGACCGACATCGTGGACGGAGTCGCGGTGCGCACGCGCAGATTTCGTTCGACGACGAACACCCGCGTGGCGCCGCCCTGCGTGCCGAGCACCGCGATGCTGCCATCGGGCAAGAAACGTGGCGCGAACGGCGCGCCGGCGGTCCCGGTGTCGGTGGTCGTCCAGTCGCCGCAGGTCCAATCCTCAGACGGCGTGAGGCACACCGCTTCGCCGACGCCGGGATCGGCCGCGAAGAGTCGCTGGTTCAACAGACCGACCCAGCCGCGCGGATCGTCGCTGCCGATGCACACGATGCGCTCGCCGTCTGACGACCAGACGGGCAGCTGCACGTCGCCCCGCAGCGAGAGCAGTTTGCGCGGCGCGCCCTGATCCTTCACGGATGCGAACCACAACTCGCGCATCAGGACGCCGTCCGCGTCGGCGCCATGCTCCCCGGTGAACGCGATCCGCGTTCCGTCGGGCGACCACGCGGGCGCCGCCACGAAACCGGTCGCATCGGTCAGCGGCCGCGGCGCACCGCCGCCGGCAAGATCCATCAGCCAGATCTGCGGATACGAATCGTGGTAGCCGATGCCGTCGGCGCGGTAGCGTTGGCGCGTGATGCGCCGCCAACCGCGCGATTCGACGTCGCGCTTGCCTTGCCCGGAGACGGCGACGGCCGCGATGAAGCGGCCATCGGGCGACACGGAGAATTCACCGATCGAGCCGTCGATCGCCGGCAGCGGATATGCCTCGCCGCCGGCCAGCTCGATGCACCACAGCTGCATCGCGCCGCTGCGATCGCTCAGGAAGAAGAGCTTCGAGCCATCGGCCGACCACGCGGGCGATGCGTCGCGCGCGACGCCGCGCGTCAGCACGGTCACCGCCGAGGATTTGAGATCGACGAAACGCACGCTGCCGCGGTAGGCGTTCGCGGCCTCGTCCGCCACGGTCCGCACGTAGGCCACGCGCTGGCCGCTCGGGTCGAGCGCGCAACCGCTGACCACGGGCAACGTGAGCAGATGCCCCGGCGTGAGGCGGCCCGGTGCTGTCATGTCAAAAGGCTATTGGTAAGGTCGCAGGGCCTTCCTGCACGAATCCGCGCACACATGTATCACGACGGCAACCGCTTCTTTCAGGACCGCTTCGACACGCGCAGGCTCGCCGACCGCCTCGAGGAGCGCCTCGTGCTTGACGCGATCGACGAGGAGGACAAGCGCTTCATCGAAGCGCGCGACATGTTCTTTCTCGCGACGGTCGACGATGCGGGGCTGCCGAACTGCTCGTACAAGGGCGGAGATCCCGGCTTCGTGCGCGTCGTCGACGAGCGTACCATCGCATTCCCGAACTACGACGGCAACGGCATGTATCTCTCGATGGGCAACCTGCGCCGCAACCCCAACGTCGGCATGCTGTTCATCGACTGGCAAGAGCCGACACGCCTGCGCCTCAACGGCGAGGCGCGCATCGAGCTCGACGACCCGCTGCTCGCCGCCTATCCGGAAGCGCAGTTCATCGTGCGCGTCGCGGTGCGCGAGCTGTTCCCGAACTGCGGGCGCTACATCCACACCATGAAGCTGGTCGAACGCTCCCGCTTCGTGCCGCACGCCGACACCGCAACACCCATTCCGGATTGGAAGCGGCGCGATTTCGCCAAAGATGTGCTCGCGGCGCACGATCCGGCCAATGCGAAGCAGACGTAGTCGCCCGACTACTTCAGGATATTGATGGCGCGCGCAGCGACGACCACGATCGTCACCAGCGAGATCGAGCTTTGCAGCATCATAAGGATCTTGCCCCGCGGCGTGAGGGGCAGCGTGTCGGTCGGACTGAACGCAGTTGACGTATTGAACGCCAGCGAGAAATAGTCGACGAACGTCGGGGACCAATCAGGCGTTGCGCTCCGGGGATTGGCGACCTGGGTGAATAGATAGTCGCTCTCGCCCCCTTGTCCGTGCTCGCGCGCATCCGGTCCGCCCCGATCTGTCAGCCAGTATACCAGCGCGAACAGAACGACGTTCGCCACCCACGCGGCGACTGACGACGTCAGCAGCGTGATCGGGGCGATGGCGTTCGGTTCGAAAAGCATCGTGTACACGAGTCGCGTCACGGTGATCACGTTTGTGACGATGCCGAAGAGCGCGGCGGCGAGCAGCGCGATCCGCTCGATGCGCAGCCATCGGGATGCATGGCCGGAGAATTCCACGCCGGCCAACGGCACTAGCATGACCGCGCCTAAGGCGTATGGCATCCACCTCGGCATCACGGCCAAACGCGCCGGCAGCAGCGCGAGCAGCACCAACACGAAAATCACGGCGAGCGCGGCTGGCCAGCGCGACTCGAAGCGCGCGGTCATCCCCGGCGAACCGGTCACGATTGAGACGGTGCGGCCGTTATCTGCGGCGTGATATCCTCGGTCTCTTTGCCGAGCGTGAACGTGATGAGGATGCGGATCGCGACGATCGCGGCCAACTGGCCGATCTCGGTCCACGAGGGCGACACGCCCGTGCGCAGGATGTCGCTTGCGATGAGGAAGTCGAGCGCGAGGGAGAGCCATCGGCCGAAGCGCCAGCGGATCGCAGTGATGCCTTGGTGCACCTGGCGGAAGTGGACGAAGGCGACCGCCGAACGGATCAGCGCTTCAATCGTCGCCAGCCCGATGATGACTGTCGCGCACGCATCGGTGAGATTGGCGATGAAAAGCGTCGCCCGTGCGATGGTGTCTTCCACGCCCGCTAGGTTAAGCCAGGGCCTGCGGAAATCTTCCTAACGCGTCCAGACGGCGTCGACGACGTCGTGCGCGATGACGCGATTCCGGCTGTCCGCGAGGTCGTTGTTCGCACCGATCGCCAGTACGTCGCCGCCACCGTCCACCGCGACCGCGAGGCCCGGAGACCAATGCGTGCCGTCAAGCGAATACTGCGGCTCTTCGCTTGAGTCGTGGCCGATGTACGCGATCATGCCGTCGCCCGCGACCAGGCCATGCAGGCAGACGCCGGGCCTGATCGTCTTCGCGCTTGACGAATCGACGATGAACAGCCGGGCCCGCGGCTCGGCCGAATAGACGTGCGCATCCGTGCGATAGTACATCGGGCACGTCTGATCGTCGCCGGCGAGGGCCAGGCGGCTGTCCGATACGAACCCGGCCATCTCGTGCGTGTCGACGCTGATATGGACTCTCGTGTCGCGCAGCGTGGCCGCGGGCTGATCCAACTTGAACACCGCGACCGTGCCGTTGCCGTCGGCCTTCAGGCACGCGACGTAGACGCCATGCGGCGAGATCGCTAACGGTTCGCAGCGTCGTACGCCGGAGAACATGGCCTGTCTCGAGACGTGCACGCTGGGCCGATCTCGCGCGACGAGTTCGCCGGCCAGTGTCGGGCGCTGCACGACAAGACCGTCGTGGCGCACCTCGATATTCAGGCGGCCATCCGGGTGGTCCGAAGGGTGCATGATGTACAGCGTGCCAGCGATGGGCGGGGCGGCGGTGGCGGCCACGGCCGTAGGTCGCACGCCGCAGCCTGTGCATAGCAGGCATGCGAACATGCAGATCGCCCCCAAGGTCATCTTCATGCGTTGCTGCTTTTCTTCTTGGACCGCCGAGGCGTTCCTCGCCCCCGCCCCAGAGTGTGACGATTGCGCACAGCCCGCAGCGCTCCGTGAGGGTGAACTCCGTCCACAAGGTGAAAACCGCGAGCCAGATCCATACCGCAAAACCGAGGACGGAGCATCGATGGACGCAACAACACTGCGCGACATCCAAGGGCCGATCAAGGACAGATATCGCGCGGAGCCGGGGGCGGCCCTCATCAAACTGCGCGCGCAGGGCCGGGTCGACGATCCCGAAGGCCTCAGCTGCTCGGTGGAGACCGGCCGCGCGCTGGTCAAGGCCGGGCTCCATCCGGCGACCGGAGGCGACGGCTCGCTTGCGTGCTCGGGCGACATGCTGCTCCAGGCGCTTGTCGCGTGCGCGGGGGTCACGTTGCGGGCCGTCGCGACGTCGACCGGGATACCGTTGAGCGGCGGCGAGATCGTCGCCGAGGGAGATCTCGACTTTCGCGGCACGCTGGGCGTCGATAGAGATGCGCCCGTCGGCTTCCAGAAGATAGTGATGCGCTTTGCGCTCGAAGGGGATCTGAGCGCGGAACAACTCGCGACCTTGCAGAAGCTCACCGAACGTTACTGCGTCGTGTATCAGACGCTCGCCGGCGGCGTCAAGCCGCAGACCGAATTCAACCGCAGGAAAGGATGAACACAGATCGATGCCACGCTACGTAGTCGAACGAACGTTCAAAGATGGTCTGACCATTCCGACGACCGATGACGGCGCCAAAGCCTGCCGCTCCGTCGTCCAGAACAACGAGGTCGTCGGCGTCACCTGGGTGCACTCGTACGTGTCGAAGGATCACAAGAAGACGTATTGCATCTACGACGGTCCGGACGAGAAGGCCATCAGGCTGGCGGCCGAACGCAACGGCCTGCCTGTCGACTCGATCTCACAAGTCAGCGTCCTCGATCCATATTTCTACCACTAGGAATAGATGAACAGCTCCGGGCCTTTGCCCTCAGGCACGGTCACGTTTGTATTTACCGACGTTGAAGGCAGCAGCCAGCGCTGGGAAACGCATCGCGAGACGATGAAGGCCGCCGTTGCGCATCACGATGCGCTGATGCGTGCGACGATCGAGAAGCATCGGGGCTACGTCTTCAAGACCGTCGGCGACGCGTTCTGCGCCGCCTTTCACACCCCGCTCGACGCAGTGAAAGCCGCACTCGAGGCGCAGCGCGCTCTCGCGGATGCGGACTTCTCGGCCGTTGATGGGCTGCGCGTCCGCATCGGCATCCACACCGGCCACGCCGACGAGCGCGACGGAGACTACTTCGGTCCAATGGTCAATCGCGTCGCGAGACTCATGTCCGTCGGCCACGGCGGGCAGACGCTCGTGTCTGCTGCGACGCGCGAGCTCATCCACCACGACCTTCCGGACACCGCCACGCTGACGAACCTCGGCTCTCACCGCTTCCGGGACCTCACGCACACCGAACAAGTCTGGCAACTGAGCGCCGCCGACCTCGTGAACGAGTTCCCGCCGCTCAAGTCGCTCGATGCGTTGCCGAACAACTTGCCGATCCAGCCGACGAGTTTCCGGGGCCGCGAGCACGACCTCAAAGAGGTCAAGTCCCTGCTCGACAGACACGCGTTGCTGACCCTGTCCGGCGCGGGTGGCGTCGGCAAGACGCGGCTCGCGGTGCAAGCAGGCGCACAGCTCCTCGACCGCTACGCCGACGGGGTGTGGCTTGCGGAGCTCGCGCCCATCAGCGATCCGGCCCTGGTCTCAAGCGTGATCGCCAAAGTGTTGAGCGCGAGCAAGCCGGAGGGGTATGGTGTCGACGGGCCGATTCCGCAATGGCTCAAACGCAAGCAGCTGTTGCTGATCATCGACACGTGCGAGCACCTCTTGGAGGCGGTTGCCGCATTGGCCGATGCGATCTGCCGGTCGTGCCCCGACGTACGTATCTTGGCCACGTCGCGCCAGGCGCTCGGTATCGTCGGCGAGGCGTTATATCGGCTGCCTTCGCTTGCAGTGCCCGAACCGGTCACCCGGCTACGGACCGAAGAAGCGCTGCGATACGGCGCGATCGCGCTGTTCATCGACAGAGCCTCGTTCGCCGACACGCGCTTCGAGCTCACCGACGACAACGCGACTGCCGTCGCCGAGATCTGCCGGCGCCTCGATGGCATTCCGCTCGCCATCGAGCTCGCCGCGGCGCGCGTGAAAGTGCTGAGCGTTCCCAACCTCGCGCAACGCTTGAACGAGCGCTTCCGGGTCCTGACCGGCGGCAGCCGCACAGCCTTGCCTCGTCAAAAGACGCTGAGCGCGCTCATCGACTGGAGCTACGATCTGCTTTCACCGCAAGAGCGGACGCTGTTCGGCCGGCTGGCCACGTTCGCCGGCACTTTCACGCTCGATGCCGCCGCCGCCGTGTGTGCGGGTGACGGCATCGACGACGCGAACATGCTCGATCTAGTGTCGTCGCTGGTGGACAAATCACTCGTGGTCGCGGATACGGGCGGCGATCTGGAGCGCTACCGGCTGCTGGAATCGATGCGCGAATACGGGTTGGAGAAGCAGACGGCGAGCGGCGAGCGCGAGAGCCTTGCGCGCCGCTATGCCGAATTTTTCCTCGGCGTCGCACGAGAGGCCGAGACGAAGCTCGACACGATCCCGTTGAACGAGTGGCTTGCGCACCTCGATCCCGAGCTCGAGAACTTCCGCGCAGTCTTGGAGTGGTCGCTCGATAAGGGTCGCGACGCGGCGCTCGGCGGCGCGCTGGCCGGCGCGCTGGAGATGTTCTGGTGGCACGGCGGACTCGAGGCCGAGGGGCGGCGGTGGATCGGGGCGGCGCTGCGCCAGGTCGGCACCGGGGAGAACCCGGCGGTCGAGGCTCGGTTGCGTCAGGCCATGGCCGTTCTCACCTCTCGGTTCCTTTACTCGTAGGCCCCTTCTTCACGGAGATACGCAGATGAAAGAGCGCACCCTCGGTCTCAACGGCCCCGTCGTGTCGGCGATCGGTCTCGGCTGCATGGGCATGTCGGAGTTCTACGGCCCGACCGACGACGAAGAATCGATCGCGACCATCCATCATGCCATCGAGCTCGGCTGCAGCTTCCTCGACACGGCCGACATGTACGGACCGTTCAAGAACGAGATCCTGGTCGGCAAAGCGATCGCCGGCAAACGCGACAAGGTCTTCCTCGCCACCAAGTTCGGCAACGAACGAGGGGAAGACGGCTCGTTCCTCGGCGTCAACGGTAAGCCCGGCTACGTTCGAAAATCATGCGAGGATTCTCTCAAGCGTCTCAAAGTGGACACGATCGACTTGTACTATCAACATCGCGTCGACAAGACGGTGCCGATCGAAGAGACGGTGGGCGCCATGGCCTCACTGGTGAAGGAGGGCAAGGTCCGCTACTTGGGCCTGAGCGAGGCCGCGCCGGCGACGATGCGCCGCGCGTACAAGACGCACCCGATCACCGCGCTGCAGACCGAGTACTCGCTGTTCGCGCGCGACGTGGAGAGCGAGATACTGCCGGCGTGCCGCGAGCTCGGCATCGGATTCGTCGCCTATAGTCCTCTCGGGCGCGGCCTGCTCACCGGCGCGATCACCGACCCCACCAAGCTCGCCGACGGCGACGGCCGCAAGACCGAGCGCTTCCCGAGGTTCCAAGCCGGCAACTTCAAGCACAATCTCGAGCTTGTCGATGTGCTCAAGAAGATCGCGACGGCGAAGGGCATCACGCCGGCGCAACTCGCACTGGCGTGGCTCTTGCACCAAGGGCAGGACATCGTGCCCATCCCGGGCACGCGGCGTCGCACCCGCCTCGACGAGAACTGCGCCGCGGTCGACGTCGTGCTATCGAAAGAAGATATTGAACGCATCGACGAGGTCGCGCGTCCTGGCGCATTCGCCGGCCAGCGCTATGCGGACATGAGCACTGTCGACGCCTGAGGCCGAAGGTTCGCATTGCGGCGCGCAGAATTGCGCGGGTCATGAGCATAGACCAAAACGCGCACGTGCGCGACTATCTCGCCAACGAGCGCACCTATCTGGCGTTCGTGCGCACGGCGCTGTCGCTGATCTCCCTGGGGATCTCGGTCAACCGCTTCTCGCTCTATCTGATCGAGAAGAATGTGATCTCGATGGCGACCACCACCGGCCACACGTTGCGCAGCGCCGAGCAATTGGGCACCGGCATGGTGCTGATCGGAATATTGGTGCTGATCTGGGGCACGGTTCATTTCGGCCTGACCTATCGCGGCATCGAGCAGCAGAACTATCGCCCCGGCCAGGGACACGTATGGATCCTCAGCGGCATCATATTGATGGCGTCGCTCCTCGGCGCTGCGCTCCTCTTCGTCCGCTGAGCCGATCCTAAGCCCGGGGCCGCTACATCTTCATATTCATCTGCGGGCCGGCTTGCATCAGTTGGATGTGATTGATGATGCCGCGCCAGGCGTCCGTCCCGACGCCGAGGTGGCTGCGAAACGGGTACTGTAGTTCGAACAGCAACACGAGGATCGAGACCACGACGATTGTCACGGCTGCCGTCATCAGCATGTGCGCCCGCGGGTTGGCCAAGCCGAACAGCCAGCAGAAACAGACCACGCAGGTCGCGCCGATCAGCAGCACGAGCCATTCGAACCCTTCGACACCCGAGGTGTTGGACTCAAGCCTCCGAGACCGGTCGTCGTGGACCGCGGCGAGCTGCTGCATGGTCAGCGTCTGCGCGTTGGACTCTCGCGGATTGGCCGGTACGAACGAGCCGGCCGCGCCGATCGCATCCATGAGGATGATGTCGCCGTCTGGTTCGAATTCACCCTTGCGCATCAGCGGCCATTCGCCGTTCACCATCAGGTTCGCGTAGTCGAGCATATCGCGGCGCACGCTGGTGCGCTCCGCCGGCGGGAGGCCCACCGCCGTGTGCCACGCGTCGCCGGCTGCAGACGCCTCGACCGCGACGAGATCGCGCGCATCCGCGAAGTGCTGCCACACGACGACGGTGAGGAAACCGAGCACCACCGCGTAGAGCGTTCCGACGACGGAGATGATGAACCCGCCGACCTCGTTATGCCGGACGAAGCCGCTTCCGCCGAAATGCCGGTGCACGTAGAGCTGTCCGCCGCACGCGAACAGCAGCCCCATGGCGGCCGCGACGAGGAGCAAGATCACCGGGGGAATGCTATAAAGGAAGCTCATGATGTGAACCATTCGTCGGTCAGCGGCATGTTCCGGTTGGACGTCGCGACTCCATCCCAAGACACCCGAAAGGTGGAGAATATCATGACAGCAACTGTACTGGCAATCCTGCTCACGCTCTCAAGCCCCGCCGCGGTTCAGACGCCGCCGACCGACGCCGCTATCCTCCCGGTCAAAGCGGTCACAACGGTCACGACGATCACGACCCGGCCGCAGCCGGGCCTCGACGTGCACATCGCCCCGATCGACATCGCCGGCGACTTCCAGGCCAAGATGCTCGAGCTCAGCGGCTAGACCCCGCTGTAGTAGCGCGTTCTTTGAACGCGCACGGCACTATGTAGTCCCGCGCTCTTGAGCGCGGGACCTTTCTTGCGCCCGACGCCCGCCAAGATGTTGGACGCTGCATGTGAGCGAACGTCACTCATACAAGCGAGTAGGAGGTACATTGGGATGCTACTATCAATCCCGCGCTCCCTTGCGATTGCATTCTCCTCCGCCCTCATGGTGTTCGCCACCCCAGTGCCTCAGGTGCAGATGATGTCCGCTCAACATGTGTGCGGCGTCTACCGCGGTGTCGTCGAAAACGCAAGCGACCCCATGCACAAAGGAAGGGTCCAGTTGCGCGTGCCGCAGGCCAACGTCGACGGACTGTGGGCTTTACCTGGCCAGTCGGGTGCACCGCCGGCGGTCGGAGCGCAGGTGTGGGTGATGTTCGAAGGCGGCAACTCACAGTATCCCGTCTGGTTCGGAGCGCCGCCGCCCGGAGCGTAAAGAATGCCGGACGCAGTCTTCTGGTTGGTGTTGGGAT
>Ga0209040_10000721_pt1 | contig 25724 bp, 24 predicted proteins | sample BogFormECP12_OM3_FD_188240 | JGI IMG/M metagenome (GOLD analysis project Ga0209040, IMG submission 188240) | Bog forest soil microbial communities from Calvert Island, British Columbia, Canada - ECP12_OM3 (SPAdes) (version 2) | ecosystem: Environmental > Aquatic > Freshwater > Wetlands > Bog ... | reverse complement strand
AGGTTGGGATATGCTCAACACATTGACCAGTCAGCCGGACCGCTTGATCAACGATCTACGGGTGGTTTGACCCCAATGATAGACCTGGGCTGTTACGTTTTTTCTTTCACAGGCGAAAGGGGCCGACCCTGTCGCCGGCCCCTTTGTTGCGTCGTGTTGTCGGATCGTCAGCTATTGGCACCTGAATAGGGATTGGGCGGGAAAAGCCAGGTGCCGTGACTCGTTTGGGTGACGTAGGTGCCGATTGACACACCCTCGGCCTTGTTCGCGACGGGAGCGGGAGCACTGGGTGCCTGCTGATGCGCCGGAACGTTCCCCCAGAAGTCTGGGTACACATAGCCGCTGGCATCTCCCGCGTTGGCGGCGAACGCAGGAGCGATGCCGAGCCCCAGGACGGTGACGGCCGCGAGCAGCGTGAATCTAGTCTTCATGGTGGTCTTACTCCTTCTCTCGGCGCTGGCTTGCTGCCAGTGCGAGCGGAAGGTGCATCAGGCGCGATAGGTGGCGCTTCGCCTGACCATGAAATCGGCTTTACAATTCTTTACGGCCGCATGTGCATGTCGATGAGGTTGCCCTGAGGCTCGAAATCATAGTCCCTGGCCGCCTCAAGCAACATTGATCGCGTAATCGATCCGCTCCCACAGCGCGCGATAAATATCTGGTCGATCAGGATATGGTTATGTCGGCAGGCTTGTCGGCCGCCCGTGGGGTGGATAGCTATCATCCTCGCGAAAGCGAGGATGACGACGAGAAAGGGCATCGTTGAGCCCATCTGACGCAGTTATTTCTGGCAGATCCTAAGCGCCCTGGTGATGCGGGCGGGTGCGGCGGTCCTCGCGCTGGGCCTTAGCGGCGCCATGACACCGCACCTGGCCCGAGCTTCACCATCCGTCGGCAAGGAGAGGTGAGCATGACGGAGGTTCGCGTCGAATGCCAGCAAGTCTGCCGCCGTCAACACCAAGGCCCCACGGCGTGCGCATCAGCATGTCGCGTGTGTGGGGCTATCAACCCGATGAACGGCGCAGCAGCTGTTGATTGAGCCGGTCCATTGTGGTCGCGTTCGACTCCCTCTCGAATGGTGTTGGCGCGATACCCGCTACTCTTTCGAGCTGCTGAACCTGCGCCTCGGTAGGCTGGTGAGCGCGCCAGCCCCAGACATTACCCTCGCGCGTCGGCGCCCGCACCTGGGCGAAAGCCACCGCAGGCGCTGCGAGCAGCGCGAATGTCAGTGCCCGCGACGGTATGCGGAATGCAAAACTCTCCATTATTGGACCTCTCACACGCGCTCAGGCACATATAAGTTGCATTTGGACGAGCCGACCAACGTCATTGACGTCCACATCAGCAAGCTTCGGCGGAAGCTGGATCCCGATGGTAAGGAGCCGATGATCCATACCGTGCGCGGCTCCGGGTACATGCTCCGTGCGCCTGACTGATCTCCCCCGCACGACGAGCTTTCGGCTCGCGTTGCTGTTCCTGCTGCTGTTCGGGGCGGCGTCGCTGGTCCTGTTCGCGTTCCTCTTCGGTCAGACCAACGGATATCTGGTGAGCATGACGGACAACTGGCTGAACCGCGAGCAGGTAGGGTTCGCCCAATTGGATCAGCAGGCGTTCCTTGAGCGTCTGGCGGCCCACGTGACCTCGGATCCTGAAGCGGAACGGCCCTTCACCCTGTTCGATTCCACCGGTCACCAGATCGCAGGCACGCCGCTACACCCGCCGATGACAGAACTCGCAAATGCACCGCTGGGGCGCCCCTTCGAGTTCACCCTGACGCAGAACGGAGCCCATCTTCGCTACCGTGGCCTGGCGCGTCGCATGCCGTCGGGCGACCTGTTGCTTATCGCTGAGAACATGGCGGATTCGCGCCATTTCGATGAGATCCTGATTCACGCGCTCGTGTGGGGCGGCCTGGTCACCTGCGTGCTGGGCTTGGCCGGCGCCGCGATCGCCGGGGTCGATGCGGTTCGCCGCATCGATGCCGTGACGCATGCCACCCAGCGCATCATCAGTGGCGACCTCTCACAGCGGCTGCCGACGCATGGCCGATCCGGTGATCTCGACCGTCTGATTCATGTGATCAACGGCATGCTCGACGAAATCGAGCGCCTGATGCAGGAGGTGAAGGGAGTCTGCGACAGCATCGCGCATGACCTCCGCACACCGCTGACCCGCTTGCTCGGTGGGCTCGAGCGAACGCGTCGCCGCGCGACATCACCACAGGATTACGCAGAGGCGGTGGACGACGCCATCGTCGAGACCAGAGGCCTGCTCCGGACCTTTACGGCCATGCTGCGTATTTCGGAGGTAGAGTCAGGTGCACGCCGCGCTGGTTTCACGTCCGTTGACCTTGCGCAGGTCGTGACCGACGCCGTCGAATTCTATGAACCGATGGCGGAGGAGAAAGGCATCAAACTCCAGTTGGCATCTGCAGACGGTGCCCCGGCGATGCCCGGCGATCCAAGCCTGCTGTTCGAGGCCGTGGGGAACCTGGTGGACAATGCGATCAAGTTCACACCGTCCGGTGGCCGTGTCGCGGTGCGCGTGTTCGCCGAGGCAGGTCGGCCGGGAATCGAGGTCAGCGACACCGGTCCCGGCATTCCGCGGGACGAGCGAGAGTCCGTATCACGGCGCTTCTACCGCGCCGAAGAGAGCCGCAATACGCCAGGGACCGGCCTTGGTCTGACGCTCGTTGCTGCAGTCGCACGGCTGCACGGCATGGACCTCGTCATTGCTGACGCGAACCCGGGCTGCCGGATCACTCTCGCCCGCTTGACCGAGTCTGATAGCTTCACTGCGATGCCGGACCAGACAGCAGGGGGCAAGCTTCCCACCCGCGTCAATAGCTACCTATCGAGTGCAGGAGTCCCAAACGCATGATCGATTGGACAATCGCGATTCCCGCGTTCCTCACGGCCTCCGTGGAATGGGTCGAAGCCTTTACCATCGTGCTCGCAGTCAGCCTGAGTATCGGCTGGGTTGGCGCCGTTGGCGCCGCTGTCAGTGCACTGGCCACACTAGGTGTCATGACCGTGGCAACCGGTGGCGTGCTGCATCTCGGCTTCGATCTTGACTGGATCCAGTTGGTGATCGGCGTTTTTCTGCTGCTCTTCGGGGTGCGTTGGATGGCAAAGGCCGTCGCACGCCAGGCTGGCCTCAAGTCCCTGCACAATGAGGCTGCGGAATTCGCGGAAACGCGAGCACTGCTCGCCCGAGGCGATTGGCACGCGGCGTGGTTGATCGCCTTCAAAGGCGTGTTGCTGGAAGGACTTGAAGTCTGGCTGGTCGTAGCCGCTCTGGGACTGAAGGGCAATCAGTGGTTCAGCTCCGCTGGGGCCGCTATCGCAGCACTTGCTGTCGTCGCAGTAGCGGGTCTGCTGATTCGCGCACCGCTGCAACGGGTTCCTGAGAACGCGATCAAGTTCGTGGTCGGGACGATGATCCTGGCGTTTGGCACTTTCTGGACATTGGAAGCGCTTGGCGGCGCCGATGTATGGCCGTTCTCCGACTGGAGCCTCCTGGGATTGGTGGCATTCTATTTCTGCGGCGGACTGGGCCTTTCCGCGCTGCTCCGCAAGCAGCCCAAGCCGGGAGTAGCGTTATGAGAGCCTTCTTCAAGACCTTGTTCGGCGACGCCTGGAACCTGAGTGCGGTTGCTGCAGTCATGACGGCCGAGATTGCACTTACGCAAACGGGAAACGGCACTATCGCTGCCTGGCTGATTCCCCTGCTCGTCCTTGCGAGCGTTGCGTGGCTTGCCCGGTACTAGCGCGCTACCGGGTCTGACCGACACCTTCGAAGGGACTGCGCCCATCTGAGGTCGCGTGCGCCGCCACCCGCTCCTACCGCGATGCCCGCGAACGGCGGCCCGGCGCGTCCTGGCCTGAACGAAAAAGGGCCGGCGATCGCCGGCCCCGTTTCGCATTGTCGCGGTTGCCTGGTTAGCTGTTGGCGCCCTCGTGGGAGCCGCCGCCGGAGCCGTACAGCCACGTCCCGCGGCTGTGGCTGGTGACGAAGGCCGCGGTCGGCGCACCGCCTACCTGGTTCCGCGCGACCGCGCTCGGCACCTGCTGCACCGGCGCCTGGGCAATCACGCCAGGAAGCTGGGTGAAAAAGGTGTCCGCGGTGGGAATGTCGCCGTCGCCGGCGAAGGCGGAGCCGACGCCAAGGGCAAGCACTGCGGCCGTGGCAAGGATCATGGTCTTCATGGTCTCTCTCCTCTGTTCGCTCCCGCCACCGAGCGGGGGCATTGGTGTCAACCAATCGCTTCGGGGAAAGGTCAGTGGAGTTGTCCCGTCTTGCGATGGCGATGAGATAGACCTCTTGCCTGAGATAAATAATCCGGCTTTCCTGGAATTCATCTCTGCGTTAACCGGGGAAATAAATGGACCTGATCGGCGCGCTACGTGCTTTCGTCCGGGTCACCGAGACCGGCTCGTTCTCGGCCGTTGCCCGGGAAACCCATGTGAGCCAGTCCGCGGTCACCCGCCTGGTCGCCCAGTTGGAACAGCACTTCGAGGTGCGTTTATTCCATCGCACCACCCGCCGGCTCAGCCTGACCGACGACGGCCAGGTCTTGCTGGCACATGCCCGGCACCTGCTCGAAAGCGCCGATGAGATGGAGACGGTGCTCGGACGGCAGAGCGGTGCGCCGCGCGGGCTGGTCCGGCTTGGCACCTCGGTCGCCGGCGGGCTGTTCCTGGCGACCCGCCTGCCGGTGCTGCTGGCGCGCCATCCCGGGCTGTCGGTGGAGCTGGTGATGCGCGACCAGGAGAGCGACATGGTCGAGGAGCGGCTCGATCTGGCGTTCCGCTCCGGTGAGATCGCCGATGCCTCGCTGGTGGCGCGGCGGGCCGGCTTCCTGGGCCGTGCGGTGGTCGCCGCGCCGGTCTATCTTGAGCGGCACGGCGCGCCGTCAACGCCGGAGGACCTGGCGGCGCACATCTGCCTGATCCATGACGCGACCGCGGAGCCGGAGGTTTGGCGCTTTACCGGTCCAGACGGTCCGCTCAGCGTGCGGGTGACGGGGGCCTTCATCGCCAACGACAGCGAGGCGGTGCGGCGGGCGGCCCGCGCCGGTCACGGCATTGCGCTGCTGCCGGAGATTCAGTTGATCGACGATCTGCGCGCCGGGCGCCTGTTCCGCCTCATGGAGGACTATCCATCCCAGCGCGTGCCGGTCCACATCGTCTATCCGTCGCGGCGCAATCTGGCGCCGCGGACACGCGTGGTCATGGATTTTTTGGTGCAGCAGACGCGCGAGATCAGCGTGTTGCTGGAACAGGGCGCGGAGGTGCTGACGTAGGGTCAGTGCGCGCCGCCTGTCAGGTCGGCGAGCAGCTTGTTCGGTGACACGGCGAAGGGATTGACGATGGTCACCCCGCCCCAGGTGAAGCCGTCATGCATGTCCTCCGACAGCAGCAGGCGGCATCCGGCCTCCGATGCGGCGACAAGGATGATCGCGTCCCAGATCGTCATACCATGATCGACCGCAACATCCATCGCCAGTGCCAGGATCGCGTCCGTCGTAGCGATGACAGCATAGGCATCCCGCCAGATCTGCACGGCACGCCTTGCGTCCGCGACGCTCCGGCGGGCTTTTCGTACAAGAACGTGGAACAGCTCTCCCAGCACCTGCGCTGGCAGAACAAGCGAGTGGGGCGGAATGGCGTTGACGATATTTGTTGCCTCCTCCTGTTTACGGACTTCCTGGACGCCCTCCGCATAGACAAGAACGTTGGTGTCCAGCGCTGCTAGCAATCGTAGAGTTCCGCCCGCGTCCATGGACCTATTTCCATGGCAGGCTGGCCGCGCAGATGTTCGAGGAGGCGTTGCTTTGCAGCCTCACTGCCTTTCTGCAGGGCCGGCACAATGCGCGCGATCGGACGGCCGTGTGAGGTCACGGTGAACGTGTCGCCCTCTGCGACTTCACGCAGGATGCGGGAGAATTGACGGTTGGCTTCTGTCGCCTGAATGGTCTTTTCCACTGTAGCCGCTCAGTAGTGATAGTCACTAAATTAGTTCGCTCGTCCGCTGGGTGCAACCGCCCTTGCAAGCGCGCTGGCATCATGGTCCAAGCCCCCGGATCACGCATGGCCCGGAACCCGCATGCCCGATTACCTGCCTGATCCCGCCGCCACCGCCGCGCTCGGCGCCGAACGCGTGCTGATCCTGGACTTCGGCAGCCAGGTCACCCAGCTCATCGCTCGCCGCCTGCGCGAGTCCGGTGTGTATTGCGAGATCTGGCCGTTCAACGCCGATCCCGACCGGATCACTGAGTGGCGACCGCGCGGCATCATCCTGTCGGGCGGGCCGGCCAGCCTGACCGAGGGAGCCTCGCCGCGCGCGCCGCAGGCAGTGTTCCAGGCAGGCGTGCCGATCCTCGGCATCTGCTACGGCATGCAGACAATGTGCGACCAGCTTGGCGGCGAGGTCCAAGGTTCCGACCACCGCGAGTTCGGCCGGGCCTTCGTCGATCTGACGGACGATTGCGTGCTGTTCCAGGGCGTCTGGCACAAGGGCGGGCGCGAGCAGGTGTGGATGAGCCACGGCGACCGCGTCACGCGTTTGCCGCCTGGCTTTCGCGCGGTGGCGGTGAGCGAGGGCGCCCCGTTCGCCGCCATCGCGGACGATCGGCGGCGGTTATACGGGCTGCTGTTCCACCCCGAGGTGGTGCACACGCCGCACGGCGTGGCGCTGCTGCGCAACTTCACCCACAGCGTACTGGGCCTGTCCGGCACCTGGACCATGGCAGGCTTCCGCGCCACCGAGATCGCTCGGATCCGCGCCGAGGTGGGGCAGGGCAGGGTGATCTGCGGCCTGTCGGGAGGGGTGGATTCATCGGTCGCCGCGGTGCTGATCCACGAGGCGATCGGCGATCAGCTCACCTGCATCTTCGTCGATCACGGGCTGTTGCGGCAGGGCGAGGCTGAGGAGGTGGTCAGCACCTTCCGCGACCGGTTCAACATCCGTCTGGTGCATCGCGACGCGTCGGCGTTGTTCCTGGACGCGTTGGACGGCGTCACCGACCCGGAGGTGAAGCGCAAGACGATCGGCCGGCTGTTCATCAACGTGTTCGACGAAGAGGCACACAAACTCGGCGGCGCCGACTGGCTGGCGCAGGGCACGCTGTATCCGGACGTGATCGAAAGCGTGAGCTTCACCGGCGGGCCGTCGGTGACGATCAAGTCGCACCACAATGTCGGCGGGCTGCCGGAACGGATGCGGCTGAAACTGATCGAGCCGTTGCGCGAGCTGTTCAAGGACGAGGTGCGCGCGCTCGGCCGCGAGCTTGGGCTGCCCGAGGCCATTGTCGGACGGCATCCGTTTCCCGGACCTGGGCTTGCGATCCGCATCCCCGGCGCGACCACGCGCGAACGGCTGGAGCTGCTGCGCAAGGCCGATGCGATCTTCCTGGAGGAAATCCGCAATGCCGGACTGTACGACGCGATCTGGCAGGCGTTTGCGGTGCTGCTGCCGGTACGCACGGTCGGCGTGATGGGCGATGGACGCACCTACGATCATGCCTGTGCGCTGCGCGCCGTCACCTCGACCGATGGAATGACCGCGGATGTTTATCCGTTCGATGCGGGTTTTTTGGTCCGGGTCGCCGGCCGGATCGTGAATGAGGTGCGGGGGATCAACCGGGTAACCTACGACGTGACGAGCAAGCCGCCTGGGACGATTGAGTGGGAGTAAGGGGTGTGGGATACCGTGGAGGGCTCTGGAGCAGAATAGCGTAGGAAAAGTAGAGGGTTATGGGATAGTTCGTTGATGATCGGCGGCACATTGTCAATTGAGCGGCCGCTCTTCGTTAGGCCATTGATTTTTAGCGGTATTTCTTTCGAGTTTCTAGAACCAGCAAGTCTCTTCGACGGTGCTTTTGACGGTAACTTTCCGAGCGAGACGATCTCCGGGATAAATTACCGTCAATTTGACTCGCTCGACCTGACGGTAGTTTTTTGGCCTACGCGGCCGAGCGCTTCGTTGAACTTATATTAGTTCTACCCCGCTCATGTCGCGATTTGGCAGTGACAGAGAGTGGTATCAACGAAATAGATGACACGCCTCCGGATACTTCGGCAAGCTCTCGACCCGACCACGACGCTCATCGCTTCGTTTCCTGATCTTGATAACGGATATTGAGCAACGGTTTGTCGCTTGTCGGCTTGTCGCTGGGGCTGACTGTCTTCGTTGACGGGGCCATTTCTCAGGCGCCGAGTTCGCACCGTTGCCATCAGCGAGGCGGCACGTTCCCGAGCAGCGGTCCCAGCCCTCGGCCGTCGTCGGGTGCGCGATCCGCAAACTTTGTTGCGCTGCGGGGTCGTAACGCCGACGATTCGTCGAGATGGCAGCTACTATCCCAAGGATTGTTCGTGAGGCTCAGGCGCACGGCCATATGGACAAGATCGACAAGGGAGCCCGCCCGCATCTTACGCATCACTCTGCCCCGATGTGCCTTGACCGTGATCTCGCTGATCCCGAGTGCCGCAGCCACTTGCTTGTTCGGACCGCCGGCAACAACCAACGCCATGACTTCACGCTCGCGGCTGGTGAGTTCCGAGTAGTGGCTTTGCAGCGACTGCAGCACACTCTCGCGTCCGCGCGCGGCCGCACTGCGGGCGATGGACCGTCGAAGCGCGCTCGCCAGTGTGACCTCATCGATGGGTTTAACGAGAAATTCGGCGGCGCCGGCCTTCATGGCCTGGACTAGCTCTGCGGTGTCGCCGCAGTCCGTGGTGAAGATAACTGGCACGTCGGCCCGTTCGGCGGTGATTCGCCGTTTTAGCTCGAGGCCGCCGAGGCTCAGGAACGAAGCATCGAGCACAAGGCAGCTCGGGCCGAACTCGGACGGACACGACAGGAACGCCTCAACTGACGAGAATGCCTGCACATGCCAGCCTTCAATCCGGACCAATCTCTCCCATAATTCGCACACCAAAGGGTCGTGGTTGCCGACGAAGACCATCGGTATGGTGGGTAATCGGGAAGTTATCTCTTCCAAATGACCAAGAGCGCTCGTGAACATCAGACCCTCCCTCTGGATGCCGATCGCGTCAGCGAGGCGGCACGTTTCCAAGCAGCGGCCCCAACCCCTCAGACGTTGTCAGGTGCGCGATGACAGCGTCACGAAGTTTTGGATAAGGCAGCTCCGCCAACATCGCCGTCTGTATCGCTGCTACGACCTCGCCCGCATCGGCGCCGACCATCGTGAAGCCGAGGATGCGGTCATCATTTGTGCCCACTAGGACTTTCATGAAGCCTTGCGTCTCGTCGGTCGCTTCCCGCCTCAGCACGGCGCTCATCGGCAGTTTGCCGACACGCACGGTGATGCCCTGTCGCTGCGCGTCACGCTCGCTCAGCCCGATATGTGCAAGCGGGGGATCGGTGAACACGCAGTACGGGACCAGCCGGTCGCCCGTGCTGCGCGCGCCGCCGGCCAGGTTGTCGCGGATGATCCGAAAATCATCCACCGAGGCATGCGTGAACTGCGGGCTGCCAGCGCATTCGCCAATTGCCCAAACATCAGACGCCGTCGCCTCGAGACGGTCGTTGACTTGTATATAGCCCCGAGCATCCAATGAGATGGCCGCCATATCGAGGCCGATGCCGGCAGTGTTTGGAATGCGCCCCGTCGCGACTAGGATGTCGCTCGCCTCGACCATTTTCTCGCCGGAGGGCGTACGCATAGCGAGCCTGACGCGCTCGCCAGATCGGCCTTGCACGGCAACGGGCTCGGCAGACAACACGAACTGAATACCTTCCTCCATTAATATGCCATGCATTGCCTCGACGATATCCGGATCCTCGCGGCTCATGATCTGCGCGTCCGTCTCGATCACCGTCACTTGGCTGCCGAAGCGGCGGTAGGCCTGCGCCAGTTCCAAACCGACATAGCCGCCGCCGAGCACGATCAGGTGCGAGGGGGCATAATCCAGGTCCAGTGCCTCGATATGCGTGAGTGGCCGCGCGTCCGCGAGGCCAGGAATACTCGGCATTGCGGCATGCGAACCGACATTGATGAAGATCTTGTCGCCGGTTAGCCGCCGCACGCCGCCGTCGTTTAGCTGAACCTCGAGAGTCTTGGGCGCCACGAAGTTTCCGCCACCCATAATGAGTTCGCCGCCGCTCGACTTGAAGAACGCAAGGTGGACCCCGATCTCTCGCTCAACCATGTCGCGCTTACGCTGCCGCACTTTCGCCATGTCGGCCATGACTGGGCCGGTGATTGTGCCGAACTGCGCTGCGTGCCGAGCCAGATGGGCGATGCGTGCACCCCAGACGACGTTCTTGCTGGGCATGCAGGCAATGTTGGGGCAGGAGCCTCCGATATACCGCCGCTCGACGAGGGCCACTCGTTGCCCGGATCCCCCCAGGTGCCACGCGAGCAGTTTTCCGCCCTGGCCGCTTCCGAGAATCAGGGCATCAAATCGTTCCACTTGAGCCATCTTCACCTCCTTCGACGGCGAACAGACGCTGTTGCGAGCGACGAACCTGTGCGACTGACGCGGATGCCCACTGGAGAACGCCGCAAGCCTCTTCGCGACGCGCTGATTGAGAGCCGATCCAGCGCTAGTCGGCGACCGATGCCGACACGGGCATGCGACGCCCCGCAATCTCAGCGATCGAGAGTCCAGTGATCATGCTGCCCGCGGATCGTCGACATCCAGTTTGACAAACTCCGTGTGCGTCGGCGTCACCGATATCAACGTCATGCCATGAGAAAACCGGGCTCGATGCCATAAGCCCTTCGGCACGATCGCGATCGTTCCGGCGCTGACCTCGAACGATTGCGGCGACCCGTCGGCCGATATGAGATCGAAGGTCGCTGCCCCCTCGAGAATCTGCACGAACTCTTCGCCGTCGGGATGGCGTTCCCACGCCGTTTTGCCGCTGGATTTGATGGCGAAGATGGTGCTGTCGCGGTACGGCGCTAACGGGGCGAATCCCTCTCCTTTCGCTAAAGTCGTCTGTGGGGTGAGCCCTTGCAGCGTCTTCAGCTTCGCAAGTTCCGCAGTAAGATTGATGAGCACGATCATCTGAGCCTCCTGTGCATTTGCCGCACGCGCGCGGCTCCTCTTCGGTCAGGTCGCGCTCTGTCCGATCCGTAGCGTAAGACGCCCGGTACGAAAGCAGGAAGAGGGTGACCTGGGACATTACGGTGCAGCTTCGGCGCGCGCCCAAGGCGCACGCCGAAGCTTTCAAGCCGATCTGCGCAGTGACCTGAAGGCGGTGCGAACCTCTTCCGAGAAGAGTTTCGGCTGCTCCCAAGCGGCGAAGTGCCCACCCATGGCGAGCCTGGCCGTCGCGCCGACCAATCGGCGATCCCGGTCAACGGCCTCGAGGGCCTCAGTCGTATTCATGGCTTTCTCCTGTTGTCGATGGTTTCGCTGCGAAGATTTGCGGACTGCCGACGCCTACGGCCCCGCGACTGGAAGGGCCCGTTTCGCATCCGAGCCTTCGTCGCCGGCCTGCCCGAACGAGGGCAGGTACCGACCGAAGTTCAATTCAAAGTCGCTTGGGACGCCGTAACCGATGTCACGGACCTTGGCACGGCGCGCCCGCGCACCAGGCAAGGCCAGGGCCGAGAAGAAGATGTCGGTGCTCGAGCGAAGCTCGGAATCTGTCGGCGTTCCGAACCGATTGACTTGGGCCTTCGCCGCACCCAGCGTTTCACGGTCGAACGAGGCCAGACGCCGGACGAGCGTGTCGACAAACGAGTCGAGCTCGCTATCGTCCAGCGTGCGGTTCACCCAGCCGTAGCGCTCGGCGATATCGGCGTCGAAATCGTCGCCGCTGAGCACGATCTCGAGCGTCCGCGAGCGGCCGACCACGCGCGGGAGCCATTCCAGCGCGCCGCCGCCCGGGATCAGTCCGACGCCGATCTCCGGCTGGCCGAACAGGGCGCTTTGCCGGCTGGCGAAGCGCATGTCGCAGGCCAGCACGAACTCGTTGCCGATGCCGCGCGTGCGGCCGCGGATCTTGGCGATGCTCACGACCGGCATGGAAGCGAGGCGCAGCACGATATCGTGCCAGAAGCCCAGCACCTCCGGCTGCTGAGCTGCCTTGCCGACGTCGAGATGGGCGACGAAGAACTCGGGATTCGCCGACTGGAACACTACGACCTTTACGGACGGGTCCGCCTCAAGGTCGGTCAATAGCGCTCCCAATTCGACGATCGTCGTGGGAACAAACATGTTGATCGGGGGATTGCTGAAGGTGATCGTCCACCGGCCCGGGTTGGTGCGGTCGGTGTCGAATTGTGAAGAGTCTGGCATGGCGCATCTCCTAAGGCGATTCTGGAACCAGATTTGCGTTCAAGGTGATCTCGGGACACGGTAGCTTGGACAAAAGGTACATTTACCGCGCAGTTGAGCCGACCTAAGAAACGAACCGAAGTTCGCCGGCGATGGTCGGCACCAGCTCAGACACAGTTGGGTGGATGTGCATTGTTTGCCGCAGCGTGGCGGCGTTGCCGCCGGCCGCCATGATGTCGTGCACGGTATGGACGGCCTCGTCGTCGCTGGTGCCTAGGATCGCGGCCCCCAGGATGGCGTCGGTGTCGGCAACGGCCGTAAGCGCGCCGCTTTTCCCCAAGGCTCTCATCATTGCCGACCTTCGGCGAGAAGCTGCACCTGGTGGCCGTCGACAAGTGTAATCGGCGGATTGAGGATGACCTGATCTCCCGCCTTGACCCCGGTGTCCACTTCTACCCGCGTCCCCAGATCGCGCGTCACTCTCACCGCGCGGATCTCTGCTTTGCCGTTGTTGACAACCGCCACCTGTGGGCCGTCGCGATTGAAGATGATGGCGTCGGCCGGGACCGAGAGGTTCGGCGCCTTGCGGGGAATCTTGAGCTCCACTGTGCAGTAGATCCCGGGCGGCAGGGCGCCGTCGGGATTCGATATGTCGATTTCGGTCAACAGCGTCCGCGTGCCGGGCTGCAGCGCAGCGGCGATGCGGGTGACCGTGCCGGGGAACTCGCGATCGGGGAGTTCCGGCACGCGCACGATCGCGTCAATTCCCGGCGCTACGCCGAAGGCTGCGTCCTGCGGCACGTAGACCGAGACGCGGATGACGTCCTCCTGGATAATCTCGAACATGAAGGTGCCGCTGGTGGCATTACCCTGCACCAGACTGCCGACATCGACGTTGCGCTGGGTAATGACGCCGTCGAACGGCGCCAGCACCGAGGCATAGTCCCGGTCCTGGTGAAGCTGCTTGATCAGGTTCTCCTGAGCCGTGATGTTGTGTTTCGCGGCCTCAACGGCGGCCTCCTGCGCCTTCAGGTTCTGGAGAGAGACGTCGCCCTGCTGGCGGCTCACCCAGCCGTCCCGGACCAACTGTCCGTTCCGGCCCCACGTCACTTGCGCCAGCTTTCGCGTCGCCTCTGCCTGGTCGAGCGCGGACTTGAGCTGATTGAGCGTCGCCTCAGCCTGTGAGATTTGGTCATCGAGCTCTGGTACGGCGAGCTGCGCCAGCAGGTCTCCCGCCTTGACGCGGTCCCCGATGTCGACATTGCGCTTGACGATGTAGCCGGTGGCGCGGGCATAAATTTTCGCCGCCGCGAAGGCGGCCGTGGTGCCGGGCAATGTAACCGAAACGGTGCCGGGGCTCGCCTCGACCGTCGCGACGCGAACCTCGGGGACGAAATCGCGCTGCTGCGCGGCCGTGGCCAATACCTCTTGCCGCTGCGAAGAGTGCTCCCAGCTCCCCAACGATAGACCGAGGACGAGCAGCATCAATGCGCCAAGAGCGAGCAGTCGCCCGCCCTGGCGGCGGCGTGCCGGCCGGCGTTGTTTTGTCGGGTTCGGTGTCCCGCGGGCGACGGGGTCGATCGCATCGTTCCGGTCGGGAACATAAACGTCATTCATCTGAGAGCTCCTCGAACACGCCATAAGCGAGGACGCCGTCGGCGCGCTTGCGCAACATGGCGAAGAGGTAGGGGACGATCAGCAACGTGGTCGGCGTCGCGAACAACAGGCCGCCAATCACCGCGCGTGCCAGAGCTGCATTCTGCTCCTCGCCGGGACCTCCGATCGCCATGGGGATCATGCCGACGACCATCGCCGCCGCGGTCATCAACACCGGGCGGACCCGGGTACGGCCGGCGTCGAGGGCGGCCCGGAGGGCGCTCCTGCCCTTGAGCTGTTGTTCGCGCGCGAACGTCACCAGCAGAATGGAATTCGCCGAGGCGACGCCGACCGCCATGATCGCACCCATCAGCGAGGGGACGTTGAGCGTCGTGCCGGTGATGAACAGCATCGTGACGATGCCGCAGAAGGTCGCCGGCAATGCCAGGATCACAACGAATGGGTCGGCGAAGTTCTGGTAGTTGACGACCATCAGGAGATAGACGAACACCGATGCGAACAACAACCCGATGCCCAGGTCCCGGAAGGCGTCGTGCATGCTCTGGATCTGCCCAAGCACCTGGATCCTGCTGCCGGGCTGCAATCTGTGCTGAAGCTCGCTGACAATCTCGCCGATGTCGGCCGAGACGCTGCCGAGGTCACGGCCCTGCACGCTGGCATAGATGTCGTAAACGGGCTGGATATTGCTCTGGTTCAGATTGGTCGGCACGCTGTCACGCTGCAACATTGCGACATTGCTCAACAGGCCGGGTATCGGCGGGCCGTCGGCAGCGATCGCACTGGAGATCGGGGTGTTCTCGAGTTCGCCCAATGAACTCACGAGACGTTCCGGCGTCTGGACCGCGATGTAATAGGGGGTCCCGGTTTTGGGATCGGTCCAAAGATTAGGAGTGACCTGCTCCGACGAGCTGAGGCTGGTATTGACATCATTGGCAATGGCTTGCGCGTTGAGACCGAGTTGTAGTGCGCGCGAACGGTCGATGTTCACCATGAAAGCAGGCGCATCGAGTTCCTGCTGCAGATGGGCGTCGGCGATGCCCGGAACGGCGGCGATGCGGCGAAGCAATTCGTGCGCTACGCGCAGGTTGGTCGCGCGATCGCGTCCGACAACCCGCAGATCGATCTGCGCCGGCAGGCCGAAATTGAGGATCTGGGTGACCATGTCGGCGGACTGGAAATAGAAGGTCACCGAGGGGAAGGCGGCCGGCAATATCTCACGCAGCCGGCGCACGTAATCCGCAGTCGGCGCGTGGCCCTGCCTGAGCGATATCAGTAACACGCCGTCGTTGACACCGATCGTCGAGCCGTCGGTGAAAGCGAGGTTATAGACGCGCTGCGGCACGCCGATGTCGTCGACGATGAGGTCGCGGTCGGGCGCCGGAATGACCTCTCGGATCTTGTCCTCCACCGCCTCGAAGATCTTCTCAGTGGCTTCGATGCGGGTCCCCGCCGGCGCACGGACGTGGAGCTTGATCTGTCCCGCATCAATCGCAGGGAAGAAATCCTGTCCCACGGAAGTAAACATTACTCCACCCAGCACGAGCATCAGCACCGCGAATACCGGAACAATGAGCCGCCTTTTGAGCAGCAACGCGAGCAGGCGCACGTAGCCGCGGCGAAACTGCTCGAAACCGCGCTCAAAAACCGCAAACCAATTGCCCGAGCCGTTTGTGTCGCTGTGGTTCTCGCCCTTGAGCAGCAGGCCGATAATGACCGGCGTCAACGTGCGTGACAGCGCATAAGACGCCAGCATCGCAAACACCACCGCGAGCCCGAGCGGCGTGAACAGGAATTTTGCCGGTCCTTCGAGGAACACCACCGATGTAAACACGCAACTGATCGCGAGCGTCGAGACCAAGGTCGGCACTGCAATGCCAGCCGACCCGTGCAAGGTCGCCGCAGCTAGACTCATTCCTTGGCTGCGTAGCCGGTGGGTGTTCTCGATCGTCACCGTCGAATCGTCGACCAGAATCCCGACCGCAAGCGCCATGCCGCCCAAGGTCATTGTGTTGAGCGTGTCGCCGAGAAAGTAGAGGACGACGATGGACGTCAGGATCGACAGGGGAATCGAGATCAACACGATCAGTGTCGACCGCCACGAGCCGAGAAACACCAGGATCATCAGGCCGGTGAGTCCTGCCGCGATTGCTCCCTCGCGCAGCACACCGGCAATCGATGCAGTCACGAGCTTCGACTGGTCGAACAGTTCATTGATCGTGAGCCCGGGCGGCGCCGCGGCGCGCGCGAGGTTCAGGACGCCGCGGACGCCATTGACGACCGCAACCGTCGAGGCATTGCCGTTTTTCACCACGCTCAACAACACAGAGCGGTGGCCGCCGGTGCGAACGATATTCTGCTGCACCGCCCAACCATCGTGCACTTGGCCGACATCCTTCAGGAACACCGTCTGCCCGTCGGTATATTTGATGGGAATGTTATTGAGGTCGGCGATGCTCAGCGGCATCGCGTTGGTGCGCACCGTGTATTGCCGATCGCCGATCTTGGCCAGTCCCGACGGCAAGGTCAGGCTCTGCGCATTGATGGCGCTGACCACGTCTACCGGGGTCAGGCCTCTGGCCTCGAGCTCGAGCGGATCGATATCGACCATGATCTGTCGGTACTTGCCCCCGTCTGGGGTCGGAAAAGTGACGCCCGGGACCGGGGCAAGCTGCTGGCGCAGATTGTAGTATCCGTAGTCGTAGAGCTGTTGCTCGTTGAGCCGGTCGGAAGTGAGGCTGAGCTGCAACACCGGCACGCTGGAGGCATCGTACCGGACGATGAGCGGCGGCTGGACGCCCACTGGCATCAGTTGGCGGATGTAGTTTGTGCAGGCGGTGATCTGCGAAATCGCCAGGTCGATGTTGACGTTGGGTTGGAAATAGATCTTCTGCACCGAAATGCCGTTGAGAGTCTGTGCCTCCATATCCTTGACGCCTGTCGCGCAGGTGCTGATCGCGTACTGGCTGTAGGTGCTGACGCGCTGCTCCATCTCTGGCGCGCTGAGGCCGGTGTATTGCCAGATCACCGACACCACCGGAATGTCGATCTCCGGGAAAATGTCCTCCGGCAATACGATGATCGCCGACACGCCGAGAAACAGGATGAGCGCGGCGAGAACATAGAAGGTGTAGGGAAATTTCAATGCAAAGCGAACGATACCCATGTCGCTATCCCCTACGCTAGGCGGCCAGCCAGTAACTTACGTTTCCATTGAAGGCTGTCCGTTGTAATTTAGGCAGGGAACCGCAGCACGTTGTTCTCGGCCGTGATGACCTGACCACGAACACGACGAGTTCTACGGCAGACTGCTGGAATCGTGATGAAGAGTTCATGTCTGCAAGCCTCCTCGTATTAAGATGCAGTCTGGAGCGCATTTGCTCTGAGCGGACAGCCCCGAACGGCGGAAATTGCCGACTATCTCGGGAGGAGGAGGGCCTCACTCAGGTTTGCGAATGCCCCCTAACGGGCGTGAGACACACTCATCGGGGGGGCGGATCGGATTACGTCCCAATTTGGAATCTCGATGCGCTTCCAGCCAAAGAGACGAGCGTCGAGTGACCAGGCGCCAGGTCCAAGCAGCGCGAGCGCGATACCCGCTATAACTAGTCCCTACACTTTCGCCCAAGGGCTTGGCGTAAAAACACTAGGATTTCTACGACCAAGCTGAGTTAGGTTGTCATTTCTGGCCCATCTAGTGACCAGCGGAACTCCCTTGGGGTGCCTCCGAGGACCTGGCGGATTCGGCGGGTGAAGTGGCTTTGGTCGGAGAAACCTGAGGCATACGCGATCTCGGACACCGAAAGGTCGGTACGACTAAGCAAGGTCTTCCGTGACCTAGTGAACCATCAAGACCGGTAGATCCGTTGTCTCAATGACGTGGAGGGTGGGGCCGCCGAATATTGCCTCGTAGGTGGGCGAATGGGTGTAAGCGCCCATGACCAGAAGTTCGGCCGCATTCGCTTTCGCTTCTTCGAGAATGCGGACACCGACCCCCCGCCGATCCCGCTCCAGGATCAGCCGTTCCGCGCGCACTTCGTGATATGACAGATACCCCAGTAGCTCCTCATCTTGCGCCGGGCCCGCCCCGTCGACTGCGCCGATCGTTAGCAAGATGACGCGGTGCATGCGCGCGAGCACGGGCATCGCCGCCGTCAATGCGTGCTGCGCCTGGGGCGAGCCGTCCCAGGCAACAATAGCGGTTTCCCACGAGCGCGTCGTCGAGCGTGGCGGAAGTAGAATGACCGGATGCGCGGCCAAGACCAGCGCCGCATAGATCATCGGCCAACGCCGCGACGGATCGACCCCATCGGGCCGAGGGACCGCCACAAGATCACAAAAGCGCGCCGAGTCAGCGATTACACTCTCAGGCAGACCGATGCGCTCCCGCCAGCTCACGGAGACCTCATTGGCCCGGACCGGCCGCTGCGGCGAGATAGCGACGTGGCGGTGTTTCGTCCAGGCCTGAAACGTGGCGAAGGCCGCCTCGCCGGCCTCATCGATGAGTTGCGGCAGGCTGTCGTAGTTCCTATCGATCCAGCCGATGTTCTTATCCTCATAGCCGGTTACGAGAACCTGTTCACGATCTAGCTTCAAGTATAGCGCCTCGACATGTGCTCGGAGGATGCGAGCGAGATCCACAGCGAGATCGAGCGCGTCTGTATGGTCAAGCCGGCCCACAACGGGCACGAGAATCTTACGGATCGCCATTTCGGTGTATCCTTTCGAAATTCCGGGGGCGACGTTCTTCAGCTCGGTGCGTTCCGGGTCGGCGCTGCGGATTAAAGCGGGTAACGGCAATCGATCATCTTGCGTGGCATCTTCTGGTGCGCCGGCTGAGCAACCGGGGCTGTCTCCTGGCTGCTGATCAGGCCATATGCGAGCAGCCACGCGACGGACGCGATACAAGAGGCTACGACCGCCACGGACGCAAAGCCTGCTCCGTACGCAGAGAGAGCGATTGAATGAAGCGCATCACGTGCCCCTGCAGGCGCCGCCGAAAGCAATCCAGCAAGATCACCGGACGTCACACGCGCCGCCGCTTGCTGGGCAGCATCCATCGCCAGACCCGCTTTCGAGGCCCCGGCGACGAACCGGTCGCGAGCTACATCCGAAAGAATGGCACCCAACGCCGCAACACTAACTAGGATACCAATGAATCGCGTCGTGCTCGCGAGTCCCGAAGCCATCCCAGCCCGATCTTCGGGCACCGCGCCTTGCAGAACCTTCACCGTCTGCCCGTTGAGGAGCCCCGCGCCACAGCCGGCGATCACCATCGCGACGAGAAATACCCCATAGGGCAGGTGAGACCAGCCAACCAACCAGAAGGCTGCATTCCCGATGGCGGTAATGGCTAGTCCTGCGGCGAGCAAAGACCGGCCGGAGAATCGAGTAGCCAATCGGCGCGTGACCCTTGGTGCCAGCACCGTCGGGAGAGCGAATGGAATCATCGCGATGCCCGCCGGCAACGGTTCAAATCCGTAAGCGTTCTCAAGATACAAAGGGAGAAAGAAAATCATCACCTGCGCGCTGGCGCCGTAGCCGATCATCGCCAGAACAGCGCCCAGGAACGTTCTCCGGCGGAATAGTCCGAATTCAACCATGGGACGATCCTGGCGAAGCTCAACGATTACGAAGGCCGCGAGGAACACGAATGCAGCGGCGAGGCGGATGACGATCGACGAACTTGCCCAGCCCGCGTCGTTGCCATCGATAAGCGCCCATATGAGCAACGCAAGACCGGCGCTGAACGTGATGGTACCGGAGATGTCGAGCCGCTTGGCATTGGGATCTCGGGATTCGCTGATGAACTTCAAGGTCGCGATGATCAGGATGGCCGATGCAGGGACATTCACAAGGAACACCCAGCGCCATCCCACGAAATTCGTGATGGCCCCTCCGATGATAGGCCCGACCGCGAGGGCTATTCCGAGGCTGGCGCCCCAGAACGCGAAGGTTTGATTTCGCTCAGCACCAGTAAACGCATTCGATAGAATCGCCAGGGAGGCGGTGAGCAGGAACGCGCCTCCCACCCCCTGGGCGGCACGGGAAAGATTCAGCATGAGTGAATCCGTTGCGAGGCCGCAGGTGGCGGATGCAACCGCAAAAATCACCAGGCCAATAAGCATAGATTTTTTGCGGCCGCGCAAATCCGCGTAGCCGCCGGAGGCCAACAGCAATGAAGCATAGGTCAGGACGTACGCGCTGATCACCCACTGCGCGTCAGTGAATGAAGCGCCGAGCGACCGTCCGATTGCCGGGAGAGAGACCGCCACAATATTCGAGTCGAGCACAATCAGCGACGACACGAGCGACGCCGTTAGCAATATACAGAATTTCTTGGGCGCCTCGGCTTCACCCTGGATAGGAACGCTCGTCATCGGCCGCATCTCCTCCGCTCTTTATTCCCGCAGGCGTTGATGGCGTTCTCCACGTCTTCAGGCAGGAAGGGGCGGATAAATATACGCTGACTGAAACATTGCAGACTCGTCCAGGATTGCGCGTCATCCGCTATGACACGGCAACCCAGAAAATCTACGGTATGGTCGCAGAAGGCACGTTTGACGCGTCCAAGAAGAACCTCACAACTATCTCGCCGTTCTACGCCAACAAATTCTTCCCCGGTACATTCGTCATGTTGACCTATGCGCGAGGGCCTGCGGCAAAGTAGCGCCCGAAGCGCAGCTCGTGGCCCATCAGCGAGCATGTGGACGCCGTCGACTAGAGCGCTTTCGGACTAACTGGAATCGGCGCGCCCCTCCCCGTCATGGCCGGCGAAGCATGCACCGGCGAAGGCCGGCGGCCGGGCATCCACGTCTTCCTCGCTACACATCGCAAGACATGGGCGGCGCCAGGCGCTAGTCCGGCAACCCTGAGAGCAGATACACCATCTGCAGCATCGTTCCGGGTTGGAAGTTCTTCCCGAACGTGTGCTCAAGGATCGTGGTGATCTCGCCGGATCCGTATATGTGACTCAGCGCGCGATCGACCTCGAGCCGAAAATCGTCGTCGCCGTGCGGCAGCGCCAGCGCATAGGACTCGACGGTCAGGTAAGCGTCGGACAGCCGCAAATTCCCGGGCGCCTTGCTGTTCGCGATCAGCGCCAGCAGGATTGATCGATCCGCGAAGTAAGCCGATGTCTTGCCATCATCAAGCATTGCGAGACCCTCGGCGTGGGTCTTGGCTGGAATGATGGTCGCGGTGATCCCGGCGCTGCTGAGCGACTTGTTCAGCTCCTGCTCGGTCGTCGTTCCGCCCAGTACGCCGATCGTCCGTCCGGCCAGCTCTTGCAGGTTGTGTGGTCCGTCTGGAGTGATCAGAAGACTGGCGCCGTCAATGAACGTCATAACCGAGAAATCGACCAGCTTGCGGCGCGACAGAGTGCTGCTGGTCGGCTCGCAGAGCAGATCGGCCTTGTTCTGCTGGATCGCCGCGAAGCGATCAACAGCGGTAACCGTCACATAGCTTATGTTCAATGACGGCTGGTTCAGCTGCTGAGCAAGCCGCCTGACGACCGCCTGGCACAGATCGACCATGAACCCCGCGGGCTCGTCATTGCTGGTTTTGTAGGAGAACGGCGGAGCATCGGCGCGATAGGCGATGCGGATGATGTTGCCCTGGCGAATGCGATCGAGCGCCCCGGCGAATGCCACGGTGGGCAGACAGGCCACTGCCAGCAACAGCATTGCCGCGAATTCCACCGCCCTCGGCCACCGCCGTTGCGCTGTGATCATGATGCATGTTTCCTCTGTCAGTTACGCCCCACCGATCAGCGCCAGCGTGTGACGCGCGATGACGATCTCCTCGTCGGTCGGAATCGCATAGGCCGGCAATGCCGAATCGGCGCGCGTCAGCAGCGGCCCGCCTGCCAGGTTTGCCGCCTCGTCGATCGAGAAGCCGAGCCAACGCAGGCGGTGCAGCACGCGGGCGCGGATCTCGGGGCTGCGCTCGCCGATGCCCGCGGTGAACACCATGCCATCGATGCCGCACATCGCGGCCGCCATCGTGCCGGCGGTGCGTGCGACGTGATAGACGAAATACTCCACCGCCAGCTTCGCCGACGGTGCCTCGCTCGCCAGCAGCGTGCGCATGTCGTTCGAAATGCCGGACAGTCCCTTCAGGCCGCAATCCGCGTAGAGGAACCGCTCGACCCGATCGACGTCCCAGCCCTTCTGCTGCTGCAGCCACAGGATCACGCCGGCATCCAGCGAGCCCGGTCGTGTGCCCATCGGCAAGCCCTCCAGCGCGGTGAACCCCATCGACGAATCCACACTCCGCCCACCGGCCAGCGCGCACATCGACGCGCCCGCCCCGAGGTGCGCCACCACGACGCGTCCCTGCGCGATCTCCGGCACGCGCTCCGCCAGGGCGCCGGCAATGAATTCATACGACAGTCCATGGAACCCGTAGCGCCGCACGCCCTCGCGATACAGCGCGTCGGGGATCGCGAAGCGATCGGCCACCGCCGGATGTCCGCGATGGAACGCGGTATCGAAGCACGCCACGTGGGGCAGCGAGGGGAATAGTGCCGCTGACGCCCTGAGCACCGCGACGGCCGGCGGGTTGTGCAGCGGCGCCAGCGGTGCCAGCGCTTCGATGCGCGCGAGTGTCGCGGCATCCACCAGTGCCGGCGCATTCAGATCCGGGCCGCCGTGCACAACGCGATGGCCGAACCCGATCAGGCCGCTTTTCTCCATTGGCCCGTCCGGCAAGGAAGCCAGCAGCGCGAGCGCCGCCGCATGATCCTTGGTGGTCACCATCCGGTTGTGCATGGGTTTGGCATCGGCGGTGGTGGTCAGCAGGCGGCCCTCGCCGCCGATCCGCTCCACTTCCCCGCTTTGGGCGCGCCGCGGCTGACCGTCCACCACGCCATACACCGCGAACTTCAGGCTGGATGAGCCGGCATTCAGAACGCACAAGCGTTGATCCATCCCTCTTGGCCTTTCCTGTCCGGAGCGTGCATGCTTCGCCATCCAGCCGCAGACGAGCCCCGGAGACAGCGTCCATGACCAAGTTCGGCCTCGCCCAGTCTGTCCGCCGCGTGGAGGACCCGCGCCTGCTGAAGGGCGGCGGCCGCTACACCGACGATATCGTATTGCCGGGCATGCTGCACGGGATCGTGCTGCGCAGCCCGCACGCCGCGGCAAAACTCGGCGCGATCGACACGGCGGCGGCAGCATCGGTCGCCGGGGTTAAGGCAATCTATACTGCTGCCGACCTGAACGCCGATGGCATCGCGCCGATGCCCTGCGCCGCGCCGGTGCAGAACCGCGACGGCTCGGACATGGCGAACCCGCCATATCCGGCACTTGCCGATGGGGCGGTACGCCATGTCGGCAATCCCGTGGCGTTCATCGTCGCCGAAACGCCGAAGGCCGCGCGCGACGCCGCGGAGCTGATCTCCGTCGATTACACTATCGAGCCTGCCATCACCGACGTCGCCACAGCGACCGACCCGGGCGTACCGCTGGTATGGCCCAACGTGCCTGACAATATCGCGTTTGACTGGGAGATCGGCGACAAGGCGGCGACCGACGCGTTGTTTGCCACTGCCGCGCATGTCACGCGACTGACTGTGGTGAACAACCGGGTCATCGTCGCGTCCATGGAGGGGCGCGCCGCGATCGCCGACTACGACACGACGACCGGTCGCTGGACGCTGTATGCCAACACGCAGGGCGGCTGGCTGATCAAGACCCTGATCGGAACGGTCTTCAACACCGAGCCCGCGAATTTCCGTGTCGTCACGCCCGATGTCGGCGGCGGCTTCGGCATGAAGGCGTTCCTCTACGCCGAGCATGTGCTGACCTGCTATGCAGCACGCAAGCTGGAAAGACCGGTGAAGTGGACATCGGAGCGCGGCGAAGCGTTCCTGGCCGACACGCAGGGCCGCGACAACGTCACCCTGGGCGAACTGGCGAGCGATGCGGGGGGAAAGTTCCTGGCGCTGCGCACGCGCAATCTCGCCAACATGGGCGCGTATCTTTCGACATTCGCGCCTTATATCCCGACGCTGGCCGGCGGCGCCGTGCTGTCCGGTGTCTACGACTTCCAACAGATCTACGCCAACGTACTTGGCGTGTTTACCCACACCGTGCCGGTGGACGCGTACCGTGGCGCTGGGCGTCCCGAGAGCAACTATCTGCTGGAGCGGCTGGTCGATGTTGCCGCACGGGAACTCGGTATCGACCGCGTGGAACTGCGCCGGCGCAACATGGTGCTGGCCTCGGCGATGCCGCACGCCACGCCGGTCGGCAAGACCTACGACACGGGCGACTTCCCGATGGTGCTGGATGCAGCGCTGACGGGCATGGACTATGCCGGCTTCGCGGCCCGGCGCGCGGCATCCGCGCAGCACGGCAAGCGTCGCGGCATCGGCCTCGCATATTATCTCGAGGTCACGATGGGCGATCCGACCGAGCGAGCGGAAATCCGCTTCGCCGAGGATGGCTTTGTCGATGTCTACGTGGGCACGCAATCGACCGGCCAGGGTCACGAGACCGCCTATGTCCAGCTCACGTCGCAGCGCCTCGGTATCGACGGCGAGAAGATCCGCATCCGCCAGGGCGACACGGACACCATTCCCGTCGGCGGCGGCACCGGCGGCTCGCGCAGCCTGTATTCCGAAGGGCGTGCGATCCAGGTCACCGCGGATACGGTGATCGACAAGGGCAAGCAGGCAGCGGCCGAAGTGCTGGAGGCGGCGTCTGCCGATATCGCGTTCGCCGACGGGCGCTTCGCCATCGTCGGCACCGACCGCGGCATCGACATCATGACGCTCGCCGCCACCCAGCGGCAGAAGGCGGCGGCCGGCGAACCGGCGACCACGCTCGACGCCGCCGAAGTGGTGGACGTGGCCGAACACACCTTCCCGAACGGCTGTCACATGGCCGAAGTGGAAGTGGATCCCGAGACCGGCGTGGTGGAAATCGTTCGCTATCGTGTCTGCGACGACTTCGGCAAGACCGTGAACCCGATGATCGTACGTGGCCAGGTGCATGGTGGCGTTTCGCAAGGCCTCGGCCAGGCGCTGCTGGAACGCACCAATTACGACGCCGACGGCCAGCTTCTGTCCGGCAGCTTCATGGACTACGCAGTGCCGCGCGCCGACGATCTGCCGGACATCGAGGTCGATCTTTTGGAAGTGCCCAGCGCGTCCAATCCACTCGGCGTGAAGGGCGCCGGCGAGGCGGGCTCGGTCGGCAGTCCGCCGGCACTGATCAACGCCATCATCGATGCGCTGTCGGGCGACGGCGTGACGCATATCGACATGCCCGCCACGCCGGAGACCGTGTGGAAGGCGTTGGCGACGGCGGCGTGATACTCTACGACCGTCACGGCGTCGCCGCACCCCTTACGGAAAGGTCATGTCATGAAGCGCGAGGAATTCGAAGCCGATCTGCTGCGCGAGGGTTATCAGGTGTTTTATGGCGGCATGCGCGCCAACGAAGTGAATCCCGAGCACGGGCATGAGTTCGACGCGCGTGTCATGGTGATCGGTGGCGAAATCACCCTCACCCGGGACGGCAGGGCGGAGACATTCCGTACGGGGGATAGTTGCGCCGTGCCGGCGAACTACCCCCATGCCGAACAGGTCGGGCCGCAAGGCGTAGCCTGGATTTTCGGCCGCCGCGCCGCCAGGGTATAATTCGCAATTCAGGACCCGTTGTGGAACAACTGCTTCACCTGGCGCATCGGTGGCACCCCCCATCGTCATGGCCGGCGAAGGCCGGCCATCCACGTTTTTCCTTGATACCAGCAGCAAAGACGTGGATGGCGGGGCCAAGATGCTATGGGGGTGGGCGGTCGCAGCAGCATGTATCCTGCCGGTTGTCCAAAACCTGTAAGGAACGA
>Ga0209040_10000720_pt1 | contig 25729 bp, 25 predicted proteins | sample BogFormECP12_OM3_FD_188240 | JGI IMG/M metagenome (GOLD analysis project Ga0209040, IMG submission 188240) | Bog forest soil microbial communities from Calvert Island, British Columbia, Canada - ECP12_OM3 (SPAdes) (version 2) | ecosystem: Environmental > Aquatic > Freshwater > Wetlands > Bog ... | reverse complement strand
CATCCGGGGAGGGGGCCCGATTCTTTCGTCAAGGTCGCCGATCCGAGCAGCGTGCCGCCCGCTGAAAAGAGATCGCCGATGTAGCCCTGAGGACTGGCGACTGCTCGGTAGAACCGGATTCCGGATATCGTCCCGGGCTCTGAGCTCCAAAATTTTACGCCGAGGGTCACTGCCCCCGCGCCGCCGATTGGGTTCTTTGGTACAGCGTTGCCGAAGATGGTCAGCGTTTGTGCAGAAGCTACTCCACAACTTGGAATTGCGAATGATACACTGAACAATACGCAGAAAAATCGCTGAAGCATTTTTATCAACTCCCCCGGTTGGTAGGTGTCCCGCGCCCGCCCCTGAGATTGGAACACGCGGGCAAAACGTGCCCGTTAACGCGTTTGTCACGTTGTGTCATTTTTAGGTGAATCGACAGTGATCGTTGTTATCTTGTAAGCTGTCGACAGCTTACGGCTGGCATCGTGACCGAGCGCGGGAACCGGGTGCGCTTCGGCGAACACGATAGGGGGATCAAAACTGAGGGGGAAATCCGACTTTGATCAAAATATGCTCTCCTTTTACTGGGGATCTTAAACCTCCATTAACGCGAGGCTAAACTCTTGGTACCGATACTGTAACGAGCCTAGTAGCTGCTGCGTCGGCGATAACTTGGTTAAGGATTTCCTGATTCCCGGTCCGTCGGCGGTGATTCTCACCGAGGCCGGAAACCTTTCGGACAAAATCACACCTGGGACCGCGGACCAGCCTGCCGGGTCGATGCGCGGACCAATGCCGGGAACCGCACTCCGGATACCTCAAACCCCGACTAAGTCGGGGTTTGAGGGAGAATATGGTTCGCGACGCGTCGGCGAGGGCTCGTGCGATCTCTTTGGTGCAGCGCAGGAGGGTCTCGCGGGCGTGGCGGACAACCTTGCCGACGGTGTTGAGCAGCAAAAAGCGCAGCCGTTTGGGCCTGGCGGTGTGAAATTCCTCGGGTAGGCCGACACGCTTGTAGGCTGAGCGCAGGTTGTAGAGGATCACGTTGAGGCGCAGCGCTGGGCAGATAATTGACCTCGGCCCATTGGCGGGTGGCGTCGGTCTCTTCGCGGTCGAGTTTCCAATGATCCTCGGGCAGCGCCCCAATGCACTGGGAGAGCTGCGGGCTCATGTCGCCCGAGATCGCATAGCCGATCGCCTGGTCGTCGAGCCAGCCCATCAGCTCGTGCTCGTAGAGCGCGCTGTCGCCGCGCAGATAGATCTTGGCGATGCCGGCCGGGCAGCGCGGCAAGCGCCTCCTCGACGACCCGGCGGTTGCCCGAGCTGGCCGGGACGTTGCCGTCGCGGAACTCGTCGGCGACGATCACGTCCTGCTGGGCCCACAGCGCCAGCACCGGCTGATAGCCGCGATTGCCATCGTACGCCCGCTTGGCTGCCTGCTTGTCGCAGGCGATCACGGTGGCGTCGATGTCGAGAGCGGCGGTCTTGAGCGGACGGCGGCATTGCAGATCGAGGGTCAGTTCAGCATTGGCCTTGGCCAGACCCAGCAGCGGCGTCGACTCGGCCGGCACGTTGGCTTTGCCTTGCTGCAGCAGCGGCAGATCCTCGGCATGAAATTGCGCGAGAAAATCCCGCGCGGTCTGTGCCGCAGGCAGATCATGCCCAAGCAGCAGCGCCAGCGCCTTGTCCTGGCGAAAGTGGTCGAGGTCTTCCGCGCTCTCGCCGCCGGCCGCCCACAGCGCCAACAGGCTTTCCACCATCGCCGCGGCGCTCAGACCCCGCTTGCGGCTCTTCAACTGGATCTCCCGGTCGATCACTGCCGCCGTCCCGGTCTGCCGAAACGTCTCGATCAGGCCGGGCGCACCCGAATGCCCGGTGATCAGCCCCGTCTCCAGCTCGCTATCAATCTCGAAATCCAGCCGCCCCGCCATTCGCTTCCCCCGCACCCGGCGGGTGAAACTTACCACTCGGCCAGAACAAAAGCGGAATCAATGACTTTCCTGAAAAACCCGCCGAATCTCGAACCGCTAGCCGGGGATTGGGGGGATAGTGCACAGATTGACGAACTGCGGATGGCGTGCTAGCATTGATCATAATACGGCCGCCCAAGCACAGATAAACCAGAAGGGGTAGATGCCATTCGCAGCCTTCTGATAGGAAGCGTGCGGCTGCTTGTGACGGCTGGGCTATTGTGGGCGTTGTTGGCACGCGTCGACCTTGGCCATGCCAAAGAGCTCATCGGTCACCTCTCGTTGCCGCTGTTGGCGGCCGGCGCGGCAGCACTACTGGCGACGAGCCCCTTCAGCGCGCTGCGCTGGCAGATCGTTCTGGCGGCCGAGACGACCTCCCCTGGGCCCTGGACCTTGCTCAAGATCGTGCTCGTCGGGTTGTTTTTTAACCAAGTCCTGCCTTCCGGCGTCGGCGGCGACGCCGTCCGGGCGTGGCGTTGCCACCGGCTCGGCATCGGCGTGGCTGCGGCAATCCGCAGCCTTGTGCTCGATCGGGTCTGCGGCTACTTCGTGATGGTCGTCCTGTTCGCGGCCACCCTGCCGGTTCTGCTGCGCGTTCTGCCCGATCCGCGCCAGCGCTATGGCATCGTCCTACTCCTCGGAGCAGCGCTTGGCGGATCGTTCGCGCTATTTCTGATCGATTATCTGCCGCGGCCGCTATTGCGCTTTCGGCTGGTTGCCGAGCTTGCAGCGCTGTCGCGCGCGGGCCGTCGGCTGTTCACCCGACCGGCGTGGTCCGCGGCCGTCGTAAGCCTCTCTGTCGCCACCGTGGGGCTGTCGATCCTTGGCTTCATGCTGGTGGCGGAAAGTATCGGCGTCGATCTCGCCTTCGGCAGCTGGGTCGTGATCGTACCCCCGGTCAGCCTGATCCAGCTGGTTCCGGTATCGCTTGCCGGGTGGGGGGTACGCGAACTCGGATTTGTCGTCGTCCTGGCCGGATTCGGGATCCCGGCCGAGGCGGCGCTCGCTGCCTCGCTGTTAATCGGCCTGTGCCTGATCGTCGTCGGTTTGCCCGGCGGTTTGCTATGGCTTACCGGCTGGGATATCGCACCAGCGATCCTTGCGAAGAGCGGACGCGCTGCCGGCCGGGTCGATCCGTAATACAAAGGGCGTCGGCAAATCACGAGCAAACCGGACCCCATCGCTGCGGTCGCGCCAACGTAAGGCTGGGATCATGATCGAAGCGCGTCCTGGTCACCGAGACCCGCGAGGCTCTGTCGTATTATTCTACGTAATTCTGATTCTGGTGGCTGCGATTTATTATCTTTTCTTGGCGATGGACGGCACTCTCAATTTCTCCAAACCCATCGAACTCTCAGCACGCGGAATGACTTTTAACAGCATGTTGGAGCATCTGCTGCACGGGGAGTTCGACGTCGATCCAGCGGCGGTTGCCTTTGAAGGGGTCATTCGCGACGGCAAGACCTATGTCTACTTTGGTATTCTCCCGGCACTTCTGCGGTTGCCGTTGCTCCCCACCGGCGCGCTCGCGTGGCTCGACGTCACGGGCCTGTATTGCGCTCTGGCAGCGACGGTCGCCCTGTGCTTCAAGTTGGCTAGCGTGGCCTTGATCAATGGCAAGCTGCCAAAGACCCGACTGCGAGCCATTGCCTTTTTTGTCATCGTTCTGTCATTGCTCCTCGGCGGGGCCCAGATCCAATTTCTAAGAGGCACGGTCTATCTGGAGACGCTCGACTGGGCTGGTGCGATCAGTGCTGCCTTCATCTATTGCGCCGTACGGGGACTGATCGCCAAGCAGGAGTTTTCTACCGGGTTAATCGCCGTAATGGCTACGCTGGCCGGGCTGGAACTCCTAACTCGCGTGTCGACCGCCCTCGGGCTCTACTTTGCTACCGGGCTGCTGATCCTGGTTCTCGCTTGGCCGGTCGGCCCGCTTGGCAGCCGGCTGCCGCGGTTCGTCCGCGCCATGGCGAGCACACGCCCCCTCGCCGGGCTCGCCATCCTTCTGGGGTTCGTGATGCTGTCAGGCATAGTGAATTATCAACGCTGGGGAGACCCGCTCAAGTTTACCGGCGACGCTAGCAGCTATATCGGCTTCATGGCCTCACCTGGCCGTCTTGCTCGCTTGGAAACGTATGGCGCATTTAACATACGGCGGCTGTGGTACAGTATACTCTATTATTTTTTTCCGGTCTGGGCGATCATTCGGCCGGACGGCAAATTCCTTTTTTCCGAATTCGAGACACGAATCCTCGACGGCGTCGAGGCGCCGCCGAGCAGCTTTCTGCTGTCCGATCCATTGTTGCTGGTGCTGGGTTGCGCCTATCTGCTGCGGCTGCCACCGCTGGCGCGCGAGCGCCTGCTCGACCTCCGTGCCGTGGCCGCGCTTATGATTGGTTTTTTGATACCGATATTTCTCATATTGACGTTCATGTACATGGGCTTTAGGTACCGAATGGAGTTCTATCCGTTTCTCGAATTCTCGGCCTTTCTCGGCTTTTATGCGATCTGCGTGAACCCTGGCCAGTTTTCCGCACTATGGCGCAGGAGGCTCTCGGTTATCTTGATTGCCAGCGCCGGATTGGGAATAGTCTATTCTCATTTCGCCCTCTTCCTCCATAAGATATCGCCTCCGGGCAACTACACGCAAAGAAGCACTGACCCGAGTGTAGTATCGCCGGCGAATGGATGGATTGATTATTATCATTCTTGTCTAAAGGAAGTGTTTCCTAGTATAGCGCAGAGATTACATTTGTAACAAAGTTGACGAGCTGCCGACTCTGGCTTTCGTCCGCGGCAGCGGTTCACGGTGTGACCGACTGCAAACAATAGCCCCGCATAGGCTTGTGCTTTTTACTTAGGCAATACACCGCTAAATCGCGCCGCGGCGGACACTGCCGCACGGCATTTGACTGCGATTAGGTCGGCGAGGAGGATAGCGCGTGACGGTGCCCGAAACTGAATGGATTGGCCGACCCGGTGTACGGGGGTGTCCGCAGTTATTGCTGTTGACACAACAATTATAATTGCTTATATAATTATTATATGCCAGCCGACGGTGCTGCCAGGAGTGCGATGCCGGTCGAACAAAGGAGATGATGAGTGATCCGCGCGCGTGCGCGGGCGGCCGTTCAAAAAGGGCCGCTCGGGCAACCCTGGCGGTCGGAGACAGGGTTCCTACAACAAGGCGACGGTTGCCGCCCCCACGCTGCTCGCTCGCGAGTCCGAGGCTCTGACGCGCAAGACCGTCGAGATGGCGCTCGCCGGCGATCCGGCAGCAATGCGGCTTTGCATGGAACGCGTGCTGCCGCCGTGTCTCGAGCGTATCGTCAAGTTCCGTCTGCCGCCGATCGAGGGCACGCTCACGGGAGAGACCCAAGGGCCGTCGGCCCACGACGTCTCTCAAGCGATGAACACGGTCACCTCGGCGCTTGCCCAAGCGAGATCACGCCGGGTGAGGCGGAGACGATCGCGGGCGTGGTCGACACCTTCGTGCCGGCGATCGAAACAACCAAGAAGGTGGGCTCTCGTTTCAATCTGATGCAGATTTTGACGGCGGGAAATTATGACGAAGACAATTCCGAGGATAGTTCCGACGGGGACGATTATGAAAAAACTGGCCATTACGAGGAAACTGACGATTGCGCTTCGTAGCAGGCAGCGAGGCGGACTAGTGGCTGTGACGCGGCCGAGACGGCCGCCGCGCCCGACCGAGGGTTCAACCAAGACGGGAGCTCTTGCTGCAGATTTGCTGCAGGTGCAGCCATTGGCAACAATCGATGCAATTCATGATTGCAGGCTCGGGAAACCGGCAGCGGAGCCTCGGATGACGGAGACGCGGCGCGAGATTGCTTTGTCCCCCCGGAACGCCTGCTTCGGCGGGCGCCCGTGGGCCTTCTACGCATGGGCGCCGCAACTCGATCGGGCCATCAGATTTTGCAATCCAGGTGCGCGACAGTTGCAGCCAGGCGCGACGGGGCGCTAACCTCGCACAGCTCTGCGAGAGGTGTCGTGATGGCGACGAGGACGGGTTGGACCGAAACGGCCGTCGAGTTGGCCGGGGTGAAGCTGCATCTCGCACGCGCCGGCAACGGACGGCCGGTTCTGGTCTTGCACCACGACATCGGCAGCCCGGAGCGGCTCGACTTTTATGACGCGCTGGCGCGCCGCTTCGACGTGCTCGTTCCGCACCACCCGGGGTATGGCAAGTCGGAGCGACCGCAATGGTTGCGCAGCGTGCGCGACGTCGCGGTCATGTATCAACGGCTGCTCGCCGATCTCGGGGTCGAGCGAGCATCGCTTATCGGGCTCGGCTTCGGCGGGTGGATCGCGGCCGAGATGGCGACGATGGCGCCGCGCGAGTTCCATCGGCTGCTGCTCGTCGGCGCGATGGGTCTGAAGCCGCCCGAGGGCGACATATTCGACCAGGCAATCGTCAGCTATCTCGATTACGCGCGGGCCGGTTTTCACGATCAGCAGGCGTTCGCCCGCATCTACGGTGAGGTCACGACCGACCAGCTGGTCGATTGGGACCTGTGCCGCGAGATGTGCTTCCGCATCGCCTGGAAACCTTACATGTACAGCCAGACGCTGCCGCATCTGCTCGGCGGCGTGCGCGCGCCGGCGCTCGTCGTTTGGGGCGACGACGACAAGGTGGTGCCGAAGAGCGCGGGCGAGCGCTATGCGGCGTTGCTGCCGAAAGCGCGGCTCGTTACCGTCCGCGCGGCCGGGCACTGCGTCGAGATGGAGCAGCCGGGCGAGCTCGCCGCGCTGGTGAGCGGCTTTATCGACGAGAATTGACGGATCGACCGGGCCCGCGATCGGCCCAAGGAGGAAACCATGCATGTGATGTACTTCACCGAGCAGCCAATGTCGGCCTACCCCGCCGAGATCGGGCTCGAATTCGGCGCCACGGCTCTGATGTTTTCGAACAAGTATTTCGATCCGGTCGCCGGCAGCCGGCTCTATAACGAATATCTCGAGCAATACATCTATGCCGAGGAGATGGGCGTCGAAGGCTTCATGTTGAACGAGCACCACAACGCGCCGTTCTGCATGCAGGCGAAATGCAACATCTTTGCCGCGATCCTCGCCGCGGTGACCAAGAAGGCGAAGATCGTCCTGCTCGGAAACCCGCTGCCTCTGGCCGAAAACCCCGTGCGGCTCGCTGAAGAGCTGGCGATGATCGACATGATCTCGAAAGGCCGGCTGGTTTCGGGGTTCGTCCGCGGCGGCGGCCAGGAGCAGCTCGCAAACGGGGTCAGCCCGGCCTACAACCGCGAGCGCTTCGAGGAGGCGCATGATCTGGTAGTCGCGGCGTGGACCCGCGAGGGCCCGTTCCGCTGGGAGGGCACGCATTACCAGCACCGCGTCGTCAATCCCTGGGCGGTCCCCCTGCAAAAACCCTATCCGCGGGTGTGGATCCCCGGCGTGCTGAGCAAGGAGACGATCATTTGGGCCGCGCGACAGCGCTATCCCTACATCGCGCTCAACACCTCGATCGAAGCGACGAAAAACATCTGGAAGCTCTACGACGAGGTGGCGGCCGAAACCGGCTATACCGCGGGTCCCGAGAACCGCGGCTATCTGCAGCAGGTTCATGTCTCGGACAGTGAAGCAAAGGCGGAGAAGAACGCCCGCCAGTTCCTGTGGATGCAGGGCGAGTTCACCGGCCTCGCGCATCCGGTGTGGTCGAGCCCTTCCGGCTACTTCTCGCCCGAGCATCGCCGCCAGTTTGTCGAGTTCGCGGTCGGGCGGGCAGAGAGCCCGCGCGGGCGCCCGACCTTCGAAAGGCAGGTCGCCGACGGGCGGGTCATCTACGGCACGCCCGACACGGTCATCCCAAAATTGCGGCACGTGCTCGAAGAGGCACGGCCCAGCATCTACGGGCTGTGGGGCAATGACGGCTCGGTCAGCGTCGAGGACGCCAAGACCTGCATCCGCCTGCTTGGGCAAGAAGTCATGCCGGCGATGCGGGAAATCGGCAAGGAGCTGGGCTTGACCGACCCGTTCGAGGCGAACGCCCCGGTGCATCTGCGCTACTCGACCGACCTGAAGCAGATGCCGCAGGCGGCTGAATAGCCGCGCAAGCAGCACCGCCGCGGGGCCTGCGTCAAGCGCTCTTGTGCTTGGGCGAGCGGACCGGCTCGCTAAATATGCGCCGGGTTTCTCGACGCTAATGTGCGATGCGGTCATGCTCGGCGCCTCCGCCGGTTCGACCGGCGCGTCAGGAGGAAAAGAGCGAGAGCCCCGGTCAACAGAACGAAACTCGCGGGTTCGGGCTCGGCGATAGCGACGTCTGCGCCCGCCTCCATGCATGACGGGCGGAAGCTGGCTATGATACGCATCCGCACACACGACGTGTCGGACATGCCCATCTGGTGAGAGGAGACATCAATGATGTCGGAACAGCCACAGCCACAACGGATGCAGCAGACCATGCCCGAGGACGGCGGCGGATGGCACCAGGTCAGTGCCGGGCCGCATCTGCATATAATGTTCCACTCCAACCGGCAATTGCTCGGCCGGGAGTCGGACGGCATCGTACGGCCCTCGATCGTGGTCGCCGTGGCGGGCAAGCGGGAGCAAGCGCTTCGCTTCGATCCCTTCAGCGTGGGCAGTCACTATCACATCCGTCCCAGCCTGCGTGGCAGGCAGCTTCCGCTTTGGGTCGAGGAGGGGCAGAAGCCGCTCGACGTCGCCCTGGCGTTCTTCGAAAAGCCGTTGCGGTTCCGGGGACTCCTCGCACAGGCCGAAGAAGACGATGTGGCGTCGCAGCTGGATGACGCCGACCTGGCGAGTGCCGCCCGGCAGATGCGGGAAATCCACCCCGCCGCAGGGCATACGCCCGCCTGAGCAAGGAGCCCCGGAGCCTAATTGCGGCTCGGGCGCTCAGTCTTGCCGTGGTGCGGCGGCGCGGCGCAGCCGGTCGTTGATGGCGCGGCCGAGACCGTGCTCAGGGATCGGCATCACCACGATGCCGGTAAAGGGCGGCCGGTCGAGCCGGCGCAGCATCGCGAACAGGTTCGCCGCCGCCTCTGCGAGGTCACTGGAATGGCTCAACCACAGCACCTCGGCGAAGCCCGGCGGGGCGACCGGGCCAAAGGCGAGCAGCGCTTCGCCGGGGCGGGCTTCTGCCGTGTCGAGGCGCAGCGGCAGCGAGGGCGCATAATGGCTCGCCAGCATGCCGGGTGATCTCGGCCGAGCGGCGGCGAGTGCGGCGATCGGCCCGAGCAGCTTCGTCAGCTCCTCGACGGTGACGCCGCCCGGCCGCAGCAGGGCAGCGGCCTCGCCCGAGAGGTCCAGAACCGTTGATTCGAGACCCACCGGCGTGCGGCCCCCATCGAGGATCAGTGCGACGCGGTCACCGAGTTCCTCGGCGACGTGCACGGCCTCGGTCGGGCTCACCCGGCCCGAGCGGTTGGCCGAGGGGGCGGCGATCGGCCGGCCAGTCGCGCGCAGCAAAGCCTGCGCCACCGCGTGGGCCGGGGCCCGGATGGCGACCGTGTCGAGCCCAGCGCACGCCAACAGCGACAAGCCGCAGTCGTCGCGACGTCGCAGCACCAGGGTCAGTGGCCCCGGCCAGAATCGCGCGGCCGCCCCCCGGGCACGATCGTCGAACACAGCCAAAGCCTCCGCCTCGGCCACGCGAGGAACATGCACGATCAGCGGGTTGAAGCGCGGCCGGCCCTTCACCGCGAAGATCTCGGCAACGGCTCGTTCGTTGGTCGCATCGCCGCCGAGCCCGTAGACGGTCTCGGTCGGGAAAGCAACGAGCCGGCCGGCGCGCAGAAGCGCCGCGGCGCTTGTGATCGCCCGGGGGGTGGCGGGTGAACTCAGGACGGGCTAGGGGAACAGTTGTTCCCCGGTTTCCGCATCTTCCACGAAGATTGCGCTGACCGGGCAATTCTCCGCCGCTTCGAGGATCTTCTCGACGCTGTCGCCTGCGGGATCGACGGCTACCGACTGCCGGTTCTCATCCAGCCGAAACACCCTCGGGGCGAACGTCTCGCACATGGCATTGCCGACGCAGACGTCGTGGTCGACCCGGACGCGCAGCTTTCGCGCCATGACGTCCCCCTATTGCCAAGTGACCGGCAGCGATCTCAGCGACCGGAAGGTGATGCTCGGCTGATACTCCAAATCCGCCGTAGCGACCTCCAGGTCTGGGAAGCGCTCCGCCAGCGCTTTGAACACCTCCTGGCCCTCGACTCGCGCCAGGGTCGCCCCCAGGCAGTGATGCGTTCCCGAGCCGAAGGCCACATGCTGGTTCGGCCACCGGGTGATGTCGAACCTGTCCGGGTTCGCAAACTTTTGAGGATCGCGATTGGCCGAGGAAATGAACCAGCGGACGCGCTCGTCCTTGCGCATCGCCTTGCCCCGCATCTCGACATCCTGCGAGGCGATCCGTTGAATGGATTTGACCGGCGAATCGTAGCGCAGGCACTCCTCGGTGGCGAGCTTGGCCCGGCCGGCCGGATCCTCCTTGAGCAATGCCCATTGGTCGGGATGGCGGAGGAATGCCAAGGTGCCGTTGCACAAGAGGTTGATCGTCGTCTCGTGCCCCGCCAGCAACAAAAGCGAGGTATTGACCAGCACCTCGTGCCGGGTGAAGACGCCCTGCTTCTCGCCGCTCGCCAATACCGAGATGAAGTCGTCGCCCGGGTTGGCGATGCGCTCGTCGACCAGTGGCGAGACGTACTCGATCATCCCCTTCATGCCTTCGGTCAGCGGCTTCATGCGGTCGTACTCGCCGCGGCCGATGTAGAGGAGCTTTTCGGCGAGCTGCCGGACATAGGGCCGGTCCTGCTCGGGCACACCCATCATCTGGGCGATGACCAGCACCGGCAGCGGGGTCGCGAGATCCCGCATGACGTCCATCCGCCCCTTCTCCTCGGCCGCGTCGAGCAGCTCTTTGACGGCCTTCTGGACGAAGGGCCGCCAGGCTTCCATCGACTTCGGCGTGAAGTAGCCGTGCACCACTCGGCGCATCTCCAGATGCTCGGGGCGGTCGTGTTGGATGAACTGGTCGCCCTGGTAGTTCCTTACATAGTCGTAGAGACCCAGATCCGACTCGTCGATCGCTGGATAGGGGGGCCTCGGGTCGTTCTTGAAGACAGCCGATGAAAAGAACTCGTGGTGCCGGGTCAGCCAGACGAGTTCGTCATACCCGGTGATGACCCATAGTGCATAGGTCTCGTTCCAATGTACCGGGTCCTCGTCGCGCAGCCGGCCGTAATAGCCATACGGGTCGGCGATGACATCCGGTGTAAACATGTCGTCGCGAACTGCAGTAACCATAACCCTCCCTCCGCGTCACGTTCTCTGCGGTACCGCAGGAGACCCAACAAGGGCCCCTGCGGTAACAAAGGGCTGCTGTTGTTGTTTAGTTCAGCCCGTAGAGGCCCATGGCACCACCGGCCATGACCTGGTGCTTGGTCGCGGCCGACAGCCCTTCCATGCGATCCATAATCATTTTCGGAGCGCCTGGGAAGAACCCGTCGGGATGCGGGTAGTCGGTTGCCCACAGGATCTTGTGCGGCCCGATATAGTCGGCCAGTGCTTTGATGCTGCCCTCGACCGGCTCGAACGAGATCCAGCAATTGCGCTGGAAAAGCTCACTCGGGCGGGTGGTGAGGCCGGAATCGTTGAAGCCTTGGTCGTCGAAGTGCCGGTCCATACGGTCGAGCCACGGGGCGATCCAGCCACCGCCCGATTCGAGGAAGGCGATGCGGATTTTCGGATGGCGCTCGCAGACGCCGCCCCAGATCACACTCATGCAGGCGAGCATCATCTCCATCGTATGGGAGATGATGTGGCGGGCACCGCGGCCTTCGAAGCGGTCGACGCCAACCGTCGGCATGCCGCTCGAGGCGCCTTCATGGAAGCCGATCGAGAAATCGAGATCCTCGGCCGCCGCCCAGAACGGCTCGTAATCGGGATGATGGATCATCTTGTTGTTGTACGGGTTCGGCCGGATGAAGCCGCCGCGAAAACCCAGTTCCTTCTTGGCGAACCGCATCTCCGCGATCGCGAGGTCGACCGATTGCAGCGGCAGCATCGCGATACCGAACAGGCGCTCAGGATAGGGCTTGCAATAATCGGCGAGCCAGCGGTTGTAGGCTCGGCACGTCGCAGCGGCGAGCTCCGGATCGTGTATGGCGCCGGAAAACAGGCCGAGGCTCGGATAGAGGAAGGCGGCGTCGATGCCGTCGGCATCCATGTCGGGGATGCGCTTGTGCGGATCGAACCCGCCCGGCTTCCCGTCCTTGTATGCCATCGTGTCGCCCTCGACGACACCTTGCCGGGCGCCGACCGCGCCGATCCGGCCGATACCGAGCCGGCCGTCGCCGACCATGTGCTCTTCGATGAGGAGCCGCTCCTTGCCGTTTTCGCCCTTGACGATCCGCGGCGCCCGGTCGCGGAACTTCGGATCGATGTATTTGTCCCACAGATCCAACGGCTCGAGGATGTGCCCGTCGGCATCGATGACGTTGTACGCGCGACCCATAACCCAGCTCCTTTTGGGTAGATGGCAAACCCGGAAACCAAACGCTCGTTTGGTTTGCTCAGACGCTATGCCGCGAGCCGCCGACTGTCAAGCCCGACCGACATCATCCGAGGCGGCGCTGCTGGGTCCGTAAGCCTACAATCATGAATTGAACCGATTGTTGCCGACGGCTGCACCTGCAGCAAATCTGCAGCAGAAGCTCCCGTATTGGTTGAAGCACCAACCGAGCGCTGAGCAGGTATCGGACGCGTAAATTGGCGAATGTCGAAGAGGGCGTTGATGATCATAGCTGTGCGAAACTCCCTCGCCCCGCTTGCGGGGAGAGGGTCGGGGTGAGGGGCCTGTGGGGAAGCTCACCCTCACCCGGAAGCCGCTGCGCGCGGGTTCCGACCTCTCCCCGCAAGCGGGGCGAGGTAGCAGGTTGCGCGGTCGATTTTTTCACCGGCCGGCAAGCCATGGCGATCAATACGTTGATTTCGGCAAAAAGGCATCAGTCCGACATCCCACTTGCTACGAGTCGTAATCATCGGTCTCTTCGTATTCGGCCGTTTCGTCATAATCGTCGCCATAATCGTCGCCGTCGGAATCATCCTCATCGGAATTCCCCGCCGTCAAAATCTCAAGCAGATTGAGACCAGAGCCATCCTTCTTGGTTGTTTCGATCGCCCGCACAAAGGTTTCGACCACCCCCGCGATCGTCTCCGCCTCACCCGGCGTGATCTCGCCCCGGGCGAGCGCCGAGGTGACCGCGTCCATCGCTCGAGAGACGTCGTGGGCCGACGGCCCATTGCTCTCTCCGGTGAGGCCACCCTCGATCGGCGGTAGACTGAACTTGATGGTACGCTCGCGGCACGGCGGCAGTACGCGTTCCATACAGAGCCGCATCGCCGTCGGGTCGCCGGCAAGCGCCATCTCGACGGCCTTGCGCGTCAACGCCTCGGCCTCGCCCGCGAGCAGCGTGGCGGCGGCAAGTGTCGTCTTGTTGCGGGAGCCCCGTCGCCGGCCGCCGGGGTTGCCCGATCGGCCCTTTTCGAACGGCCGCCCGCGCACCCGCTCCGGCCGCTTTAGGGAAAGCAGATCGCTCATCGTCATCTCCGTTGTTCGACCGGCCGCGGACTCAGCGGCGCGGTCGGTAAGGTATGAGACGACTATATAGACAATTTATATAATTGTGTCAATAGCAACAAAGCGCTATCGCGCCTGGGATGACAGCCTCTCTCGGTTTGGCGCCCCGGAAGGTGCTAGCTAGGTCGCCATTCTTTGCCGTGCCGCGTCTGTTATCGTCGCCGCGCCCTTCTCGGCGATCATGATCGTCGGCGTGTTCGTGCTGGTCGAGGTGACCGCCGGCATCAGCGAGGCGTCGGTGACCCCGCAGCCCACCGACACCGTGCACACGCAACTCGCTGTCGACGACGCTCGTCGGGTGCGTGCCCATCATTCAGGTGCGCCCGGCGTGATAGCACGTGCTGTCGTTGCCCCGCGCGTAATCGAGCAACTCGTCGTCGGTCTGGATATGGGCCCCGGGCAGGCTCTCGTCCCGGACGAACTACCCCAGCGCGGGTGCGGCGAAAATCCCCCGCCGACCGACAGGATCATTTCGCGCGCCGCATCGGCCCGCTCGACGAGGCCGCTGAGCGAGAACTTGACGCGTCGCTGAGCAGACTTCGCTGCGATGCCGGCCCTGCCTGAGTTGCGGGGCCCGCAGCCGGGCCCGCGCTCCAGGCGCTCAGTCAAACCGGATCCGCCCCGCGTTGAATCCAGTCCAGATTCGTCCGACGCTAACTCCGGATTTGCTCACACGGTGACGCAGACGACGACGATGCGAGACCTATCGACTGCTATCGCAGAGACAACATCGTATCCAATACGCCGCACTAGCCTACTCTACTCCACAGCACCTTCCCTCACTCCCACCCGATCGTGCCGGATGGTTTCGAGGTCAACGTCGTAGACGACACGATTGACGCCGTGCACCTCATTGATGATGCGGGTGCCAGTGCGACCTAGGTCGCGCAATGGCCGTTATCGGCGTAACCTCGCCGTCCGCGGGCATTCCGGCGAAGGGCCGGAATCCACCCAACTGAGCCGTTCCCGGATGGTGCCGCGAACGGCAGGTGAGGGGGCATGGGCAGTCACTCTTCCTTCGAATCTCACGGCCCGCTTTGGTCTCTCGTGAGCGGCCTTCGAACACGCGATAAACCGGTTATTACGTAGAAAGATATGGTTTGACCCGTTTGGCCCAGAGCGGCAGAGCTGGTGTCAGTAGATCCGCGGCGGCCGCACCAGCACCGGGCGCACCTATCTGTGGTCGGCATTGAAGCGACCGGACCTCCGCCTCGCTACCAAAGCGATGGTCCACCGCATCGTGTTCGACGGCAAGCGTGCGACGGGTAGCCCGGCGCGGCGTGGCCCGGCCCTGGCCTGAAGCCCGACGGAACACCGGACAAAGAATCCCTGGTCATCCGCGGTTGGCAGCGCGCTGGAAGCTGGGCGGCGCTGTTCGGTGCCGGCCTCGGCGGCGCGGATTATCCGCAGCCTGCGGTGATCTATGCGGCGGACCCGAGAACCATTCGTGAGGGAAGCGAGGCAAGCCAGCGCCCTTTCGAGACGATTATCCCGCTCGCGGCTCGAGTGAACCTGCAGCCGGTCATCACGTATGCCCAAGGAGACGAGGTACCGCTCGCCAAGGAGATTGTTGGCCTCAGCGGCGTCGTGCTGGTCAGCTGGGAGCACAAGGCGATTGCGAAGGTCCTTTTGCCTGCGATTGCCATGGGGCAGAACCTGCCAGGGATACCGAGGAAATGGGACGGAAACCGCTACGATATCGTGCTCCGCTTCGACCGCGTCGCTCCCGGTGCGCCTTGGTCCTTCCGCCAGCTTTTCCCGCGCCTGCTCTCCGGCGATTCAAATTTGCCGATGAAATGAATTGGGTCGGCTCGAGCGCACCTTGTTCACGCTTGATTGGCTCGAGGACCCGGCGAGAAGCTGTTTTGTCAGAATGAGTTTGTTGTTGCTGGTGAGCTGAAGCCGGTACTGCTCCCGCCATGCTGGATTATAAGCTGTTTGCGGCTGGCTAGAAGGTCGAAGCTCGAAATGGTCGCGAACTCCTTTTCTCTGGGCTTGGCTCCGGGGGTTTTAGGGTCTGAAGGTGTCACCATCGTCCCGTAAATAGAATGAATCGCAGTCGACCGCCGCCCTTCCGTCTCTCTAAGCATCGTTCCCGGTTAGCGGGAAGGCATTCGATCCCTCGGGCCGCTGATCGCTAGCAATCAACTCAGCGAGCCGATAGAGAATCGTGGCGGCGGATTTGGGTGCTTGCTCGGCAAGCATGCGTTCGACGGCAAGGTTGAGAAGCGCGTTCGGTATCAGGGCGCGATGTTGGCAGGAGACTTCTTCAAGGAGGACGTCGATCAGTTGCATCACCGTTTGCAGATCGGCGATGTGGTGCGACGTCTCTTCTTGGAGAGGCGTGGTTGATCCGATGCGAGACCTTGCGCTCATGCCGAACTCAATGCACCAGAGCAAGACCATGATCGCCGAGAGCTGAGGCAGTTCGGGTCGAAATCGTCTCTTCGGTTTGTCGCCGCGGCACGATCATCCGGGATCTCACAAGGGCTCTTGCCAAACCTAGCGCCGGCAACATTGCCATCTGCGCTGCGGCCGGCGGCAGCCAACCAGTGAGAATTTGCCCCGCCTCACCGATCTGCCGGTACTGCAGAAAACTGACGAGCTGAAGGAACAGCCTCTCATCTTTGCCGAGAAATCGGCAACGCCTGCAGCGCACGTTGAGTGGATGAAGTGCCGCTGCCGCTATGATGCGGAACAGGCCGTCGAAGGCGGGAACACCACAGTCATCGATGCCGGCGGCATGGAAGCCATCCCGCCACCCCGGAGATATGCTCGCCGCATCACGGCATTGCTGGGCGAAGTAGCGGAGGGTCATGACAAGGAGGAGTTCGGTCGCTTGCAGTTCATGAACTTGCTCGTCGGTGGCATCGACGGGCGCAAAGTAAAACGGGACCATCAGATCGGCTCCTTCAGCGTAAGGCCCTTGATTATAGTTGCAACTAACTCGCAATTGCAACTATCCTCTCCATGAATCTTGAGAGCCCTGCGGGGAGGTAACAGCCATCGATCGCGAACATCGTGTGACCGGGCTTAGCGATGAAGAGCACCTGTTGGTATGGACCTGGCGTAGAATCGTGACGCGGCGCGGGGGCTGTCCCCTTATCGAGCCGGAGTTCTCGCGATTATGCGGCGAGGACGCCGGCGAGGTGCTGGCGACCTTCTGCACTTTTTTGCGGGCAGTGGCTTACGCCTCGCGCCGTCGCTTGCAAATCGGATATCCGGGCTACCCCGGGCTGACCAACGACGAGCGACAACTCCTCATACTCATCGCGACCGCGCAGACGGGAGACGAGGCTCGTTTCGAGGCCCATTTACGATGGATCGCCCGTGCTGAGCTTGCTCTCGCCCTAGCCATTGCCATTCGCGCGCTCGGCACGGCGCCAGAGGTGCATGGTCTCCGGCTGCCGTCAACAGATCTGACGAGGAACGGGCCGAGGCGCGGCCGCTAGGTTTTGTGCCGGCCAACCCGGCGAGATAAACCCGCTTTGTTGTCGAGATGGAGAGACGGCGCTTAGCTAGCTAGGCGGTGCCGGCCTCGGCCTTGGCTTCGGTGGGGTCACGCCAGAAGCCTCGGCAGCGCGTCCAAAATGCTGCTCCTGTGCCTAACCGTTGATCGACGACCCTCTCCCAATCACCTTGCGCTGCGCGACGTGGATGTCCTCTTGCTCCGCGGTGATGGTACCCCGCAAGGCCCAGTTGTGTCGGGAGACTAAGGCCTCGGCGAAGCGTGTGTGGCCCAACTTGATTTCGTCCGGAAGATTGGCCGGACCGGGTTAATCCGGTCCGGCTTCCAGCAACAGCACGGAAGTATGCGCGTCTGCGGCCAATCGGCTGGCCAACACCGATCCAGCCGCTCCCCCACCGATGATTACCACGTCATACTTCATGGGGCGCTAACCAACATTCGGCGGATTCTCGGTCCGCGATGGTCATCGTCTCGCCTTTTCGCGGCTGTCGCAACAAGCGTCGCCTACGACAAATACAAGGACGATGCGGCGGGTTTGACCTGCGGTTAACCGCCCGGCTCTAAGCTCGGCGACTTGGCGCGAGTGCGCGCCTCAACCAAAAAGGATGCCCGGATGTCGATGATAGCCCGCTTCGTCGCGATCACCCCGGATCAGCTGGCGACGATCAAGGATACGCCATACGCCAGAGATGGTTGCCGGCGTGTTCGCGCTCGATGCCGGGCTGCCGTTCGAAAGCCCTTCCGACCTGCAAGAGCGCCTGCGCCGCCAGGCGCCGCAGCTTGTCGCCGGTTTGCTCGAGCGGTTGCCGCCCGATGTGCGCCAGCACTTGCGGCGGCGGCTCGGTCTCGGCGAGAACGGCCTCCCCAAGCCTGGCGCCGACAATGCGGTGCTGTTGCAGCTGGCGCAGCGTGAGGCCGCCCGGCGCCGAGCCCCGCCGGCGCCCGGAGCTCCCGGCCACAGCGTCTCGCTCGACAAGGCGTGGCACGGCCTTCATTACCTGTTGTGCGGCAAGCTCGAGCCGGCCTCCGGCCCTCTCGGACAGGCCGTGTTCGGCGGCAGTGAAATCGGCGAGAACCGAGGCTACGGGCCGGCGCGTTATTTCGCTCCAGCGCAGGTCACCGAGATCGCAGGTGCTCTGCAGTCGCCGGGCCTGGAGCGGGAGCTTCACGCGCGCTTCGATGCCGACGCGGTGACGCAGCTGGGGATCTATCCCGGCGTTTGGGAAACGGACGACCACGACTGGCTGATCCAGGCGTTCCGCACCTTGCGCGCTTTCTACGCCGCGGCGAGCGAAGCCGAGCAAGCCGTCGTCACCTTGATAGAATGACCCTCCCCTCGTGCCGGGTTCTGGTTGCGCCCCCGACGACAAGTTAATAATCGCCGGTCAACGATCTCGACCATCACCGGCGCTGCGGCATCGACGCTCGCATCGAGGACGCATCCTCGCCTCGCGCTCCGTTTCGCGGACACGGGCCGCCTCGCCGGGGCGGATCGAGGGGCGCCGTCGGGACGTTCGCCCGAATGTCGCGCAATGTCCTGGTGCGCCGCGACAACGCATAGCGATCGTCCTCTACCGCCCGGTTTAGTTACCTTCCGATTACGCATAGGAAGGAAAACGTAAAGCGCAACCCGCCGCCGCGCATGGCAGCAGAAAGATTTAGCCGGTTTTCGTAAAAAGAAGCGGGCCTATTTCTGGAACGGCATTGGTATTGCCGAGGTCGAAAGAACGTTGCGTAACCCGTTTAGGTTTCGTAGTCGGTAAGCGTCGGCTACCCCTAAGCTATCCGGAACTCAACGACAGAGGACCATGGACATGAGACAGCTCTTGAGCGGCGTAGCGATTGTTGCCGCGCTCGCGATCGCCGCACCAGCGTTCGCACAGCGTTCCGGCCCGGGTCCGGGCGCGCAGACCACTACCGGCCCAGGCGTCTATCCCCCCGGAGGGTACGGGCCCTCCTCTTCGCTCCACAATGTGGCGGCCGGGCCGACCAGTGTGCCCGGTGCGGCGCCTTGGTGGACACCGGCTCCGCAAACTACGATGTCCCCCGCGGTCTCGCCGCAGCCACGATAGTTCGGCGAGCAAAATTGAACATTGCGCCGATGGGCGAGGCCCGCCTCGACAGCTGGCCCGCCCACCGTGCGCGGCTCGCAGGCAGCGCGCGCACATCTTCCGGAGCCGGCCGCGGTCGCCAGATAGAAACAGAACAACGTGGGGCGGAATAGCGCGCAGCGCGCGTTCCGCCGCTCGGCCGCGCCGGCGATGGCGAAAGGCGCTGTCGCGTTTCCGCCCTACGAAGACTGCGCGGTTTCACTCCCTGTGGGTCGGCGCCGCCGGCCGCGGTCGCTCCGCCGCGAGAGGCGTTGTCTGTCGCGGCTCCATAGCACGCTGAAACCCCGGTGATGATCCGCCCCGGCTCCTGCTATGCCAGCCATCTTTATATCGACCTGGAGACCGGACCAGCCAGCGCGTTGGCTATTTCACGAATATCGCCGGGATTGCCGCGTCACTGTTCAGTGAGACGCCGGGAGAGGGGTCGGCGTACTTCAAGTTCCCTTCCGACGTGTTTCAACTGTCGCGATTGCCTGCCAATGGCGACTCGCAGCCCGATCTGCTCCGCGGGCAACTACGCGATATAATACAATGCTCAGCCGATAGGCGACTGAGGCTATCCGGATTCCTTTTCGAGCGGCGTGCCGATCGCGCAGTTCAAGCGGCCAGAAGGTCTCGTCTACCTATTCCCCCAGACGTTCCATTCCGTTATCCGCGAAGAGCTGGTATCGACGCAGCCCTTCGTTTTTAACGGACACAAATACGATTTCCGCGCCATCGCACCAGGCGGCCTCACGCTCACCGACGTTGGCAGCACCACCGCGCTCTCGGGGATCCCGGGTTTGCGCCTATCTAGCCTTATGCGGGTTCGGCGATTGCCGTCGGTAGCAATTATTAAGGCGCCGAGGCGGCCTGCTCGCGGCAAGACTGCCGCGCCAAGGCCGATCTACGGCCGGGCGCCGCGCTCACGCAGCGGCGCCAGCGGCCGTTGACGCGCCGGCCTAGTCGCCCTGGCGCAGACCGGCCATGCCGCTGGACCCGCAGAGCGCTGGAGTGTGTCCCGAACGGGATCCGGCCCGCCCTCGCGGATGATGGCCCAAGCCCGCTGGAGCTTGCGAAAATCGCCCTCGGTCGTGGTAGGGATCCTGCCGTGTCGCGGATCCCGCCATCGTACTGTCGGGCATTTTAATGCCGGCGATTGCATTGGACATTTTCGAGCTCCAGTTTGTGATCCCAATGCGGCTTACCCACTACCCAGCTTCGGACCCCTTCGAGGGAGCGGAACGCCTCGACGGCATAGCTGGGAACGGTCGGGAAAGCGGAGCGCACCATGTTGGCAAGGGCGTGTCCGGGGCCGAGGTCCAATACCCGATCAACGCCGGACTCAACCAACGCCTCCAGCGTGGCGGCCCAATCGATCGGTGTCGCGACCTGCGCTGCCAGTCTAGCCGTGCCATCGGCGGCAGAGAAAATGCGCGCCCCGTCGCCTCCAGCCAGCAGGAGACGGCCGCGTGCCGGCCCAGCAATCTTCGCGGCCTGCAGCGCTTCACGGAAGGGGGCGACCGCTTTCTCCAGGCGCGCCGTGTGCGCCGCGATCTTGACCTCGAGGAGTTCGGCATGCACCGCGCCGGCAGCCATAGCATCGCGGCAGAGAGCCGCCACGTCGGCCTCGGCTCCACCGACCACGAAAAGGTTGCCCGGATTGGTGATCGCGATCGCGCAGCCATGATGCACGGCCAGGGTTTCGAGCGTGTGTCGGGCGAGGCCGCGCACATCACCCAGAATGCCACTGGTCCCGCCCGCCGCATCCATCGCCCGGGCGCGACTGTCGGTCAGTTGGAGCGCCATCTCCGCCGTCCAGACACCGGCGATGCTCCACGCCGCCATCTCGCCCACGCTGTAGCCCGTCACTACGATCTGTTCCGGCAAAATGTCGGCGATGCAGGCGTGAGCGGCGAGGACGGCCGTCACGGAAAGAAGCTGGCTGGTGCGGTCGGCAAGCAGCAGGTCGTCATCCCCGCGGCGGATCAGGTCGCGCGGGTCGCCGCCGAGAAGCGCGTGCGCCCTATCGAAGATCGCGGCTGCTTCCAGCCGTCCCCCCGAGAGATCGAACATGTCGGCTGACAATCGTCCCTGCCCACCGCACAGAAGCGCGAGCATCAAGCCTCCAGCCGATCGATGAACAGCGCCATCGCGAGCAGATCGCCGCAGCCGCCGGGGCTGAGATTTCGCGCTACGAAGGCCCGGTGCATCGCTACGGCCTGCTCACGCCAACCGATCCGGTCGATGCCGCCGGCGGCAAGAAACGCCGCTGCCTCGGTCTGGGCGAAGTCGAGCCCCGGCGCCCCGCCCCGATGGAGGAGATTGGTGCCCGCGACCGCCCCGATCAACGCCATCAACGCTTGGACGCGAGCGGCTTCGTCGTCATCAGGAGCCAGCGCGTATCCTGTCCGCAGCGCCGGCAAAGCGATTGTGTAGATCGAAGGCAAGCCCTGCGCCGCCTCGAGACGCGCGCCGCCTGCGCCATGTCGGCGCGCGGCCTCGGCCCCGTGACTGCGAAGCGGCACGGGGCCCGATAGGATCGCTTCGCCCCAGCGCGCGGCGATTATCGCGCCCAGCGGGCGGTGGGCGCCGTATAGTTCGCGAAAACCGGCGGCGGCAGAGAGCAGACCCAGCCCGAAAATCGCGCCGCGGTGGGTGTTCACGCCACCGGTGGAAGCGAGCATCGCGCGCTCCGCCTCGATCCCGATCACGCGCAGCCGATCCATCCTCGCGCCGGAGGCGCCAGCCAGGGCCAGATCGGCGAAGAAAGGTGCGAGTGCATTGGCGCTTCGGACGAGAAGGGCGGCGTCCATGTCGTGATGCGCGCCGTTGTCGACATGGCTGACAAGGCCAGGCTTGGGATAAGTCGTGACCTCGAGTTTCAGACAGGCGGCGGCAAGGTCTCCGAGGTCCTCAGCGAAGGATGGTGCGCTCGGCGCCGCATATTTCCGAGGAGTAGCGGTCATTTGGCTCCCCCTGCGAGAAATTCCGCGCGCGTCATCGTCCGGACATCGCGCGGCCCCTTAACGAGGACTTCACCCGCGTCATCCCCCCGCAATTCGCGCCATTGCACCCCGCCCGCCGCGGCGACGACCTCGCCGTCGATCCGCATCGGTGCCGCCCGAGCGATCGCCGCGATCTCGGCGAGCAGCGCTTCGACATCCGCCTCGGACGGCAATTGCCACAGCAGATCGAGGTCCGATCCCTCCGAGAGATAGGGCAGAGCGGTGAGGTGCTGCCAGGCCAGGCTGCCGAAGGTGCGCGTCTGCGGATCGAGATGAAGGAGACGATCGATGCAGTCACGCCAGCCGGCCGGGGCCGCGGCTGCGGCCTCGACCAGCAAAGGCGGTGGCCCGGCGTGGACGATGTCCTCTCGCGCGAGCGTCACGGCGATCCGGCGTTTGCCGTAGGCCGGCGGGAGTGGCAGGCCGAGCGGTATCGTCCCCGCAGGATCGCCGCAAGCGGGACGCCTGACGACGAGGGGATACCCGGCGCGCACCCACCCCGCTACGAGCGGCTCCTCGACGAGGTCGGACCGCAGCGCCATCAGCGCCGCCCAAGAGGACGGCGATGTGGTCACCATCGCGTGGCGGCGGAGTAGCTCAGGCACGGGACGCCGACGCCAGCGCCACGACCCGTTGGGCGATCGCGACCGCCTTTAGACGCCCGCCGCGGTCGGCACCAAGGCGATCGCGCGTGTCGTGTTCGGGAGGCTCCGCCAACAATGCGAGGAGCTGTTCGGCAAGCGACCGATCGGCATCCCACACGGCGTGGATCGCGCCGGTCTGCGCCAGGTTTTCGAGGCCCGGCGCAAACACCGGGGTCGCCTCGGCCTTGGCCTTTAATACATCGATCGAAAGCTTGGTCACGCGCGCCATCGACGGCAAATCCATCACCGCCGGGTGCGCGCCGGGAAGCGCCACCAGCGTGCCGGTGGCAAGCGCCGTCGCGATGAAGGCGCCGGCGGCGCTGCCGCCATAGAGGAGGCCGATCGTCCGATGTCCCTGGGCTTCAGCCAGTAGCAGCGACTTAGCCAAATGGGCCAGATATTCGCTGAGCCCGAGTAACTCGTCGCGCCGGCTCATCCGCTGGCTGGAGGAATCGATCAGTACCAGGATGGGCACGCCGTCGCCTGCCTTGACGATCTGGAGCACGCGCCCGGCCAGCAGGACGGCATCGTCCACGCCGAGGTCCTTCTCCCCGGCGATGCCAAGCACATGGATGCTACCGCCGCCACGAAGGGTACCCTTGCCGGTGATCAGATCGTCAGTGACGGTCACGTCATGCCCAGTCGGAAACAGCGAGGCGAGAATGTCAGCGAGCATCATCAGCCGTCTCCCGCTTGTCCGCGGCGCGCCGCAGGAAGTCTTCGGTGGCAAGCGTCGGCACCTCCGCCGGTCCAGTCACGCCGAGGCTGGCCCAGATATCGGCCGCGTCTCGGGCTTCGCCGAAGCGCCGCAAGCGGCGCTCCAGCCGTAGCTGCTCGGCCTCGAGCACGGTGAGATCGAACCGTCCGACGTCGTCGAGCGCCGCGATCGCAGCGTTGCGGAAAGCTGTGGCATTATCGTCGACGAAGACGTCCGCGCCGCCGATCAGGTAACGATGTTTGCCGCCCATCGTCCGCCAGACGAGCGCGCGATCGCGCGAGTCGAACTCCTCGACGCCCTTGTTGGTCTCGATCACCTCCGGACCACTGACGCTGATCCGCCCCTGCTCGGAGACGATCAAGGTTGAGCAGGTGCCGGCGATCAGCCCGCCGCCGCCATAGCAGCCGGCTCGCCCGCCGATCAGACCGATCACCTTCACGCCCGCTGCCCGCGCCTCGACGATTGCGCGAATGATCTCGCCGATGGCGAGTTCGCCCGCATTCGCCTCCTGCAGCCGCACTCCGCCGGTGTCGAACAGGATCAGCACGTCATGCCCGAGCGTATGGGCGGCGCGCAGCAGGCCGGTCAGCTTGGCGCCATGCACCTCGCCAAAGGAGCCGCCCATGAAGCGGCCCTCCTGCGCCGCAACCAGCACCGCGCGCCCCCTCAAGGTGGCCTGGCCGACGATCATGCCGTCGTCGAACTGCTCGGGCAGGTCGAAAATGCCGAGGTGCGGGCTCATCTCGCGCTGCTCGGGGCCGATGAATTCGACGAAGCTGCCAGAATCGACGAGAGCCGCCACCCGCTGGCGGGCGCTCGCCTCGTACCAGCTCAGCGACAGGGTATTGGCGACGCCGACGGCGTTCATGCTTCAGGCTCCTCGATCAGGCGCACGCCTTGGGCGAGGCGCAATGCCACCATGTCCGGCCGGGCGCCTCCGTCGTTGATGGAGATGCGCAGGCTGCCGGCCGCCCGCCGGGCGACAAAATCGCCGACTACTGCCTGCCACACGGCCCCAAAGCCGTGGGCGGCGGTCGCAATGTCCACCGTGCAGTCGTCGCCGGGCAGGACCCGCTCCAGCAGCACCTCCAGATTGCCCGAGGCGACAACGCCGACGATCGCCTGCGCCCGCGTGCCGCCGGCGGCGTTTGGCGCCTTGAGTTTGAAGTTCAGCTTCTCCATGCGTCGGCCTCCTGGCTACCAGTCGCGGAACCGGCTCGGCGGCCGGTAGAGCCCGCCCGAGGCGAGCATCAGATCCTTTATCGAGCGCGCCGCCAGCAATCGGCGATCCGCGTCGAGCGGATCGATGCCGAGGTCTTCGGGCCGGCGGATGACGCCACGCTCGCGCAGTCGTTCGACCATCTTGCCATCGCGCGCCCGGCCGATCTCGGTGTAGCCCGCAACGCCGCGGATCGCGTGTTCGCGCTCGTCGAGGTCGCGACAGAGCAGCAGGTTGGCGATGCCCTCCTCGGTGACGATATGGCTTACGTCGTCGCCATAGATCATCACCGGTGCCAGCTCCAGACCGAGTTTATCAGCCAGTTCCACCGCATCGAGCTGCTCGACGAACAACGGTACATTGCCCTCGCCGAAGGTTTCGCCGATCTGCACCACCAGCTTGCGGCCGCGGCGCAGCGCGGCCGACGAGGTCGGATCGGCCTCTGCGCCAGCCTTGAGCCAGGGCTCGCGGGGATGGCGCCGGCCCCGCGGGTCGGAACCCATGTTTGGAGCGCCCCCGACGCCGACGATACGGTTCATCGTCATTGCCGAGCTGTGCCCGTGGAGGTCGATCTGCAGCGTCGATCCGATGAACATATCGCAAGCATAGAGACCGGCGGTCTGGCAGAAGGCGCGGTTCGAGCGCAGCGATCCGTCTGGCCCCGTGAAAAAGACGTCGGACCGCGCCGCAACATAGTCCTCCATACCGACCTCGGAGCCGAAGCAGTGGACCTGCTCCACCCAGCCCGCCTCGATCGTGGGAATGAGGGTGGGATGCGGATTGAGCGCGAAATGGGTACAGACTTTGCCCTTGAGGCCGAGCTTCTCGCCGTAGGTGGGCAGGAGCAGCTCGATCGCGGCCGTGTTGAAGCCGATGCCGTGGTTGAGCCGGCGGATGCCGTAGGGCGCATAAATCCCCTTGATGGCAAGCATCGCCGTCAGGATCTGGGTTTCCGTGATCGCGGCGGGATCGCGGGTGAACAGAGGCTAGACAT
>Ga0209040_10000719_pt1 | contig 25738 bp, 16 predicted proteins | sample BogFormECP12_OM3_FD_188240 | JGI IMG/M metagenome (GOLD analysis project Ga0209040, IMG submission 188240) | Bog forest soil microbial communities from Calvert Island, British Columbia, Canada - ECP12_OM3 (SPAdes) (version 2) | ecosystem: Environmental > Aquatic > Freshwater > Wetlands > Bog ... | reverse complement strand
TGGCCGGAAACTCGATGTAGTCCATCTGCAGATTGTGCTCTTGCTGGCTCATGTGTGCCTCGTGCGTGGATTAGGGAGTGCGGGGAAAAGATTAGCACAAGCAGGAGGGTTGCCGAGGGTGGTCTGCCTTTTGCAGTGTCAGGCTGAGCGAGCGGTCGCCTTTGCCGTGAGTCGCTGCGCTCGTCGCTTCAGAATGGCACAGTTTGAGCAGGGGGAGTGCTCCCGCAAATGCAAGAGGCGCGGATGCCCGCGCCTCTCGTCTGGAATTCCCAAAATGCTACTGCTGGGTCGCGCCTCCGGGTTGCGCGGTATCCACACCCAGCTCGTGGGGCGACGGAATGCTCGCGGTATCGGGATTCAGCAATCCCTTGTGATCGGGGCCCAAGCCAAGCTTGATCAGCGCGCGCGAATCGGGAGTGAGCTTGGTTTGCCAGCCGTTGTCGGCCTGGTACTTGGTCAGTGCGTCTTTGGTGGACTGGTCCCAGGCACCGGTAGGCTCGCCGCTCAGATAGTGCTGCTGAATCAGCGCGCTCTGGATCTCGCGGGTGCGCTCCCCATCGATTCCGCGCTGTCCGTGGGCCTTCGCCACCGTCTTGGTGCCGTGCTTGGAATGACCCTTTGAGCTGGAACTGGAAGCGGTTGAGGAATGCGTCTTGGAGGTTTGTGGGTGTTTGGTTTTCGGCTTGGCTGTGGTTGATGTCGTTGATGCCGATGTCACTCCGGCAAAGATGAACCACGCGCAAAGCAGGACGGCGAGTTGAATAATACGATTCCCGATAGGCAACGACCACCTCTATGACAAATCTATGAAGTTACAGAATAACGCCTTATTGTAATGAAGCTGTAGCAAAACGCAAGCAATAAAGCGACCCCGGTTCCCAAAATGAAACAGGGCGGCGCTGGGAATGGGCGCCACAGCGTCGCTCAGATGTTACTTTTTGGTTACCACGCCCAGTCTTCAGAGCGATCGCTGGTTACGGTAGAGTTCCTCCCTCGAAGATGGTAGTGTTGTCGCGGCTGCCGCGCGGGCGGACGAGGAACACCACGTCCTGACCGCTCTTCATTTGCGACTCGATCTTCTGGAAGTCGGCTTCGCTGCTGACGGACTGCTTGTTGATCTCCAGAACCACGTCACCGCGAGCCAGTCCGGAGTTATCGCCGAAACCTCCGGGCCTCACGTCCTGCACGATGACGCCCTTGGAGTTAGGGAGCTTATAGCGTTCGGCCATCTCCGGCGTGACACCGCGGACGGTGACGCCGAACTTGCTCTCCTGCGGTTTGGACTGCTCACCGCCCTCATCCTGGTCGCCGAGACGGCTGGCGAAAAGTTTGGAGCGGTCGGCGATGGTCACCTCTGCGGTCATATCTTTCCCGCCACGGACGTAACCCAGCTTGGCGTTGGTTCCCGGCTTTAAGGCGGAAATCTCGGCCACCAGTTCGTCGCCGGTCTTCACCTGCTTGCCGTTCACCGAAACGATGGTGTCACCGGTTTTCAGGCCCGCTTTGTCGGCAGGACCGTTGGGGGTAACGCTTGCGATGGTTACGCCACTAGTAACGCCGTAAACTCTCGCCACAGCCGGGTTGGGAACGGCGTTGAATTCAACTCCGATGGAACCGCGGGCGACTTTGTGGTCAGGCCCGATGAGTTGGTTGTACACCGATACCACGGTATTGGAGGGCATGGCAAAGCCGACGCCCTGATAGCCTCCACCGCTGGTATAGATGGCGGTATTGATGCCGATGACCTCGCCATTCATATTCACGAGAGGACCGCCGGAGTTGCCGGGATTGATGGCAGCGTCGGTCTGGATGAAGGACTCGAACTGGCGGCCGGGAACGATGTTGCGGCCCTTGGCGGAAACGATGCCGGCGGTCACAGTCTCTTCGAGACCGAAGGGACTACCCACGGCGAGGACCCAGTCGCCAACGTCCATGGCGTCGGAGTTGCCCAGCTTCGCGGCGGGCAACGGCTTCTTGGCTTCAATTTTGATGACGGCCAAGTCGGTTTCCTTGTCCACACCGACCACGACCGCGTCATAGGTCACGGTGGCGGGATCGTCCATCAGCTTCACGCGAATGCGATCGGCCTTTTCAACCACGTGATTATTGGTGACGATATAGCCTTTGGGGTCGACGATCACGCCCGATCCCAGCGACCGCTCACGCATGTCGCCCATGCCGCCGTCCGGACCACCCTGACCGCCCTGTCCGGGCTGGCCGCCGAAGAAGCGGTTAAAGAAGTCCTGGAAGGGATTGTCTTCGTCGCCGCCTCCGCCCGGTCCTTCATCCGGCCCTTGTTGCGGCATGCCGCGGCGCCCATGCGGGTTCTTGATGGTAGATTCCGTGTTGATGTTGACCACAGAAGGCTCCATATCGCGAGCGATCTGGGAGAACTGGTTCGACAGCTTTACGGGAGAGGGAACTTGCAGCGGCGTCGCGTCAGCCGAAGGGTTCTTCTCCTTGCCCTTCACGCCCGCGGATACAACCGTGCCAATCAGAATACCTAGCGTCAAAGTCGCCAGGACCACCAAGGTCGAGGCAAAGCGGTTCTTCTTAAGCTTTTGCCCGAAACCTGAAACTTGCGAATCCATCAAACATGTCCTCCGGCTAAACAAAGCCAAATGGAAATTATACGTCGCCGGGCGACGCGGCTCCAATTGTGTGGGGAGTCACTCGGGAGTTCTCGTCTCTTTAGACGCTGATGGCAGTCAATTCGTCACCAAGAGCTGAGCGGTAAGCACTCAGCCGCCAGGCGGGTCAGCCGGATGTTCGACTTCCGTCGCGCACCGGTACATGGGTTGCGGCCAAGCGGGAATCGCTTTACACGCTCAGGGTTGCTTTCGACCACCACAAAACAGCGCCGCGACCCTAGGTTCCAATTCGGGAAACTAGGAAAGAAAACAGTGCAAATCTCGACTTTCTTCCTTGACCTGCCCCAGCTTCGTCCTAGACTTATCTTAAGTTAAGTGTACGCTTCGATATCTGTTCTGGATTATCGCGTGCATTTGTGAGCGGGCAAAGCTACGACAGGAAAAGATCGACCTGTCGCCGGCTCACCGTCCCCAGTTGTCGAGCCCTGCACGATTCCAACTTCGTCTGACCCTCGATCATTAAGCAAAGAAGGTGCCCCATGAGCGGGCAGTAATCATCGCCGCAGGGGATAACACGACCAGCGCGGTGATTTGATATTGACGGCTGCTTCGCGCCGGATCGCAGCCCGACGCTGGCTTCTATGTGCAGACGCCCGGCGGCGTGGCTGACACCGGAGAAAGGATAGGAAACTTCCATGAATAAAGTAGCTTTATTCGCAAGCGTTCTTCTGGCCTTGGCGATGACCGCGGGCGCTCAGACGATGATCGACTTTACCAACCTGGGCGCGACGCCCATGCCGCTCGCAGTTCCAGAAGGATACGGCGGTATGAACTGGAGCGGGATCGACTACGTCTCCCCGCTACTGTGGAACTATACCAACGGGACCACGGAGACAGGAGCTGGGTTCCTGTCCGGTCCTGAAGCTATGGTCGCCTTCGGTGGCGGTCCGATGTGCTACAAGAAGCATGGCGGACAGACGATGAAGAACATTTGTTCCGCCACGATCTCGGCGGGCGTCGGTCCGAATGCTCTTTCCCAATTCACGCCCGTTTCCGTCGACATGGCAGCAGGGTGGGCGAGCGACGGGGCTCAGTCGGTTACTGTGCAAGCGTATAGTGACGGCAACCTGATGGGTTCGCAGAAATTCGACCTTGGAACCCAAGCGCAGAAATTCACCCTGGTGTTTCCGAACTGGGGACCGATCACCGAGCTCAAATTCATTCCCAGCCCCGGAGGATCGTTTGTCATCTATGTCCTGCAAATGATGTAGTGCGGCCGTGCTTAGCGTATGGATCACGCACGCCTAAGGGAAGGGGGCGGACTAACCTCCGCCCGCAGTCCCTCTTGGTGGCATACTCGATGAGCAGCTCCGCGGTGAGCTGCTCCTAATTTCTTGCGATGACGCAGCCGCTGCCTGCCGAAACTCGAGGGTACAAGCGGCTTCATCCGGCCAGTTACGGCGCTTCGTACACCGTCTTGCCCCCGACCACGGTGCGCAGAACTTTCGTCTTCAGGATCTCTGGAGGCGAGACCTTGGTGAGGTCGCGGTCGAGCACGACGAAGTCGGCCAGCATGCCGGGAGCCAGGGTTCCCTTCTCCTTTTCGGCGAACTGAGCGTAGGCGGAACCGGTCGTGTAGGCGGCGAGCGCCTGCTCGATGGTGAGCTTCTGCTCCGGGTCGTAGCTCTTGGTACCAGCTTCGTTCATGCGCGTGACGGCCGCGTAAACTCCGCGGAACGGGGTGATGGGCTCAACCGGATAGTCCGTTCCGAAAGCCAGCGGCACACCGTTGTCGAGAAACTGCTTCCACGCATAGGAGGTCTTGGCGCGCTCAGGCCCGATGCGCGCCATCGCCCAGTTCATGTCGGTGAGCAGATGACTGGGCTGCATGGAAGCAATGACGCCGAGCTTGCGATACTGCGCGAACTGCGCAGGAGTGATGACTTGGTCATGCTCAATGCGGAAGCGGAGATCGCGCGCCTTCTGGTTCGCAGTCTCGGCGGCTGCAAAGGCATCGAGAGCCATCTGCGCTGCGCGATCGCCGATGGCGTGAAAGCCAATCTGGAATCCCGCAACCGCTCGCTCTACCGCCATGCGATTTAGTTTGTCCGGCTCGTAGCGGGCCAGTCCGGAGTCGCCGGGGTCGTCTGTGTAGGGCGCCAGCAGCGCCGCCGTGCGCGAGCCCAGCGAGCCATCCATGAAGCCTTTGAGCATGGCGGTGTGCAGCATGGGATCGTTCGCGGAGTGATGGGCGCGCTGCGTCTCCAGCAGACTGACGGGATCGTCGAAGGCCAGCCACTCGCTAATGCGCAGGGTCAGCTTGCCCTCGCGCTCCAAGTCTTCATAGACCAGGAAGATGTCCCAACTGGAGTTGTCCTGAGCGGAGGTGATGCCCCAGCGCGCGGCATCGGCCAGAGCGAGCTCGGCCGCGCGGCGACGGCGTGCAGCGGTTGGTGGCGGGATCTTCGACTCGACCAGCCCTCTCGCCGTCTCGCGCAGAATGCCGGTAGGCTCACCGTTGGCGTCGTGATCGATCTTGCCGCCTTCCGGAGCTTGCGTCTGCGCCGTGACTCCGCCGGCTTTCAAGGCCGCTGTGTTGGCCACGGCAATGTGGCCATCAACCCGGCTGAACACTGCGGGATGGTTGCCGGTGATTGAATCGAGGTCCTGGCGGGTGGGCAATTTTCCATCGGGCCACACCGTGTGGTCCCAGCCGCCGCCCACCAGCCACTCGCCGGGGGCAACGGCTTTGGCGGCGGCTGCGATGAGCTGCTGCATCTGCTGCAACGACATCGTTCCGCGCAGGTCCACGCTCTGTAGCTCGAGTCCAGCCTCTTCGAGATGCACATGGCTGTCGTTGAAGCCGGGCATCACGAAGTGCCCGCCGAGATCAACCACCCGCGTGTGTGCGCCCTTCAGCTTGCGAATCTCGTCGTTCGAGCCTACGGCGACGATGCGTCCATCGCGATCTGCAATCGCCTGAGCGCGGGCTGGCGTGGCCTGGGTGTAGATATCGCCGTTGACGAAGATTACGTCGGGGGATTGATCGCCGGATTTGGCGGAGGCTGGGTTGGAACTGGGGGAAGCACTCATACTCAACGCAGCTATCGATGACGAAATCAGTAGGACGACAGCGCTCGCTGGGAGGTGGCAGTCAAGCTTGAACCCCAACCAGTGACAAGCCAACGCTTCGCTTTGAAGGGGCACGCCTTCAGACGTGCCGTATAAATATTTCCAAGTGCCCGGCTTTAGCCGCCGAGGGACCTCGCTTCTCACGCCCATCGCTTCACCGTGCAACTCAACAAAAACCGCAATCCCTCAGGGGCTGAAGCCCAAATTCCTTCACCACTGTTTACGGCGCACCTAAAGGCGCGCCCTTTCAAAAGCCCCGAGCGTGCGCGAAATAACTCTTACTTGTCCGCTACTCCCGAGAGTGCGAGTGTGAGCAGCAGAATGCGCTTTAGGCCGAGATCGCGGCCCGTGGGGTCATACCACTCGTGGATAGTATGCGCACCGCCGCCTGCGCCGCCCGCACCGATGGCGATTGCTTCCCGTCCCAGCGAGAGCGGAACGTTGGCGTCGGTGGACGCACGCTGGATTCGGGCGGTGTTATTGAGTTGGGCGTCCACGGCGCGAACCATCTTGAGCAGCTGCGAATCGACCGGCAAGTCCGCGGCCGGCCGATTGCCGATGATGCGAACTTCGGCGGTGAGCAGCTCCTGGCGCTTGCGGCCGGTGAGCTCGGGAATGACCTCGTCAATGGCCTCGTGCAGCGCGCGCTCCAGCCGGTCGAGTTCTTCGACCGAAGCAGAGCGCGTGTCCACGCGCATGGTCGCCGACTCCGGAATGGAGTTTACTGAAGTTCCGCCGTTGATGATGCCAATGTTGTAGGTCGTCTTGGGAGTCGCGGGAACCTGGGTGCGGGTGAAGCGGTCGATAACGCGCGCCAGGCCGACGATCGGATTGGCGATGCCAAAGTCGCTCCAGGAGTGCCCGCCGTGTCCGCGAATGGTGACTTCATAACGCCGGCTGCCCAGGCCTTCGGCAATGATGGTGTCGGTCCCTGCGCCGTCGAGCACTACCAGCGAGGCGATAGTCGCCGACCACTTGGGCTGCTGAAAGATGTGCCGCATGCCGCGCAGATCGCCTTCGCCTTCCTCTCCCACATCGCCGATAAGCAGGATGGGAGCGCAGTTGGGAATGACCGCCGCGTGCATCGCGCCCGCTATGGCAAGCAGCGCGATGATGCCGGAAGAATTGTCAGAGATGCCGGGGCCATACAACTTGTCGGCATCGCGCCGCGCGGAAATGGCAGTGTCCGGCGGAAATACTGTGTCCAGGTGCGCGCTCAAGGCGATGTAAGGCGCGCTGGGGTCACTGCCCGGGCGGATGCCGAAGACGTTGCCAATCTCGTCCTGGTGCACATCGGCAAGCCCCAACTCCGAAAAGCGTTTGTTGAGCCATTCGCTGCGCGCGGCTTCACCCCAGGGAGGTGCCGCAATAGACGTCACCTGCAGTTGCAAGTCTTCCAGTTGACGAGCGTGTGAGCGAAACCAGGCAAAAGCTTCGTGTACCCGGCGCAGCTCGGCGATACGCACCACCTGCTGCTGGGCCGAGCGCGACGATTGCGATTCACTGGAGGAAAATTCTTCGTCGGAGATCGCGCGCGCTGGAGGACCGAGGGCCATGGAGGACGCTCAATACTAAACTAATACGTCCGTGAGGTGCGGAGAAGAGGACTTAATGTTCCTAATCCTCAAAACCCAATGAAGTGAAGGCGGCCGGAGGGTAGGTCGTCGCACGCTGCAATGTCAGAACAGGTAAGATATTTCTCTCAGGAGACGCGCACATGGCCGGTCAGCATTTCTCCGCACTCTCACGCAGGTCGTTTCTTCAGGCATCCACTGCCGTATCGGCGGCGCTGGTATTGCACGTCGTGACCGAGCCCATGCTCGCCTATGCCGAGTGGCCGACCTACCCCAACGACGCCGTGCTCATCAACGCTAACGAGAACCCGCTTGGGCCGTGCGCCGCGGCGCGCGAGGCGGTGGTGGCGATAGCGCCGCAGAGTGGACGCTACCTGGACCATCTGACCGATGAACTCGTCAAACAGTACGCCCAGAGCGTAGGAGTTAGCGAGGAGCAAGTAAAAATTTACGCAGGATCAAGCGAGCCGCTGCACTACACGGTCATGGCGTTTACCTCGCCCAAGGCGAGCTACGTTACTGCCGATCCCGGCTACGAGGCTGGGATGCACGCGGCGCGAAACGCCGGCGCTCGTGTCGTCAAAGTTCCGCTTACCAAGACCTACGCGCATGACGTAAGGGCCATGCTGGCCGCTGCGCCCGACGCAGGCGTGTTTTACGTCTGCACGCCCAACAATCCCACAGGAACGCTGACCAGCCATTCGGACATCGAGTATCTAGTCGGGAACAAGCCGAAGGGCTCCATCGTTCTGGTGGACGAAGCTTACATCCATTTCAGCGATGCGCCATCGGCGATCGATCTTGCAAAGGCGGGCAAAGACGTCATTGTTCTGCGCACCTTCTCCAAGCTTTATGGCATGGCGGGACTGCGCTGCGGCGTTGCCATAGGCAGGCCAGACCTGTTACAGAAGCTCCAGAGTTATGGCGGCTTCAATCCCATGCCCGTGACCGCTGTTGCCGCGGCAACGGCCAGCTTGAAGGAACCGAACCTGGTGGCTGAGCGCAAGCGCATCAACGCGGAAGTGCGCGCCGCGACGTTCGACTGGCTTGACCGTAATGGATATTCCTACGTTCCGTCGGTATCGAATTGCTTCATGCTCAACGCCCAGCGCCCCACGAAAGAAGTGATCGCCGCCATGGCGCAGCAGAAGGTCATCATCGGGCGCGCATGGCCCTCGATGCCGACATACACGCGAATCACGATCGGCACTCGCGAGGAGATGGGCCGCTTCCAAGTGGCGTTCCAGAAGGTGATGAGCGGAACCGCAGTGGGCTGGGTGCTGCCGAACGAGGAACCGAAGCTGCGACACATCGATGGGTTTGTGCTGCCGGGGTAAAGCATTTGCGCGCTAGGCACGCGTCAGGAAAATCGGCAAGCCCAGCTTGTGATCGTAGGTCGGCCGATAGCGCTCCGTGTTGTACATGGTGGCGACCTCCACTTTGCGCGGGCCCAGTTTGGGGTCGGGGATGGGCACCATTGCGTAGCAGCCGCCGCTGATCGCCGTCATCAGGCCGGTCTTTCCCTCTTCCAAAGCGTCCATCGCCATTCCCGCGAAGGTGTTGGCCACCATGCGGTCCACGAAATCCGGACTGCCCGAGCGCAAGTCGTAGGTCAGGTCGCTGACAACCACTTCTTCGCCGGTGGCGGCCCTGATCTCGTCGCTCAGGTCCTCGGCCACGCTCATTTTCTTGCGGTGGCCGAAGGCATCGGCTTCGCCGTATTCCTTCACCGCGTAGCCTTCCCACTGCGCGCCCTCAGAAAGAATTACCAGCGAGTAGTTGCTGGGATTGTGGTGCTTGTCGTTGATCAATATCTGGATCAGGTGCTGCAAATTTACCTTGTACTCGGGAATGCAGCAGCGAACTGAGGTCACGTACGCGGTGTACAGCGCGGTGTAGCCGGCGTCACGCCCGAATACCCGAAAGATGCCGATCCGCTCGTGCGAGCCCACCGTGGTCCGCTGCCGCTCGATCGCATCCATAGCGCGGGTGATGGCCGTGGAAAAACCGATGCAGTACTCGGTGTTGCGAACGTCGTTATCCATGGTCTTCGGCACCGCGATCACCTTCACGCCGTGCCGGTCGAGTTCGGCGGCATAGCTCAGGGTGTCGTCGCCGCCGATCGCCACCAGGTAATCGAGCCCCAGCTTCTCGATGTTCTTCAGCACAGCCGGGGTCACGTCGAACACTGTGCTGGTCACGCCCCCCTTGGTCGATTCTTTGCTGGAAAACTGCTGTCCCGCGAGCGCGGGCGGCAGCTTTGGCATTTTCGTTGGATTCGTGCGCGAGCTGTGCAGATAAGTGCCGCCCGTGCGATCAATGGTTCGGGTATTCTCGCGGTCGAGCGGCTGGATGTATCGCGACCGGCTGGCCGGGTCCGCCAGATCGACGTGTGTCAATCCTTCCCAGCCGCGCCGGATACCGATGACCTCGCATCCGATTTCGGCCCCCTGGTACACTGCCGATTTAATGACTGAATTCAGTCCCGGAACGTCTCCCCCGCCGGTGAGAATACCAACCCGCTTTGCAGCCATGAAAAAGTCTCCGTAAGAAAAGGACGAGGTGCAGATCGCGTTAAAGAAATGTGTGGCCGTTCTCTATGGTTTGTGTTGATTAACTCGCCGCCACGCCGCGCGGCTTCACGTGGCCGCAAATGAACTCGACGATGGAATCCATCGGCGTTCCCGGCTGAAACACTGCGGCCACGCCAATCTTCTTCAGGGCCTCGACATCCTGGTCGGGGATGATGCCCCCCACCAGCACCAGCACGTCGTCCATATGGTTTTGCTTCAGCAGCTCCATCACGCGCGGCACAATGGCGTTGTGCGCGCCGGAGAGAATGCTGAGCCCGATGACGTCCACGTCCTCCTGCAGGGAGGCGTTGACAACCATCTCGGGGGTCTGGCGCAGGCCGGTGTAGATGACTTCCATTCCGGCATCGCGCAGGGCGCGGGCAATAACTTTCGCGCCGCGGTCGTGGCCGTCGAGGCCGGGCTTGGCAACAAGTACGCGGATTTTGCGGTCAGGGGACATGGGTGGAGCTTCGCCTTTCGCTCTTCGCCTTTGCTCTGCATCCCAAGCGAGGACTTTAGCCCGAGTCGGGGTCTGCGGTTCGTTGTCGGCTATCAGCAGAACACGAAATCATAACCCGTCGGCGCTGTCCGCGTCTGTGACGCATGACACTCGCATGACTGGGGGCGCCGACAGCCGATTTCCTCACGCAAACGCTGTCTCGGTGTAGGTTCCGTAAACCTCGCGCAACGCCTCGCAAATTTCGCCGACGGTGGCATAAGCTTTCACCGCGTCCACGATGAAGGGCATGGTGTTGACGGGTGAGATTTGACCACTCGTGCCGGCCTTCGGCTCCTGCGCCGCGGCTCTCTTCAGGGCATCGAGGCGGCGGTGAACTTCGTCATTCGAACGGCGTTCGCGCAGCGACCTTAGCTTCTTGCTCTGCGCCTGCGCGACCTCCTCGCCAATGTACAGAATGTTGGGCGACGGCTCCTCAACCACGAACTCGTTGGCGCCCACCGTGATCTTCTCTTTCGCCTCGGTTGCGCGCTGGAACTGATAGCTGGATTCGGCGACTTCCTTCTGCGGATAGCCTTTTTCGATGGCCGCAACCATGCCACCCAGGGCGTCGAGCTTGTCGAAGTAGTCGAATGCATCCTTTTCCATGTCGAGCGTGAGGCGCTCGACGAAATATGAGCCGCCCAGCGGATCGACGGTCTGCGCGACGCCCGACTCGTAGGCGATGATCTGCTGGGTGCGCAGCGCGATGCGGACGGCCTCTTCCGTCGGTAGCGCCAGCGCTTCGTCGTAGCTGTCGGTGTGCAGCGATTGCGTTCCGCCCAGCACGCCCGCCAGCGCTTGGATGGCCACGCGCGCAACGTTGTTCATCGGCTGCTGCGCGGTGAGCGAGACGCCCGCGGTCTGGGTATGGAAGCGCATGAGCCAGGTGCGCTGGTTCTTGGCACCGAAGCGGTCTTTCATCAGGCGATACCAGATCTTGCGCGACGCGCGGTACTTGGCGATCTCCTCGAAGAAGTCATTATGCGCGTTAAAGAAGAAGCTTAGCCGCGGCCCGAACTCATCCACGTCGAGCCCGCGACGCCGTGCCCATTCGACGTACTCCACCCCGTCGTAAATGGTGAACGCCAGTTCCTGCAGCGCTGTCGAACCGGCTTCGCGAATGTGGTAGCCGCTGATGGAAATGGTGTTGAACTTGGGCGCGAATTTCGAGCCGAACTCGAAGGTATCAATCACCAGGCGCATCGACTGCGCTGGTGGATAGATGTATTCCTTCTGCGCGATGTATTCCTTCAGGATGTCATTCTGCAAGGTTCCGGAAATCTTCTGCCAGTCCGCGCCCTGCTTCTCAGCGACCGCAAGATACATGGCCCACAGGATGGACGCGGGCGAGTTGATGGTCATCGAGACGGTCGTCTTTTCCAGGTCAATGCCTTCGAAGAGGATTTCCATGTCTTCGAGCGAATCGATGGCAACGCCGCACTTGCCGACCTCGCCTTCGCTGAACGGATGGTCGCTGTCGTAGCCCATCAGCGTGGGCAGATCGAAGGCGACCGAGAGTCCATGGCCGCCGTGCTCCAGCAAATATTTATACCGCTGGTTGGTTTCCTCGGGCGAGGCGAAGCCCGAGAACTGGCGCATGGTCCACATCTTGCCGCGATAGCCCGAGGCATGAATGCCGCGCGTAAACGGCGCCTGGCCCGGATAGTTCAGATACTGTTCGTACGTCCAGTCGGCGGGAAGATCGGCGGACGTATACAGGCGGCGAATCGGCAGGCCGGAGATGGTGGTGAACCGCGCGTGGCCGTGCTCGTCGAGGTTGACGCCTGTGGGCGCGCCGATGGGCTTTTCGGGAGCCTTCTCCAGCGTCGGCGCGAGCGTATTCTCGGCCCACTGCTTTTCGGACTCGGACGGATGACGGCCAGCTTCGAAGAGATCGGTGACCGGCGATTCGGCTAGAGCTTTCCCGTTGGACTTGCGGCTATCGGACATAAGCTACCCCACTGTGACGGACTCTACATGCTAGTAGATGTCGGAAGGGGGAGCAAGGAGCGAGAGTGATCATTGTCGCGCTGTGATCCTTATCGCTGCGACGACCGCTTCTGACGGCTGACTTCCCACGCCTTGGCGTATTTCCAGCTCTCGTATTCGGCGTGGTAGAGGTGCAGCAGCAGACCTTCGCGGCCGTCGAGGAAGCCGCCGCGCAGAACGTAGTTGTAGAAGAACGTCAGCCTCGGGCGGATGACGATGTCCGCGAAGCTGAAAGCGCGCGGGCGTTGTGCGACCGCCATTTGCGCGCCGAGTGACGAGTAGTGGTTCATGTGATCGAGGTAGCCGTCGAGCGTGGGATAGGCGCGATGCAGAAGATGGTGCTTCAGTTTTGCGGTGGGGCCGTTCAGACGAACGTCCTCATGCACTAGCCGATCCTCGAACTGGCCGACTCCGCGACGGAAGAGCCGCAGCTTGGGATCGGGATAGAAGCCGCCGTGACGAATCCAGCGGCCGAGAAAGAAGTTCTTGCGCGGAATCCAGAAGCCAGCGGCCGCAGGACTTGCGGCAAGGGTGGACCGGATTTCGTCAGCCAGCGCGGGTTCGACCTCCTCATCGGCATCGAGCGAGAGCACCCAGTCGCAGGTGGCCTTCCCCAGCGCAAAGTTCTTTTGCGCCGCGAATCCCTTCCAATGTTCCACGTGGAACATTGCGCGAAGCGACTCGGCGATCTCGCGCGTGCGGTCGGTCGAGCCGGAGTCCACGACGATAGTCTCGTCGGCCCACGAGACGCTCTGCAGCGTGCGCGCGAGGTTGGCTTCCTCGTTCAGCGTGATGATGACGACCGATAGACTCAAGCAGACCATGCTAATCGCCGCAGGCGGCGGCGGGAAGGGAAAACTGTAGGTCGCCGCTACGGGGCTCCGATAAATCCATAGTAAAGTCCCCCGGGGCTTGCACCCCGGGCTCAATTCACGGCCGCCGCCACCGACTGGGTACCGTGCGTCTTAATGTGGCGGCTGGGTCCCGGACGGAGTCTGCTGCGGCGACATCTGCATCTGCGATGGCGGCGGGTTCTGCGGCAGCGTGTCCGGTGGCATGGGAGCGTTGACGCCCGGCACCTCAATCGGCTTCACGACTGGTTGGGTGAGGTCGTTAGTGTTTGCCGGCACCACCCCCGGAACCCTCGGCGGGTGTTGCACCTTCGCCGCTTCAGCATCCGTCATGTCAATACCAAGCTTGGTGAGCGTTTCCGCAGTTGACAGGTCAAGCTGCACCTTTGATTTCTCATAGTTAGTGGCAGCAGCGAGAACGTTCGACTCCGCTTGCGTCAAGGCGCTCGACGCCTGCAGCACCAGCGTGCTGGTAGAAGCGCCCATGCGCAGCTTCTTCTGTTCGGCATCCAGGTTCTGCGCGGCATAGTCGCGGGCCGCGATTGCGGCCTGAAGGGCGACGTAATTCTGCTGCAAGGCGAACTGTGCCTGTCGCACCTGCAGGCGGATGGTGTTCTCAGTTTGCTGCAAGCTCATCTGTGCCTGGCGATATTCCAGCACCGAGCGCGCCTGATCGGCTTGGTACTGACGGTTGCGGAGGTTGATGCTGATGTTCACGCCAACCCCCTTATCCGGCGCCGAACTATTGAACAGGTCTTGGAACGAATCGCTGTAGCCGGTCGTCGGGATTCTTCCCGGCGGCGGACAGCCGCGGTTGATATCCGTACATAGCGGATTTTGCGGTCCGGCCAGCCCGGAGGCGCCGTAGAACGCATACAGGTCCACGGTCGGCAGCAACTGATTGCGAATCGACTTGCGCGAGATTTCGTTGTTGGTAAGCGTAAGGCGCGCAGTGTCAATTTCCGGCCGCTGTTGCAAGGCCGTGTTAATCAGGTCTTCCACCGGAGCGAGCTGGTACGGTTGAGTGATGTTCAAGGTGTCGGTGGGGATCACCGGCGCGACCGCCAGGATGGGGTCCGCCATGTTGCGAGTAACGGCGTTCTTCATTAGAAGTTGCTGGAGCTGGAGGTTTACCTGTGCTGCAATCAGGTTTTGCTGGGCACTGGCCACCGCGCTCTGCGACTGGACCACGATAAGAGGAGCGAGCGTCCCGGCTGCTACCTGCTTCTGATTGTCGGAAAGCGTTTTGTTGGCGAGGTCCAGCGCCCGCAGCTGCACGGTGACGTTAGAGTAGGCGTTCACCAGGTCCCAGTAGATGTTCTCGATCTGCGACACCGTCTGGATGATCTGCTGGCGGAAGGTCACGTTGGCGATTTCCTTGTTGTTGCGGGCAATGCGAATCCAGCGCAGGTTGGGATCGAATCCGAACCCCGACAGCAGGTGCTGGCGCAATTCAAAGCGGAAGCTTGGTGTCAGGGTCGGATTCAGGGTGTTGAACGCCGAGTTGGAGGCGACGCGGCCATTGTTGAACGCCACCGTCATCAGGGTACCGGTAGAGAATCCCTGGCTATAGAGGAAGTTGGCCGTCGTGGTGTTCTGGTTCAGAGCAGACGTGCCGGTGAAGACGGTATTCGCCTCCGGCGTGGTGGCGTGCTCAATCAACACCGTTCCGGTAATCACCGGATCGTAGTTGTCGATCGGAGGACCTTCGCCCTGGGTGGAGGCGACGATGCCGCCTACGCCCGCGCCAGCGCCGCCAACACCGATGGTGGTGCCGCCAACGCCACCGCCGGTCGAGCCAGTCGTGGATGTTCCCGTGCCGCCCGCTGAGGTGGTGCCAGTGGCTCCGCCGGGCGTGCCCTGGACCAGACCAGCGTTCACGCCGAGAGCTACCGCGCCGTTGCTTGTGCGCAGGATATCGGTATCAGCAATGGACAGGGTGTAGCGCTGAATGCCGATGTCGAGATTGTCTTCCAGCGCCATGGCCACCGCGTCGTTGAGCGACAGATACAACTTGCCGTCAATGAGCAAGCTGTCCGTGTGCCCGCTGTTGGCAACGTTCAGCGGTGCAACCTCGCGCACGGTGTACACCACGAACGGGTTTGGCCATTGTTTCTTTCCCCGGCTGTAGTCCTGGTCGGAGTAGGGATGCGCGTTGCGCTGCGGCATTGGCGCCTGCGGCAATGGAGTTAGCGGTGGGTTAGGCGGCGCAGGAGCCTGGGACCTTTGATCCTGAGCAAAACTTACCGTCGCCAGCAGCAACGTTAAGGACAACGCAAGCGATTTAGCGGACATAGATTTCACATAGCTGAAAACGGGCATTTCTTCGTCTCCAAGAAATGACATTACGATTTCGAGGTACTTCATGGGTCTCGTGGCGTCCAATCTCAGATGCCGGGAAAGCTTGCGAAGAATCATTCGCAAGGTGGCCTTCGCGGGGAACGAAAATTGATGTCAACCTCGTAAGCTGAAGGAATGGCATAGTATAGCTGACACAACGGGGTCATTTTCGGACGCTTTACACTGCTTAACATAGCTTTACACACGGGCAGTGCCTGGCCTTCGTACCTCTTATAGGCATCGGTGTGAGTCGCAACCTCAAAATAACTCTGGCCTATGACGGATCGGAATTTCACGGATGGCAAATCCAGCCGGGAGTCCCGACCGTGCAAGGCACTCTGGCCGACTGCATTAAGCGCTTGACGGGCGAAGATGTCCTGCCCCAGGGCTCGGGGCGCACCGACGCTGGAGTTCACGCGCTGGCCCAGGTCGCATCAGTGCGGTTGGAGTCTCCCATCCCGGAACGCAACCTGACCATCGCGCTCAATGACATGCTTCCTCCGTCGGTGAGGGTGAACTCCGTCGAGGCGGTTGACGACGGCTTTCACGCGCGGCATGCGGCCTCGGCAAAAAACTATCGCTATCGGATTTATCGGGACGCGATTTGTCCGCCGTTTTTGGCCCGCTACGTTTATCACGATCCCCATCCGATGGATGAAGAGTTGTTAATGCGCTCTTCCGAGCATGTGGTCGGGACGCATGACTTCACTTCGTTCGTCGCTTCCGATCCGGAGCGCAGTGCGCGCATCGCCGCGAGTAAAGAGTACGCCGAACACTTGCAAGGCATTTCCAACATACGCACCATCCACTCATCGCAATGGGTGAGGACCGAAGAAGAGCTGGCTTACACAGTGCGTGGAAACGGATTTCTGCACCACATGGTGCGAAACCTGGTGGGCACGTTTCTTCAGGTGGGCAAGGGTGCGTTGAAGGTGGAAGATGTGCCCAGGATTCTGGAGGCGCACGATCGCAGCGCCGCCGGGCCCACCGCCCCGGCTTGCGGACTTTATCTGGTAAGCGTTGAATATTAGGTATGGCCACGCAGGCACCGGTCGTTGGAAACAGCACCATCGTAACCACGAATCCAGCCACCGGAGAGGTGTTAGCCGAACTGGCATGTGCCAGCGCGAGCGATGTCCAGTCGGCGGTGCTCCGCGCAAAACAAGCGCAACCGCTGTGGGAGACCACGCCCTTAGGCGAGCGGATCGCCGTGCTGCGCCGTTTCCAGCATCTCTTGAGCGAGCGACCTGACGATGTGGCCAGTCTCCTTTGCCGCGAGGCCGGCAAGCCAGTCGTCGAGGCGCTGGTTACGGAAGTGCTTGTTGTCCTCGACGCCGCGCAGTTTGCCATCCGCCATGCACATCATTTCCTCCGTGACCAACGGCTGCCCCACGGCAATCCGGTCATGAAGATGAAACGCGGCAAACTGGTGCGGGAGCCTTTTGGGGTCATCGGCATCGTATCGCCGTGGAACTATCCGTTCTCGATTCCTGCAGTCGAGACGCTGGCGGCGTTGGTTACGGGTAACGCCGTGGTGCTGAAGCCGTCGGAGTTCACACCGCTGATCGCCCTTGAGTTGCAGCGCTTGTTGCATGCTGCCGGTTTGAATCCCGATCTCATGCAGGTGATGGTCGGCGAAGGCCCGGCCGGTGCCGCGCTCATAGAATCGCCCATTGATAAGCTCATGTTCACGGGAAGCGTGGCAACCGGCAGGCTGGTGGGAGAAGCCGCAGCGAAAAAGCTGCTGCCGGTGGTATTGGAACTGGGCGGCAAGGACCCCATGCTGGTGCTCGACGACGCCGACGTGGACATCGCCTCTAGCGGCGCTGTGTGGGGCGCGTTCGTGAACGCCGGGCAGACGTGTCTGTCGGTCGAGCGGTGCTATGTGCATCGCAGCCTCTACGACCAGTTCCTGGAGGCTTGCCGCCGCAAAATTGCGAAGTTGCGCGTGGGCAACGGCATCGATTCCGAAGTCGAGCAGGGGCCGCTGATTAGTGAACGCCAGTTGCAGATTGTGGAGAGTCAGGTGACAGATGCCGTTATGGACGGGGCTCGCCTGCTGCTGGGCGGGAAGCGTCTTACTGAGTTGGGGCCAAACTTCTACGCCCCGACGTTGCTAGCGGACGTGACCCAGGACATGCGTCTGATGCGCGAGGAGACCTTTGGGCCGGTGCTTCCGGTTGCGCCGTTCGACAGCGACGACGAAGCTGTGCGCCTGGCGAACGACAGCGATTTCGGCTTGGCCGCCAGCGTGTGGACGCGTGGCCGACGCCGCGGCGAGCGCATGGCCGCCCGGCTCAAGGCCGGAACGGTGATGGTGAACGATGTCATCTCGTGCTTCGGAATCGCCGAGGCGCCGCATGGCGGATTCAAGTTGAGCGGCATCGGCCGCACCCACGGCGAGATGGGCATGGCCGAGATGGTCCAGGTGAAACACGTGGATATTGACCTGCTTCCGAGCGTGCCGAAACCCTGGTGGTTTGGATACGACCGCAAGCTCAAACAGCAGATGGCTGGTTTTATTGACCTGCTGTTCGCCCAGAGCACGGGGGCTAGGCTGAGCGGAGCGCTGCGCTCAGCGGGGCTGATGCGGCGCCGGAACCGCATCTGACGCTGGTATTGAGATATTCCGCGCGACAGGCGATACTTCCTTTATGACTGAGACCACGTCGATCGAGGCCCCGCTGCTCCCCAAACACAAGGTGAAGTACAAGAAGCCGTTTCAGCGTGCCTGCAACGAGCAGAATGCGAAGGGTAAGCTGTGCGGCGGACACTTGAAGCGCTGGTTCTATCTGGCAGACCTTCTGGAGCAGACGTGCGGCGACGTGCGGCAGGCTTTTGGTGACCATGCGGAGCTTTACCGCTGCGAGCACTGCAAGACGTTGTACCTGCCAAACCAGGAAGAGCCGCGAGGCAGAAATGTGGCTGGTCTGGGTCAGGCGTCGGTCTTTGGATTGACACTGACCGGCAAGCCGGGCGAGGAAAAAGACGAGCAATAGCTCGGCTTTCGGACGATAATCGGAAGTGGGGCGGGCCAAGTTCGCATCTTTACTATCTGGTCGGCGCGTGGGGCGCCGGATATGGGGTGTCAGAAGAAGTGACTGCTAAAGTTGTCGATCTTATCTACGACTGGAACACCATCTATGCCCGGTCGATGGTGCCTGCCGGCAGGGTCCTGCTGAACGACGAATCGCTGCGTGACGGGCTGCAGTCGCCCTCGGTCCGCGATCCTTCCATCGAAGAGAAGATTCGCGTCCTTCATTTGATGGAGGAGTTGGGCATCAACTCCCTCGACCTCGGGCTGCCCGGAGCCGGTCCCCGTGCGACGGCGCACTGCGACGCCCTGGCACGCGAGATTGGCCGCGCGAAAATGAAGATCAAGGCCAACTGCGCCGCCCGCACTCACCAGAACGACATTCGGCCCATTGCCGAGATCGTGCAGCGCACCGGAGTCCCCATCGAGGCGGCGACGTTCATCGGTTCAAGTCCCATCCGGCGTTACACCGAGGACTGGACCGACGACTTCCTGCTTCGCACCACCGAGAACGCGGTGAAGTACGCGGTATCGCTCGGTCTCGAAGTGATGTACGTGACCGAGGACACAACGCGCTGCGATCCCGAGACCATCCAACGGATGTACAGCGCGGCGATTCGCTGCGGCGCCAAGGCCATCGTGATTTGCGATACCTGCGGACACGCCACTCCCATGGGTGTAGTCGCACTCATGCACTTTGTCATCAACGAAGTGGTGAAGCCTTCCGGCGAGAACATTCGTGTCGAGTGGCACGGACACTGCGATCGCGGGCTGGCCGTGGCCAATTCGATAGCCGCGCTGGTGGCGGGCGCGGAGGTCGTGCATGCCACCGCCTGCGGTATCGGAGAACGCGTGGGCAACACCCAAATGGACCAGATGCTGGTGAACCTGAAGCTGCTTAGTATTGAACCGTGGAAGAGCCAGGACCTGACCAAGCTGAAGGATTATTGCGAGGCCGTCGCCAAGGCCACAGGGGTTCCGATTCCCAAGAACTACCCAGTTGTGGGAGATGACGCTTTCCGCACCGGCACGGGCGTCCATGCCGCGGCGGTAATCAAGGCATACCGCAAGAACGACGTGCTGCTGGCCAACAGTATTTATTCCGGCGTGCCGTCGCATTTCTTTGGTATGGAACAGATCATCGAGATCGGCCCCATGAGCGGCAAATCGAATGTGCAATTCTGGCTGGAACGGCACGGCATCGAAGGCACGGATGAGCTGGTGGACCGAATCTTTCAGCGCGCCAAGGACTCTGACCGCATGCTGACCGACGCCGAAATCTTGGAGTGCGTCCAACCGGTTCCAGGCTTGCGGCCGAGTCTCGCATCATAATCTGCCGTGGCTGGTGGGCCGCGGATCAGGCGACCGTTTTTTACCGGGAGTCAAATAAACCCCGGCTTCCGCACCAATCAGTACCAGGTGCCGGACCGTCTCCGCTGACGCCTTGCTCTAAACGTTGGTCCTCGACATCCAACATTCATCCGCTGACGTTTTTGTAACTAATTTGGGAAGAACTAGTATGCCTGGGCTATCTTGAAATGACCGGCTACGCGCGTCCCGTTCCTTCCTACCAGTAACGGACAATGGGGCGCCGCGCACGAGTTGCCGCGCGGGATCCTCTAATCGTTTACCAGATGCGTACGCGGTTCGCAGGCGCCAGGTAAAGCGTCTCTCCCGGCTTGACATCGAAAGCCGAATACCAAGCATCGATGTTGCGGACCGTGTCTGCCCGGTACTCCGCCGGGGAATGCGAATCAACCGTCACCAGCTGGCGCAGTGCAGCTTCTCGAGTCTTCGACGCATAGTTCTGGCCGAAAGCGATGAAGAACTGCTGGTCGCCTGAAAATCCGTCATGCGTGGGAGCGTCCTTACCTCCGAGCGACGCGCGGTATCCATCATAAGAAGCGGCGATGCCGGCGACGTCGGCAATATTCTCGGCCAGTGTTTGCTTGCCGTTGAGGGCGAGGTCCGGGAACGGCTTGTAGCTGTCATATTGGGCGGCCAGCTTGGCGGTGGCGGCTTCAAAATGCTCAAGGTCGGCCGGCGTCCACCAGTTGCGCACGCGGCCTTTGGAGTCAAACGCACTACCTTCTGTGTCAAAGGTGTGGCTGATTTCATGGCCGATGACAGAACCAATAGCTCCGTAGTTCGCCGCCGCCGGGGCGAGCGGATCAAAGAAGGGCGGTTGCAGGATGGCGGCCGGGAAGTTGAGCGCATTCTGCAATGGGAGATTGACAGCGTTGACTGTCTGCGGGTCCATCGACCATTCCTTGCGGTTGACGGGCCCTCCCAGACGCCCGACTTGGCGGTGGTACTCAAAGAGGCTGCCGCGCCACATGTTGCCAAAAATATCGTCGCGTTTAACTTCGTAGGCCGAGTAATCAATCCACGTTTCCGGATAGCCTATGCCAACGTATAGAGTCGTGAGTTTGGCCTGCGCCTCGGCTTTGGTGGAAGGATCCATCCAGGGGAGCGCCTCGATGCGCTTGCGAAAGGCAGCGATAATGTTGGCGACCATTGCCTCCGCCTGCGCCTTGGCCTCCGGAGAGAAGTAGCGTTGCGCGTAAATCTTCCCCACGTCATCGCCGAGGAAACGATTGACGATCACCACAGCACGCTGCCAGCGTGGACGCTGTTGCGGCGCACCGGAGAGTGTCTTGCCGAAAAAGTCGTAGCGCTCGTCAGCGAAGGCCTTCGGCAGAACGCCGGCACAGTCTTCGATCAAGTGGTACGCCAGCCAGTCCTTCCACGTGTCCAGCGGAGTGGACGCGACGAGAGCGGATTCCCCGGCGAAAGCGGTGGGCTGCCAAACGATGAAGCCGGCTTGTTTGCTGAGCCCGGCTGCACGGAAATAGTCCTCCCAGTCGAGGCCGGGAGCCTTGATGGGGAAGTCCGCCTGCGTCCAGGTGTTGTTCGCCTTGTGGATGTCATCGTTGTCCGCGAGGCTGAGGTGTTTTTCTGCAATCGCATGTTCCAGCGCGACAATGCGCTCAGCACGAGCGTCGGCATCCGTGAATCCTGCCAGCTTGAGCATCGCCGACACGTGTACCTGATATTTAGCGCGAACGTCACGCATGTGCCCGCTATCGGAAAGGTAATATTCGCGGTCGGGCAGTTGGATGCCACCCTGCAAAAGGTAGGCGGCATAGTGATCGGAATCATTGAAGCCGGGAGCCACCCACAATCCAAACAAGTGCGCCGTGTGGAAGTTGGTGTTATTCAGCGCATCGACATCAGCGCGCAGGGTCTCTCCCAGAGCGGCGGCCAGTTCCTTCTTGTTCTGGATGGCGGCGACGGCTTTGAGATGAGGCTGCAACGCCGCCATGCCTTTGGCTTCGATGGCAGCCTCGTCCATGTACGAGTTGTATAGGTTCGCGATCTTGCGCGCGCTGGAGCCGGCCGGTGCGTTGCTCTTGGCGGTCTCTTCAATCAGGGCGGCAGTGCGTTTGTCGCTAAGGTCGGCGAGACTCGAGAACACGCTGATCCCGGCCCGGTCCGGCGGCAACTCAGTGCGCTTGATCCAGTCGCCATTGCAGTACAGATAAAAGTTATCGCCCGGCTTGACCGAGCGGTCCATGTTGGCCACGGAAATGCCGTGCGTATCTTGCTTCGGCGCTTCCTGCGCGTACGCCGCTACGAGCAGCGTCAGGCCGAACGAGCAAATTCCGGCGCATTTGACGACCGACCGCGGGGCTTGGGGTATGAATGTCATTTGGGCTCCAAAAGGGGTGGCTATAGGGGCAAGCGCAAGATTTCAGGATATACGGAAGACGAGGAAAAAGGGTAGCACGAGCAGCTACGTGCGTGTCGCTGAGGTGATCATGTTGCATTGGAGGAAACTCCCCATCCCAAACTTGGGCCGCACTTTTCTTTAATCAAAATTTCTTAGAACGTTCATCTCCCTGCCATCTTGCTCGCGTGTGATTGACTACTAGAGGGCGAGTAGTTCCTGTGGTCTCTAGCGTCCAAGTCACCCTCAGTCTGTAATCACGCAGTCACTCAGTGAAGCCCAAGTCCAGGCAAAACCCGCGAACGTGCGGCAAGCCTTTACTCAACCGTTATCCAACGGTTGTTTGTTCAACCTCTTTACTGCTTTGCCGAGACCCGTCGGCAGGAGGCATTGCCATGAATCAGCGTTTTTCCAAACAGTTGTGGATGCAGCTGATGCTCTTGACGCTTTTGGCTGCAATAACCTTGCCCGCCGGGGCGCAAAAAATCGAATTTCAAGACAGTTGGGGCACGTTCGTCGCTCCTGTTTACGGCACGTCAGAGTCTGGAGTCTATACCGGCGCCGAGCTATTCGCGGGCCCCAAGAAATTCGGTAGCTATTTCGCCGGCGTCCTGCCGAACGGGACGATGTCCACTCCGGCCGGAACCGTTGCCCAAATCGGAATGAACCCACTGGGAGCGGTGCTCACGCCTGATGGGAAGTATCTCATCACCAGCAATGACGACGAGCGCGAATCCGGGTACACGTCTTTCCAAAGCACTATCAATCTCGGTGGCTACACGCTGTCGGTGGTCGATGCCGGCACGCTGAATGTGGTCTCCCAGATCAATTCGGTAGGTAAGTTCTTTGTTGGAATGCAGGCAACTGGCACAGGGCCTTACACGGTCTGGGTCTCAGGCGGCGCCGACCAGGATGTAAAGTTGTTTGCGGTGTCGGCTGCCGGTGTGATTAGCGCCAATGGTCATATCGTAGTCGCGCCGGTTACCTCTTCGACCAGCGGTTACGTTTCGAATTACGTTCCGGACCCCTACTTCAACACGGTGCAGGGAAACGGTTACAAACCACCTGTTCCCAGCGGATTTGATCGCGTAAACGGTGCGAAGATCACATTCCCGGCAGGGTCAGCGCTCAGCCCGGACAGCAAGTTCCTGTATGTCGTCTGCAACGGCGACAACAGCGTGGCCGTTATCAATACGGCCACCCAGAAGGTCGTGCAGCAGGTTGCGGTAGGGTACTTTCCGTATGCCGTGGCTGTAAGCCAGGATGGCACTACAGTTCTGGTGTCGAACTGGGGCGTCACCCAGTACAAGTTTAAGAACCCGGGTTATGGAAACACCGGCCTGCTCAATAAGCTAGATCCGATTCCCAACAATGAGGTTGATGGCTATTACGTTCCGGTCACTAGCACAACCGGCGACAATCCGCAAACCTCGTCCGTTTCAATTTTGTCGGCTCCCAGTGGAGATGGCTCGCAGTTGACTCTTGTCGGCTCGGTATACCAGGGTCATACGCTGGACGATCTTTATTTTGTAGGTGACACACATCCGTCCGCCATGGCGATTGTCCGCTCTGGAGGGAAGGAATATGTCTATGTGACCAAGACCAACAGCGACGCGATTGCCATCATGGACACACAGGGCAACAAGATTGCGAGCGTCGAGTTCCCATTGATTCCGCCCACGACAGCTTTGACGAAGGCCCTTCATGGAACCTATCCGAACGCGATCACGGTCTCGCCGGACAACACACGGGCGTATGTGGCGGAGGCGGGAATTGGCTCGGTCGCCGTGCTTGATACCACGAATCCCGCCAGCCCGGTCCTGATTGGCCGTATTCCCACCAACTGGTATCCCACCGGCGTGCTACTCAGCGCGGACGGCAAAAGCCTCTACGTGCTGAACGCCAAGGGCATTGGCGAGGACATCAATCCCAACACTGATCCCAGCAAGAGCCCGCCACCACCGCCGACCGGGGTTATTTCCACCCCGATTACCGACAGCAACTACATCTTTGGAACCCTCCAAAAGATCGACCTGTCCAGCTACAAACTGGATCTGACCACCGTCGCCAACAACAACTACAAGGTCTTGACGACCCCGCCGGACACTTCTGTGGTCCCTGTGGGCGGAGGCGCTTCGCACAAGATTAGGCACGTAGTGTTCATTCTGCAGGAGAACAAAACGTTCGACTCCAAGCTCGGCAATCTCGGTGGTCATTTTGGCGTTTTCTCCAGCCTCTGGTACAACAACGCCGACGGCTCTCCCTACTACAACGGCCAGTACACCGGCGTTACACTCAACTACCAGGCGCTGGCATCGAACTTCGCGGCCGGGGTGAACTACTACTCCGATTCCGAGGAGAGCGATGCGGGTCATCAGTTCGCCGCTTCCGGAACGGCAACTGACTATACGGAGAAGACCAACCTGGTGAAGAGTGGTCGCGGCATTTTGGTCAACAAGAACTTTGAGCCGGAAGACTATCCGGAGAGCGGATACATCTTCAACAACGCCGCTCGCAATGGTGTGAGCTTCAAAGAATACGGCGTTTTTGCGGCCCGCATCGACGGTACTGACACCGGCACCAACCAGCCCACTACCCTCAACGATCCGCCAAGCGGCAACTGCGGCACTCCCGAGCTGAATCCGGATAACTTCCACATCTCGAATCCGCTTGTTAACCTTGGCGATGTTACCAGTCCGGTGCAGGGGTTAGGGCAAACCGCATTCCTAGCGCTGCCAGGTCTGGCCATCATGGGGGAGAACAACTCTACCGGTGAGCCGCACCTGGACCACAACTACCCGGGATATAACTTCAACATCTCCGACCAGCGGCGGGCAGCGGCCTTCAACGCCGACTTTGATCGCATGCTGGCCGCCGGCACCCTGCCTCAGTTTATCTACCTCTACATCCCCAACGAACATACCGGCAGCGTGCAATGTCCCAACAGCGGCATTTACGGGAGTGCTAGCAATGTCCAGCAGGTTGCCGATGGTGATGTCGCGGTCGGCCTGGTGGTCCAACACCTGATGCAAAGCCCGGTGTACTACGATTCAGCGTCCGACACCGGAATGGCCATCTTCATGAGCCCAGACGATGGCCAGTCCACGCTGGATCACATCCACCCCCACCGTTCGCCGGTCATTGTGGTCAGCCCCTTCGCCAAACCGGGTTACTACTCCACGCGTCACTACATCACTGCCTCGGTAGTTAAGACGGAAGAACTGCTGCTCGGGCTTCCGCCAAACAACCTCGGCGATTTCATTGCCACCGATCTGCGTGACATGTTCCAGCCGAAGTACAACGGCATAACCACGGACAAAGTGAAATTCAAGCTGACCGCGGACTACGTGCCATCGGAAGAAGGGAAGAAGATCTGGTCGCTGGTGTCGAAGCTCGACACCTCCGCTCCTGATCGCGACAGCCAT